>Ga0265303_10000611_pt1 | contig 20450 bp, 36 predicted proteins | sample Helome_2_FD_192494 | JGI IMG/M metagenome (GOLD analysis project Ga0265303, IMG submission 192494) | Marine sediment microbial communities from subtidal zone of North Sea - Hel_20160317 (Illumina Assembly) | ecosystem: Environmental > Aquatic > Marine > Subtidal zone > Sediment ... | reverse complement strand
GGGGGGGGCAGTAAGGGAGGGCGCATAAAAAATCCCCGGCAACCGCGAGGGATCGCCGGGGAATCTGGGGCGCGGCTAGGAACCTGTGAAGTCTGCCGCGCTTCTAGTGTAGCAAAAATTACGTTTCGGAAAACTCGCCTTCGGAAATTTCGTCAACGTTAACAATTGTTCGCGCCGCGTTTTGCGCGTTCAAAGTTTCTTGCGCTTTAACCAAATTGTTCGCAATGGTTTTCGCTTGCGCCGCGACGGTTTTGTAATCTTCCATCAACGCGGGAATGTTTGACACGATTAAACTACCGGCGAAAAGTTTTAACCCGAAAGCGAAATAACCTTTTTCCTTTGCGGACTGTTTATAAATGTACGGCGCTAACACCGCAACCGTTAGTAACCGCATAAGCATTGCTCTGTTCATTCCGCGTCCGCCTCCAAAATGTTTGGACTGTCATCAAGAAAAAATTCAACGCGCATAACAACGTAATCGTTTCCCGTTCGTTCCATCCATTCTTTTATTTCATCGTCCAATTCCGTGACAATCAAATCGTTTAAACTAAGTCCCATTATCCCGGCCCGTTTTGTAATTGCGCTTCGATCACGCGAAAGTCTTTCGGCGTCAACTTCAAAACTTTTGCAAGGCGAATCAATCCCGCCCTATCTTTTGGCGCGTAGAAAAACCGTTGCGCATGAATAAAAATCATAACGCCGCCAAGTGTCGCCGTTAACCAGTTGGGCGCTTTGCTAGTCGCGCCCGCATAAAGGAAATAAGCGCCGAGCGCCGTTCCCAACAAATCAAGCGGTTGGTACGCATCGCCCGCGCCTAACCATCCGGCGCGCAATTCTTGCCGCAGTAATTCGTTCATTTTCCTGCGTTCAATCTACGCGGCGAAATCCTTACTGGCGTTGTTCCGGGTTCCGGCGCTTCATCGTCGGGCGCTTCCGCGTCCGCTTCATCCTGCAAAACTTCCGCCGTTGCTTCCTCTTGCAATTTCTTGCTCGTTTTCTTTTTTCCTTTTTTCTTAGCCATAATTATTTCCTCCAAAATAAAAGGGCAGCGCCGACAACTAGCAGTAACACCGTCGCGGGACTGATATTAAACCCTGCCGTTCTTGTCGCCAGCGCCGCCGCAGTTGGTAAAGTAACTTCGACAATATCCGATTCTGTTTCGTGCGGCAACTCAAGAATTTGCCCCGGATAAATTATATACGGATGCGAAATATTATTAAGGTGCGCAATCTCTTTCCAACGGTTTCGATCACCTAACGCCGCGCCCGCGATCACCGTTAAATTCTGTCCGCTCTTAACCTCGTAAATGTCTGTCATGCTAGTGATACTCCCTCGCGGATTAAACTTTCCGGGTACGGTTGCAATCCGTTTTCGTGTTTCGTAATTGCCGCAACTAACGCGGGCAAATGCTGCGTTACGTTTATCGGTTGCCGCGCGTCAACTCCGATAGCATTTGCAACCGCTTTAACGTATGAACCTGTAATATTTTCAGTCGGCGGGGCGTAACGCGAAATCAAACCTTCGACAGTATTTAACCCGTAACGTGATTGATAATTTTTCAACAACTTTGCAAGCGCGCGAATCCCGTACACTGGCGAAACGAATTGCACAAACGCCGAATCCGTTTGTTGCGGGGACATACCTTGCCATTGACTAGCGCCCTTGCGGATATTCCCCGGATTGTTATTACGAATTCCACGCGCGCCAGTGTAAACAATTGCCGCCGTTCCGCCGAGAGCGATTAACGCCGCGCCTATTGCAATCCATAACAGCCAATCTTTTTTCATTACTCGATACCGTGAAAGAAACTTTTTGTCCGCTTCCAAACGCCGCTTGTTTTCTTGCGTATTTCCTTTAACGATTGATCGCATTGCTTTTGCTTTTTCTCAATCGCTTTTTCTAATTCGTCCAACTGATACCCGCGTTCCTGTAAACTTTTTTCTCGCGTGTCCAATTCATCAATGCGCCGGTTTAGTTCCGTTTCAATTACTTTGCATTGTTCCATTGCTTCATTGTAATCAAAACTTTCCTCGCTTTCGCCCGCTTCCGAAAAATCCATAACCGGAACGGCGCGCTGATCCCACGTTGCAATTTGCGTATCATCGTCAAACGAAAAATATTGTATCAACGCGGCGGGACATTCTTTCAAAACTTCCCGCAACGCTTCCGGTCGCGTAAGTCCGTCAAATTGTTTTTCGTGTTTCATCAATCGTTTCCCGTAGCAAGGAAAATTGTAATAATTGCTTCGCGTTGTGCAACGCCCGCAATGTTATTTAATTGGAAATAGTACCCCGGCAAAGCATACAAATCTTTTGGAATACTCCCTAGTAAAACATTCGGTTGAAAGAATGGAACGCGCGCTTGTTCCGGTCCTGCTATTCCGCGAGAAACGCCCGCGCCGAAAAGAGTAAATGAAAGATTTAACAACGGCGCAAGTCCAACCGCAAAAACAACTCCGCCGCCCGGTTCATGCAATGAAATAGTTTGAAACAAAACGCCGTTAATTGGCGAAGTGACTAACGAGTTATAACTGACAACGCGCGCTTGCGTACTTTCCGGCATTGTGAAAAGAATAATGGCCGCTGGCAACGGCGGGCCAATAGTCTCCGACTGAAATTCAAAAATTTGCGGGGATTCGTTTGTTGTTAGTTGCGTACTCAAAACAATCTCACTTGCATAAACCCGGTGAATGTATCGCCCGCGCTTATCGCGGATAAATCCTGAATTCGCACCGTGTAATTATTAAATCCGTACAAACCATTTACCGGGATTGTTCGCATTAAACCGAAAACGCTAACCGGAAAAATTACAACGCCTTGCAATAACGAGTGCTGAATTCCCTGATTTGCCGTTTGCGTATTGATCGACGCAACGGAGAAAACGCTGTTTAAACTTTCGTCCAATAAATCTATTACGGGGCTTCTGGTTCCAACGGTTGCATCCGCCGTATAAACAAACTGAATCCACAAAATCTGAAATTCCGACGCGCCCGAATTTAGCGGCGACGTTGGCAAATCCAAATTAAAAGTATAGTCGCCTATGTTTGTCCCGCTTACGGGGATCGTAACAATTTCCGGCGAGCGATTATCTGATAATGGCATTAAGCTAACCTTGCGCGAAAGTATTGCGTAAATTGTCCGTAAGTTGACGGAGCGCCCGGAGTCCGCCCGATTGAATAAGTGACGTATTCTTTTGAAGCGGCCAAATATTGAAATTTGATTAACGTCAATTCTGTATCCGTCGAAAAACCGCCCGTAGGCGCAAACGCCGCAAGCGAAACAATTGTTTCTAATCCGTCCGGGTTACTATCTTGAATTGACGGAGTTGGGATTGTCGGTTGTTGTCGATCTTGGCAAGCGAACCATCCCCAAACTAACGCCTCCGGGTCATTCGACGTATTGTTAGTTAATGCTAACGGTTGTACCCCCGGAAAAGAAACATCCCACGTTAACGTTGCGGTAGTGTTTTGGAACCCTCCCTGAAAAACTGTATCGGGGAACGTAGCGCCCGCAATAAATTCTTGCATGAACCATTGTTGTCCCGTAATAAAAAGCGAATTCGCGGGCATGATAAAATCATCCGCCGCCGTTCCGTCCGCAATTCTGCGAAAAATGCGGAAGCGATCAAACAATACGCCCGCGCCTCCGAGAACAACGCTCCAACCGGCGGGATTTGCATACGTTCCGCTTGAATGAACAACTTGATAAATTTCCTCGCCAACTGCAACGCCGCTAACGCCGGGTAGTGTAATAGGAACAAGATTACCGCCCGCCGGTCCAACGTACTCCGAACCAACTCCGCCGATTCTTATATCTCCCTGTAGGAATCCGCCGCCGCCTCCGCCGAATATGGGCGGCACTGTGGAGCCGCCGAACGTGGTAGAGCATAGGGGAACCCGTGGGCCGTGTCGCCTCCTGTGGCGCTCTACAGCGCCCCTCGCGGCCCGTAAGTCGCGAACCTGATACTCCCGCCCCCGGCCCCATATATTCGCCGGTTTCAGGTTAGGACCGCGCCCCGGAACCAAAAAGCGGTCCCCGGAGTCTCCCGGTAAAATCAGATTTTGTGCGTAATTTTTCATCCTGTAAAAGTCGCATTTATTTGATAAGTGTTATTCACGAAAACGCTAACGCCGGGACAAGTATTCGGGCCGGACGCAACTTGCCACTCCATGCGAAAAAAGATTGAAAGACTTGCGGCAACTCCTGCCGCTCTTTCCCAACGCGCGCCGTTTGAAATATTTGAGCAAAAACTATTAAACAGCCGCCATGATTGATTTCCAAAATCTGCCATATCTCCCGCTTGATCGAAAACTTGAAAAACGTAATCCGGCGGATCAATCGGCGGTTCGCCGCTCCAATTTTGATCCTCGTTTATCGTATCGCCACTATCGTCCCTAGTTGCTACCCGGTAATGTCCGCGAACGGGAACCGCATCAATTGGAAACGCCCAACCGCCCCACGCGACAATTCCGGTTGATACCGAATTTCCGACAATAATATCAGTAACAATATCTGCCGCACTTCCGCCGACAAATAACGGCGGGACTGTTGCGCCGCCGAAAGTTGTCATTACACGCTACCGACAGCGATCCACGTTTCCGTACTTAAATCTTCCGGTACGCGAATAATTGTTGCGACGGTATATTGCGCACTTGGCCCAAGTCCGCCGCTAGTGTTTATCGTAACTCCCGCGCCCGCTGCAAAAACCGGAGCGCCGCCGTCAAAATCACAAAGCGATATTTGCGTTCCCTCCCCGAAAATTCCCGCGTCAAGCGTAAAGACTAACGCGCCGTTATTTCCGTAAAGCATTTGAAACGCATCGCCAATATTAAGCGTTCGCGATGCAAGTTCAATCATTTGCACGTAATTACGTGACGGTTGCGATAATGGCATTTACGTAACCTCTTGCGCTTCCGGGGTCCAAAGTCCCTCGCCCGCAACTCCGTCCAAACCTGCAACGCTTCCCAAAACATAAACGTCATCTTGCGGGGAAAAAGCGCCGCCCGTTGCGCCGCCTTCAAAAATGATATTGCCGCCCGCCGGGATTTGTATGCTTGCGAATACTGTCGGGTTTTGTCCGAAGTTCACAAAGATAACGCCGCCGGATTTATTCTGAACAACTAAATAAGTCCGCAACGGATTCGCGGGGATAATTCGTGCCGCTGTTACTCCAATCGTGAAAGGGAAAAGCGACAACGTATTGCGATTAACCCAATCCGTTACAAACGCCGTTCCCGGTTCTAAAATCCGCTTGCCGTGAATACTACGCTCCGCACCTAAGTCGGGCGAAAGTTCGCCAAGTCCGGGTCCGATAACTCTACGCCTTTGGTTTCCCATTTCGTTTTTCTCCAAAAAGGTTCCCCCGGCGAACCGGGGGATTTTCCCTTACACCGTTCCGTAAATCTTGTAACCGATAAACGCTAGGCGAATGTTATACGTTACCGCCGCGTCGAAATTTGTGAACGCAACTTGAATAGTAGAGTTACGCAAAAACTTCCGAGGATTCGGCAAGATAAACGGCAATTGTCCATTACCCATAAATGAACTAACGGGAATAGGATTCTGCATTAACTGCCGACCGGAACCGGAATCAATTAACTGGATTGTGATAAGCGGAATCGGCGTAGTGTTTAGCACGTATGCCGCCGCTGCAATATCCGCCTGATACGCGAATTTTTGCAGAATAAAATCGGAGTCCGCTTCGATATTTATAATATCGTTCGCACTTCCCGCCGGGGCAATCGCTAACGCTTCCGCCTCATAAATGTAAAAATCGCGCCGAACGCGATCAACTTGTTCAAATTGACTTGGGGGCATGATAATTTTTCCTCATTTTGGCACAATCGAAAAATTTCGTGAAAAGGAAACGCGCGGCCCATTCCGCGCGCTTCCCGTTTTCCTCAAATTGCAATAACCAATTGCAACGTGAATCGCAGATTATCGTTACTGCGACAGACGGTAGAGGAATCCATCAAGGCGAACGCCAATGCGCGCTTGCGTAACTACCGCGACCGCACCTTCCGGCCAATTCAGCGTAACATTGAAGTTCTGATTTGCCGGAATTTTTACCGGAGTGATCTGGTAATATTTTCCGACCGGGCGAGCGTAATCCGTTCCGGTTGTTGCGCCCGTACTTGCATCGCCGCCGATTCCCCATTGCTGCGGGAAAACGCCGAGCGGCGCATCGTTCAGATAAGACTTAGAACCGATAAACAGTTCCAAGTTACCCGAATTGCTAACGTCGAAAGTATCCTGCCAATTGCTCGCAACCGCTGCGGCGGCTTGCGCTACAACTGCGCCGACTTCAAACGTAACTTGAATTCCCGTAATCAGGAATTCTTGCGGGCGGGGGAATTGTCCCGCGCTTCGCACGTTTGTCGTAGAAAGTCCCCCGGCGAGAGCGCCGACAGTATTCTGGAAAAACGTAAGTTGCGTATGTCCGCCAACGAGATAATCCTGATACTCGTATGTCGGTTGCCAAATTACTTCAACGTTGCCAACGCGATTAACGTTGTAACTTTTTAGCGCCTGAATATTCGGCGGCCTTGCGGGGGTCATCGGACCCAAACTTGCTGTTTCCATTCTTTTCACCTTTTTTGGTTACTTAATTAAAGGTGTCCCGCCGGGACTAGCGCAAAATTACGCGGGCGCAGTCAACGCCGTAAATCGAAAAACTTAGGTGTACGTCATATCCTCGATATACTCGCTAGGTTCGTACAGTCCGAGTCCGTCCTGTTCCATTCCCATCGACATATCCTGAATTTCCGGCAAGTACGTTCCCATGCCGCCGTAACCTTCATCCATTACGCCCGCCGGATAACCGGAACCGTAGTAACCAAGTCCGTCCGCGTCAAGATATTCGCCCATCTGAATACCCGGCGCAAAATTGGCAACTTGCTTTTTCAGTTCATCGTGCAAAACAACGGTAAGCGCGCCGTTAACCATTTTGTTCGCTGTCGCGCCGCGAACGATTTTCACGTTACTTGCAACAACGCCCATTCCGATAGCGAGCAACGCTTTAACGCCGGTTCCGACTAGCCCGACTTTCAGGTTTGCCGGGATTGGCAAATAACCCTGAATAACGTCAAGTCCGAGAGCGCCGACAGCGCCCGTACCCGCGTCCATAAGCTGATTTTGCACCGAACGCATAGTAAGGCGAGGATTACCGATTCTGCGCCGCCTACGCCGTTTTACGGGCGCTCGCCGCGCCGTGTATTTACGCGCCGCTGGTTTTCTGCGCGTCCGTCTTTTCCGCTTCACTGGATTACCCCTCCGTTTGCGGCGATTTGCCGCGATCATTTTTGCCGTAGCGCGTTTCTGCGCCGCTGTCCGCCGTTTCTTTCTAGCCACTTTGGTTTTCCTCCGGGTAGATTTTCGCTTGCGGGGATTTACTAACAGGATTTCCGCCATTGCTATTTATCCTCTATCCCACGTTCCGTAAATTCATATTCCCCGCCGAGAACATGCAAAGATTTGCCGTCATGCGAACTTGCCAAGAGCGGGCGGCTACCTTTTTTAAAATCGTGTTGATACGCTTCCGTTTTTCCGTCGCGAACTGTCGTATAAAGTACACCGTCCAATTCGCCAATTACAAGTCCGGTTTTCGGAACTGGCAATTTTACGTTTTGCATCCTTTCGGGATGCTCGCCGGTAAAGTCTTTAAACAAGTTAACGGCGGAGTCTAGTTCGCGCTGAGTAGGACCGACCGGGTTCCTACCCCGCAATACTTTTCCCCAATGTGACCGGGTAACTTTTGCAATACCTTGCGCAAACTTTTTCGGTTGCGTCGCTTTCATTATTCCGACGCGTGTTCCCTTTCCGAGTTCTAAACGCTGCGATAATTCCGACGCTGCCGACAACGTTTTGAATTTATGCGCTTCCGTTCTTTTTGTTGTTGCCGTGTAATTCTTGCCAGTCTTGCCAACAAATTTAATCGGCCCCGTTTTCTCAAACAGGAAAAGAACGTGCGGGCCGATTCCATCGTAAGGCGACGGATCGCCGGAACTAATCGGATTCATTAAGAGTCCGGCTTTTTCCTCAAACTTTTTAACGGCGCAACTCAATTTTTTGTAGTAATGCCCCCAATACGTTTCATAAGTTTGCGGGTCAATCGTCCAAACAACAAACGGTTGCGCGCCGCTCCCGCGATCAACTAACACGGTTTTCGTTGCGTTGTCGTATTGCAAAACGCGGCCTTTGCCTCCGGGCAATTGTTCGCCCTGTTTTAGCAAATGCGGATTTTTCTTGCGCGTCGTTTTCTTGCGCGTTGTTTTCTTTTTCGCTTTCGCTTTGCGCTTCCCCGGATTGCCAACGCGCGAACTTTGTATTTCGCGAATCGCTGCAATAAAACCGTCAAGAAAAGTATTTAGTTCGCGCTTCGGAACATGGCCCCCGCTGATAGCATGAGCGCCGCCGCCTTTTGACATCATTTCCAAACCGACGCCGCCGTAAGCATGATCTATATAAAAGTGTCCGCCGTTGCTTTTCAATCCGTCCGGCGTTTCCGTGTACGCGGTTTCCGGGCGCTTTAGCATACTGTTGATTAACCCGACGCGTTTTTCTAACCATGCTTGCGTAACGCGCTGCGGGTTTCCTTTCCGTTTCTTTTTCATAGGATTGCTTTCCCGGTATTTAATCCGATACCAAATTTTTCCGCTTTCATCCTTGCCAATGAATTCCGTTAATTCGTTTTCCCAAAACAAGCGCCCGCCGTAATCTTTTTCCGCGCGCTTTTTAGCGTGTCCCGAATCGCCGTATTGATACTTCCCGGCGATTCTCTTTCCACTTGCTTCGGTAAGAATCCACATTTATTTTTTCTGCGAAAAGATTAGCCACAACGCCAACGCGCCAACGCCTAACATTACCGGCGTAACGCTACCGCCCAAAATTCCCGGCCCGCGTATTCCCGCTTCCGCTTGCGCTAACGCTTGTCCGCGCGAAATATTGGGGTTCGCCTCTTGAATGTTTGTCGCCTCAATTTTGATAAATATTTTATTCATCAAACTATTGAGTAACACGGCGGCGGAAACAATTGCGGCAATCGCTGCCGCTGCGGGAATTTGTACCGCGCCCAACGCGCCAAGTTGCGAACCAAGTTGCGAAACACCATAGCAACCGATTCCGGGCGCGGGATCGTAACCGAACCAACTGCGAATTTCGTCGATTGCATCGCCAATCGCTGTTGACGTTACATCGGTAACGGCGCGATAACCCCGTTTGAAAACCGCCCACGCGCCTACCGCTGAATTGATAGTAGTTTGTAACGCGTTGCCGCGAACAACTGCCAATTCGTATTCCCGAATTAACGCCGGATCGTTGGAACTGTAAACACGCGTTTTTGTCGCTGTTGAATTTAAGCGATTCATGTTCGCTTTGAATTCATCAACAACTTTAACAAACCTGTTTAGTTCCGCTTGTGACGCTTGCGCCGCCATTGCGTTCCCCTATTTTCTGAAAATCATAAACGCCGCAATTGCCGCGCCCGCAAGTAATAACGTTCTGTTGATTCCTGCGCCCGCTGTCGAAACTAATCTATTTGTGAGTTCTGGCGACATATCAACTTGCGTTCTTACTACGGGCGCGGACGTTGCCGCGTCGATTGGCGGTTGACCCTGTTGCGCTCTTTCAAGGTTCAACTTCATAACGTCGCGCTGATTCTTTAACGCGAGATAAGTTGTTCCGAGTCCTGCCGCCGCTTTCGTGAATTTACTCCAAAAACTTTCTTTTGGTTCTTCGCCTAATCCTTCTAGCGTCGCTGTTTGGTTTTCGGCAACTGCAACCGCCCGATTGAAAATTTGCGGATGCGTATTCTTTAACCATTGCGCGAATTCGATTCTGCTTTTGTCCGACATTTTTCCTAACCTCCGAGTATAAAGAACGCCGCTGCAATTGCTGCGGGAATTAACCACTTGTTTTCTTGAACTTCAACTTTCTTAACCGCTCCATTCGGCGCGGTTGTAATTTTTACCGTATCGCCGTTGTCTCCCTTCGCTTCAGTAACGGTGTCCCTTGTCGGCGTTCGCGTTTGTTTCACAATTACCGCTTTATCCGCTACGGGATTGCATTTATTTGCGGCCCGCAATTGCTTTGCATACGCTAAAACGTCCGCTTGATTTACCGGCGTTCCGCTTGCTTCCCTCGCCGCGTATGCTTGCGACGCAATTTTATAACAAGGGTCAATTGTTACGCCCGTTGATTTTGTCGGAATCCACGGCGGCGAAATTTTTGGCGTAATCGGTTGCGTTGTCGCCGCGCACCTATGGCCCATCGGATACATTGCGCGCGGATCGCACGTTGTTGTCCCGCCCTCGCGTTTTGCGCGCAAAATCATTTCTTTCATTTGTGGCGAGAATCGAAAAGTTGTCATTGCTTAACCCCCAAGTAAAAGCGCCGCCGCAAGCGCCGCCAAAATTAAACCGCCGCCACCCTTAATTCCCGTTCCCGGCGCTGTCGTTGGCGTAACCATACCGCGCCCGCCGCCGGGAGTTTCACTAGGTGACATTACGCCGTTATCGCCCGTTGTCGTGTCGCCGCGACTTTCCGCAAATTCCGGCCCGGACCGCAAATCTTTTACAACTTTCAAACGGTCCAAGTCGATAACGCGCGACGGATCGTAATGCGTAATAAATTCGCCGCGCGGTTGAACTGTTACCGGGCGCGCACTTGTCACAGTTCGCGGCGCGGGCGTAACTCTGCGCGTTGCGGTACGTGGCGGCGAGTACATACCGCCGCTTGCGCCGGTCCGCCCCGTTGAAAACGTCGGTCGCCTAACAACTGCGCCTCCGCCGCCTCCGCCGTTTCGTGAAATTCGCGGTCCTGCAAATCCTAGCATTTCGCTATCCTCCGAGTAACAGCGCCCCGGCGACAATTGCGCCGGGAATAATAAATTGATCTAATTGTGATTTTCTTTCCGTTTCTATAATTTGAACTTTTTTCAACGGAGTCGCTAATTCTGGCGACGGTTCCGGGGGCGCTTCGATAATTTCTTTCGGCGTTAGTCGAATCAACTCCGCTTGCATTGCTGCAATTTCCGCTTTTAATTTTGCTTCCTCTTTTTCGCTCATTTTCTTTGCGACGTATTCCATTCCTTTTTCTGCCGCGTAGTCTATCGCTTCCTCTTTGATTTTTTCTTTTGCAACGATTAACGCCCACTCGCGAAAACTTGCGCCGGGGATTCCGATAGGCGGCGGGGGTAATTCGCCTTTTACAACCGCTTCGACTGTTCGCGCTTTATTAACAAGGGAAAGAATTTTTGTTGATCCCGCTTTTACCTTAGAAAAGAAACTCGCCTTTGCCGCCGCATCTGCCGCCGTTGTCGCCGCTGTTGCCGCCGCTGATCCCGCCGCGCTCCCCGCCGCTCCGCCCGCCGCTCCCGCTGCGCCGCCAGCGCCGCCCGCCGCTCCGCCGCTGCCGCCCGCAATAGCGCCGATTTTATTAACAACGATTGGCCCAAGATAAACAGCCGCAACCACGCCCGCGACAATAGCGAGCGGTTTACGTATTTTGACCCACAATGATTTTTTCTTTTTCTTGCAAAGCGCGGTCCCGATTCTAAATTCCCAAACGTGTCGCGGGTCCGTATTCCGAAAATGTTTCCGCGCGTTTTCCGACTCTGCAAAATATTTATTGATCCAATGCGTTTCCCATTCCGGGCCGCATTTGTGCATAAACGGAACATTCGGCAACCATCGCCCACGTTGCGGATGCCGGTAAAAATTTTCCCAACTTTGCTTAGTATAAGGAACATAAATTTTCTGTCCTTGCGGTCCCCAATTAAATCGGAATTTTCCTTGTATCTTATTCCGTGATTTTATCATCGGAACTGCACGATAAAACAAAAGCCATTGATCCGGGTTCGCATCGTCCAACGACAACGCGCGTAACTTTTCAATGTTCTTAGAATACGGACCATCCTTTTTTAGAAAATCCGGTTTCATATTGAAAACGTTAAACAACGCCCGCGCCGCCGCATCCGCCTTTTTCCCTTCTAATACCCTTTTGTCGTATGCTATTTTTTCCTCCGGGGTCATTAACCGAATCGAAAGATTTTTTATCATCCGCTGTTCTGCTTGCCCGATTCCCTTTTGACCGGGGCGGCGCATAAAGTCGCCGCGCATCGCGCCGGATTTTATCATTTCAATTTCGCGGCGCATTGCATCTGCTTGCGGTCCCGTTCTCGGCATTTCCTAAACCCCTCGCATTGCAAGAAACGCAATTCCAACCGGAACGGCAATTTTTAAAATTTGTTCCGTTTGCGCTTGTTTCTCTTGCTCAATAACTTGAATCTTTTTTAACGGTTCCGCCAAGTCGGGCGGAGACTCTAACGGGACATTTTTAGTGTACGGTTCTAATTGCGCTTGCAATTGGCGAATCTCTTTTTTAATGTCCGCTTCCTCTTTTTTCGTTAGCTGCCGCCCGTACTCTTTTATCGCTTCATCCTTTGCAACTTTAAACGCCCATTCCGTAAAGTTTTCTCCCGATACTCCAACCGGCGGCGGAATTTCCTCGCCTTTAACAACCGCTTTAATAGTGCGCGCATTGTTAACGTACCCGGAAAGCGTTTTCGCCCCCGCAAAAACTTTACTTGCAAATGTCGCTTTAGCTGTCGCCGTTGTTCCGGTTGCAACTGCGCCGCCGCTCGCCGCGCCAGTTCCGCCGCCCACGCCTAACGCCGCGCCCGCTTTCGCAAGTCCGGTTTGTACCGCTTGCAAAATTCCGGGTCCGAGATAAACAGACGCGACAATTGCAACCGCGACCATTACCGGCGCGCGAACTTTTACCCACGTTGAATCTAGTCCGCTTTTATAAGTGTACTCGCCAACGTTGAAACCGCTAACGTGGCGCATATCGGTATTCCGAAATTTTCGCGCCGCGTTCTGAAAACGTTTTGTTAGCTTTTTAATTTTCGCCGCTTTGTCGAAACTAATTTTTCGACGCGGATGCAACAACGGCGCAAGTCCGGTTTGCGGGTTACGAATTAGCCACGGTCCATTAAGAAAATTTATTACGTCTTGCTCTGAAAACGGAATCCAAACTTGCGCGCCATTTTGAACAACAAAGCGATATTTTCCTAACGGCGTACTTTTCCGATAGTTGTTAGGGCCAAACGGTAGCATTGAATTCATTGCAGCAAAATCGCCCGCAACACTCGCCGCCCGATAATTTTCCTCCGCTTGCGTTAACGGTAATCCCGGCGCTCCGGGTTCATTTACATCGCCAATAAATCCCGTTGCACTTTTTAGTTTCTTACGCGCTTTTTTCGCGCGCCTTGCAATTCGCTCGCGTTCTTTTTTCGACGTTAGGCGATGCAACGCTAACCGTTGTTCCTTTTCGATTTTCGCAATGCGCTTTCGTTCCGCCTTTGTCATTTAATTATGCTCTACCATTTTTCCGGCGTAACGCATCGGTTTGCCCGCCGGAAATTTTTCGGTTGTTTCCAACGGATACCAGTTCGCGCCGATTTTGGTTTCTGTGAATACGTGAACAAACGGGCCGAACGTCGTTTGTTTCATCGCGACAAATCTTGTCGGATGCCCGATTGACTCTAACAGGGATGCGAGCAAAACCGATTGATCGTCGCAATCGCCTTGCATTGTTTCAAGTGTCTTAATGGGAGTCGCGAGAGTTTCAACGCCGCGAACGTCGCGCACGTATTGAACGTTATCGCGCACATAAGCATGTAACGCTTTTATTTGCGCTGTCCAATTTTTGTGACCGGGAACGTCGCTTACGATATTTTGCGCAAGCGAACGGATTTGAATATCTTTTTTGAAGTGGCGAACCATGCGCGACATTATCCGTAACGTCGCGCGGGTTCCTTGCCAGCCGTTAGGTATCGCTTGAAGTGTCGCCGTTGTCCGGGTCATGCGGGAGATCGCCTCCGCCCGCGACAGCTTCGGATTCAGGAATCGTACTCCCGTTTTTTGAATCTGACAAGTCCGGGTTTTCCGGGGGATGCTCGCCCGGTATTTCATCCTCCGTCATTAAATCCATAACCGCCAATCGCAGCGAATCAAACCATTCGCGATATGCTTCCGCCGCCGGTTCAATTGCAATTATTTCATCAACGCAATTTTCCGCGCTAATGAAATTCCACAATTCATCCTCTTTTTCCGGCGGCGTATTATTCAAAAGAATCAATGCGAACGCATCCGGGGGAATTTCGGTTTTCGCATTTTGAATCAGGATATGAATATTTTTCCGCATTGCTAATTTGTGCGCTTCCGCATCTTTCACTTTTTGAACCTCCGTTAGTTCCGGTTCCGGCGCGGGTAATTGTGCAACGCCTTCCGGGTTTAATTGTCCGCTATCCGCGCCCGCTGCGATTGCCGCTGCAATCGGCCCGCCAAACGCTTCAACAGTTTTTCCGAGTAGCGAATATAAATTTGCTTCGCCTCCGCCGCCTTCGGTTGCATCGCCCATTAACTCTTTTAACAACTTGAATTCCGTTAATTGCTCGATCAACGTTTTCGGCGGTTGCGGCGCTTGCGGTTGGATTCCCATTCCCGCCATCATTGTCCCCATTGCTGTCATCATTTTTGTCATTTGATCGAAAGCGTCTGTTCCCGATTGCGGTCCCGCAAAACGCGAAAACATTTGTTCCGTTCTTATTTGATGATTGTGCATTGCTTCGGACATTCGCGAAATAATATCGCCCGCATTATTTCCGCTTTCGCTGATTTCCGTTTTCGGCGCTTCAACTTGAATCGCTTTATTGATTTTCAATTGCCCCTTTTCGTTTCTCGCTTGAATTCGATAAACGCCGGTTCCGTATTCATCCCGGCAACGCGAACTCAATTGCGAAAAAGAATATTCATCCATTCCGCACTCAAAAAGGAAAATCAATTTTTGTTGTCCCGGCCTACCGTCGCTAGTTGTCGGTTGTCGGCTAACCGTAATTTTTGCGTACTGGTTAGATTCGCGCATTTCATCGCGAAACTTTTCAAAGTCTAATTCTTCCTCCGTCTTTTCTGCGAATTGATCCGTGTACTCCGCATCGGAAATATCGACCGGCGAATATAAAACTTGTTTCGGTTCTGCCATTTCAGTCCCCTTGCATGTTAATAAGTGTTGATAAGTATTTACAACGGCGCGCAGCTTATCGCCCCGCTTATTGCGCGGCTTATCATGCGCCTTTTTACAGGCAAAAGAAAACCCCGCTCCCGGTTCATAACGCCGGGGCGGGGCCGCGAGTACCCGACAAGGCGCTCGCTACGCTTCTAAAGCGTCCTGCGCGCCGTTCTCCGCCGCCCACTCGTAACACCATGTCTCGGAGTTAACGGGCGGGAACAGGGGCATCATGTTAACGCTGATCCCCTGCGGAGTCGGCACTTGTACGGCAACAACTTGCGGCGGGAACCGCTTGCACACCATTTGCGTTTTTCCGATAACGGGTTTTCCGTCCGGCATTGCAATGGGCTGCAAATCGTTGAACGTACAATTACTGCAATTGCTGTTTGTGGACATTACTTCGGTTCCTCAATCTCAGCAATTTCATACGTGAAATAACCACGGTCGCCGGTTCCCTTTTTCTTTCCTTTGACGATCATAAAGCACTTATTCACGTAAGCGTCTTTCGGGTAGTTATCCAAAATTTCACGTTGGACAACGGTTCCCGCTACCATCTGGCAAACCTCGCCGGTTTCCAAATTGATAACGTTGAAAATCATCGGCGGCTTTTTCGCTGTCTCGCCTTTTTTCGGTTCTTGAGTTTTACCCTCAAAAATCGGATCGGTGATTTTCACGTATGCCGGAACATCGGGTAACAACTTCAACGTAGGCATTGTTACGTGTTTAACGATTACCGGCTTGAACTCTACTTTTTTCTCTGTTGCTTTAGCCATTTTTCAGGTTCCTTACTTTTGGGTTTTGTCACTGTAGAAAATTACAGCGACTTCGGTATCAACAAACGCCACTTGTCCAAACTTGCAAGTTTTCGCAATTGCCGTTTCTTGATTCACTTTGCCGAGGGGAACAACGCCGCCCCCGCCAATTTTATACGCTGTCCACTTTCGCGACCGGCGTTCTAATGCAGCGTTGCGGAACTCCACGTAAGCGTTATTCAAAAACGCCCGTACAGTCCAATACGCATAAGTGAGTTTTGCTTTCATAGGTTCTCCCGCGACGGATTAAAGGATCGGACTACGCGGCGCGCAGTCCCCGGAACTGGCTTTCGGTTCCGTCTGAATACACAAGCATAAGAACGCATCCGCCCCCGGACACGTTCTTATAATAGGTATCAACGACAATCGCGCGGGCCGCTTCATTGACCCGCGCGATAAATGCCGCTTTCTTGATTTCGCAAATTCGATCCATAACAGAATTTTACTTGTTAATGGGCCGGATCACAATACCCGAATCGCGTTCTTTTTTAAGAAACGCTTCCAACTGGTTCGCTTTGTTCAAGCGTTTGAAAGTTGCCGGGGCGAGTATGCAATAGATCGAATCATCCTCCGGGCGGCGGAACTTAATTCGGCTATCGGTAATGTCTTTCGCGTTTTCGTTTATAAGGTTCATTTTCATTTTCTCCAGTTAATTGCGCCGGACGATAAAGCGGTAAACGCTCCATTCGGCCAACTGTAATAACGTTCGCTTTCTGCCATATCATTCAAACGAACAACCGCCCAACTTGGCGACAAGCGCGGGCGATTCTCACAATACACAATTTCGTATTCGCCTCCCGCAAACTGCACAAACCAAGAATCGTTTTCCGGGTTATCAAAACTATCACGCGCTTCGGATAACTTATCTAGCTTATCGGCCATTTCCATTATTTCGCGTTCCGCTCCGTCGCGCGCTTCCGCTGAATCACCGTTAACAAGACACGCGATAAAAATTCGCGCGGCGGCTTTCCATGTAGGCGTTAATTTAATCGTATCCATGATTTTTTACTCCGCTTGATTTTTGAAAAGGAATCCGGGCGAGTAACAACTATCGTTCGCCGGATAATGCGAGCAAGTGTTATCGTCGGAATTCCGGCGACGTTCGCAAGGATGCAAATTTAACGTGCAACGCATTGCGATAGTTTCTCGCGTTTGATCGCGCCGCCACGTATCTGCGGGATTAGCAATTTCTATTAAAGTCCGTTTCAGTTCATTCATGGGAAAGTCCCTCCGTTGAAAGAACCTCAATTATCGCATTTTCAGCGTAACGGCGCTATCCCAAACTGTGACCTATTCCGTATATTTTGGATCAAAACGGCGCGGAACGTGGCGAGAATCGCCCGCCGTGGCTTTTATGTCCCTGCTAATAAATGACGGTTCCGACTTGGCAACGCTAAACGTTGGCGCGATGCTTTTCCACGTAACGGGTTTTCCGGCGGCTACCCGGATCACATCTTTGAATTCCAACCGCGCGCCTTTGCTCGCAACTTTCCACGCGGCGGCTTTTGTCATCTTTTCGCCGCGCGTATGAAACGCGTAAAGTTTCTTTCCGCAAACTATCACGCGATCATATTCATGCTCTATTTCCCACTCGCCCAATTCGCTGCCAAGTGTTACCGATTTTTTCGTATCGAAACTTACGGCGGTAATCGAATCCGTATCGCAATAAAACGGGCGTTCACATTCTGTAATTGCGCGCCAAAGTTTCGCCCGATTAAATCCGGTAATGCTTGCGGCGGTCGCGAGATTAAAAAACTTTTTCTTGCTGTTGTCTTGCTCCCGCGAAACGATAACCCACTCGCGGAATTCGTGCCAAGAATCCGTTTCCTCTAATTCGCCATGAATGAAGTCCGAATAAAATTCCTCTTTCGGAACTAAAAAGTTTTCTTTGTAGCGATCCGGGTTTGTGGCGAACTTTCCGTAAAGAGCGTTCATCATTAGTTTTGCAAAATCGCTCGCGTGTTTATCATCGTTCGCTTTGTACTCTAATCGTTTCTCCCAAAAATAATTTATGTAGTCCGCAAAACTTTTCTTTTCGGGGAAATCGTACCATTGCAAAAACTTTAGTTCGCTAACGGTATCCGTTTCAATCGCGCAAATTAGTTCCCATCCGGTAACGTGATAAATTCGCGTTTCCTTATCGTCGGGATAATACAATGCTCCGTCCGTTCCGCGATAACAAAATGCGCCATGCGCAACCGCTTCAATATCGAAAAACATCGGTCCCCAATTTTTCATTTTCTTGCGCGGCTTTCCCTCGCCTTGATCGTATAAAAGTCCGTAAGGATGCTCCCGCATCATTGCGTTAGGATACGCGGAATTTATATCGGCGGATAACGCGTCAACTTTTATATCGCCCTGTTCAAAACATTGAACGCGACCGCCAAAGAAAAAGCGTTTAAAGTTGTCGTAAAAGAATCCGTCCGAACGCGGAACTTTGTTCCGGCCCGTTGGGAGTTTCATTCGCCAGAATTTCATCGCGGCGCTTGCGGTCGTAATATTGAAACCGTATTCATCAATGAACCCGGTCACAAGCGCATACAAATTTTCGCAATCGCTTCGCAGATACTTTTTAATTTCGTCCATATAAAGGTGACGAACGCTTTCGTGCATTTTGTTGTAATCAAATTTTTCCTTGCTAAACGCTTCAAGCGGTTTCGCATAAATGTTTATGCTGTCCCTAAATTCGCACTCGCCAATAACAAAGCGAGACAAGCGACCAGCAATAACAAGAATAGGGGAACCACTTTCAAAACGGTGCGAGAGAAAATGCCAGTCGAATTTTCCTCCGTTGTGCGCGTAGAGTACAATTGTCTTAGTTGCAACAAAATCGCAAAAATCATCAGTATCAGTAAACTCATAATAATCGGAACCATTGTATAACCCCCAAATAAAAGGTTTCGGAATTACGTCCGGGGCGAACGGATCGGTTTCGGAGTCCGCTACCCAAATTTCAGGATTCATCGAATAAGTCTCCCGTTTCGCTTTCCTCAATTCGTTTATCGTGAACGTTGGCGATTGCAGCGTAAGCGCGTGACAAATGTATTTTGTCCTGATCCGGGGCGGCGTGTGAATTGCGACTAATGCAACGCCGCAACGCCCACGCCATAGAATCATCAATCCATATTTTGAAGTTGTTAGCACTCATTTAATTTTTCCCAGATTCGCAGAATTGGCGCATGATCCGGGTCATGCAATTCGCAGCTATGGGCGTTCGCGTGTGCTAGTTGTTCATTCTTTGTTTCTAGCTTTGTCGCGATTATTCTTTTTAATACGTCGCTTTCGGTTTCTGTCAATTGTAGATTCGTTTTCATCGTCACAGGTTCCTAATGAATAAAAGTTCAACGCGGCTTTAACGTCGCGCTTTGCCGGTAATGGCTTTCCGTAGTAACGGCGCTTCATTGATTTTCAAGCGAGTGAATTAAATCATCTATTGTTTCCCGAACATCGTCCGCAATTTCCGTTCCATGCTCCGCCTGAATAGACAACTCATTAACGTGTCCGCCCTTTTTCGTTGATAGCAGAATCAATAAATTTTTCGCTTGCGCTTCCGTCATTTCGATTTTCACAAAAACTTCCGTCCGTTTCGTTAATATCATTTTTCTTTTCTCCCGCGAATAAAAAGAATTCCAAGTAAACAAAAAGCGCCATTACGCAAATGAATAGCGCCGCTAAAAATATTTCAATCATCGCCTACGCCCCCGGCGCATACTCCGCTTTTCTGCTTTGGTTAATGCGCGGCGCTCCGTTGCTATTTTTTTCAATCGCTCGCGTTGTCGTTTTTCAACTTGCTTTCCGTGTTTTGCATCGCGCTTTTGCAATCGCGTTGACGCTCGAATATTCGGGTACGCTTTTATTCCGTAAAGAAAATCCCCGATTGGTTTTTCGTCCGGGTCATAATTCACAAGCATACGGTCAAGTTGCGCAAGCAAATCTAAATCGTTGAACGTTCCTTTTGATTCGTTTGCGCCAGTTATGAATTTGAAAAACTTTCCCGGCGCAGCGTCTAGCGTTCTTTTTACTTCCGCCATAATGCTATCCGCATCGGTCATTTCGTTAGCATCGAAATTTATTCTTTGTTCCTCGATTCCCCCGCGAACAACTGTCGGGCGATGTTTCCTATCAAATGTAATTTGCACTTCCTCGCGGAAATCATCGACCGGGAACAACGCCGCTTTTTGTCCCTTTAGCATTTTCTCCTGCCCGGAAACTTCAACGGCGGAGCGCAAATGATCCTCGCGGAAATAACGTTTTGTTTTTGTTTCGCCCGCGAGCAACGGGCCGAGTTCTTTCGCGTAACGAGTAACGCGCGCTTTTACTGCGGGACTCCAACTATCAGGCGAACGCAAATCAACTCCGCTTTTCGCTTTGAACAAATCACCGAACGCATTTGTTCCGCGCAACTTTTTCGCTTGTCGCTTGTAATCCTCATTACGGATTTTCTTTCGCAGTTCCGTTTTTGTTAATGGTCGCCTTGCCATTTTTTATTCCCCGAATTTTCCGACTTCACTCCCTCGATTATACGCCGGGATCGCGGGCGGCGGTAGTCCCCTCCCTTACTGCCCCCCCC
>Ga0265303_10000609_pt1 | contig 20537 bp, 17 predicted proteins | sample Helome_2_FD_192494 | JGI IMG/M metagenome (GOLD analysis project Ga0265303, IMG submission 192494) | Marine sediment microbial communities from subtidal zone of North Sea - Hel_20160317 (Illumina Assembly) | ecosystem: Environmental > Aquatic > Marine > Subtidal zone > Sediment ... | reverse complement strand
CTGAAAGGCGCCGCAGACATAAATACCCTTTCTGGATGTCGCCACCGGTTCAAAGCTGGAGGTTTGGCAGAAATTACCCTCCGTCAGGTCGATCCTGAGCTTTTTGGCAAGCTTGATGAGTTCCGGTGAGGTCTCCATCCCGATGGACAGCACGATCATGTCAAAGGTCTCGGTGATCATCTCGCCGCTTTCCGTCACGTAACGGATCTCAAGATCATCGGTTCCCAGCACTGGATCGACACTATGCACCCGGCTGCGGATGAAGCGGATGCCGTGTTTTTCCCGGGCATTGTCATAAAAGCGTTCAAAATCTTTTCCCGGGGTGCGGATGTCCATAAAAAAAACCGCGCAGTCCAGGTCATCGCCGACATGCTCTTTGGCGATGACGGCCTCTTTGATGGCATACATGCAGCATACCGAGGAGCAGTATGAATGGTCGCATTTGTTCATGTCCCGGGAGCCCACGCACTGGAACCAGGCAATTTTTTTGGGCTCATTTTTGTCTTTGGACTGGCGCGTAACATGCCCCATGGTCGGACCGGATGCAGACAGAATACGCTCAAATTCCAGCGAGGTCACCACATTCGGCAGTTTGGAATACTGGTAATTATCAAATTTTGAAGGATCAAACGGGGTAAAACCCGGTGCCAGCACCAATGAGCCGACCTGTAAAATTTCGGTTTGGGCTTCCTGGTCAAAATCTACCGCACCGGTGGGACACAGCTTTTTGCAGGCCCCGCATTTGCCTTTTTGGATGAAAATGCAGCTGTCCCCGTCAATGCAATATTTCAAGGGAACCGCCTGAGGGTATTCAACATAGGCGGATTTACGTTTGACGATCCCTGCGTTGTATGGATCCACAACCTTTTTAGGGCATTTTTCAGCGCAGGCGCCACAGGCAATACACAGGGATTCATCGATATAACGCGGTTGTCGAATCAGTTCGACTTGAAAGTTGCCTGCTCTGCCTTTAATGTTTTTAATTTCACTGAGGGTTTTAATCTCAATATTTAGATGCCGGCCGACCTCGACCAGTTTCGGTGAAATAATTCACATCGCACAGTCATTGGTGGGAAAGGTTTTGTCCAACTGCGACATCACGCCACCGATGGATGAGCCTTTCTCGACCAGATAAACAAAGTAGCCTGAATCCGCCAGGTCCAGCGCCGCTTGCATTCCGGAAATACCGCCTCCGACGACCATTGCTGACCCGATAACTTCTTTTGGCATTGACTCTTTCTCCTAAGAATTTTGTAAAATTATTTTTTAATGTTACTGTTTTTTAGCAATTGCAGAGACGTTTTCTGATTTTGGCAAAAAAAGGCAGAATATAAATTTAACATGGTTTTGTCAACGAATTTTGACAGGCTTCAGGCTTAAAAATGGCAGGGTGCTTTCAATAGAATTGCTTTAAATATCATAATCTTAGTCAATAAATAAATGGGCTTCAGTTTGCCGTCTGTCAGGCTTCGCCGGGGCGCCGGTCGACCGCAACAGCAGGACGTTTGTGGGTGCGAATTATGCCTTCGTAGTTTAAAATAATTTCAATTCAATGGCCCAGGTTGCAATCGTTTATTGGATCGGCTATAAAACCGGATCCTGTCAAAAAATAAATATTAAGCACCTGTCGACCTATGAATCCTGCGACGCCAAAGCCTAAAATAATCATCATCTGCGGTCCCACCGGGATCGGCAAAACGGCAGTCGCCATTGAGCTCGCCCGGCACTTCAAGGGTCAAATCATCGGTGCGGATTCCATGCAGATCTACAAATACATGGATATCGGCACCGCCAAGCCCACAGCCGGGGATCAGGCGCGTGTGGTTCACCATATGGTCGACATCGTCGCACCGGATGAACCCTTTGATGCGGCCCGATATGCCAAACGTGCCCGGCGCGTTATTGTTGAGCTCTGTCAACACCGGATCATGCCCTTTGTGGTCGGAGGAACGGGCCTTTATATCAAAGCACTGCTGTACGGCCTGTTCAATGACGGTGTTTCTGATCCGCAAATTCGCGCAAAACTGGAAGCCGAAGCGGATACCCACGGCATCGATTATTTACACCAACGCCTCCGCCGTCAGGATCCCGAAACGGCAAAGCGGCTGCATCCCAATGATACATATCGCATCCTGCGCGCCCTTGAGGTCGTGGAAGCGTCCGGCAAAGCCATAGCGCTCCACCACCGGGAGCACGCCTTTGCAGAACAGCCCTTTGAGTCTTTAAAAATTGGCCTGGATATGGAGCGTGAGCTTTTATATGAGCGGATCAACCAAAGGGTTGAAGCCATGCTCGCGGCCGGATTTCTCGGCGAGGTTAAAGCGCTGCTGGCAAAGGGGTATACAGTAGATCTCAAAGCCATGCAATCCATCGGCTATCGTCATCTGGTGGACACCATCCAGGGTCGCTTAACCCTGGCGGAATGCACACGCACCCTCAAGCGCGATCATCGGCGCTATGCCAAACGCCAGCTGACCTGGTTCAAAGCTGATCCTGAAATCATTTGGAAAGCGCCGGAGCAGATTGAAGAGATTAAACTATTGGTGGATAAATTTATCGTTGCGGACAAGGAGAGTGAAACCTAAATTGAGCGCTCATTTTAGCTGATATTCTTTGCCGTCCTTTAGCAGGCTCATAAATTTCAAGCCGAATCCCCGGCGGTTCAGATGGACAACCTGGCCTTTGAGCATAACGCCTTTTTCAATTTTTGTGCGGGAAATGACCAGCGTAATAATTTGTCCTTCTGCAACTCGATTCTGCGTCTCGATAAAAGCACCACCCTTGCTAATGTTTTGGGTTAATCCGGCATAATACCGGTTTTGGCAGGCAAAAATGGCGGCGCGGCGAAACGCTTTTCTTGGAAATTTTCTTAAATTGATGAAACTTTTTACCCCTCTTTCCTGCAGGTAAACCACGTTTTCGGATGGCATGCTAATTCCTCAAAAAGGGTCTATCACCATTAAGCTAACAACATTCGGTGGTTTAAGTTAGATTGACAATTTTCAAGCGCATATTACTTATACCATATAACACAATATGCAGTCAATGTTTGAGTTTAAGCACCATATATAGTATTAGCATGCTCATTGTTTGCTTCTTGAACCGATCAGCGCGCGAATCGATCGATTCGAACGTATTTAACGGTGAGACCCGGTGCATGCGGATTTTATACCGCTTGTCATAATAATGTTCCGAAAAAAGGATGGTGGCATAAGTGTTGTAGCAAAAAAACGTCCCGCAATCGGAACGCTTTTTTGATAACCACTATAAACTTGATTTGGCACAAGATATGGTATATAAATCATAAGTTAACAACTATATCTCGCATTATCCGTTTATTCCAGGCGAATAACCCAGTTCGCCCTCCGAGATTTGCCTCCAAGGAGAAAGCCAGCACTGCGGTATTCTTACGATAAATTCAAAAGAATTGGAATGCCTGCATGTCACATCAAAATATACCCGACGGTTACTATGGTCGCATTTTAGATGGTAACTATAGTCGGCCGCTCAAGCGTCACATCACACGCTGCATCCAGCATTTTCAAGGATTTGATCGACTGGAAACTTCGGCAATACCCTACATCGCCGCATGGCATGAAAGACAGCATGTGATCTGGTATGAGTTTGTCGGAAGACAACTGATACAGCTTCTGGGCTGTGATTATTCTGATGCGTCTGAATTTTTCAGAAACAGTATTGTTGAGCGCCACATCTATTCGAAAATGGACACACCCGAGAAACCTCAGGAAGTGATCTTGAAAAACAATGAGCTTATCGAGCGCAAATCCGAGCTCAGAAAAGCGGTCAAAAATAGCGGGGTTTTGGATGCGGTTTATAAAATCACAGCTGCTGACGGCAGAACCTATTGGCTGAAGGATCAGGCAAAATTGGAATCCTTTGAATCGGACAAAATTTATATTTCGCTGGGTAATTTAACGATCGTCACCAAAGAAATGGAAGCCGAGGAACATCTTAAACGGGTTCAATCAGCATTAAGAAAAAGTGAACAAAAGTTCAAAGAACAGGCGATTCACGATAATCTGACCGGCCTCTTCAACACCCGCTACCTGTATACGGCCCTTCCAGCGTTGATCAAGAAAAGTGCTGCCAGCGGCGGGGTGTTTTCACTGGTATTCATGGATATTGATGATTTTAAACAGGTGGTTGATACCCACGGGCACCTCTACGCCAGCAAGGCGCTTCAGGAAATAGCCGCAACCCTGATGGCAGCCCTGCCGGCACCGGCTTACGGGGTGGCCTATGGCGGAGATGAGTTTGTGCTGGTCTTGCCCGGATTTGACAAGCAACAGGCCTTGCATATGGCGGAAACGATCCGGCAGCGAATCAAAGAAACCATCTATCTTCAAAAAGCGGGTTTAAAAGTCCGTATTCATTCCAGTCTGGGCGTCTCCACCTTCCCGCATGATGCGGACACGCTCTCCGAGCTCCTGGCGCTGGCTGATCAGGCCATGTTCAGTGTCAAGGAAAGAGGCAAGGATTCGGTCTGCAGTATTTCCTACCAAACGACCAAAGACGGCCGCAGGATTGAACGCCTTGTCACATATGATTGTCATGATTGAACGCGCGCCGTCTATTTTTGCGTTTATTTTGATTAAACGTTTTAAACCTCGCATTCTTTTTATGACTTGTCTTATTTAAGTTTGCCCTGCAATTGTTTCGCCCATTCCTTGAAATACGGATCTTCGGATTTGAGCGCCGTTTCCAAGTAGTTTTTGGCTTCGACCTTATTTTTATCTCCGCCCATCTGAATTAAGAGCTCGGCCAGAAAAAGCTGGGCTTCGGTGTTGGTGATAAAATATGGGGTTTCCTGATATTCGCGGTAATAGGTCGAAGATTTTTTGCGGTCGCGCAACGGCCAGGGCAAAACCGCCCAGAAGCGGCCCAAAGACAGCATCGGTCCGCCCTCTTTGTACATTTTGTTGATCTCGTATGTTTTTTCGAAGCTTTTCTGGGTTTTATCTTTCAATCCTTCTTTCAGAGCGGTGAATATGCTGACCCCGTCGGAATAAATGCCGACATTCAGGCCGTAATAATAGTGCCCGTCAGGGCGCTCCGGCTTTAGTTCAATGGCCTTCTGGGCATACTGCATGCCGGCCTTGCCGTACTGCGCGCAAATAGCCTTCCAGCCCTCCGCACCTTTCTTCTTGGCTTTATCGGCGTACTCGCGGTGTGCACGCGCGCATTTCCAGGCGGCCTCATAATCATCGGGTTGTTGTTCAACCGCCTTCACGTAAAGGTCAATGGACTTTTTGTAATTATCAAGCCCCCCCTGGTCATAAATTTTGTCGGCTTCCGCCAGATAGTCCACTGCCAACCCTCCAAATGGAAAGACCAAAAATAGCGCGCTTATGGTTGCTGCTATTATAGTTTGTCTCATTCCACTACCTCCTCAAATATTGAAATTCGAAAAACGTCTATACTATCTCGATTGCACAGGCCATCGACACGCCCCCACCCCCGCAAAGGGTGGCCAGTCCCAGGTTTTTCTTTTTTTGTTTGAGGGCATATATCAGAGTGACCATAATCCGGGCGCCGGTGGCCCCCACCGGGTGCCCCAGGCCGATCCCCGAACCGTTGATGTTGGTGATTTCCCGATTCAAGCCCAGCTCTTTTTCGCAACCCAGGTATTGGGCGGCAAAGGCTTCATTGATCTCTATCAGCTCGTAATCCGACACTTTAATACCGCTGCGCTTCAAGAGATCGGCCACCGCGGGTACCGGTGAGAGCCCCATAATGGACGGATGGCAGCCACCCCTGCCGATGGCCCTTATTTTGGCCAGCGGCTGAACGCCAAGGTCTTTGGCTTTTTTTGCGGACATGATGACCATAGCCGCAGATCCATCGTTGATGCCGCTGGAGTTTCCAACCGTCACCTTGCCGATGTCGGGCACAAATGCCGGTGGCAGCTTTTGAAGATCCGCCAGAGTCAGTCCCGGCCTGAAATGCTCGTCTTTGTCGAAAATGACAGGCGCTGTTTTTCTTTGCGGGATTTCCAGCGGGATGATTTCATCTTTGAATGAACCGTCCTCGGTAGCGCGCTCAACATTGTTGTGGCTGCGCAGCGCAACTTCGTCCATTTCTGCTCTGCTGATGTTGAAATGCTGGGCCACAAATTCTGCCGTATGTCCCATAATATACGGTTTGCCTTTAAAAAAGGAGAGCGGCGGCTTTTCTGCATCCACCGGGCCGTCTTCCGGATGGGGTATGATGTGGGATCCGCAGTGCAAACCGCGGATCAAATTGTCGATACACTGCTGGTCCTGCAGGCGGTATCCCCATCTGGCACCCGGCAGCGAATACGGCGCGCCGGACATATGTTCGACGCCACCGGCCAGAACGATGTCCGCCATGCCGGCCTGGATCATCGCCATTCCCGAAAGAACCGCTTCCATGCCGGAAATGCAGACCCGGTTGATCGTCACCGCCGGCACGGTATCCGGTATGCCGGCTAAAAGCGCAGCGATACGCGATACGTTTAAGGTGTCCACCGGCTCCATACAACAGCCAAAACGCACATCATCGATCAGGGCCGCATCGATGCCGGCTCTGTCCACAGCCGCCTTCATCGTTACACTGGCGATGGTGGCAGCGTGGCTATCCTTTAAGGCTGCGCCAAAAGCGCCGATGGCGGTGCGACAGGCAGAAGCAATGACAACATCTTTCATGGTCATCTCCTTTTTGCGTTGCGAGTTACGCGTTACGTGTATCGTGTATCGGAAATTTGACTTTTGGTTACAGCGAACTTATTTCCAGATCTTTATAGCTTTTCATTTTATCTTCTCATTTTTTAAGCCGCAACCCGCAACCCGATACCGTTACCCCCCGAAAGAACGTTCATGAATAACGATTGCTGCCGGGTTGGCAATGGCAATGGCGTTCATCTTACCAATAGTGGCTGGCAACATAGAGTGAATGAAAAATTCGGCGGCTTTCAGCTGGCCGTCGTAGAAGGCCGCTTCTTTATTTTTGGCGACTTTAGATTGAATCGCCGCCACATCTGCGCTGCCGGCCAGTTTCTCCAGCTTCGGTACGGCCACGGTTGCGCGCCAGAGCAGCATCCAGGCCATAGCCACATCTCCAACGACCTCCATAAACGGGTGGGCGTAGGCGAACGCCAGCTTCATGTCTTTTGAAGAAGCCGTTTTGCTGAGATGCAGCGCGATTTCACTGAGGCGATTTAACCCTTTTTCAACCCGGCCGGCAAGATCCACCAGGCGTGGTATTTCTCCAGCTTGACCAATTGTGGTTTTGATTTCATTTAAAAAATCGATAAAAACGGTTCCTTTTTTCGTTCCCAGCTTGCGCCCCAGCAAATCCATAGCCTGAATGCCATTGGTCCCTTCGTAGATACTGGTGATCTTACAATCACGGTAAAGCTGTTCGACCGGATATTCTTTGGTGTAGCCGTAGCCGCCATACACCTGAATGGCCTGTTCGCAGACAAACTGCCCGCGTTCACTGCAGTAGGCCTTGATAACCGGTGTCAATAATTCAATAAAATCATGGTAGTGTTCTTTTTCATCCCGGGTTGTGGCGGTTCTTTTTTTGTCAAAACAATAAGCGGCGTAATAAACAAAGCTGCGCATGCCGTCCACATACGCCTTCATCTGCAACAGCATGCGCCTGACATCCGGGTGGCGGATGATGGGCACCTGGGGTGCTTCCGGGTCTTTGCCGCCTGCAATATCTTTGCCCTGCAAGCGATCACGAGCATAATTGACTGCATATAAATAAGCGGCCGAGGCGTGCAAAAAACCCTGGGTGCCGACATCCAGGCGGGCCTCATTCATCATGTGGAACATGACCATCAAACCCTTGTTTTCTTCCCCGAGCAAAAGGCCGCGGCATTTTCCCTTGCCGCCCAGCACCATACTGCAGGTCGGGCTGCCGTGGATGCCCATTTTTTCTTCCACACCGCTGCAGACGATGTCATTGGGCTCACCCAGGCTGCCGTCATCGTTGACCCAGATCTTGGGTACGACAAACAATGAAATGCCTTTGGTTCCCGGAGGGGCGCCTTCGATGCGGGCTAAAACCGGGTGGATGATATTTTCGGTTAGATCGTGCTCGCCGCAGGTGATAAAGATCTTGTTGCCCGAAATAGAATAGGTCCCGTCCGGATTCTTTACCGCCCTTGTGGTCAAGGCACCCACATCCGAACCGGCGCCGGGCTCAGTGAGCAGCATGGTGCCGCCCCACTGGCCGGAATAGACCTTTTGTAAAAACAGCGCTTTTTGTTTGGGAGTGCCGAAAAGCTCGATCATTTTTGCGGTGCCGTGCCCGAGGTTGCCGAAGCCGGCAATGGCAAAATTTGCCCCAATGATATACTCGAAAGCCGCCTGCCGGATGATCCAAGGAAATCCCTGGCCGCCGACGTCAGGGTCTTCGGCCATGGCAATCCATTCGCCCTCCACAAACAGCCTATAGGGGCGATGAAAACACTGAGGTACAGTCACCGTGCCGTTTTCAAATTGTACACCCTCCCGGTCGCCTTCCGTGTAGGTGGGCAGAATTTCCTTGATGCCTAAATTGCGGGCCTCGGAGATGACCATGTCAAACATTTTACGGTTCAATTCATTGTATTTTTCTGATTTTACAATGTCTTCGATCTTTAATTGCTCGTAGAGCACAAAGTCAATATCTCTGCGGTCGGAAAGAAGCTGTGCCATGCATTAACCTCTCAAATACGGTTTTTGCGTTTGGGTGGTTGCGGTCGGTTGTCATCAATCGTGAATGGTTTTGTAAGAGAAATGTTCAACCTTTGTCAACCACTTATGCCGCAATTCCGTGAATCGGAAAACTATTATGGAAAGCGTTATAAGATGCGGTGCCGCGGAGGGAAGTTGATTTTAGGCAAGTGGGATTATTTGTTTTCGTTCAATTGTCTTGGCCGGTGATATTGGGGATAGAGTTTTTGGGAGCATTCCGGGCAGATCCCATGGCTGAATTCAGCTTCGGAATGATCGCGAATATATGCTTCGATTTGATTCCAGTAGCCCTTGTCGTCCCGAATTTTCTTGCATGCTGCGCAGATGGGCAGCAGGCCGCTTAATTGTCTGACTTTGGCCAGTGATTTTTTAAGACTGGCGACCAGCCGGTTAAGCTCTTTCTCATGTTGTTTGCGTTCGGAAATGTCCCGGATCATGCCGGTGTAAAACGTCTCGTCCCCCGATTGCCAGGTCGACAGCGAAAGCTCGACTGGAAATTCGCGGCCGCCCTTTGTGATGCCAAACAGCTCAACGGTTTCGTTGATCAGGCGGGATTTGCCGCTCGCAACCACTTTGGCCATACCGCGCTCATGTGCCGCCCGGAATCGTTGCGGCATCAAAATACTGATGGGCTGTCCGATGAGTTTGTCTGCAGGGTAGCCGAACATGTTAGCAGCCGCGCTATTGCAAAAGGCAATTTTTCCGACCCGGTCGGCGGTGATGATGGCATCTTTGGCGGATTCGGCCACACGTCGAAACTTGGTTTCCGATTCTTTGATGGTCGTTTCGATTTGCTTGCGCTCGGTAACATCAAAGCTATATTCAATCATTTGGGCGACATTGCCGTTTTCATCCAGAATCGGATGGGCATGCACTTCAACATTTCTGGGGTTTCCTTGACTATTATAGTGTATGTGCTCGACCTGAACCGGCTGTTTGGTTCTTTTTAGAATTTCGAGCGGGCAGGGGTGCTCGGTGGAATTACAGGGGGTATCGCGTTTATGGGTGAGCGCATAGCAGGTGGATTTTCCGGACGCACCGCTTTTTAAGGCTGCTGAATTGGCCAGCTTAATGCTGTAATCATTTGCATCCACCACATAAAACGGATGGGACAGGGACTCCAGAACCGAATTCAAGAATTCAGATTGTTCTGTCAGCTGTGCCTCTGCTTTTTTACGGGCAGCGGCCTCTTTTTCCAGCGCTTTAATTTTCTCCAAAAGAGTTTTATGGTTATTGTCTGCGGTCATGGGATCTGTTTCGGCTGGCTCTGGCCTATATTAATAGCTGCTGGTAGCTGTCATTAAAATAAGTTTAAATTTCTTATTAACTTTCATGCAAAGTTCAGGTGCACTTAAACGGGCAAAAGTGATGAAAACAATAGCTTGCGGTATCACCGTAGGGCTTGCCGGTTTGCGCCATACATTCCGCCATCATCTGTCTGGAGGCATCTTCGTAGTCCGTATTTTTTTCTTCTTCCTTTTTACAATCGAGGCAGATGGGCTGATGATCGACAACGGATAGAACCCTGCGCTCCTTGTTTTTTAGGGGCCTGTCGCACCGGCTGCATTCTTCTGCACATGAAAGCCTTTTTTCCCAATTCTCCATGATTTTACTCCAAATCAAATGGATTTTTTCCGCTGTTTCGGCATGGGGTGCAGTGTCCCTCTTTCATGTTTCAAAAAAAGGTATTCAGAAAAAAAATAAAAAAGTTTCCTGGCGACCATGAAACCAAATTATATGGTAATCCATCAAGGTCATTAATTCAATTATTCTATCATAATACCGAATCGTGCGGGATCAAGGGCGGTTAACATTTGTACCATTTTGCGCGGGCTTCCCTCCTTGGCCTGTGAAACGTCCGTCTTCGCTTTAATGCGCTTCGCCGCGACAAGTCGACAGGGCAAGCAGGGGTCAAGAAAATACTTGACTTCACTCGGGGTTAATGGCTTTTATCAGGGCAAGCGCTTTGCCTGGCAATTATTATACAGAACGACATAAACCATTGCGCAAACATACACAGCGTTTAGCATGTTTGACCCTAGACGGTGGTTTTAAAATCAACGATTCAAAGGGCGAATACGCAATTTATTATGACGCTGTGTATAGCCACAATTTAAGTGTCAAATTAACCGATATATACGATCAGGCTTCTTTACCAGGGGGTGTAAACAATGAGCAGCACAAGTAAATGGGTTTATCATTTTGATGAGGTCGATCAGGCTGAAAACTATGTCGGCGGTGATTGGGATCCGGTACGCGGGCTCCTGGGTGGAAAAGGCGCCAACCTGGCTGAAATGGTGCGGATTGGCATTCCGGTGCCGCCCGGGTTTACGGTAACCACCGAAGCCTGCAATGCGTATCTGGCAGCCGGCGAAAGTTTTCCCGCAGACATGTGGGAGCAGGTGCTGGATGCCATGCAAAAAATCGAATCGGCAACCGGCAAGAAATTCGGCGATGCTAAAAACCCGCTGCTGGTCTCCTGTCGCTCGGGGGGCAAGTTTTCCATGCCCGGCATGATGGATACGGTTCTGAATATCGGGCTCAACGACGATACCCTTAAGGGGATGATCAAGTTAACCGGAGACGAACGCTTTGTTTACGATGCCTATCGACGATTGGTTCAGATGTTCGGCAGTGTCGTTATGGGAATTCCCGATGAACCCTTTGAAGATGTCATTGCTCATGCTCGCCGCAAAGCGGGTGTAGAAAGCGATGCTGAATTGACAGCCGATGACTGGCAGGCGGTTACGGCAGAGTTTAAAAGGATATACAAACATCATACCCATCGCGATTTTCCGACCGATCCGCTGGTTCAGTTGCGCAAGGCCACCGAAGCGGTTTTTAAGAGTTGGAACGGCAAGCGCGCGATTGATTACCGCAATGCCGCCGGCATTGACCACAACCTGGGAACCGCGGTGAACATTGTCACTATGGTCTTCGGCAATATGGGCGACACCAGCGCCACCGGCGTTGCCATGACCCGCAATGCCTCCACCGGCGAACAGCAGATCGAAGGCGATTATCTGACCAACGCCCAGGGGGAAGATGTGGTCGCCGGGATTCGCATTACCGACGATATTCAAAAGTTAAAAGATGAAATGCCGTTGGCCTACCAGGAATTTGAGCAGATCTGTAAAAAACTGGAAAATCATTACCGCGACATGCAGGACGTTGAGTTTACCGTCGAAAACGGCAAGCTGTGGATGCTGCAGACCCGCGATGGCAAGCGCACCGCCCAGGCCGCCGTGCGAATTGCCGTGGATATGTTCGAAGAAGGACTGATCACCAAAGAAGAAGCGGTGATGCGCGTTTCCCCGGATCAAATCGATTTCTTTTTACACCCCCAGTTTGATGTCCGGGCCAAGCAAAAAGCCCGTAGTTCGGGGGCCTATTTAGCCAAAGGGCTCAACGTGTCGCCGGGAGCGGCGGTCGGTATTGTGGCCTTCGATGCCAATCGCGCCGAACAATGGGCCAAAGAGCGGGGCAAAGATGTGATCATGGTGCGACCCGAGACCAAACCCGACGATGTCCACGGCATGCTGGCCGCCGAAGGTATTCTGACCAGCCGCGGCGGGCGCACCAGCCACGCGGCCCTGGTGGCCCGACAGTTCGGCAAGCCTGCCGTTGTGGGGGTGGCCTCTCTTGAAATCGATCTGGCCAATCGCAAGATGAGTGTGGGGACCGCGGAAATAAAAGAAGGCGATTGGATCTCCATCGATGGAACCGCCGGCGAGGTCTATTCGGGCAAACTGGCGACCATGGTGCCGGACATCAAGGATTCCTGGCTGCTGAAGCTGTTGTCCTGGGCCGATGAATTCCGCCGCCTGGGGGTCTGGGCCAATGCGGATTATCCCAAGGACGCCGAAAGGGCCCGTGAATACGGCGCCCAGGGCATCGGGTTGTGCCGCACCGAGCACATGTTTTTTGAGTCCGAGCGCCTGCCGCACGTCCAGAAAATGATCATGACCGATCTGCCCCGTGAACGCCAGGAGGCTTTGGATGCGATTCTGCCTTTCCAGCGCGAGGATTTTATCGGGCTGTTTCGCGTGATGGACGGGCTGCCGGTGATTATCCGTCTGATTGACCCGCCCCTGCACGAATTTTTGCCGAATCGATTTGACCTCATGCACGAACTTTCCGACCTGAAAATTCGGCTGCAGCAGGCCGCCAACCTGGCCCAGGTGGACGATTTGCTGGAACAGATCCGCATGAATGAGACCATCCTCAAGCGGGTTGAAAGCCTGCATGAGGCAAATCCGATGCTCGGTCTGCGGGGAGTGCGCCTGGGAATCCAAATTCCGGAACTCACCACCATGCAGGTGCGCGCGATTTTTGAGGCCGCCTGCACGGTCTCAAAAGAAGAGGTGGTTGTCCGTCCGGAAATCATGATTCCTTTGACCAGCCATGTCAACGAACTCAAGATTCAGCGACTGGCCCTGGAAAGCGAGGCCAAAAAGGTCATGGATGAGCAGGGCCTTAAAATTGATTACAAATTCGGCACGATGATCGAGATTCCGCGCGCGGCGCTGACCATGGATGAAATCGCCGAGTATGCTGAATTTATTTCTTTCGGCACCAACGACCTGACTCAGACCACATACGGCATATCCCGTGACGACGCTGAAGCCGGATTCTTGATGGAATACATTTCCGCCGGTGTCCTGCCGGACAACCCCTTTGCCATCATCGATCGCGACGGCGTGGGGGAATTGATGCGCATCGCCGTGACCAAGGGGCGGGCTCAAAATCCCGGCCTGGAATGTGGCATTTGCGGTGAGCATGGCGGGGACCCGACCTCCATCCAGCTGTGCCATGAGCTGGGTCTGACCTATGTATCGTGCTCGCCGTTTCGGGTGCCCATTGCCCGGCTGGCAGCGGCCCATGCGGCCCTGCGCGAGAAACAGGCTGCCAAGCAGGCTCAAAAAGCCGCCTGATTCGAGCTGTTTCATGAGACACTTTTGGATCACATAACCGCCTGGAACATCAATGCAGGTCGAGTGCCTTGTGCACCTGTTTTATACCGCTTTTCATATTAATGTTCCGAGTCACCGACCACCTGCAGAGCGCGTGGCTTGGATTTTTCCGCCATCAGCGGAAAAACCAAAGGCACGGTAGTGCCTTAATCGGTGCGGGTGTAACCGGGTGCAAAGCACCCGGTTAAAAGCACCCAATGGCGGAAATGCGGCATAAGTGGTTGTAGAAAAAAAACGTTTTTATATCGGAACGTTTTTTTGACAACCACTATAAGGCAACGGATTGCTAATTTTGGCAGATGCTAACCAAGGACTGTGAGACAGACTGTCTCATTTTAGGCAGTAATCGATCTTATACGAAACAGATCGATTATCGGATAACATGCTAATATTATAATTATTTCAGCTCAATTTTGTGCTTTAATTTTTTTGGCATAAAATTTGTTTTAACATTTAACCTCTAAAGGAATACGAAACATTATCGCAATATCTAATCAACAACCATTTAAAGGAGGAATTGTATGAGTAAAAGCGAACAACATTTACAAGACGCATTTGCCGGTGAATCTCAGGCCAACCGTAAATATCTTGCCTTTGCCAAAAAGGCGGATCAGGAAGGCTACGGCCAGGTGGCCAAGCTTTTCCGCGCGGCAGCGGCTGCCGAAACCGTGCATGCGCATGCCCATTTGCGGACCCTGAAAGGGATCAACAGCACTGCCGACAACCTCAAAGAGGCGATTGCCGGTGAAACCCATGAATTCAAAAACATGTACCCGGAGATGATCGCAGACGCCAAAGCCGAAGACAACAAGGGCGCCCTGCGAAGCTTTGAGTATGCCAATGCCGTCGAACAGGTTCATGCCGACCTGTATGAAAAAGCGCTCGCCAATATGGACGGTATGGCAGCCGCCGATTACTGGGTTTGTGAAGTCTGCGGATACACCTGTGAAGACGAAGCTCCGGATGAATGCCCGGTCTGCAAGGCAAAAAAGAAAGCCTTTTTTAAAGTCGATTAAGTCTAAAGTCAGTTTGAATCATCACACTTAAATCAAAATACTTTTTCGTAAGACAAGAAGCTGCTCAAAGTTCCATTACACGATTTTAAGCTGCGATGTTAAAGGAGTTAAATGCGCAGGCCGCCAAAATGTAATCTTTGCGTCTTGGCGGCTCTGCGTGAGGCTTTTTGTCGGAAATGAAGCCAAAGCCATGAAATGTCCTGTTTGCGGCAGCCTGAATTTTTTCGTCAAAGACCCGGATGATGAATACGAAACCTATGAATTCGAGTTAAAAGGCGAAGCGGTCGTCTTTGATTCTGAAACCGCAGAATCCGACAGTGCGGAAGTCAAGAGCGACACTGAAGTCTTTTGCGAAAAATGTTCCTGGCATGATAAGTTTCAGGAATTAAAAAAAGAATAGACTCAAATTTCAGAGAACAAACCGAATATCGCAAATCGCCGCCGGCGTTGCCGAAAATGTTCGATGCTCGGTACCCCGCGGCGATTTTTTTCACAAACTCCCGCCCTTTTACGGAAGGCCACATCAATCGGTTTTATAGTGTCAGATGCATAATCAGAAGCCCCCGGTTATTATCGCCCGAAAGTATTTCCGTTCATCTCTATAGCGGCTGGCACAGCTCAATCGTAATATCTTCAGGTCCCTTGAAGAAGGCTATTTTCATATTGGGTATTTCTGTAGGCGGCATGAAAAATGAGTAACCCCGTGCCGTCAGGTCTTTGTACGCACCTTCGACATCTTCAACCTCCAGGCCGATATGATCGTAGCCGAATGTTGATTGAGAGGCATCTCCAACCATTTTTTCATCTTCTCGGGCAACCCTCAGATTAACGGTGGCGCCGTCAAGATCAAGCGAAGCCCCGTCGGCCGTGCCAAATTTTCTCCGATCGATCAACTTTGCCTCTAAAACCTCCGTAAAAAAGCGAATCATTTCTTCAAGATCTTTGCAGACGATATGAACATGCTGAAATCGATAAGACATAAGGTTCCTCCGAATTATGGAATTGGGGTATAAATGGTTCTAGAAAAAAACGTCGGAATAACGCAACGTTTTTTTACAACCACAATAAAACCCTGAATAGGTAAAATAAAAAACGCCCGGTAAATAACCATTGCAGCAGGTCATAATTTTATATAATTTTATCAGGCCGCCAATCAACCCCAAACAGGACTGAATATTGCCAGGCGGTGTGGATAGCCTCGTGCAAAATACGGGTATTAAAATATGCAGCCGATAAGCCCCGAACATGTCCCTAAAATTTTATCACCCAGGCTTCGCCTGCTTTTTGGCTCCCTGATAGTTCTACTCCCGCTTATCGTGATAGCTGGAGCGATATCCATTCCTTTTAATTTTGAATCTTCCTCGATTCTCTACAAATTCGGACTTGACCGGCAGCTTCTGCTTGCCGGTCAGGTGATAGGGTTGGTTGCGGGTTGCCTGCTGCTGTTGCAGATCACCCTGGGCGCACGTCTGAAATGCCTTGACCGGGTCTTTGGCCTGAACCGGCTGTTCAAATATCATCGTTTCAACGGATTTATTATTGCCGGTCTGGTGATCATACACCCCATTGCGATATTTATTTCCGATGACAGGATCTTTATTCCGCTTCAATGGCGCTACTGGCCTGAATTTGTCGGCCTCTTTTTGATGGTGTTGATTGGCCTCATGGTGATTACCAGCCATTGGCGGATCGGGCTGCGGTTTGCCTTTCACCGCTGGTGGCCGATTCACCGGGCAGCTGCCATTTTGGCGGTTTTTGCTTTTGGGTTCCATGTGCTGTCTGTCAATGATACTTTTGAGCAAAAGCTGCCACGGATCCTGGCTATTGGTGCTCTGGTCCTGTGCGGGCTCATATTTTTTTGGATCAGAACGCGTCGCTTGCGAAATAAACGAAAATCATTTCGGGTTGCAGCTGTTGAACCGGCCGGAGCGGATGCGCTTTGCCTGAAAATTGTTTCAGATGTCCATCATATGCCGGCTTATCTGCCGGGACAGTTTAGTTTCATCACCCTTACTTCAACCCATGTTTCGAGCGAGGAGCACCCTTTTACCATCGCCTCCAGCCCCACAGGGTCTGCTGGCCTTGAATTTGTTGTGCGCACCACCGGCGACTGGACCGGTCAATTAAAAAATCTTCAGCCGCAGGACAGGGTTTTCATCGATGGTCCTTTCGGGCTGTTCAGCCATCTGCTGCTCTCCGAACAAAAGGAGATCATCATGATCGCCGGCGGCATCGGGGTCACCCCGATGCTGAGCATGCTGCGCTATATGGCAGAACATAACGATCAACGCAAAATCACGCTGATCTGGAGCAATCAAACCCCCAACAATATCATTTTGCCTCACGAGTTTGAAAATTTAGCAGGAATATTAAAAGGACTTCGCATCGTGCATGTGCTGACCCGAGCTCCCGAATACAGTGGTGAACAGGGGCACCTGGATCGACCAAAGCTGAAAAGACACCTTTCCAATTGCAGCCCTTCATCTGCCGTCTTTGTCTGCGGCCCCGCTCAAATGATGCAAGACGTTTACAGCCGCCTGGTTTCCCTGGGGTTTCAACGGCAAATGATTTTCATGGAACGCTTCAGTCTATAACGCCCCGGATCGTTGACACCTGATCGGGCGTAATTATAGTGATCTATTATGATCGGAAACATTGCTCAAGATTGATGCGCTGACACAGAAACAGGAGAAAAATCATGCAAAAGATCTCCCACAAATTTGTTATGGTCTTTTATATGCTTGCGATTGGTGGATTTGCACATGCTGCAGCAGAGAAATGGGAAATCGACAAAGCCCATTCAAACATCTATTTTGATGTGAGACACACTTATGCCACTGTGAGAGGGCAATTCGATGATTATTCCGGCTCATTACGATTTGACGCGAACCGCATGACACTGGGCAGTGTTACGCTTGAGGTCAACACCAAAAGCGTCAACACGGGCATCCCCAACCGGGATAATCATCTGCGTGCAGAGGAATTTTTTGCCGTCAAAAAATATCCGAAGATGACATTTCAATCCACCGGCGTAAAACCGAATGAAGGCAACCAATACACCGTAGAGGGAAATTTGACTATTAAAGGCCAGACCCAAAAGATTTCTGTGCCATTCACCTATTTCGGCTCGCGGGAAAACCCCCTGAAGAAGGGGCAACGGGTGGCCGGCTTTGAAGCCCGCTTGTCCATCAATCGTTTGGATTACCAGGTAGGGCCGGGAAAATTCTTTGAGATGGGCACTATCGGAAACAAGGTCGACATTCTGGTCACCCTGGAGGTTGTCAAATAAACTAAAAAATAGCCAGGAAAAACACAAAGCGCTGATCCATGCTAAAATTTAAAAAACTGCATCTTGTCCAGTTCAAGTGCCACCCAGGTTAAAACGGTAAACCAGGCAATGAATACCATGAATCTGTAGAGTTTTATAACCATATCAACCTCCGAGCGGTATGGGTCTTACGCTGTTTATGCATCAAAAATTTCCGGTCCTAATTTTTCAAATAGGCAAATTGATGCGCCTGCGGCCTTATTTTTAAATCGTCTGTTTCCTGGGATCTCCCATAAGCTGCCGCTTTTTGTGCCGCATCCATCCTCCCCACTGTACGCTCCATAATCGCATCCAATTGGTTTCTGAGAACGCCATAGGAAAAATGCTGTTTTGCGATTTCATAATTGTGATTCACCATTTCTGTTGTTCTCTCGGGCGATTCCAAAATATCCCTGACCGCCTGAACGGTTTTTGCGGTCAAGATTGCATCCATGGTCACCAAATCGAATCCTTTGGGTTCGATATCGCTCACGAAGGTGGCGTAGCGGTTAACCAGCAGGGGTTTTTTAAAGTAAATGGCCTCTAAAAAGGCATTGCCAAAGCCTTCGTAAAGGCTGGGGAAGGTCACAAAATCAGCATGGGCGTAAACATTCCAGAGGGAATGTCCATTCAAATGCTGTTTAGAATGATGCCACGGACTTGAGATGGGCTTTTTAGGGAGGCGAAGATCGACGTCACGTTCAAGGGCATAATTTTTGATCCACTCCGCATATTCCCAACCCTCATCCCCCGCCTGGTGGGATATGAGCAATTTATAAGGCGAATTCTCTAAATTTTTGACCAGATCAATGGCATGCTCAATACCTTTGCGCTCAATAATGCGGGTGGGCTGCAGGATTGTTTTATGGCTCGGCTTTAGTCTGAAGGATGCCAGAAAATTATTGTAGCCGCTATGGTGTATTGTTTGCGGGTTATCGAAATCGAGCACATTCGGGATGATTGTTGCCGCAATACGCCGCCGGCGGACCAACGCATCCCGTGCCATCGAATTAATGACGACATGGTGGATGTGGGATAATTTTGGCGGAAAGAATTTGTGTAGATATTCTCTGACTGCATTCGTCCGCAAACGGTTTCGTTCCCAGTAAAAATCATGATGATGGGCAATGGTGGGAATCTGAGTTTCTGAAATCAGTTCCGATAAGGCCAGACCGAGCGAAATGTTTAAGGGAATGGCCAGCGCATTTTCAACTATTAGCAGGTCAATCTGAAACTGATCGATGAAATCCTGCAGCCGGACCTTTAAAATGTTTTTCAGAGTTTCAATGGAGTCGGTGACAGAAGTTGTACTGCCTGTTTTTCCGAAAACCTGGCGGTGTATCCACAAATTGTGCGGATGCATAAAATGGGCTTCATATACCAGTAAGCTTTTGTCCGGATCTTTATCCAGCTCGCCGGCAAACCAAAAACAGTTGTAACCCCCGGATTCCAGTACATCTCCCCACTTGCTGGCTTCCAGAGAAACACCGTCTAATCCCGCAAACCGCGTTGAAACAAAACCAATGTTTTTGACCATCCCCATTTTCCTCCGACCTGATCTCTATCTGACTTGCACCAGACCAGCCGTGAAATTTGCGACCGAGGTGCATACACGTGAAACGGTATAAAATATCCAATCAGGTTGATTACTGCGAAACAATTGGCGGGATTGTCTACAGAAACGATGCGTTATGGTGATGTAATTCCTCAGGGGAGAAGTTGTGCCCTTATGCCGCACGTCCGTATTACGGAACATCATTATGGAAAGCGGTATAAAAGATAATTATACCCGTATAACCCCCCGGCGTAAGATCCTGCAAATATCATGCTAAAGTAGTTGATTCAAATTCAATCAAAAATAATAATATAATATCGATTGCTTATGTCAATATCCGTGTTGAGCGGTAACACAAGGCGGTAAGCGCTTTCCTCAAATTCGGTAATTTATGCCACAATTCGTCAGACCCACAAATTTCATATAAATCTCAAGTTAATGTCTGACATACCGATAACCTTGATTGAGTATTGTTTCACGATGGTGCGACGTACTCACACAATCGGGGTGGTTCTTTGAACCACCCCGAAAATGTTTGTAGGGCCGAGGCCTTCCAGTCGATATCGATAATGATCCTGCCGTGATCACCAGCCCAAAAGCACATGGTATGTGTCCGGGGGTGGCTCCTGAGGTGGGAAGCCACTCCAAAATTTTTCATCATATTCACTCTGTGCTATATTCGGTCTGACCTGCCGAGCCGCTCTAAAAATAAAATGCCTTATCCGGCTAGCGACTGAGCTGCGGTGTGTCTGGTTTGACATATGAAAATAATATTATTACCATTTGAAATAGCCTGCCCGAGACGGACGAGCAGATCATCAATTTGGGCATCTGCTTAAATTGGGTATGAATGAAAGCCTGAGTAATTATTGTTGATTTTAATTTATGGTTAATAAAAAGGAGAGGGCCTGCATGCCGCAACCGAAACACGCCATGGAGATTTTTCAGCTGCTCGAC
>Ga0265303_10000608_pt1 | contig 20564 bp, 16 predicted proteins | sample Helome_2_FD_192494 | JGI IMG/M metagenome (GOLD analysis project Ga0265303, IMG submission 192494) | Marine sediment microbial communities from subtidal zone of North Sea - Hel_20160317 (Illumina Assembly) | ecosystem: Environmental > Aquatic > Marine > Subtidal zone > Sediment ... | reverse complement strand
CGAACCCGGCTTGACCAGGTTCATCACCGCCATGCAGGCCAGGGTTTCCGCGAAAGTCTGTGCGAGAGTTCCGGCCAGCGCTGCTGGCGAAGTAGCACCAGCCTGTGGCGCCACGGCCACGTCGCCAGTCAACCCCAGCTCGGCAATTTTTACCAGTACTTCCGCGTTGTCCTTGCCAAAACGCAAAGGGGAAACAATCGGGCAACCGCCGAAGGTACAGAAAGGCCGCTCCAGGAAACCGCCTTCTTTGCCCAGGTATAAGTCGAACAGCGAAATAATCGGATCGATATGATCCACTTCCGCAATGCCCAGGGCAAAAGGCTTGCAAGTGCCTGCCAGCTGGGCATAGGCAACGTTCATGTCATGGACATAGACTTCCTGGCTGTATTCGGCGGCAATAAAGGGCTGGCCGAACATGTGAATATGTTCCAGCGTATCCGCCAGCCTGGCGGCGTCATACAGGTCGGCCAGCCTGGTCGGGCGGTACTTCAGCTCGGGGTACTCAAGTATGCTGACCGATTCACCGGAAGTGCTGAAAAAAACGTTTTTACCACAGACTTCAAGGTCGTGACGGGGATCAGGAGCGTAGGCTATGTACTCTTTCGCTGACACATCAACCAGGTCTTCGACCAGGGAGCGCGGGAAACGTAAGCGGCCGTCATCACCCAGGGTACAACCGCCGGGTAAGGCATAATGCAAAATTTCAGGGATCGGCTCACCTATACCAATATTGGCAAGAATATCCAGTGCAGTATCGTTGATGCGCTGAATATCACGGTCGCTCAATGGCTTGTAGCAACCACCGGGCATCCCCGGCTGAACTGCCTGGCCGCGCACCCCGGCCGCACGTAAGGCGCGCCGCGCGTCTCTGCCGCCCGCGCGCTTTGCGTGTCGCGATTTTCTGTGCTGCTCAGACATAATTCACCACCGCCCGCTCGCTGCACTCATGACTTCCCGCGGCAACAGGATCGGGAAGTTGTCACGGATTTTTGTATCGACTGCAGGATCAATATATTCCGGGTAGTGTGTGGAAAGTATTGACCTCACCCGCTCTCCGGCCTGTTCACGAATATCAGGTGAACCTGCTGCTTCCCATTCACCCGGTGTCCTGCGGTCGGCCAGTGCCGGGTATTCGTACTCGGTACGCATCAGGCCCAGCGTCTGGTCCGTGCGCAGGAAGTGCCCTTCGCCGTGAACCACCTGCTCGATCACGTGATAGGAAAGCGTCTCTTCATTGACCTCGATTCCACGAACCGTGCGCAACACCGCACCCAGCATGTCATTGTCGATCACCATCGATTCCAGTGACAGGGCCATCAGGCTGCCCAGCATGCCGGCGGATTCTGACACGTTGTTGCATCCCGTCTGTGCCGCGAGGGTCACCGCCAGGGCTTTCTCATAGCCGGCCTGGTAATCGGGTGTCTTGGAGTCACTCATGCCTGCGCCAACCGAACTGGGGACCTGGTAAAAATTCAGCATCTGGGCAGCGGCAGCCGTGACGACAGCCTCTTCACCGCTGCCGCCGGTGAAGGCGCCGGTGCGAAGATCAGACACGAACGGCCAGGCGCCGACAATGACCGGGAACCCCGGCTCCACCACGTCGATCATCAACAGGCTGGCGAGCGCCTCGGCAACGCATTGCACGACCGAGCCTGCCAGGGCGGCCGGGGCCGTTGCACCGGCCTGTGGCGCCATGACCACCCACACCGGGGCGCCGAACTTGATGGATTCAATGCACACTTCGCTGTTGTCCCTGGCGTAGCGCAGTGGGGAAATAACGCAGCACCCACCGCCATGGGCGAATGGGCGCTCCCGCCACTTTTTCTCACCGCCGGCGATCATTTGCAGCATCTCCAGCGTTGGCTGAACGTGAGAAGCGTCGTTAAAAGTCAGCGCGGAATGTTTGCTGGTGCCGGCGACGTTGGTATAGGCCACGCTGATATCACAAGCCATCTGGTCAACGATTTCGGTGGGCACCACCAGGCGGGAAAACGCATGGATATTGTCCATCCGGTCAACCAGGCGGGCTGCATCGTACAGGTCTTCGATGGTGGATGGACGATAACTGGAAGAACCAACATCCAGCATATTGACCGCTTCCCCGCCGCCATAGGTGTGAACCCGATTGCCCCCGATTTCGAGATCATGTTCAGGGTCCCGCCCGAGAAACTGGATATCCCTGGGTGTGTTCGCAATGACATCTTCAACAAACCCCCGGGGAAAGCACAGCCGGTCATGCTTGTTCATGAAGCAACCGCGCTTCAAAGCCTGCTCTCTCACAATGGGAATCGGATCGCCCATACCGATGTTTTCCAGCACGTTCAGGATGGTAGTGTGGATTTGCTGCTCATCCGATCGAGTAAGAGGGCGGTAGCGGCCGCCTTCCAGGCCCGGCAGGACTGCCGATGCTACCGGCGGAGCCAGTTGGCGGGCCTGTCTACCCCGTCTTCTCGGCCGGCTCATGTCATGACTCCGAGTACTTCATCATGGTTTCCACCCGCCAGCGCTCGGTATTTTCCACGTTGTTGAAACTGAACAGGTGAAACCCGGGGATATCGAGATCCGGGTCATCCAGGTAGGGAATCAATCCAGCCAGCAAGTCATCCGGTTTATAGGGTTTCGCACTGATTATTTTACGGACCAGCCCTTTCTGTTTACGCAACACATTGACGGACTGGCCGACACCGATTTTCAGCGACAGTGAGATCAGCTTGGGAATCTCAGCGACTCCGGGCAGGCCCAGCCAGGCAGGAAGCGTCACGCCGGCCCGGCGAATGGATCTCAGCCAGTTGACCATTACCGTCGAGTCGAAGCACATCTGTGTGACCAGGTAGTTTGCATACTGCTGTTTTTCCTTCAGCAGCCGCAACAGTTCGTCGTCGTCGACCAGGGGATGGCCTTCGGGGTGGGCTGCAACACCAACGTCCTCGAATTCGTGCCCGATTTCGGCAATATCCCTAAGCAGATTCAGGGAACAATCATAGTCTCCAGCCGGCTTTACTGCGTCACCACCCGGCACGAAAACGCTTTCGACGTCAGCCTCGTCCAGGCGTGAGAGAATTTCCCGCAAATGACCCTTGTCCCGGACCACGCGGGCAGCGATGTGCGGAACCAGCTTCAGCTGGCGATCTTCCGGCAGCGCACGAAGCTCATCGACCATGTCCAGGGTCGGCCCGACGCCGGTTGCCGGTGAGCATGTGATGGAGACGTAGGAGTGCTGCGGCAGGTGGACCAGGCGATCCACGATGGTTCTGGTAGGAATGACCTCCATGTACGCCTGTTCCATCAATCCCGCGAGCACCTGGCCGTTCGTTCTCATGAGCCGGCTTCGGTGCTGTCCGTGCGCATCAGGTCCAGGTACCAGGACAGGAACCTCCAGGTGTAGTCCTCCATTTCTGAAAGAGGACCGGGAACGTAGTAGCGGGAATTCACACCCTGCTGGTTGCGCTCGATAATCATCTTGTCTGCGTGCGTCGTGACATCCCACAACCAGACGAGCTTGTCCTTGTCGTAATCTTTACCTTCCTCGGCATCCCCTCGCACCAGCCAGGTGATATCGCAATCGGCCGTATCCTGGGTGAGCGGCGTAAAGCGGTATATCACCACGTGATCACAGTACAGCAGGGCGAAGGTAACCGGTCCAACCTGTAAATCTGTCGCGCCGCCATCGAAATCCCTGATCGTGCCCAGCAAGGGGGCCATGGGCTTGCCATCTTCACTGCCGGTCAGGTGGTTTCTGATCAAAGGATAACGGTCAAAAGAAAAATCGGCACCGAATCCAGGGGCATCCAGATACATTTCGTTAACCGTCCTGTCACTCAGTCCGCACACGCCCGCCCGGCCCATAACCTGCTGCAATAAAACCTCGGTTCGGGAGTTAATATGCGCAAGTCCATGCCCCACGGAATATTCCGGGTGAGCAGGAGCGCAGTGGTAGCATTCGGTGTAGTTTTCCAGGGCCAGCTTCCAGTTGGAAGCAATCGGATAGCTCTGACGATGGGCAACCCTGGCATTCTCCAGGTCATACGGTTCCAGGCACTCCGCCAGTCCTTCCTGGACCAGCGAAAACGGTGCCGGGTCTGCGGCGAAGTTCACGTAAATCATGCCATGCAACATGCCCACATGAATCTTCTTCAAACCGATTTCAGATTTATCGAAACTCTCACCCATTTGCGCAGCCGCTCTTAGCTGGCCCTGCAAATCATAAGTCCAGCCGTGGTAGCGGCAGGTCAGCCTTTTCGAACACCCACTGCTTTCAACACAGATTCGAGAACCCCTGTGCCGGCAGACATTGAGCATGGCATTGATTTCATCTTCCGCGCTGCGCACGATGATCACGGACTCCTGGTCAAACTCGAACAGGAACCAGTCGCCCACTTTGGGGATTTCACTCTGGTGTCCGGCATACAACCAGGAATTCAGGAAAATCTGTTCGATATCTTTCCGATAAATTTCCGGGTCCCGGTAAAAAGGCTGCGCAAGAGAATGCATGTCGGGTTGACCGGCGGCCAGTTTTATAATGTCCTTTTCGTTCACTGCTTTTTCCTGTTTTGTTCAGTCTTCGTTGGTACTGCCCGCATGCTGGTAAATGACTTCCCCATCCAACAGGGTCATGACCACCTGGGCTTCACTAATTTGTTCAGCAGGGATAGCGAACAGATCGCGGTCCAGCACCGCAATGTCCGCACGCTTGCCCGCTTCTATGGAGCCTGCAATCTCTTCATGGTGCATCAACCACGCTGCGTTTATGGTGTAGGCATCGATCATGGAAGCCAGGCTGATCCGCTCAGCTTCATTCAGAACGGGGCCAGAATCTGTCAGGGCATCCTGACGGCGCACTGCTGTCTCGATCGCTTCGAACGGGTTCGCGGAAGATACGCTCCAGTCACTGCCTCCGACAATCCGCCCACCGGCGAGCTCCACGCTCCTGATGGGGTACATGCCCTGGACCCTTTCCTCGCCTACTACGGGCAGGTTCAGTTCCATAATCCAGTCGTCCGGATAAGCCCAGATCGACTGGAAGTTGGCCGTGGCTTCCAGCGCGGAGAAGCGCTCAATATCATCAACATGAATCATCTGCAGGTGGGAAATGTGGTGCCTGTTGTCACTTGCCCCGTTCTGCTCGCGGGCAGCTTCTATCGCGTCCAGCCCGGCGCGCACTGCACGGTCACCGATCGCATGCATATGGACCTGCAGGCCCATTGCATCGAAACGAACCACTGCGGCATCCAGGTCTTCCGGGCTTAGAATCAGATCCCCCCGATGGCCGTGCATTCCGACGTATGGCTCCAGCAGGGCAGCCGTTTCGCCTTCGAGCACCCCATCCAGGAAAAACTTGATACTGTCGTGATTCAGGCGCTCAGATTCATATTCACCGCGCGCCGCCAGGACCCGCTCAAACTCAGCGCCGTAATGTTTGGCAAATCCGCTCTCGTAAGTCAGCGATGTCACCACGCGGGCATTCAATTCGCCAGCCTGTTCAAGCACCCGGTAGGCCTCGTAATCTTCCTGGCCAACCCATGCATCAATAAACGATGTGATGCCATTGCCGTTCAAATGGCGGATTCCCGTTGCCAAAGCTTCAATATTTGATTCCGGTGTCGGTTTCGGCATTACTGCCCTGACGATTTCCTGGGCTGTCTCGCGCAAGGTGCCGCTCGGAGAACCGTCCGGGTCCCGTTCGATGACGCCCATTGCAGGATCTGCTGTGTCGGCTTCAATACCAGCCAGTTCCAGCGCTTTCGAGTTCGCCCAGGCATTGTGCCCATCGGATGCCCAGAGGATGATGGGGCGATCACTATCGATCGCATCAAGCAGTGATTTGTGCGGGCCGTCCTGACCGAACAGCGCCAGGTCAAAAGCATGCCCTTCCAGCCACTCGTCACCGGCTTGTGCAGAACAGCTTGTAACTTTCGAGATAATGGCCTCGATACTCAATTCATAAGTGAGGTCACAACCCAGCAGGCCATAGCCGCCCATAGCCGGATGCACATGGGCATCATGCAAGCCGGGCAGCGCCCATTTTCCTGTCAGGTCCAGCACCCGGGTCTGTGGTCCGATCATGGGTTCGATATCAGTGTTATTTCCGACTTTGACGAACACTCCATCCCGAATGGCCACGGCTTCAACCCGGCTGCGGGCGTCATCAACGGTATAAATACCGCCATTGATCAGTACGACGTCGGCCGGCTCTGCGAGCGTTACCGTCACGACAGGTTCCTCTGCCTTATCAGCACAAGCTGTCAAAAAAGCGGTCAGTACGACCAGTGGCATTCGCAATTTCATTACATTTTCTCCAGACCGCGTTTGGCCAGTGCGCGGGCGATAATCAGGCGTTGTATTTCACTGGCGCCTTCCCAAATACGATCCACGCGAATTTCACGACTGAACCTTTCCGCGCAGTTTTCGCGCATGTATCCACGCCCACCAAATATCTGAACGGCACGATCAGCAATGCGGTAAGCCGCTTCCGATGCATACAGCTTGGCTATCGAACAGCGGGCATGCAGTGATTTGACGTTTTCACCCCGGTCGTGAGCCTCAGCGGCTTCGAAAGTGATCAGGCGCGCTGCCCACAACTCCGTTACGCTGTCGGCCAGCATGGCCTGCACCAGTTGCTTGTCGATCAGCTTGCCACCGTCTACTTCCCGTTCTTTAGCCCATGCGGTCGCTTCTTCAATCAGCCGGGCAGCCGCGCCACAATCCCGCGCCGCGATCATCAGTCGTTCGCGCCGGAACCAACTGTGGGAGAACGACATGCCGTCACCTTCACTGCCAATCCGGTTGGCCGCAGGGATCAACACGTTATTGAAACGCAGCTCCGGGTGATGATGGTCGAACGTATGGCTAAACAGCGGTACGCGGATCTCCTCGATACCCGGGGTGTCCTTGTCGAGGAATAACATTGCGTCGCTACCTGCATGCGGACCATTGATGAGTTTTGCCTGCAGAAAAAAATAGTCGGCGAGGTTGGCGCTGGTCACGAACCATTTCTCGCCGTTGACCCTGTAACCCTCAGCAGTGAGCTCAGCTGTTGTATCGACCACCACGTCCGACCCGGATTCAGCCTCTGTAATGGCGTAGCATTCCTTGCGCTCACCTGTCATCAGGGGCAGGACAAAGCGTTGCAACTGATCTTCATTGCAAGCCTCGAACATCCACTCATGCGGCTCGGAGAAGCACCAGCAGAGTGCATTGGTGACCCGTCCCAACTGTTCCCAGACAGCCACCTGGTCCACAATACGCAGCTTCAACCCGCCATGTTCGGCCGGCACATCCATTGAGCTGAAACCCAGATCAATGGCCATTTTCTTGTGGCGCTTACTGACTTCCGCCGCTAAGCGGCCTGCATTCATTTCAGCTTCGAGCTCGCACGGAATCAACTCATCTTGCGCAAAACGCCGGGCTTTTTCCTGCCACTCCCTGCTGGTCTTATCCAGGTTCAGTTTCAAGCTTGCTTACTCCTTATTCAGGAAAAATGCCGGGGAAATGTAATGGCCAGGTAGGACATGCAGACCTGTTTGGCCTGATCCCGGCTCATTGAGCGGGGGTTGGTGAGCATGTCCAGCCACAGACCTGATGTCATTGCCGACAGCGACGCAGCAACGGACTCCGCCTGGATACCCTTGTAATCACCCTGCTCAATCAGGTCGCTGCATGTCTGCAGCATTTCAGCCCGGTATTCCATGTCCCGCATCGCACAAATTTTTCGGTAGGTGGGCCGGGATTTACTTTCACCCCAGAACGCGAACCAAACCGCCAGCTTGTTGCGGTCACACACGGGCGCTTTGAAGTCAGTTGCCACCATGGCTGCCAGCTTGTCTGCCGGCGAATCCCCCGCCCTGGACACGGCCTTCTCCCAGGCTTCACGATATTGCTCTGACAGGAAACGCAGGGTTTCCACCAGCAACCGGTCTTTGCTCTGGAAATGCAGGTTGATAATTCCCTGGCTCAGGCCTGCTTCCCGGGACACAGTAGCCATGGTCGTATCCGACATGCCGTTACTGGCTACTGAACGGATAGTCGCCTGGATGAGTTGCTGCTGCCGCTCCTCTTTGGGGGCAGTTCTTTTCCTGGCCGGTGATTTCAACGCTGCTTTGCCCACTTCGCCCTCGATAAACTCCTGCTTATCACAAATACTGGGAACACAATATAAAAGAGTCCCTGCCAGTTTGCAATGAATGAACAATCATTCATTTGGTATGGACAAGAGGCTCTGTGGTATGAGAACCTATGTCCTTGAAAAAATCGGCGGATTCCAATGCGGCGCTCTCTAGAAAAATCCAATCGTCAACACCTGAAAGCACTTGGCAAATTACCGCTGGGCGTGTCTTCCAATTTCAGGTATTGGGGCGAAGACAAAACCATATACATCAAAGAGGGACGCGGCGGCCGCCTCTGGGACATCGACGGCAACGAATATATCGATTACCGCATGGGCTACGGACCGGGGATTTTGGGCTATGCCGACCCCAGGGTTGATGAGGCTGCCCGGGAAGGGATGGAGGTCGGTGGCGTATTTGCCTTGTCCACCGAGCGCGAATACGAGGTAGCAAAACGCATATCGAAGATGGTCCCGGCCGCCGAATTGGTACGATTTTCCAATTCAGGTACCGAAGCGGTAATGGCGGCACTGAGACTGGCGCGGGCTTACACAGGAAAAGACTCCCATATTGTCGTTGAGGGCGGATATCACGGCGTTTTTGATTCCGTGCTGTGGTATGCCGATATCGAAGAGTGGGACTCGGCTGCAGGTGACCCGCCGATTGAGGCGGACAGCGAAGGCATTCCGGGACTGCTGAAAAAACTCGCGCATTTCACACCGCTGAACGACGCCAACCACCTGGAAGACCTGCTCAAACGCCACCACCAGAGCATCGGCGCCTTCCTGATCGAGCCCATCATGGGCAACTGCTGCTCCATCACCGCGACACGGGAATACGTGCACGCAGCACGCGATCTGTGCCAAAAATACAATGTCGTGATGATCATCGATGAAGTCAAAACCGGTTTCCGCGTGGCTCGCGGCGGCGTACAGGAATTACTGGGCGTAAAAGCAGACCTGTGCACCTTTGCCAAGGCGGTCGGCAACGGTTATCCCATTTCGGTAGTGGCCGGACGCGAGGACATTATGCGCAAGATCGGTGACGGCGTGATTCACGGCGGCACCTACACCTGCCACTCTGTAGCGCTCGCCGCAGCGGAAAGAACCCTGCAGATTCTCGACGAGACCGATGCACTGGAAACGATCGCAGACTACGGCTCGACCCTGCAAAACGGCATGAGCGAGATTCTCGGAAACCGTGGAATACCCCACTCGTTCGTCGGTCACCCCTCCATGGGCGGGTTGTTCTTCAGGGATACGCCTCCGGACAACTACCGCGACTGGCTGAATTCCGACTACACTTTTTACGATACGATGGCTCCGGAGCTGCACGAATTGGGTGTGCTGTGCGAACCGGACTCACGCGAACCCTGGTTTATCTGCGAGGCGCATTCAAATGACGACAGCCTGAACCAGACCCTGGCGGCCTTTGCACAGGCGGTCGACACCACCATGAACAAACTGCAATAGGACGGAGTAGAGACCGTGACCAAAAAGTATGATGCGATTGTCATCGGCGCAGGCCACAATGGCCTGACCAATGGCGCCTATCTCGCCAAGGCCGGGCTGAATACGCTGGTGGTGGAGAAAAACGAATACATTGGGGGAGCCACTACCAGCCTGGAGATGTACAAAAAGGACTGGAAGTACTCCAATTGCTCCTATGTTTGCAGCCTGCTGCGCCCGGAAGTGTACCGCAGCCTGAACCTGGCCAAGTATGGCCTGCAGGTCGTGCCCTATGGCGGCAGCGTCACCATCGCGGAAAACGGCGATTACATCGGCAATTACGTCGACCCGGACAAATCCCGTCGCGAAATCGCCAGGCACAGCCACCGTGACGCCGACGCTACCGTGCGTTTCGATCGCGACATCATGCGCCAATGCCGCTTTATCCGGCAGTTCCTGTTGCGCACGCCGCCCGATCCGACGTCATTCAAACCCCGCGATCTGCTCGAGATGATGTACATGGGCAAGGAGGCGCTGAAACTGGGCGAGGACCTGATTTACGACACGATGCGTTTCTACACCATGAGCATCTCGGACTTCCTTGACGAATACTTCGAGAATCCGCTGGTCAAGGCATCACATTCCGGCAGCGGGATCATCGGTTCGGCGCTGGGCGTGATGTCGCCCGGCACGGCCTACATCCTGCTGCATCACGCCATGGGTGACGTGGACGGCAGCATGGGCGCCTGGGGCTTTGCCAGGGGTGGTATGGGTGCCATCTCCAAGGCCATGCATGATTGCTTTACCGATCATGGCGGTGACACCCTGGCCGGCAACGGTGTCGACCAGATCATCGTCAAAAGCGGCCGGGCCGTGGGCGTCGCGCTGGAAAATGGTGATGAGCATTATGCCAACGTGATCGTCTCCAACATGACCCTGCCCCGCACCTTCCTGGAATGCATGGACCCCAAGGACCTGGATCCCGGCTTCCTGAAGAAAGTGAAGAACTTCAAGATCCGCGGATCTTCCGGCAAGATCAATATCGCCCTGGATGGCGTACCCAATTTCACCGCTCTGCGCGGCAACCAGGAACTGGCGCGCGGCGACATGCACCTGATCGACTCTACCGAGCGACTGGAACGGGCTTACGATGACTGGAAAGATGGCATATGGTCGCAGGATCCATACATTGACATGCTGATTCCTTCGCTGACCGATCCCACCATGACACCCCCGGGCAAACACTTCATGTCGCTATTCGTGCAGTACGTTCCGCCCAGGATCAAGGGCAAGGACTGGACCGACGAGCAGGTACAGCAGTTCGCCGACACGGTGATCAACCAGATCGAGGATTACGCACCGGGATTCAAGGACCTGATACTGCACATGGAAGTTCGTACCCCGCGGGAACTGGAAAATGAAGTGGGCCTGACGGAGGGCAATATCTTCCAGGGCGAACTGACGCTGGACCAGCTGCTGTTCAACCGGCCCATACCTGGCTATGCCCAGTACCGCGGCCCGGTCAAAGGTATGTATATGTGCGGCTCCTCAACAGCACCGGGTGGCGGCGTGATGGCCGCCCCGGGTGCGAATGCGGCACGAGAAATCCTGGGCGATCTGAACAAAACCAACACGGTTCCGGAGGGTTGGCTCGATGACTAATTCCACCAACATCGTCATCATAGGCGGCGGCCACAACGGCCTGGTTTGTGCGGCCTACCTGGCCAAAGCGGGTAAATCGGTCACGGTCCTTGAAGCCTCCGAGGAGGTCGGCGGCGCTGCCGCTACGCGCGAATTCGCGCCGGGCTACAAGGCATCCTGCGCCCACTTGCTGAACCTGCTGGACGACAGCATCAGCGAAGAACTGGCCCTGTCCGGCAACGGGATGTCCATTGCCCGGGAAAACCTGCGCACCATCGCCCTGGCCGGGGACGGCAACCATATCACCATCACGGCGGACAGCGTGGAAGGCGGCGGCCTGACCGCCGAAGACAAGGCGGCCTACACGGAATACCGGCGTTTCATGACGAAGTTCGCCGGCATTATCGGAGCCATGCACAACCTGGTGCCTCCCAGGATCACAACCGACAAGGACAACCTGGTGCCGCTGGCCAAGCTGGCATGGAAAGTCCGCAGGCTGGGGCGCGATGACATGCGCGAACTGCTCCGGATTGGCGGCATCAACATTTATGACGTACTGAAGGAAAACTTCGAGAACCCGCTGCTGAAAGGCGCCCTCAGCCTGGATGCTGTACTGGGCGCTTTCTCCGGCCCACGCTCGAACAACAGCGTGTTCACGGCCCTGCACCGCATGAGCGGTAACAATGGTGGAGCCCCCGGCGCGGCCTCTATACCGGTTGGCGGCATGGGCGGCGTAATGCAGGCCCTGGCCGGCGCCGCTTCCAGGGCGGGCGCCGAAATTCGCATCAGCAGTCCGGTCAGGCGCATCTTGATGGATGGCATGGCGGTTTCCGGGGTGGAACTGGAAAATGGCGAGCAGATTTCAGCCTCCATTGTCATTTCCAATGCCGACGTCAAGACCACCATCCTGAAATTGCTGGGAGCACGACATGTCGAGGCCGGCTTTGCCCGCCGGGTCAACAATATCCGCAGCAACGGCAACGCCGCCAAGCTGCACCTGGCGCTGGACGGCCTGCCCGAGTTCAAGGGCCTCAGCCAGGACCAGATGGGTGAACGGCTGGTGATCGCCCCCACTGTGGAATACGTAGAGCACGCGTTCAACCATTGCAAATACAGTGAGTTTTCCGCCCAACCGGTCGCGGAAATCACCATCCCAAGCATCCACGACAAGTCAATGGCGCCGGATGGAAAGCACGTGCTGTCGGCCATTGTTCAATATGCACCACGCAACCTCGGGACCGGCTGGGCCGAAGGCAAAGCTGCGTTCACCAACGCCATCATGGACGTGCTGGCAGCCTATGCTCCGGACATCCGCGAAAAGACCGTGGCCACGGAATTACTGACGCCGGAGGACATGGAGAGTGAATTTGGCATGTCGGGCGGGCACTGGCACCATGCGGAATTGTCGCTGGACCAGTTCCTGATGCTCAGGCCCGTGCCCAAATCGGCCCAGTACAAAACGCCGGTGGACGGGCTGTACCTGTGTGGCGCCGGTTGCCACCCGGGTGGTGGCATCATGGGCAGCGCCGGCAAGAATGCAGCCAGCGTCATCCTGGCGAACCAATAGAGGGGCAGGAAAAGAAAATGAGAACTGTACACTTCAACTCCAGAGATCATCACGAACATGCGGTTTTTCCCAGCCCGTTCCACTCCAGGCAGGAGGAGCATAACCAGCTCAAGGAATGGTCGCGCTGGTCAGACTACCTGTCAGTACCCGCCTACTGGTGCGCCGACATGGAGTATTTTTCCGGCCGGAACGCCTGTGGCGTGTTCGATATCACGCCGATGGTCAAGCACCTGGTCACCGGGCCGGACGCCCTGCCCTACCTGAACCGCCTGATGACCCGTGACGTCAGCAAGATCAAGCCGGGCCGGGTCGGCTACAGCGTCTGGTGTAATGAAGCCGGCCGGGTCATCGACGACGGCACCATCTTCCACCTGAAGGAAGACGTGTACCGCATCTGTTCACAGGAGCACCAGATCGACTGGTTCATGACCAATACGCTGGGGTTTGACGTTGAAATCACCGAAGACACCCACGATGTAGCCGGCCTGGCCGTGCAGGGTCCGACCAGTTGCGCCATTCTCAAGGACATGGGCCTGGCGGGCATCGAGAACCTGAAGCCGTTCGGGCTGACCTATTTTGATTTCGAGGGCACCGAGCTGATGGTGTCACGCACTGGCTTTACTGGAGACCTCGGTTACGAGCTGTTCATCGATCCGGAATACGCCGAGGTTCTGTGGGATCGCCTGTTCGCCGCCGGTGAATTGCGTGGCATCCGCGCCATGGGCAGTGATGCGCTGGAGCTGTTGCGAATCGAAGCCGGTTTCATCCTGGCCGGCGTCGATTTCCTGCCGGCGATGGAAGCCGTACGCCCGACGCATACCCGTTCACCCTTCGAACTGGGCCTGGGTTGGCTGGTCAGCTTTGACAAGGGTGTTTTCAACGGCCGCCAGGCTCTGCTCGAAGAAAAGGAAAACGGCTCCCGTTACCACCTGGTCAAGCTGGACATTGACGGTAACAAGCCCGCCAATGACTCCTTCGTGTACGTCAAGGGCGGCAAGAAGATTGCCGGCACGGTCACTTCGGCAATGTGGTCTCCTTCAGCCAAGGCCAGTATCGCACTGGCCTCACTGGAAGCCCCACTGGGTAAACCCGGCGAAGAGTTCGAAGTGGAAATTTACTACCAGCGCGAGCTCAAGTGGAGCCGGGTCATGGCCCCCGCCCGGGTCGTCAAGGACGTATTCTGGGATCCGCCGCGGAAACGGCAGACCCCGCCGGCTGATTTTTGAATCAATTCAGACGATACCAATGAAAGAGAGAAAGTCTGTGCCGGGCGAGGCGATAGGGCGGGTTCCGTGTTTGCAGGACACGCTCGAGACATCCCTGTTCGCTCTTCGGCCGTTCCCGACGGCCGAAGGTCCTGCAAACACGGAACCCGCCCTACCACCTCTGACGCAGCCATTGTGTTTTTCTGACGTAAATTGATTCTCGAATTGAATGGAAGATAAGAAGCACACACTTGACCCTTTGCTCCGGCCGGCTTCGCTGGCGGTGGTAGGGGCCAGTGAACGGCCACACTCTGTGGGGCGCCGGACTGTCGAAAATCTTTTGACCGGGCAGTATCCTGGCCGTCTCTTTGCGGTGAATCCGGGCTATGAAGAAGTGCTGGGCGTGCCTTGTTATCCTGACCTGGCCTCCTTGCCCGAAACGGTTGAGCACGTGGTGCTGGCTCTCGGGGACGCACGGATCGAGTCGGCCCTGGATGACGTGATCGAGCATGGCGCTGCGGCGGCGACAATGATGTCCAGCCTGGTGCTCGAGGATGACGCAGAACCGTTACTCAGGGAACGGGTCACGGCGAAAATCAAAAGCTCCGGGTTGATCATCTGCGGCGCCAACGGGATGGGGTTTTATAACTGTCTCGATGGTGTCTGGGTTTGCGGCTTCGACACTCGGGAAAACCACGTTCGCGGCGGTAACGTGACGCTGATCAGCCATTCCGGCTCCGGTATGGCGGGCATTACCGACTGTGAAGAGCGCATTGACTTCAACCTGTCAGTTTCCACTGGCCAGGAACTCAGCGTACGCATGGACCAGTATATGGATTGGGCGCTGGAGCAGGAAAGCACGCGCGTTATTGGCCTTTTCATGGAAACAGCACGCAGCCCCGCAGGCATGATTGCGGCTTTCAAAAAGGCCAATGAGAAAAACATCCCCGTTGTCGTCCTGAAGGTCGGTCGTACAGAGCTTTCTGCAAGCCTGGCCGTGTCCCACTCGGGTGCGATCGCTGGCAGTGACGATGCCTACCAGGCCCTGTTCGACCGCTACGGCGTGCAGCGTGTGCAGGACATGGACGAACTGGCAACTACACTGATCATGTTCGCCCAGCCACATCCGTTGGCGGCAGGCTCCCTGGTCAGCATTCACGATTCGGGTGGCGAACGCCAACTGCTGATCGACCTGGCCGCTGACATGAAAGTGCCACTGGCTGAGATTGAGCCTAAAACGGAAGCCAGGCTGGCAGAATTGCTTGACCCCGGACTGCCGCCGGTCAATCCGCTTGATGCATGGGGTTCTGGCGGGCCTGATGCAGACGAGGTGATGGAAGACTGCCTGGCTGAACTGATGAGTGATCCCAATGCGGCCATGGGCGCAGTCGTGCACGATCGCGGCCCCTTGAGCTGTTGGTACGAGTCATATTTCCAATACATGCGGGTAGCTCACCGTGCCTCGGGCAAGCCAGCCTTCCTGGTCTCCAACCGCCAGGGCAGCGGCACCGACCCAAAGGCGGTTGCTGTTACAAGAGAAGGCTTCCCTGTACTGGATGGTGTGCGGTCGTTTCTGGCAGGAACCCGTTGCCTGTTCAATTACCGCGATTTCAAAACCCGGCAAGCGGCATCACTTCCGGCGCCTGACCCGGACATTGTTGCGCACTGGCAATCCAGGCTGACCAGTGGCAATACGCTGGAGGAATATGAAGCCGGCCGGCTGTTGGCCGACTTTGGATTTCCCGTAAATCCTGCGGAACTTGCGGCATCCGAGGCCGCACTGCTCAATGCTGCAGACCAGTTTGAATATCCCCTGGTTCTCAAAACCGCGGAACCGGGCATATTGCACAAAACCGATCGTGACGGGGTTGTACTGAACATAGAAAATCAGGATCAACTGTTGGCTGCCTATGCTGACCTGTCCACCCGCCTGGGCCCTGCGGTGATGATGTGCCCGATGCTGCGGGTCAGCGGAGTCGAAATGGTTCTGGGCCTGGTTCGCGATGAACAGTTTGGCCCACTCGTGATGCTGGGCTTCGGTGGCGTCAACGTGGAGACCATTCGCGATGTTGCCTATGCTTTGCCGCCCTTCGCCCAGTCCGAGGCCATGCGCTTACTCGACACCTTGCAATTGCGCCCTTTGCTGGACGGCCTGCGCGATCGGCCAGCCGTGGATGCCGGCGCTTTTTGCCTTGCGGCAGAGCGTTTTTCGATTATGGCTGCTGCATTGGGTGACTCGGTAAAAGAGATCGATGTAAACCCGGTAATCGTGCATCCGAATGGCTGTGTCGCAGTGGATGCCCTGGTTATTGGGCACACACCCGGTTCGTGATAATGTGGAGAGTATCCCGGGTAAACCCCCCTAAGGAACTGTCATGAAATTCGAAACCATTACCTATGAAAAAGAAGGCCCGCTGGCCTGGATAACACTGAACCGGCCGGAAAAACTGAACGCGATTACCCAGGCTATGGCTGCCGAAATTCTACTGGCAACAGACAAAGCCCAGTGTGATGACGAGGTGCACGTGATCCTGATCAAGGGTGCAGGGCGTGCCTTCTCTGCCGGCTTTGACCTGGAACTCGAGCCGGAATCAGATCAATCTGAAGAGGAAAAGCTGCAGGCACTGAAGAATGAGCTGCACCATGACTTCGAACTGATTATGCGGTTCTGGCACAGCCCTAAGCCAACCATCGCCGCAGTTCACACCTATTGTTTCGGCGGCGCAATGGAACTGGCGATTGCCTGTGACCTTACCATCGCTGCAAGCGGCTGCCGGTTTGGTGAACCTGAAGTGCAGTTTGGCAGCGGCCCGGTTGCCATGCTTCTTCCTTATCTCTGCGGTCCCAAGCGGGCCAAGGAAATCCTGTTGACCGGGAATGACCGCATCAGCGCTGAACAGGCCGAAGCCTGGGGTCTGATCAATCGCGTCGTCAAACCGGAAAACCTTGAACTCAGAGCGCGCGAGCTTGCGCTCCAGATCGCGCGTAATGACCAACACGCGGTTCGTGTCACCAAACAGGCGATCAACAAGACCTACGAGTTTGGCAAGATGCGTAATGCCCTGAAGCATGCGCTCGAACTCGATATTGCGATTGAAAGCACCGAAACGGACGAATCCCGTCAGTTCTATGAAATCCTGCGCAAGGAAGGCGCCAAGGCAGCCATCGACTGGCGCGACCGCCAACTGGGGTATACGGGACAGGTGAAACGGCATGAAATCGGCTGATTTGAAGACAGAGCTCGACGAATACCTCACGGAACACCCCGAAACACGTTTCATGGAACCGTTGATTGCGGATATGAACGGCATCCTGCGCGGTAAGCGCGTGGGTGTTGACGAAATGGGCAAGGCCTTCGGGAACGGGGTCAACATGTGTGCCGCCACCACTCTGCTGGACACTCTCGGCAACACTTTCCTTGACATACCCTATGGTCTGAATGACGGTGACCCCGATGCCATGGCCTTTGCCGTAGCAGGCAGCCTGTCACCCGTTCCCTGGGCGAGCCAGCCAACCGCACAGGTGCTGCTTGAGCTGGTTAATCTGGATGGCAGTCCTGACGAGAACGACCCTCGCAACGTGTTGCGGCGCGCCATGCAACCGCTACGTGACCTGGGCCTGAAGCCGGTATTGGCCACTGAACTGGAATTTTACCTGGTCGAGTACGATGGCAAACAGTTTCAACCCAGGGTACCGCGGGTTCCGGGCTCGGATTTACGCCAGCCCGGCATGCAATACGAGGTGATGGAAGACCTTTACGAAGTCGATGACTTCCTGATGGAACTGAATTCCATCTGCCAACAGCAGAATATCCCGGTCGGCGCCGCACTGGCCGAGTTTTCACCGGGCCAGTACGAAGTCAACCTGCACCACGTCGATGACCCGGTGCTGGCCTGTGACCATGCTGTGCTGCTCAAACGTGCAGTCAAAGCCGCAGCAAGGAAGCACGACCTCGCTGCCACCTTCATGGCCAAGCCATTCGCCGACACGGCCGGCAGCGGCATGCACGTGCACGTCAGTCTGCTGGACGAGGACGGCAACAACGTCTTTGCCGGCGAAAGTAAGGACGGCGACTTTTCAGACACCCTGCGCCATGCAATAGGGGGCTTGGGAGAAAGCATGGATGAGAGCGTTGCGATGTTTGCTCCCAATGCCAATTCCTACCGGCGGCACTCTCCCGGCAATTTTGTACCGGCTGCACCGGAGTGGGGTCCAAACCACCGCGGTGTCGCAATACGAATTCCCTTATCCGGTCAGAAAGACCGTCGACTTGAACACCGTGTCGCTGGAGCCGATGCCAATCCATACTTCGTTGTAGCGGCAATACTGGCCGGCATTCACCATGGAATCGCCACGCAATGTGAACCCCAGCCGATGACGCCGGAGCGCGCGAAACTGGAATACAAAATCGAAATTCCCGTTCGCTGGCCACATGCACTGGACGCATTTGATACGGGAACGATTCTTCCCCGTTATCTTGGAAAGGACTACCACGAACTATATTCTGATTGCCGGCGGGAAGAAGAGGCCAATTACAACGCAGAAATTCCCATCAAGGATTTCGAATGGTTTATGCGCGCCGTCTGAAGTCCACTTAATGTTCCGCAGCCGGTAGACGATAAATATAGAGCTCGTGAATCTCACGGTCGTAGCCAGGGTAAAGACCTTTGGGCATGCCCAGGACAATCCGTTTTCCACGATTGTTCAGAACCACCAGTTGCCCGCGCTCCTCATCGAAATCCAGGCCTTCGATTTCCCCGGCGCGCCGGAATTCAGTAAATACTTTGACGACCCGGGTTGTACCCGTTCCAGCCGCAGGATCCGCAGGAACAATCCACATTTTATCGGCCAGGCCTGATTCAGCATCACCATCATCTGCTGTGATGTAGAGGTGACCGGCGTGAGCAGCAATCCCCTGCTGTGACACAGGAACGGGTTGCAGACGCATTTTTCCCTGGTAGAGCCCGGTTTTTAAGTCGTAGCGATATACATAGGTTCCATTTACCCAGTCAGTCATCCAGATAGACTGGTTTTCAGGGTCAACGGCAATAGCACTGACTTCGACCTGCCCCGATTCGGGGTTCCAGTCAATTGAACGGCGATACTCGAGCGTTTGTGCGTCATACACAGCAACCTGGATATTGATACCGCGCCCATCCAGAAAATGTTCGATACCCGCGAAAAGCTCACCCTCGTGAACACTGATATCCCCGATGTGATTCGCTTCCTTTTCCAGCTCGACAAAAGGCGTGTCATTGGTTACCAATAGCTGTCCTTCCTTGTCATAGGCGTAAAGCGCGGTGCTGCTGCTCACGTAATAACGGCTATCATCAACAGCCACGCCTTGCCGGCCTTCAACTTCAATAACGCGATCCAACTCCAGAGGCAGCATTTCGCCTCCATTTCCCTGGAGTAACAGGACCAACAACAGCATTAAAAGACTTCGAATCATGAGAGCTCCCGGATCGTTCACTTCAGTTTACGCCGAACTGGCTGCGATGCCATCCATTGCCAGTGGCACAGCTGTCGGCTTTGTCGTACATTGCCTGTATGACCTTATTCGTGGCCCACGGTAATAGCGGTGAGTTTTGTAACCCGGGCTGCAAAGCCCGTCATGCGGATATTAAACCCACCCGGTTGTTCGAAACCACGCGCGAAGCGCTCGCTGCCGGCTTCCGGCCCTGCAAAAAGTGCAAGCCACTCAAAACCGGCCTGTCAGACCCGGAATGGATTGAAACCCTGATGGCCCGGGTGGAGTCCGACCCGGCGAAGCGCTGGCATGACTATGAACTGGAGGCAATGGAACTCGACCCCGCCACGGTTCGTCGCTGGTTTATCGCCAATCACGGTTTTACTTTCCACGGTTACACCCGCTTAAGGCGGCTCGGCCAGGCTCTGCGTCAGATTCAACACGGTGAACCGGTCACCCAGGCCGTCATCGCCCAGGGTTACGATTCCGAATCAGGATTTCGGGAATCATTCACCTCGGTGTTCGGTGACCCTCCATCGGCCGTCGAACGGCACCAGTTGCTCAGCTGGCGTTATCCTCTTCAAGCAACGTTGACAGGTCCTCGGGCGGCACGAAGCGGAATGGTGCTTCAAGTGCATTGAGCACTGTGCCGTCCCGGTCGTAGACGTCCGGCAGGAACCTCGGACCGTCCTCGGTGACCGGGATGACGGTCCAGTAAAGAATCATCACCGGCAGAGGCTCGTTCAGGTATACGGTCTTGGTTTTCCCCGATTCAATCACTTTCTCAATCGCGGCGTCATCCCAGTCAGGGTCGTCGAGCACCAGGCGTGCAAACTCCATGGGGTACTCAATTCGGATGCACCCCGAGCTGAATGTACGCACCTTGTCGTCGAAGTGATCGCGGTGGTTGGTGTCGTGCAGGAACACGAAATGCGGGTTGGGGAAGATGAACTTCGCCAGGCCCAGCGCGTTATCCGGGCCGGGTTGCTGCACAACCTGGTAGTAGAATTTCCGCGTGGTCATGTTTGGCCAGTCAATTTTGACGGATCAGCCTCTTTACCGGTGGAGCTATCCAGCAGCTTCATGTTCTTTTCTTTCAGGTAAGCAGGGCCGTCCTTCTTCAGTTTTGGC
>Ga0265303_10000607_pt1 | contig 20599 bp, 12 predicted proteins | sample Helome_2_FD_192494 | JGI IMG/M metagenome (GOLD analysis project Ga0265303, IMG submission 192494) | Marine sediment microbial communities from subtidal zone of North Sea - Hel_20160317 (Illumina Assembly) | ecosystem: Environmental > Aquatic > Marine > Subtidal zone > Sediment ... | reverse complement strand
TCCTTTCACCAAGTGTCTGCCAGCGCCATAGGCCCCGACACCGGACGCCAGCGCGGCCCCGCCACCAATCGCGGTCCGCTTTAAGAAACGCCGTCGGGCCGGATCTTGCAGCAGATGAGGGGCTGCGCCGGGTGAATCGCCGCCACCTGTCGTTGGTTCTGATGGCTCATCAGCCTGGTTCGTTTCGTCCTTTTCGTTACTCATTGGGGCTCTCCCTTGGAGACTAAGTCACGGCATGGCCAGCGACGCGACGGTCTTAGTTTGATACACAGTTAGTTTTCGGCGGACTTTGACCTAAGTCAATTATACGTGCTGAACTGACATCGGAATCGCCCAGCCGAACGAGTGCCGGCAACAATCTCTCACGTGTAGTGTCGAAGCGCGGCCGTTAAGAGTGACGAATGCTCACCCTAGCGTGATGATGACAAGGTAGACGACGGCTAGGGGTTCGTCGCGTCGGGTTCGCAGCGTTTTGGACGCTTCTTGCCGTTCCTGTGCTACGGCTATTCGGATAACGATGCCGGAGGCCTGACTATTCTTGAGAACATGGTGAACAGAGGCGTGGCCTTCGACGGCATATTCGGACAGAGCGACTATCGCATCGGCGTCGGCGTTACCTGGGCCGAACCGGCAGATGTAGCCTTGTATGATCAAATAGCGATCGGTGGGTTTTATCGCGTCCAGGCGCCACCGGAAATCATCTTCGGTCCCGCGCTTGAGGTCATTATTGACCCTGCGCGCAATCGTGATCAGAACGTACTCTTGATCGGTGGAATCCGTTCGCGTTTCGTGTTCTACCTGATCGGAAAGGGAGAAGGCCAGTGCACCCAGACAACAGCGCAAAGGGAACGTCCCGTCGGGAATTCCTTCAAAAGGCCGGCACTGCCACGCTGGACATCGGCTCTGGAGCAATGTCGTCTGTCTGTCGTCAGCGCCTCTGAGACAGATTGGGGTTATTGAACAACGGAGGATTTCTGGTTCATCGTAGCCATCATGGAGCGAAGATGAGACAGAAATCCGGAAGCCGCGCCACGACCTCTGAGAAGGTTGTCAATGACATCCGCCGCGCCACGCGCAAGCGTCATTCGTCGGAGGAAAAGTTCCGCATTGTCCTGGATAGCCTGCGAGGTGAGGACAGCATTGCCGAGTTGTGCCGCCGGGAAGGTATCGCCGCCGATCGTCACGGGGTTCGCGCGCGGCGAAGCCACTCGCGGCGCGCCAGGCGGGCGGCTTCCGCTGCGGCCTGTCTTTCGAGCCACGTCGAAACGATAGGCCCGGCCGCTAGAGCCGCGCTCCAGCACCGGAAAGTCGGGGTTGCCCTTAGTGACCTTGCGCAGCGTTTTCGCCGAGACGCGCAATTCGCCGCACAGCTGCGCGAAGGTCAGGGCCTCGAGGTCATTCATGTCGTCACCCTTGTTGGCCTTGCGTGAAAAGGGGAGGCGGACCAGAACACGAATAAAAACAAGAGCCTATGAAAAATATAGGATTCACATGCACGTTTCGCGCTGCCGCATCGCATTGCATCGAAAAACGCCTGGAAGGACCCGTCGCAGGCGAACGAATAGCCCTGGGCGCCGAACTCGCGGTCGCGGACCAGGGCCAGCAGCGCGACGCTGGCCAGTGTCCGGCGTCAGCGCCTGTGAGACAGATTGGAGCTATTGAACAACGGAGGATTTCTGGGTCATCGTAGCCATCAAGGAGCGAAGATGAGACAGAAATCCGGGCCACCAAAAGAGACGTCAGACCAGGTCGTCAAGAACATCCGTCGGGCGACGCGTAAGCGCTATTCGGCTGAGGAGAAGATCAGGATCGTGCTCGACGGTCTGCGCGGTGAGGACAGCATTGCCGAGCTGTGCCGCCGTGAAGGCATCGCCCAAGGGCTTTATTACAGTTGGTCGAAAGAGTTTCTCGAGGCCGGGAAGAAGCGTCTTGCGGGCGATACGGCGCGTGAGGCATCGACGAGCGAAGTCAAGGTCCTCCGCCGCGAGGCGCGCGATCTGAAGGAGGTCGTTGCCGAGCTGACGCTTGAGAACCGCCTACTCAAAAAAAGCGTGATCGGGGATGGGGGCAGCGAGCTATGAGATACACGGCCTCTGAGAAGCTGGAGATCATCCAGCTTGTTGAGCAAGCCCATCTGTCGGTGCGTCGGACCCTGGAGCAGATCGGCATCCCGCGCGCAACCTTCTATCGTTGGTACGACCTCTATGAGACGGGCGGGCCGGACGCGCTGGAAGATCGCAGTCCGCGACCGAACCGCGTCTGGAACCGTATTCCCGATGATGTGCGGAGCCAGATCCTAGAGCTCGCCCTGGATCAGCCCGAGCTGTCGCCACGGGAGCTGGCGGTGCGCTTTACTGACACCAAAAGCTATTTCGTGTCAGAGGCGTCCGTCTATCGCCTGCTCAAGGCCCATGACCTGATCACCAGCCCGGCCTTTATCGTGATCAAGGCCGCCGACGAATTCAAGGAAAAGACTGTCAGACCGAATCAGCTCTGGCAGACCGACTTCACCTATCTCAAGGTGATCGGATGGGGCTGGTTCTATCTCTCGACGATCCTGGACGACTTCTCGCGCTATATCATCGCCTGGAAGCTCTGCACGACCATGAAGGCCGAGGACGTCACTGCCACGCTGGACCTGGCGCTCGATGCATCAGGCTGCGATCAGGCGACGGTCGTTCACAAGCCTCGGCTGCTGTCCGACAACGGCTCAAGCTATATCGCCGGCGACCTGGCCGAATGGCTCGACGATCGAGATATGGAGCATACTCGCGGCGCCCCCTACCATCCTCAAACCCAGGGCAAGATCGAGCGATGGCACCAGACCCTGAAAAACCGGATCTTGCTGGAGAACTACTATTTGCCTGGCGATCTCAAAGCCCAGATCGAGGCCTTCGTCGCCCACTACAACCACCACCGCTATCATGAGAGCCTGAACAATCTAACCCCGGCCGACGTCTACTTCGGGAGGGGCCAGACCATCCTGCTGGAAAGAGAAAGGATCAAACGAAAGACCATCGAGCACCGGCGCTTGCAACATCGAAAAAGCGCTGCCTAATATCACCAACCAGATGAGCCAGAGCCTCCTTTAAATCAGGCACCCATCTGTCCCAATTTCTCTGACGACGGACAACCTGGCCCGCCACATTCTTGCGGTGCCGTCGGCTTCTGAATGTGAACCCCGGAGTATCGTCTGACTCGCTGCTCTGGCTTTGGCCCCATCAGCTCGCATATCTCATTTCGGTGGAGGTCCAGCTCGATGTGGCGCTGCCACAATCCGGCGGGTATCTTCGTTTCATCGAGAGTCTTGAGGTCGCCTTCGCCGACGCCCATGGCATCCAGCTCCCCTTCAGCGAGGCGTTCGAGGAAGAAATGGATAGCCGCGCGCTGCAGGTAGTCGCGTAAAGCGTTCTGATATCGCTCTTCTAGGCTGGGACCCGATTTCGACCAATAATCGAGTGGACCGACAGTCACACGGACGCCATCACCCCAATCCTGCCATTCATCCCAATCCCGCCAGTCGGTGGCAAAGTTCCTTCTGGGCCTTGCCGAGCGTCCAGATCCTGCGGCGGGGAATCCCACCCATTTCGGGAGCTCCGCAAATTGGCAAACGCGGAGACGATACGGCTTCGGTTTCGAATCGGCTTCGTCGAGAAGAGGCTTGAGGGGAGGAAAGCCGTGAACATGGAGCAGATACGCGTCCCAAAGGGTCAGCCCCTTGATGTCCAATGACGGCCGGAGTGGCTCCAGGTCGATGGCTGGCTCGACCGACCCCTCCTGCAAGTGACCGAGGGCCGGACCGAGATCGAGGGAAAAGACATCGCCCTCGCTGTAGTGTTTGCCCGAATGGCGAAAGGCTTTTGTTGCGCGCACTTCCATGCTTTTCGCAGAACCTTCGATCGTCAGCAGCGGTGGACTTCACGCGTCAATGCGCCTGGCAACCTGCCGGTGCACCATCACGCTGGTCAGCTCATCTTAGCCAAGCTCAGCCGAGTCGGGCTGCAGATAACTTGTATATGAATGGCCGTCTCGAGAGGAGGAGGCAGGGCCTAGATGTCATCCAGACCCGTTGAGGGCGGCAGCCAAGCTGCCTGACACCCGCTCCGCGGCCAACTTCACGGGATCCGCTGCCAAGTGAGCATACCTGGCGGTCGTCTGAACTTGTGTGTGGCCCAGCAGCTTGCCGATCATGGGCAGTCCTTCGCCCAAGGCAACCGCTCCCGACGCGAAAGAGTGTCGCAGATCGTGGATCCGCACGTCCTCGAGCCCCGCCCGGCTTCGAATACGTTGCCACGGGTGCTGGAGATCGGTCAGGTGGCTGCCGGGCTTCTTGCCGGTGATGACATAGGGGTTGTCAGGCAGCTTCTCGATCCCATCCAGCACGTCCCTGGCCGCTGCGCCGAGATAGACGGCCCGCTTTCCGGTCTTGGAGTCCGGGAGACGGATGGTGTCGCCTTCGATGTATTGCCACTTCAATGTCAGGATCTCGCTGAGCCGACAGCCGGTCAGAGTGAGCAGGCGGATCGCCGCGATCGTCGAGGCCGTCTCGGAGCTCTCTGTCTCGATCTCTCTCAGCACCTGTCCCAGGCGGGCCAGTTCCTCTTCGTCGAGGAACCTCTCACGTTTCTCCTCGGGATACCTCTTGACGTGGCGGCAGGGGTTCGAGCCGTCTGGGCGCAGGCCCCACACCTCGGCCAGATTGAACATCTTGCAAAGCACCCCGAGGGTGCGATTGGCCTGATAGGGGATGTGGTGCATCTTGTGATGGAGGGCGGCGATGTCGGCGCGTGAGATCTCAAGCACGGAAGCAGAACCGAGCACCGGGTTGATGAACAGCTCGATCGACCGTCGATATTCACGGGCCGTGCTCTGCCGGCAGTGCTGGCTCACGTGCTCCTCGAGGAAGCGCGATCCGAGCACGGAGAGGGTAGGGGCGTTCTTCCTGTGCGCCGCCTCTGCCCCCGGATCCCGGCCAGCCTTGACAGCGGCAAGCAGCTCGATCGCCTTTGTTCTGGCCTGCTCGGCCGTCATGGTGCCGAACCTGCCGAAAGTGAGGCGCCTGGTGTGCCGATTTCGGCGGTACTGGATGAGGAACGACTTCTTACCGCTCGGGAGAACGCGAAGGCCGAACCCGGGCAGTTGCTCGTCGAAAAGGATGTAGTCCGCGCTCTGCGGGTGGGCACTATCAATCGCCCGCTTGGTCAGTTTCGGCATCGATCCGCTCCTTGCGATTCATCGCTCGCCAGCTGAGGCCTACTCAATCCTGGAAGCTATATGGAAGCATCCGGAAGAGAATCAGAACGAACGAGATCGTAGCCGAACGTAGCAAGACTGGCCGAAAAGTCCAGCTATATCAGCAATATATCGTAGCATAGCGTACTAATGAGTAATGTAGCGTATCGATATTATTCAAACTCATAACCTGAAGGTCGCAGGTTCAAATCCTGCCCCCGCAACCATATTTCAATGACTTACACAGCCCCGCACACGCGGGGCCTTTCTGTGTCCGCAGGATGTCCGAAAACGTCTAGTCGAAGAATCCTATCTTCACTTGATCGGCAAATGTCTGCCCAAGGTTTGGATTTTCGGTTATCACAGGGACTGATGGGTCGATCTGTGCAATGGGCTTTGATCCCGTTTCATTGCTCCAAATGAGAGCCAATTTGCCATGAACCCGATTGCGCTCGGATTCCTTTACCTGTTCGTGACGCTGCTACCACTCGGGCTGGCCGGGGTTAGCGCGCGTCCTCCTCGCTCCCTCGGTGACGAGTTGGCCTCAGGTGCCGGGATGCTCGCCTTCGCGATCATATTGATCGAATTCGTGCTCTCGGGACGCTTCCGCACGGTATCGGCGGGCATCGGCATGGATGTGACGATGAGGTTCCATCAGCTGTTCGCCAGGACTGCGCTCGTCCTGGCACTCCTCCATCCGTTCTTCTATCGATCTCCTTTTAACCCGCAATATCCATGGGACGTCACCCGCCAGTTCACGCTGGCGTTCGACCTTCCAAGCCTCGGGTCGGGCATCTTGGCATGGGTGCTGCTAGCAGCATTCGTGCTGGTGTCTATTGGCCGCGAAAGGCTGGGCTACAAGTACGAGACGTGGCGACTGTTGCATGGGCTTGGCGCCCTTCTCATAGCGGGAATGCTGCTCCATCACACGCTCAATGCCGGTCGCTACAGCCAGGACCCCATCCTGGCCGGCGTCTGGATCGCGCTCTTCCTCGTGGCGGTTCTCTCACTCACATATGTTTACCTTGTTGAACCGCTTGTGCAGAAACAACGACCCTGGAACGTGCATTCCGTGCGGCCGATCGGGCAAAAAACATGGGAAGTCACGCTGGAGCCCGACGGGCATCAGGGCTTGGCGTTTGATGCCGGTCAGTTCGTTTGGCTGAATGTCGGAAACAGCCCGTTCTCCCTTCATGAAAACCCCTTCTCAATCAGTTCGGCACCCACATCCGGCTCCCAGCTGCAATTCGTTATCAAGGAACTCGGGGACTTGACGAGGTCCGTCGGTCAGATCAAGCCCGGCACGAAAGCCTATGTCGACGGGCCGCACGGTAATCTGGTCGTTTCTGGCCGTACCGAGCCGGGTATCGCACTGATTGCCGGTGGCATTGGTATTGCACCGCTCCTTGGCATCGTGCGCCAGTTGCGCCACGAGGGTGACAAACGCCCGACGATTCTGGTCTATGGTAACCGTGTCGAGGAACAGATCCTCTACCGCAACGAACTCGAAGCTCTCGCCCATGAACATGGGACAAAGATCGCACACGTCCTTTCTGAACCACCGGAAGAGTGGGCCGGTCATACCGGCCGAATCGATGCCGATCTGATTCGCGGAGTCTTCGATGCGCCGGACATGAAGCAATGGCTTTTTGTTCTCTGCGGGCCGACTGCCATGATGGAGGCCGTCGAAGACACGCTTATCGCCATGGATGTTCCTGCCCGCCAAGTTCTGTCCGAGAGGTTCAAATATGATTGACGGGCTTGCGAAGCTGCCGAGCAGACGCCGGTTATCCTTTTTGTTCTGGTTGCTGAACGCCGCCATCGTGCTTGCGCTGTTGATCTTCGCGCTGCGGTGACGAGAATCATGAGGTGCGACCAAGCATTTCAGTACGCCTAATGGCAGAGCTCCAGCTGATTGACAATAGGAACCTGTCGGATGAGCGGCCGCAAGCAACGGGCATCGCGAAGGGATTCTATTCTCGCCATAATCGAAACGGGCTAAGTGCCACCTACCGTTGACACCCGCGCGTTACCGTGACAGCACCTGATATAGTGTATCGACCGGACCGGGTTGGGGAGCTAATGATCGGCAAAATCCTATCGGTACTGCTTCTTGCCGCCCCAGTCGCGATGCCGGCGTTGGCCGCGGAGCTCTCGGTTGTTGGCTGGGTCGAAAGAGTGGTGATCAATCCAGGCAGCCTCTCGCTGCGCGCCAAGCTTGATACCGGTGCGAAAACGTCATCGTTGAATGCCGCCGACATGACCTTCGTGACGCGCGACGGTCGGCGTTGGGTACGTTTCCAGATTACTAATGGAAACGGGCACATCGTAAAGTTCGAGCGACCGGTCGTGAGACAGGCCAAGCTCCGGCGCACCGGTGCCGATTCGGAGACCCGCCCCGGGCATTGTCAGACTAAATCGGCTTGAGCCGGGGCGCGGCATTCCGTAGCCTCCGGCGATGCAAAATCCCTTCCGTTATTTCAACAGTTCGCCCGAAGTAATCCGCCTCGCAGGGATGATATACATCCGTTATCCGCTTTCGCTGCGGCAGGTCGAAGATCTGCTGTTTGAGCGTGGCATTGATATCTGCCACGAAACTGTGCGATTCTAGTGGAACCGGTTCGGTCCGATGTTCGCCGCGGAGATCAGGAAACAGCGCGTTCATCATCGATTGTATTCGCAATGGCGATGGCATCTCGACGAAGTGTTTGTGCGGATCAACGGTGAAACGCATTATCTCTGGCGCGCCGTCGATCATGAAGGCGAGGTACTCGAGGTTTTTGCCACAAAACGCCGGCATCGAAGGGCTGCGCTGAAGTTTCTCAAACGAACGATGAAACGCTACGGCCGGCCATGGGCCATTGTAACGGACCGCCTCCGGTCTTACGGAGCCGCGATGAAGGTGATTGGAATCGTGGATCGCCAAGAATGTGGGCGTTGGCTCAACAATCGGGCCGAAAACTCACACCAACCGTTTCGACGACGAGAAGGAGCGATGGCGAGGTTCAGGGACATCAAGACCCTGCAGAAGTTCGCTTCCGCTCACGCCTCGATCCACAACCATTTCAACCAAGACCGTCACCAAAACCGCCGCGATATCTTCAAGCAAAACCGATCTGCCGCTCTGGCCGAATGGCGTCAGTTTGCGGCCTGAAAGCCCTGACCTCGCGCTCTTTGGAGGCCGGTTCGCATTAGACTGACAGCACCTAAACGAGGGCTTCTGGTTGTTCCCGAGCCTCTCGCGATTGACGTGACGACGCCCCGCGCGGCGCGTGATCTGCGGTGACCTGCGAAATGACGGAAAGGGCTGCGCGTTGCCGCCGGCCATGGAGCGCCCCTATCCGGTTCAAGGCGATGTGCGCCGGCACCGCGCACACGCGCGCCGATTGTGATCTTTTGCAAGCATTGATCCAAAAACTAACTTCACGGTTGCAAATTTCACGGAACCGTGATCCGCTGGCGGTTCGTAACGTTGGTCTTATATAAGATCAACGTAGGACCAATGCCATTCAGGAGAGGGGGTGGCATGCGCGTCATCGAAAACGAACGCCCGACATCGCTGCGCGGCCCGGCGCCGGACTCCCTGTTCGGCGCGCCGCTCTGCCTGCCCGCCCCGCGACCCTACCCCGAATGCCGCGATGATCGGCCAAGCGAACCTGGGAGCACCCGATGAAGCCGTCCAAGCGAAACGGACTTTCGCAAACGACCCATGCCGACGTGGTGAGCAGCGATGCTCCGGCGCCCGACTCCAGAGACACCAGCACGGTTGCGGCCGTTGCGGCCGGGGAATTTCTCGTGGCCGACACGACTGACGGGACCGCGGTTGAAGCGGCCAGCGGTGGCAGTGCCGCAAGTGCTACGGTACGCGTGGGTGGAAGCCTGGACAGTGCCCTGACCGGCGATGCCGGCTCTTACACGGACGCAAGCGGCGGCGCCCAGCATGATCCTGCGACGGCCCCCAGTTCGGACGGCCAAGCGACCGATGGGACCGCCGGTGCGAAGGTTGCTAGCGACGGCCTTGCCAGTGCCTCCGGCAACGGCGACGGCCAAGCTCTGGCAGACGCCGGCGCTGGCAAGGCTATTCAGTCCGGCAGCTCCGGTGCGAGTCCAACGACCGGCCAAGTCATCGCGGAGAGAAGCGTCGTCGACAGCAGCTTGGCCGTTACAAGCAAGACCATTGTCCTGGGCGAAACGAACCTAACCATTTCAACGGCCGAGACTACGCCGACCGCCGCAGCGGTTCTCGCCCTTCCAGCGCCAATAGGTGCCGCCACCTCGGCTGCTGGCGCCGCCAGTTCGCCTGACACTATAAAGTACGCCATACTGGCGGATCTTGCTTATTCCCGACATCAAAATGATCAACCCCTTAATCCTTTACAGCTGAGCGATATACTTGGAGACCAAATTACGATTCTTAAAGTGTCAGATCCGTCGAATTCTGCTTTCTATGCCATTGCGCTGTTTATCGATAATGAGGCCATCATCGCATTCCGCGGCACGGATTTCGGTGACCCAGTTGACCCCGCTGCTGACTTTACAAAGGCCAATATCCCGTTGGCAATCGGCGATCTTACGGCACCTCAATGGTTGGAAGCCAAGGCCTTTGTTGAGCAAGTCCAGGGTCGAATGGCAGAACTGGGACTTCAAGCAGACCTGACTTTTACTGGCCATTCGCTTGGCGGCGGTCTGGCTGGTTTGGCGGCAGCCATGTATGGGGGCGTGGCACACGGTTTTGCGCCGGCGCCATTCAAGCTATCGAGCGATAGTCCGCTATTTATACCGGTAGGCCTATCGGCGAGCGATGAAGCAATTCTTCTTGCAGGGAAACCGCCGCTGCCATCGCCGATAGACCCTATAGAGGTTTGGCAAGCCTATCGGGACTATGTTGACGCAAAAGAGAGAAGAGATGACATTGTAGAAATCAACTATGCGAACATCTATTCGCATGCGGTGCAAGATGAAGTGCTGCAAAAATACATTCCAAGCTATACGAACTCCACTATACTTGAATTGTCATTGGAGTTGATTCTGATCGGATATCGCTCCTACCAAATACTTGCTGATCAGTTCAGTTTGTATTTAACGCCGCCTCGCGATCAGTTGCCGATCAATCTGGAAAATCCCCAACACTTTGAAGATACGCTGGATACGACTCTCTATGCCGGTCCCGGTCCCAGCGATGATGTTGGAGGAGCCTTGGATGCTATTGCCAAACATAGTATGGCGCTTCACGCCTTAATCCTGCGTACCGACGCTACCGAGAACCTAAATGAAACAATCGCCACCGGCCGGCCTTTTGGCGGCCCGGACGGGATAATCGTCAAGGATGGGCAGCTACGGGACAGCTTTTTTGGGAATGGCAACATCTCAGGTCCAATCAGCAATGCAACCAGCAACAATGCTGGCGGTGCACCTGATCCGAATATTGTTCTGCGAGCATTGTTCAAATCCGCAAATGACGACACTGGGCTCTATGCCTACTTCTACAAGCTGTTCGATGAAATCGCCAGCAAGGGCGCGGCGGCCGAAGGGTTGACGGCCGATGTCATTGACGTAACCGAGCCGGGTGAGCAGTCAATTCATGGCGGAGTAGTTAAGCTCGCCCTGGGCGTCTTGCGCGATGCAGTCCAGGACACCGGCACGATCGATCAGATCAAGCAAAACCTTGACGCGAACCTAGGCGATAGCTCAACCAGTGCAACAGTCAATTTTGCTGGTGGTGACCAAGAGGGTGTGCCGTTCGACGACAGGATCGTTGTTCACCTCGATGCGATTAAATACGTAGATAGAGAAGTCGATGGCGAAAAATTCTATCAGGAGGAGTCGGGTAGACCGCTTGGCGTGAGCGACATCGATGCAGCTATTTGGCATGCCGCGCGAGACTCTGTGGACGGCATCGGATTGGTCGGTGACGATCAGGTGCGGGCCATACTTGGTGTCGGAATCGATAATCTGGAGGCTGGACTCAAAGCCCTCGAAAATAGTGACCCCGACAATCCTGATGATCCGAAGAAGTATTGGACGGTTCTCGTTGTCCAGGCGGGCGCAGGCAGCGCCCTTGGGACTGTGGACATCCCCTGGGAGCCGGAGGTCGAGGTCGAAGACAAAAGTCACGCCATTATCCTCGACCAGCAAGCCGTGGGTCACGACTTCATCAAGTCCGGGTCGGGCCATGACTACATTCTCGGCGGTATGGGCGACGATAGCCTCATTGGCGGAGACGGAAACGATTTCATTGTCGGTGGCGAAGGTAACGATACGCTTGGCATCCCGTACGATCCCGACAAACCAGACGAACTTAACGGCGATCCTGGCGACGACCGATTTCTTGGCGGTGCAGGCGATGACACGATTAGACCAGGGTCCGGCGACAACTTCATCGATGGTGGGGACGGCATCGATACGGCCGACTACAGGGGCCTCTCTGGCGTAAAATTCAAAATTGGAATCCCTTCGCAGGGCAAATATTCATCGTCTTACGCAGGCTCTTATGATTCCTTTGTTCAAGTCATCGACAATGGATTTGATGCCGAAGATCAACTTTACAACATTGAAATAATACAGGGTGATTTGGGTTCCGATAATGCAATAATAATCGAAGATATTGAAGACAATACAATATATAATCTCGATTATTTTGACTTGGCTGTTCCCGAAGCTGGCCCGCCGCCCGGGGGTGGGGAGCCGCCGAACAAACCGACGCCGCGCGACGAACTGGATATCTCGGCCGCAGTGCCCGCTCTGTTTGCCGACATGTCGGTTATCACGAACCAGACGGTCTCGCTCAAGGACAAGCCGGAAAAGAAAATTACCACGAAGAATGTCAACGTCCTGCGAACCGGCGAGGGCGATGACGAGATCATTACGCGCGGGAAGTTCCTCAAGATCGACGGTGGCGCCGGCGACGATACCATCAGGGTCTTGGACCCACAGTACGACCCCTTCGACGAGCATCCCGAAAACCGCATGGTGATCGATGGCGGTGCCGACAACGATTTCATTGTGGTGGTCGGCGGCCTTGGGCCGGTTGTCTATGGCGGCGATGGCGATGATACCATCTTCGCCAATAGTTTCGGTGCCGAGGTCAATGGCGGCGAGGGTGCCGACGAGTTCTGGTGGGCCCCCAACACCTTGGTCGCCGACGGGCGGGGCGACGACAGCCTGAGCCTGTTCGGCGTAATTCCGCTGCACGGCGGCTTCGGCTTCGGCGGCGAGGAGATTCAGTGGGCGCAGGATCTCGTTTGGCGCTTCGTGCGCTATGGCCGCAACGTCGACAACGAGCTGGTGGTCAACATCTTCGGCGAGGAGATGTACATCGCCAACTACGTCGGCGGCCCCGGGGCGGCGGAAAACACCCTGGGCATCTTCGTCGGGCGGCTCGAGTTCTTCTTCTTCCGGATCATCGACGGCCCGCCGCCGAACGCCCAATCGACCGGGCTGCAGGAGATCATCGAGGCGATCTTCAAGTCGATGGGCATTATCCCGGCCGACGATCCGCTGGTGCTCGACCTCGACGGTGACGGGTTGGAGTTCACCACCCTGGGCACCTCGCCGACCTTCTTCGATCTGGACGGCGACTTCTTCGGCGAGCGTACCGGCTGGGTGCGGCCCGACGACGGGCTGTTGGCGCGGGACCTGGACGGCGACGGGCAGATCGCCGACGTCTCCGAACTGTTCGGCGCGCCGGGCAGCGCCGGCTTCGACGAGTTGGGCCTGCTCGACGGCAACGGCGACGGGGTGATCGACGCCGCCGACGCGGCTTTCGCCGAGCTCCTGGTCTGGCGCGACCTGGACCAGGACGGCCGCAGCGGGCCGGACGAGCTCTTCACCCTGGCCGAGCTCGGCATCACCTCGATCGACCTCGCCGAGACCGAGATAAACCAGGGCACCGCCGCGCGCCACACCCTGCGGGCGGTGTCCGGCTTCACCCGCGCCGACGGCAGCCAGGGCGATATCTACGAGGTGATCTTCGACAACAGCCAGTGGGACACCCGCTACCTGGGCGACCCGGGCGTGGCCGATTGGGCGGCGCGGCTGCCCGACGTCAAGGGCTATGGCCTCTTCACCGATCTCGGGATCGCCGCGTCCAACGATTTCCGCCTGGCCGCGGCGCTGGAGAGCGTGGCGCCGGGCCTGACGACCATCGATCTGGGCACGCTGGTCGCGGCGACGGCGCCGATCCGCGAGGCCTGGAGCGAGGCCAACCCGGACACGCGCGAGCTGACCCCGGTGCTGGTGCGCAGCGACGCCTCGGGCGCCGAACGCCTGGACCACGGCGTCTATGTCGAGGACGCCGCCGGCGGTTACTGGCAGCTGGCCAGCGGCAGCGCGGTGCTGGACGGCAGCGGCGCCGCGATCGCCCGGCCGAGCCTGGAGGACGTGCTGGCCCAGCAGACCGCGGCCGACGCCGCCTGGCGCCTGGAGCAGACCTGGTCGCCGGACCGCGCCACGGCCACGGCCGGCCGGCCGGCGGCGCCCTACCGCGTGTCGCTCGATGCCGAAGGCCGGGCGACGGTGCTTGACTACGCGATCCATGAGACCGATGCCACGGGCAGCACTTGGCGGCTGGCCAGCGGCGCGGCGGTGCTCGATGCCGGCGGTCAGCCGATCGCCCGGCCGACGCTGGACGATGTTCTGGCCCAGGCGGTCGGCGCGGGCGAGGCCTGGCGGGTCGAGGCCTTTGCCGGCGCCGAACCCGAGGTCACGGCGCAGGAATTCGCCGTCTTCTATTTCGGCGACAAGGTCTACGACTATTCGGTCTTCTTCAATGACGGGACCGGGGGTGGCGGTTATTGGGCCTCGGCGCGCGCGGTCGAGGCCGCGGCGGCCAGGGGCTTGGATGCGCCGGAGGGCCCGACCGGCGCCACGCTGGAGGCATACACCGCCGCCTACCTCGCCGGCCCGGACGCCGGCAGCCTGCGGGCCGAGACCTTCGACAATGAAAAGGCGCGCTTCGCGGTCAAGTCGGCCGGCGTGGCGCTCGACGAACTGCCGCTCCTGACCGCCGGCTGGGATGCCAACGACAAGGTCTTCTATGACGCCGATGTCGGCCAGTACAACCAGTTCCTCCAGGCGCTGTCGGAGCGCTACGACTTCTGGACCGAGTCCGTGGCGGTGCGCATCGCGGCGCAAGGCGGTCTGGCGTCCTTCTTCCAGGAAGTGGTCTACGACGCCGGGCGGGACCTCTTCCAGGCGACCGGCGACCGCGAGCTGATCCCGCTCTACGAAGCCATTTTCACCAGCGCGCCGGCGACGGCCGCGGGGGCGCTCGACTACCTGGCGGCCTGGCGGCCGATCCTCGACGTGGTCTATGCCGATTTCCAGCGCCACAACCCGGGGCCCATGAGCCAGGGCTTCGTCTTCTCCAACCTGGTCGCGGCCTACGAGAGCCGGGGACTGGCCGCAGGTATCGCCGATGCGGCCGACATTCTCGGCGTCGACAAGGACCTGATTATCCAGGACACCACGGACGGCGCGACCGTCGAGGGCACCGGCGCTATCGATTTCTTCTACCTCTCGACCGGCAACCAGACCTTCCGCGGCGGGCGCGGGGCCGACACCTACGTGGTCGGGCGCAACTTCGGCCAGGACGTCATCGACGATGTCGAGAACCTTTTCGGCCGCGTGGCGGACACGCTGCGCTTCGCCGACATCAAGTCGACCGAGGTGACCGCGACCCGCGACGGCATCGACCTGATCATCACGGTCGATGCGACCGGCGACCAGCTCAGGGTCAAGCGGCAGTTCGAGGGCATCACGCCGACCCTGTTCGGCGGCGACGTCTCCGACGATACCGGGGTCCGGGAGGTCGTCTTCGCCGATGGCGTGGTCTGGGACCCGGTGGACATGGCCTATGCGGTCAGCCACCCGCTGCCGGGCGACGACGTGATCTTCGGCACGCCGACCTTCGACGTGCTCGACGGCGGCGCCGGCAACGACATCCTGCTGGGCGGCACGGACAGCGACCTCTACATCTTCAAGCAGGGCTACGGCAACGACCGGATCGAGGACCTCAACGGCAATATCCTGATCGCCAACAACGACATGGTCCGCTTCGGGCCGGGCATCGAGCGGGACGACCTGGTGTTCGGCCGCGTCGGCGCCTCGAGCGATTTGGTCATCTCCTTCGCCGGTTCGACCGACCAGCTCACCGTCGAGGGCCAGTTCTGGGCGATCAACACCGGGGTCTTCGGCGTCTTCTGGCTCAAACGGATCGAGATGTTCGCCTTCGACGACTATACCGCCATGACCTGGACCGACGTCATGGAGCAGGTGCTGAAGGACAAGAAGACCGACGGCGAGGACGACATCTACGGCTTCTACCACAACGACTTGCTGGACGGCGGTGCGGGCAACGACTACCTGTCCGGCGGCGACCTCAACGACACCTACATCTTCGGGCGCGGCTACGGCCACGACATCATCAAGGACGGCCAGAGCAACATCCTCTCGCGCTCCGTCGACCGTGTCCAATTCACCGCCGATGTGAGCGCCGACGACATCGTGCTGTCGCGCGACGGCGGCAGCACGAGCATAACCCTCGGGATCGCCGGGACCAGCGACCAGATCACCATCCTCGGCCAGCACAGCGTCCTGGTCACCGGCGTATTCGGCAATTACTTCCTCGATAGGATCGAGGAATTCGTCTTCACCGATGGCTCCGGGACGGTCTGGACCGAGGACTTCGTCCGCCGCGAGCTCCTCAGGCAGGCCAGCACCGACGGCGACGACGTCATCTATGGTTTCGACACGCCCGACATTCTGGACGGCGGGGCGGGCAACGACACCCTCGCCGGCGGCGCCTACGGCGATCTCTACGTTTTCGGGCGCGGCTATGGCCACGATACGATCCAGGAGGACCTGGTCCATCTCTTCCTGGCGCCCTACGACGACTGGGTCGTCTTCAAGGATCTGAATTTCGAGGATGTGGCGCTCTCGCGCGACGGCAGCGCCTTGACCTTCACCATCAAGGACACCGGCGACAGCTTGACCGTGTCGGGCCAGTACGGGCGTTTGCTGGGGATCCAGTGGTGGGCGGTGGAGAAATTCCAATTCGCCGACCGCGAGGTCTCCTATATCGAGCTCAATCCCTACAACTTCCCGCTGGTCGGCACCGATGGCGACGACACCCTGACCGGCACGGATTTCGGCGAGATTATCGACGGCGGCGCCGGAAACGACACGCTGATTGGGGCCGTCGACGGGGACACCTACATTTTCGACGTCGGCTACGGCCACGACACGATCTTGGATTTCCAGGACACCATCTGGTTCAACAATGCGGACACGGTAAGGTTCGGCCCAGGCGTCACGCCCGATAACATCGTGCTTACGCGACAAGGCGGGAACCTTCTGATCTCCATCGACGGCAACCTGAATGACGAGTTGCTGGTTCTCAACCAGTTCGGGGCCAGCTGGTATCGGATCGAGCAGTTCGCCTTCACCAATGCCGATGGCACGGTGCAGACGGTCTGGAGCGACAGGGACATCCGCGAGCGCTTGACCATCACCTTGGCTGGCGAGGGCGACGACACGATTACCGGCGACCCGAACCTGCCCAACGTGCTGGACGGCCGCGGTGGAAACGACGTGCTCAACGGCGGCAACGCCGGCGACACTTACCTGTTCGGGATGGGCTACGGCAGTGACCAGATCAACGAGGTGTGGTCGATCTACGCCTGGAACGGCGCGGTCGACAAGGTGGTCTTCGACCAGGTGATCACGACCGATGCGCTCTACCTCACCTACGAGGGCAACGACATCATCTTCTCGCTGCTGGACACCGCCGACCGGCTTCGCATCGTCGACGGACTCCGTGAAGGGCTCCGCGGCCAAATCGTCGAGGAATTCCACTTCGCCGACGGGACGGTCTGGGACCTCGCAAGAGTCCGCGAAGAGCTGATCAAGGGCAGCGACGGCGACGATCTGTTGGTCGCCTTCACCACCGATGACACGCTCGACGGCGGCCTCGGCTCCGACGAGCTGCAGGGCGGTCTGGGCAATGACACCTACCGCTTCGGCTTCGGCTATGGCCATGACGCCATCCGGGATTCCGGCGGCCAGGACACGGTCGAATTCGGCGATCTGGTCGTGCCGGAGAACGTGATCCTGGGGATCGACGGGCGGAGCCTGGTGGTTACGCTCGACGGCTTCGGCGACAATTTGGTCGTCCACGATTTCTTCGGCCCGGCCAGCGCCCGCATCGAGGCGTTCAAATTCAGCGACACCCGGAGTTGGACCTTCGATGATGTCCGCGGGTTGGTGCTCGCCGGCTTGGCCACCGGCCGCGACGACATCGTGACCGGCTTCGCCGACCGCGACGACCGGCTGGAAGGCGGCCTGGGCGCTGATCTTCTCTCCGGCCTCGGCGGCGCGGACAGCTATATCTTCAACAAGGGCGACGGCTCTGACCTGATCGACGACAACGGCGCCGGCGCCGGCGACCGGCTGGTGATCAACGGCTACACCGCAGAGGAAGTGACCGTGCGGCGGGTTGCCGCCGATCGTGACGACGTGCGCCTGTCCTTCGCGGGCTCCGACGACGAGATCATGATCCACGGCAGCCTGAACGAGGCCAGCACTGACGCGATCGAGGAGATCATTTTCGAGGACGGGACCGTCTGGACCGCGGCTGATCTGCGCGCCCGGGTGTCGGTCGATGCCGCCGGCGACGCGAATGACGTGCTCTACGGCTTTGCGTCCGACGATGTTTTCGAGGGCGGCTTGGGCGATGACGTTTATTACGGTCGCGACGGCTCCGACACCTACGTCTTCAACCGCGGCGACGGCTTCGACCTGATCGACGACAATGGTGGCGGCGACGTCGATCGCCTGGTGATACGCGGCTACACGCCGGAAGACGTGCGGGTGGTCAGGTATAACGAGGTCGAGGGCGATGCCCTGCTGAGCTTCAAGGGGACCGACGACCGGATCGCGATCCGGGCCGGCCTGGTCGGCACCGCCGCCGATGCCATCGAGGAGATCGTCTTCGACGATGGCACGGTCTGGACTTCGGCGGACTTGCGGTTGCGCTTCACCTCGGCCGGCCAGGAGGGCAGCCACGGCATTCGCGGCTTCGCCACCAACGATGTGATGGTCGGTGGCCCGGGCGACGATGTTCTGAGCGGCCGCGACGGTTCGGATACCTACGTCTTCGCCCGCGGCGACGGCCAGGATTACATCAATGACCATGGGAACCTCGGTACCGACCGTTTGGAGATCAGGGGCTATGCGCTCGACGAGATCACTGTCACGCAGTGGCGATACAACCCCAACGAAGCCAATTTCAGCTTCGCCGGCACCAACGACTTCCTTCGGGCCGGCAACATGCTTCTCGGAGATGCTTCCAGTACGATCGAACAGATCGCGTTCGACGACGGCACTGTCTGGGGGCTGGCCGATCTGCGCGCGGCCGTCCTGGCGACGATGGAAACCGCCGGCAATGACCGGATCACCGGTTTCGCGTCGAACGACACCCTGTCGGGCGGTGCCGGTAACGACATCCTGATCGGAGGCACTGGCAACGACACGCTCACCGGCGGCGCCGGCAACGACCGGCTGGAGGGTGGCCGGGGCGCGGACACCCTGACCGGTGGTCTGGGCGCCGATGTCATGGTCGGCGGCGATGAATCGGATCTTTACATCTTCAATCGTGGCGACGGCAGCGCCCATGTCGCCGACAACGGCAACTACGATTCGGACCGCCTGGAGATCAGGGGGTACACGTCCGAAGAGGCATCGATCAGCCGGTACCGCTACGGTGACAGCACTCTGTTCATCGATTTTGCCGCCACGGGTGAGCGAATTACCGTCTTCGACACGCTCAACGGCAGCCAGCACAACCAGATCGAAGCGATCGTCTTCGATGACGGAGTCAACTTTCATCCCAACTATCTGCGTGCGCGCCTCCTTGCCGAGGCCGAGACCGACGGCAACGACCGGATCGTCGGCTTCGTCACCAACGATGTCCTCACCGGCGGTCTCGGTAATGACAGGCTGGAGGGTAGCCGGGGCGCGGACACCCTGACCGGCGGCCTGGGCAATGATGTGCTGGTCGGCGGCGACGAGTCCGATCTGTACATCTTCAACCGCGGCGACGGTCGAGATGCCATCCACGACACCGGTAGACATGACACGGACCGGCTGGAGGTCAGGGGCTACACCTCCGACCAGGCATCCTTCGCGCGCGACCACTACAATGGCAACTCACTGGTTATCGAATTCGCCGGAACCGACGATCGGATAGAGGTCGGTAATACGCTTAACGGCGATCGCGACCATCAGATCGAACAGTTCGTCTTCGACGGCGGGGTTACCTGGGGAATAGCCGACGTCCGCGCGCGCATGATTGCCGATGCAACAAGCGCCGGCAACGATTGGATCGACGGTTTCGTTGGCAACGAGATATTTGAAGGCGGTCTTGGTAACGACTACATGATCGGCCGGGACGGTTCCGACACCTATAAATTCACCCGCGGCGATGGCCGCGACACCATCCACGACGCTGGAGACCGCGATACCGACAAGCTCGTCATTACCGGGTACCAGCCTGGCGAGGTTTCCCTGTTCAGCGACCGCTACGCCCCGAATTCACTGATTTTGGAGTTCGCCGGCACCGACGACCGTATATTTATCGTCGACACTATCAACGGCAACAATGCCAACCAGATCGAGCGGATCGAGTTTACCGACGCGCCGGGGGTTGTCTGGGACATGGCCTATGTCCGCTCCGTGGTCGTTCCACATCATACGCTTGCCTTGGTCACCGGCGGCGCCGGTAATGACACGCTGGTCGGTACCGCCGCCGACGAAAACATGCTCGGTAATGACGGGTCGGATTGGTATTACATCGCCCCGGGCGGTGGCCGGGACTGGATAAGTGACACTGGGTTCAACGATATTGACCGCTTGACCCTTCAGGGGCGCTCGCCCGGAGATGTCTCGGTGGCCCGTAGCGGCAACACATTGATCCTCCGATTCCCCGGCACGGACGATGAGGTGTGGATACAGGACACGCTTGCTACCGGTTTTCGCGTCTCCACGGAAGAAATCCGGTTCGACGACGGTACTATCTGGACCATGGCGGAAATGCGGGCGCGTCTGCTCCAAGAGGCGGCGACCGACGGAAACAACTCGATCACCGGCTTCGCTACCAATGACACCTTGGAAGGCGGCCTCGGCAATGACCACCTGAACGGCGGCGATGGCGCGGATACCTATGTGTTCAACCGTGGTGATGGCCGCGACCTGATCGACGACAAGGGTTTTAACGATCACGACCAGCTTCTGATTCGGGGCTATAGTCCGGCCGAGGTTTCGCTGGTTCGCGATGGCTCTAACCTATACCTCCGTTTCGCCGGGACGGAGG
>Ga0265303_10000606_pt1 | contig 20602 bp, 18 predicted proteins | sample Helome_2_FD_192494 | JGI IMG/M metagenome (GOLD analysis project Ga0265303, IMG submission 192494) | Marine sediment microbial communities from subtidal zone of North Sea - Hel_20160317 (Illumina Assembly) | ecosystem: Environmental > Aquatic > Marine > Subtidal zone > Sediment ... | reverse complement strand
GTTTTTCCTGCGGCGCAGCTTTAAGGGCAACCGACTGTATGCGACGGTCTTCGATGCCTACATTCAGCAGGTCATCGGCAAAGGCTACTCGATGGAATACTTTATCGAGGGTGGACGCAGCCGCACCGGAAGGTTGCTACAGCCCAAGGGTGGCATGCTGGTCATGACGGTCAATGCCTATGTCAAGAATCCACAACGTCCGGTCGTATTTGTGCCGATCTATTTTGGCTATGAAAAACTGATGGAGGGCGACGCCTTTATCAGCGAACTCGGCGGTGCAAAGAAGGAAAAGGAATCGCTTGGCGGCCTGATTCGGTCAATCAAATCCCTGCGCGGTCATTTTGGCAAGGTTAGTGTGAACGTCGGTGAGCCGATTGATCTCGATCCGATACTCGACAGCGTTCACCCTGAGTGGCGCGAATACAGACCGGAGAACGGCGAGAGGCCGCCGTGGCTGGGTGAAATCGTCGACGATGTTGGCCGACGTATTATGGAGAACATCAATTCGGCGGCTGCCGTTACACCGATCAGTTTGCTGGCCTACGTGCTGCTCGCTACGCCCAAGCAGACGATCGGCGTTGTCGAACTGCGGCGCCAGCTGCAGCTCAGCCTCGACCTGTTGCGTCGCTTCGAATATTCAGAACTCGTCACAATGCCTGACTGGACGCCCGACGACATTATCGAGCATGGAGAGAAGCTCGATGTCATCAGTCGCAGTTCGCATCCCATGGGAGAAGTTATCCATATGGAAGAGCGCACTGCCGTTCTGATGACCTACTTCCGCAACAACATCCTGCATCTGTTTGCGGTGCCGGCATCAGTCGCCTGTTGCTTCATCCAGGGACAAGAGCTGGAACATGTGGAGCTTCGGCGCCTGATTCGTTTGATCTATCCGTTCATGAAGAAGGAACTGTGTCTCAAGTGGGATTTCGAGGAGATCGACGATGTTACGACCGAGGCGATCGCTGCGCTCAACGACCTGGGAATTCTGAGCTATGGCAAACGCAAGAAGTTGCTCATTAGACCGCCGGCGGGTTCGGGAAGAGCGTTCCAGTTGCTGATGCTTGGCCAGTCAATGGTGCCGATGCTGCAGCGTTTCTACCTGGTTATCGCCATTCTGGTTGGCAACGGTTCCGGCAAGCTGTCTCGTAGCCGTCTGGAAACTATGTGCCAGCAAAGTGCCGAGCGCATGTCGATGATCTACGGCCTGCACTCGCCGGACTTTTTCAACAAGTCGTTGTTTCAGGATTTCATCAAGATGCTGCAGGAGCAGGACGTACTGCGACGCAATGCGGAAGGCGCTATCGAATTTGATGACGATATAACGTCAATCGCGGCGGACGCCCGGCTCGTGCTGGGCGAGGAAATCCGCCACAGCATTCTGTCCCTGACATTGGCGGACGAGAAGGGCTCAACGGCCTGAGGTCTTGCCAAAAACCAGACTGATTCCCTTGCGTTAGCTCCTCTAAAGGTCTAAAAAAGCAGGATGATTCAGAAATTTACAAGCAGCTGGACCGCGCTCGGCCGACGCCGGGTCAGTGCCTTGTTGCTTGCGATTAGCCTGAATCTTGCCATCGTGCCTTGCACCATGGCGCTCGAAGTCGTCGAGCAGGGCCATGACTGCTGTCCGCCCGAGTTGCAGCTTGCGGCGTCCGAGTGCTGCGAACTCGATGACGCCAGCGTCGATGCGCGCAGCGGTCTGCTGGAGCCTGATGACCAGCCAGAGCCGGGCCAGCTGCCCAACCACGCGTCTAGCCACGCACTGAACCATGGACGCGTTCATCCTGCCTCTGGGGTCGATCCTCCTGATCCGCCCGGCAATAGCCCACCTCTGTACAAGCTCAACTGCGCCTATCTGAAATAGCCAATCCTGCACCGTAGTTCCTTTCGGTTTTCTATGCAGGAGTCGGATTCATGTTGTTTTATCGCGGGCGAGTGCCCGTTTACATAGCATTACTCGCGTTCATGGCACCCACGCTGTGGACTTCAATTTCTATAGCGCAACAGCGTGTGCCGCTTACCCTGGCGGAGGCCGAAGATTTGGCCAGAACGGGCGAGCCGGGAGAGCTGGCGCTGATCGCACGGGCGGAAGCCATGCAGGAAGAAGCGGTCGCTGCCGGCAAGTTGCCCGACCCGATACTGCTTGTTGGTCTGGCGAACTACCCGATCAGCGATGGTGGCTTTTCTACTGAGGGGATGACGCAGGCTCAGCTCGGCTTACGACAGTCCTTTCCGCGCGCGCGGGCACAAGGCAGCGAACAAATGTATGCCCAGGCTGAGGTATTCAGCGAGCGCGCGAGTGCGCGCAGCCGAGACGTCGTGGCGGCGGTGCGAATCGCATGGCTCGAGGTCTACTACTCGCAACAGGCACGGGCGATGGTCAATGAGTCGCGACCATTTTTCGCGGATCTCGTGACGATTACGCGTTCCATGTATGCCGTTGGCAGGAAGACTCAGCATGACGTGCTGCGGGCCGAACTCGAACTGAGCCGGCTGGACGACCGCCTGATCAAAACCGAGAGGGCGAGGACAGAGGCGCAGGCATCCCTGTCTCGCTGGCTGGGACAGGACGCGTATCGTCCAGTCGCAATGAAGTTACCCGGCTGGGGGCCACCGCCGTCGCTCGAGGCGCTTCGGTCAGGTCTGGCAATGCATCCGTCGATTGAGGCAGCCAGCGCGGAAGTGTCTGTGCAGAAGGCCGCGGTGCGGATTGCTGAGGAGAACAAGAAGCCAGGCTGGTCGCTTGATGTTGGTTACGCTTATCGAGACGGCTACCTGCCTGACGGATCGCCGCGCTCCGACTTTGTCAGCCTTTCCGTCTCTGTGGACCTGCCGCTATTCCGCAGGAACCGCCAGGATCGCAAGCTCGCCGCGGCCCTGGGAAATCGTCGCGCAGCCACTCAGTCGCGGGAGGAGCTTGCGGCACACCTTGGTAGCGAAGTCGACGCCGAGTACGCACGCTGGTTCGATCTGACTCGGCGGCTCGCACTCTATGAGAGTCAAATCCTTGGACAGTCGGAAGGCCAGGCGCAGATGGCGTTGCTCGCGTACCAGAGCGATACCGGTGATTTCGCCGACGTCATGCGAGGCTACATCGACGACCTGAATACCCGACTTGAATACATTCGCCTGCAGGTGCAGCGCGCGCAAAGCTATGCGTCGCTCGCAAACCTGGGAGGGCTGGGACAATGAAGATGAAAATCATAATTGCGGCTACCGGGCTTGCGATACTCATCGCCGGCGTGTTGATTGGCCGAACGTGGTCACCACCAGCCGACAGTGATCCTGCTGCAGGCGCAGTACGCGACATCCTCTACTGGGTGGCGCCTATGGACCCGAACTATCGTCGGGATGAGCCCGGCAAGTCGCCGATGGGTATGGACCTCGTGCCTGTCTATGCCGGAGAAGCGGGGGCCGATTCCGGGGTCGTATCGATCGACCCGACGTTGCTCAATAACCTGGGAGTCAGGACCGCAGCAGCAGAGCGCGGCACGTTGTCGCGTCGCATCGAAACAGTCGGCTACATCGGCTACGACGAGGACACGTTGTTGCACATTCATACGCGCGTCGATGGCTGGATAGAAAAACTGGCGACGACTGCATCAGGTGACCCTGTATCCAAGGGACAGCTGCTGTTTGAGCTGTACTCGCCGACGCTCGTTACCGCGCAGCAGGAGTACCTGGCAGCGCTTGCAAGCGGCAACACGGTACTTAGAAATGCGTCGCGGGATCGGTTGCTGGCGCTCGGGGTTACCGACACCGAGATCACGCGATTGGACAAGGAGCGCAAGGCCAGTCAACGAGTGCGTGTCTACGCACAGTCGGATGGCGTGATCGCCCATCTCGGTGTGCGCGAAGGGATTTTCGTCACACCGGCGACAGAGGTTATGTCGGTGGCGCGGCTTGATCGCGTCTGGGTACTCGCAGAGGTGTTCGAACGGCAATCCGCATGGGTAGCGCCGGGGCAGGAAGCCACGGTCGAGCTCGATTATCTGCCGGGCCGGATTCTGCGTGGCACTGTTGATTATGTCTATCCGGAACTCGATCCCAAAACGCGAACGCTCAGGGTGCGCCTCAGATTTGATAACAAAGGCGAGACGCTGCGGCCCAACATGTTCGCGCGCGTTGTCATCGACGGAGCGCCCATTGACAATATAGTGCACGTGCCACGCGAGGCGGTTATTCGTGGGGGCTCATCGAGCCGGGTCGTAGTCGACCTTGGCGACGGCAGGTTTCAGTCACGCGAGATCAGGATCGGCATTGAATCCGGCGATCGGGTCGCGATCCGGAGCGGTCTGAAAGAGGGTGAGCAGGTCGTTACGTCTGCGCAGTTTCTCATCGACTCGGAATCGAACATCGATGCGGCGCTCAAGCGCATGGAGAGTACGCAGTGATCGCCGCACTCATTCGCTGGTCCATCACGAATCGTATTCTCGTGATTATCGCCGCGACGATAGTCGCCGTACTGGGTATCTGGTCAGTAAAGGAAACGCCGGTCGACGCACTACCGGATCTTTCGGACGTCCAGGTCATCGTGAAGACATCGTTTCCTGGGCAGGCGCCGCAGGTCGTCGAAGACCAGGTAACGTATCCGTTAACGACGGCCATGCTGTCGGTCCCCAAAGCCGTCACGGTGCGCGGCTATTCATTTTTCGGTGACTCATACGTCTATGTGATATTCGAGGACGGGACCGATCTCTACTGGGCCAGGTCCCGGGTGCTCGAGTACCTGAACCAGGTTTCCTCCAGCCTCCCTCCCGACGCGAAATCATCGTTGGGGCCGGATGCAACCGGCGTCGGGTGGGTTTATGAGTACGCGTTGGTTGATCGCAGCGGTCAGCACGACCTCGCCGAGCTGCGCGATCTGCAGGACTGGTTTCTTAAGTATGAACTTCAGACCGTGCCGGGCGTCGCCGAGGTCGCAACGATCGGCGGTATGGTCCGGCAATACCAGGTCGTGGTGGACCCGGACAAGTTGCGCGCGTTCGGCGTAACGCTTGCCCGACTCAAGCAGGCGATTCAGCAGGGCAACCAGGAAACCGGGGGCTCGGTCATCGAGATGGGTGAGGCCGAATACATGGTCAGGACCAACGGCTATCTGCAAGGTATCGAGGACCTTGCCGCGATCCCGCTCGGCGTTAACGAGCAGGGGATACCGCTGTTGTTATCCGACGTTGCCGAGATACGGGTCGGGCCGCAAATGCGCCGCGGGATCGCAGACCTCGATGGTGAAGGCGAAGTTGTTGGCGGAGTCATTGTCATGCGTTGGGGCGAGAATGCGTTGGCGACGATCAATGCGGTCAAGGTGAGGATGGCTGAACTCGAAAAGAGTCTGCCTGACGGCGTGGAGATCATCACCACCTACGACCGTTCGGAGCTAATCCAGCGGTCGGTCGCAACGCTCCAGAACACCTTACTCAAGGAATTCCTGGTGGTCGCACTGGTTTGCGCCGTTTTTCTGTTTCACCTGCGCTCATCGGCCGTCATTGTGTTGAGCCTGCCGCTCGGCGTGCTGGTTGCATTCATCATCATGCGCGCGCAGGGGATTAACGCGAATATCATGTCGCTTGGCGGCATAGCGATCGCAATCGGCGCGATGGTTGACTCGGCCATCGTGATGATCGAGAACGTGCACAAGCACATTGAGAATGAGCCGCTTACCCGCGAGAACCGCTGGCGTGTCATGGCAGACGCGGCCTCAGAGGTCGGCCCGCCCCTGTTCTTTTCGCTGCTGATTATCACACTGAGTTTTCTCCCTGTGTTTACGCTCGAGGCACAGGAGGGCCGGCTGTTCGCGCCCCTGGCATTCACGAAGACCTACGCGATGGCGGCGGCCGCCGCGTTGTCGATCACGCTGGTGCCGGTACTCATGGGCTACTTTGTTCGGGGCAAGGTTTTGCGCGAACGGCAGAACCCGGTCAATCGCGCACTGATCAGTGCGTATCGTCCCGTGATCTACGCGGTCATTCGGTCGCCCCGGACAACGCTCGCGATTGCGACCGTCATCCTGGTCATCGGCTTGTGGCCAGCGACGCGATTGGGTTCCGAGTTCATGCCGCCGCTCGACGAAGGCGACCTGATGTACATGCCTACGACGTATCCCGGCATTTCGATCGACAAGGCACGCGAAATTCTGCAGCACACGGATAAGATGATCAGCAAGGTGCCCGAAGTTAAGAGGGTATTCGGCAAAATCGGGCGCGCTGAGACGGCGACCGATCCTGCACCATTGACGATGATCGAGACTGTTATCCAACTCAAGCCACGCAATGAATGGCGTGCCGGGATGACTCCCGAGAAGCTACGGGCGGCGCTAGACCAGGCCGTGCAGTACACGGGTTTGACGAACGCCTGGGTCATGCCGATAAAGACACGGATCGACATGCTCGCGACGGGCATCAAGACGCCGGTTGGAATCAAGATCGCAGGTCCCGACCTGAAGGTAATCGAGACGATCGGCAAACGCCTCGAACAGATTCTCGAACCATTGCCTGGAACGGCGTCGGTCTATTCGGAGAGGGTAGCCGGCGGTCGATACATCGATGTTGATATCGATCGGGAGCGGGCGTCACGGTTTGGACTGAATATCAATGACGTGCAGGACATCATTCGCTCCGCGGTAGGCGGCATGAACGTAACCCAAACGGTAGAGGGACTCGAGCGCCATCCGGTCAATGTCCGCTATCCGCAGCGCGTACGGGATTCAGTGCAGCAGCTAAGGTTGCTGCCGATTGTCACGCCGGCTGGTGCGCGCATCGCGTTGGCCGATGTTGCGGATGTGCAGGTCGCCGACGGACCGCCGGTCATCAAGAGTGAGAACGCCAGGCTGAATGGTTGGACGTATGTCGATATCGCCGACCGCGATCTCGGGTCCTACGTCGCAGAAGCACAGGAGATTGTTGCGAACTCTGTTGAGCTGCCTGCCGGGTATTCGCTGGCGTGGTCGGGGCAGTATGAGTACATGGTGCGTGCGCGTGAACGCCTGGCCGTCGTCGGGCCCATCACGCTGGCCGTAATCCTGCTGTTGCTGTTCATCAACTTCGGCCGCTTCGGCGAGGTTGCCATCATTATGGGTACGCTGCCGTTAGCGCTGGTCGGCGGGCTGTGGCTCTTGTACCTGCTTGGCTATGAATTATCCGTAGCCGTCGGCGTGGGTTTCATTGCCCTGGCTGGTGTGTCTGTAGAGATTGGCGTCATCATGCTCGTGTATCTGAACCAAGCAATGGCGAGACGGACGATCTCGAGCAGGAGCGACGTTCGGGAAGCCGTGATCGAGGGTGCGCTGCTGCGCATTCGACCGGTGATCATGACGGTCGCAGCGACAATAGGGGGCTTGCTGCCGATCATGTTCGGCAGCGGCACTGGCTCGGAAATCATGCGCCGCATTGCGGCACCTATGGTGGGGGGTATGGTCAGCGCGACGTTGCTGACGCTTGTCGTTCTTCCGGCGCTGTTTTTGCTCTGGCGGCAGAGGGGAGTTCAGGCGTAGCCGGCCGCCGGGTCAGGCGTCCATATCAGGAATCAGCTCGCTCTCGAGCATGCTAATCATGTCCTTCAGCAATAACTTTCGCTTCTTGAGCCTGCGAATACGGAGTTGGTCGACCATGGGGTCGTCCTGCAGGCGATCGATGAGGTAGTCGAGGTCTCTGTGACTGACTCTGAGCTCGCGCAAGCGATCAAGTTGCGCAAAAGACTGGGTATCGACCTTGTCGGACATAAGGTTATGCTACTCGGTGTCAGGCACTAGTGCCAACCAGTCCCGATCCGCCGCGCCGACCACAAAAAAGTGCGGGTTCAGGATGTTTTCTTTCGTATTGTATTTCATGGGTTTGCCGTCGAGCGTGACGACGCTGCCACCGGCTTGTTCGACGACGGCCTGGGCCGCGGCGGTGTCCCATTCAGAGGTTAGTCCCAGGCGTGGATAGAGGTCAGCATCGCCTTCGGCGATAACGCAGAACTTAAGCGAGCTGCCCATCGGCACCTCGACGTAGTCGCCGATGCTTTTGAGGTACGCATCAAGACTTGAGCCGCGATGAGAGCGACTGCCAACGACTCGTACAGGTGTGCCGCTGGTTGGCGCCACCTGAATGGAAACCGGCTCGCCGTCCCCGTCGCGCCGTTGCGCGCCGAGACCCTTGCAGCCCACGTAGGTTCTGTCGAAGACCGGGACATATACTACGCCGAGCGTTGGCCGGTGATTCTCTATAAGCGCGATATTGACGGTGAATTCGTCATTTCGGTTGACGAACTCCTTGGTGCCATCGAGTGGGTCGATTAGCCAGTAGCGTTGCCATTGGCTGCGTTCGTCGAAACCGGGGAGGCCGGCCTCTTCGGAGATTATGGGTATGTCGGGCGTCAGTGAGCGGAGGCCCGCATCGATCCAGCGATGTGACGCGAGATCAGCCTGTGTCAGCGGCGACTCATCATCCTTACTTTGCACCTCGAAATCCGTCGAGTAGACTTCGAGGATCGCGCGGCCTGCATCCTGGGCCAGCGCAACTATGGGTTCAACGAGTGACTTGGGGTCCATGTCCCTATCCAGCAGCTACGTAGGGCGCGCAGTATAACAATGAAATTCAATCCACAAACCGCACTTGAGCGATGTGAGACCCTGATGCTCGACATGGACGGGACCATCCTGGATCTCGCCTTCGACAACTACATCTGGAAAGATCTTGTACCGCGTCGATACGCTGCCGAAAACGGCCTGTCATTCGAGACGGCTCGCGAGCGCCTGTTTAAGAAATACGCGGCCGTACAGGGCGACCTCGAATGGTATTGCCTCGATCACTGGAATGACCGGCTGGGTATCGATGTCGTGAAGATTCACCACGACGTCACGCACCGCATCGGCTATTTGCCGGGCGCCCTTTGTTTTCTGCGCGCGGTTCATCAGCAGGATGTGCGCGTTCTATTGGTGACGAACTCGCATCCGGATACGCTTGAGCTGAAAGACGCTGTGACGGGGCTGGCGGACTATTTCGACGGACTCTACAGTTCGCATACCTATGGCCACGCGAAAGAGTCCCGCTCATTCTGGGAGTCTCTGCAAGACGACGTTGGTTTTGACCCGGAGACGACGCTATTCGTTGACGACAGTCAACCAGTTCTGGAGAGCGCCCAGGAATACGGCGTAGGCATGTTAGTGACGATTACGCGACCCGATACGTCCGAGCCAGTTAAGCGAGGCTCCAGGTTCCGCGGCGTTGAGGGCGTCAGAGACCTGTTGGACTGAATTGTAGGAGGCAGCTTGCTGGCGACCACCGCCCTTGAGGTCGCCAGCAAGCTGCCTCCTACAGTTACTTGCGTGGGCCGTGTCGCCGACCCTTCGGATGCTTATTGTGTTCTTTACCGCCCGGCCTGCGCCGAGGTCCGCCACCACGTGGTTTGCGCGGCCGCGGTCTAGGCCTGACGATTTCCGGCAGATCATCAGGATCGTAGTTCGCAAACGGTATCTTGTGACCGATGTACGACTCGATATCCGGCAGGGACACCGCGTAGGTTTCACAGGCCATGCTTAATGCATTGCCCGACGCTCCTGCCCGAGCCGTCCGACCGATACGGTGCACGTAGTCCTCGGCGTCTTGTGGCAGGTCGTAGTTGATGACGTATTCGACATCCGGGATGTGGAGGCCGCGTGACGCCACGTCCGTGCCAATCAAAACCGGTAGCTCCCCGTTCTGGAACTGCATCAGCATACGCAGGCGCTTCTTCTGTGGCACATCGCCTGAGATGGCCGCAGCATGGATGCCATTGGCTTCCAGGCAGTCCAGCACCTTCTCGGCTTCACGTTTCATGTTGACGAAGATCATGACTCTAACTTCGCCGATTTCGCGCACCAGGCCGACAAGGAGTGGCAACTTGTCTTCGTTGGCCGGGTAGAAAATCGCCTGACGCACACGATCAACAGTGACCTTGTCAGGCTCGATACGGATGAGCTCTGGCTCGTTCATGTGCTCGTAGGCGAGCTCCATGACGCGTTGTGAGAGCGTCGCCGAGAACAACAGGTTAAGTCGCTTATCGGGCTCGGGCAGGCGTCGCAGCAAGTAACGAATGTCCTTGATAAAGCCCAGATCAAACATGCGGTCGGCTTCATCCAGGATGGCCACCTGCACGTGGTCCAGTGTGAACACGCCCTGCTTGTAGTAATCGATAATCCTGCCTGGTGTCCCGATCAGGAGATCGACGCCATCCTTAAGGATGTTGCGCTGCTTGTCGTAGTCAGTGCCGCCGTAGGCGAGGCCGATCCTGAGGCCCGTATGCTTGCCGAGCACCTCCGCATCGTTGGCAATCTGGACCGCCAGCTCGCGCGTCGGTGCCAGGGCGAACACCCGCGGCTGGCGGGTCTTGCCTGTGTCAACTTCGGTGGTCATGAGGCGCTGGTAAGCGGCAATCAGGAATGCGGCGGTCTTGCCCGTGCCTGTTTGCGCCTGGCCGGCCACATCGCTGGGCCGCAGCGCAATTGGCAGGGTACTGGCCTGGATAGGGGTGCAAAACTCGAAGCCCGAATCGCGAATACCCGCGTGAACGGATTCATGAAGATCAAGAGAGTCGAATCTGAGGTCGCTCAGATGGTTTTCAGACATATAAATAGAACCAGAAAATATGCGTTAAATACTTGCAAAATGGCTCGCGAACCGGTCCAATTGGCCTAATTCGACGCGACACTCGTCGCTACCGCCAGTTTCGCTTTTCATCGATCCAGAAATTAACCGGATAAATAACCGGAATTCATCGGCTGTAAAGCTGCGACATATTGCCTGATAGATCAGGCAGCGTCACCCGTTTTCGAGATGTTCGTTAATAAGCCTGGCTTGTAGCGGGCGAATTCATACTCAAAGTAGATATTTTTCTGAAGGAGTTAGCCGGTGAGCGACAAGATTGTGCACACCTCGGATGCGGCATTTGATGCCGATGTTTTACAAAATAGCAAAGCAGTATTGCTCGACTTCTGGGCTGAATGGTGTGGCCCGTGCAAGATGATTGCGCCGATGCTGGATGAAGTTGCGGACAAATATGAAGACAAGCTCGACATCGTCAAGCTCAATGTCGACGAGAACCCGAATGTCGCTCAGAAGTTCGGTATCCGCAGCATCCCGACGCTAATCCTGTTTAAGGATGGCGACGTGCAGGCGCAATTAATGGGAGCGATGCCTATGCGTCAGCTCGAAGAGTTTCTGGACACTAATCTGTGAGAGGGTACTTGGGTACTTCAAATAAAACTCGCCCGAACAAACAGTCGGGCAACAAGGGAAAGGGAAATCCGAATCGTCGGCGCCGTCGGCGGCCACCTCAGCACGAATACCCGGATGATGATGAGGGTAGCCTCGAGGTAATTCCGCCCGAGCAGCTCGAAGCCAGCAAGAACGTGATGAACCTGACGGAGCTCAAAACCCGTCCGGCCGCCAAACTTGTTGAGCTCGGTGAGTCGCTTGGTGTCGAGAACATGGCTCGCTCGCGCAAGCAGGACATCATTTTCTCGGTTCTAAAGGCGCATGCCGCGCAAGGCGAAGACATTTACGGTGACGGCGTCCTCGAAATTCTGCAGGATGGCTTCGGCTTTCTGCGCTCGTCGGACAGCTCGTATCTTGCCGGCCCTGATGATATCTACGTCAGTCCCAGCCAGATTCGTCGTTTCAACCTGCGGACCGGTGACACGGTCTCAGGCCTGATTCGACCCCCCAAGGATGGTGAGCGTTACTTCGCGTTGCTCAAGGTTGGCCAGATCAACCACGATGCACCCGAGAATGCGCGCACCAAGGTTCTGTTTGAGAACCTGACGCCGCTGTTCCCGACAAAACGCCTCGTTCTCGAGCAGGGCAACGGCAGCACGGAAGATCTTACGGCACGTATTATCGACATGGTTGCGCCGATCGGTAAAGGTCAGCGTGGCCTGATCGTATCGCCGCCGAAAGCCGGCAAGACGATGCTGCTGCAGAACATCGCATCGGCAATCTGCGCCAACAACCCTGAAGTCGACCTCATGGTGTTGCTCATCGATGAGCGTCCTGAGGAAGTGACCGAGATGACGCGTACGGTTCGTGGTGAAGTTGTTTCATCGACATTTGATGAGCCAGCCAGCCGGCACGTACAGGTTGCGGACATGGTCATCGAGAAGGCCAAACGCCTCGTTGAGCACAAGCGCGACGTCGTTATCCTGCTCGACTCGATTACGCGTCTCGCGCGTGCGTACAACACAGTCGTACCCAGTTCAGGCAAGGTCCTGACCGGTGGTGTCGACGCCAACGCACTGCATCGTCCGAAGCGTTTCTTCGGTGCGGCACGCAACATCGAAGAGGGCGGTAGCCTGACGATTCTCGCTACGGCGCTGGTCGACACGGGTTCCAAAATGGACGAAGTGATCTACGAGGAATTCAAGGGCACGGGTAACATGGAGATTCACCTGGATCGCCGTATTGCCGAGAAGCGTGTCTTCCCCGCGATCAACATCAACCGTTCGGGTACGCGTAAGGAAGAATTGCTGACCGAAGAAGCTGAGTTGCAGAAGATGTGGATCCTGAGAAAGGTACTGCATCCAATGGACGAACTCGCTGCGATCGAGTTCCTGCTGAACAAGCTGCAGGATACGAAGACCAACGCGAAGTTCTTCGAGGCGATGAAGCGCTGACACTCGTTTACGTTCGATATGAAACGGGGCCTTCGGGCCCCGTTTTTCGTTTGACCTGTGCTAACCCGACAGCCAGCGCCGGGCTTCGAACTCGTCGCTAAATAGCCTGCCGTTAATAAGGCCGCGATTCAGCAGCACCGATTCGACTACCTCGGTCATCTTGTAGGCCTCGGGGTTTAGCTGAACCCACGCGATGCGGTGGTCAATGGTGACGCCCGCCTCAAGGAAGATCGCCTGGTGGTCGATGGCATCGGCCAATTTCAGGGGCCGATCCATGTTGGACATGCCCAGGATCGACAGGCACTGGTGTTCGGCAGACGCGGCGACAATGTCCTTCCACATCTGCGTTATCGACGGCCGATCGGGAATACCGGTAACGCGAACCTCGATAATTAATTTTACATAATCAATATTATATTGAGCAGTCATACAATATTATAGACCGTTCAACCGGTTTTTTCAGCGATGACGGTCTATCGGGTCAGGCCAGGACTGCCTGGCTAACGATAGGGGAATCATCATGCTCAACAAAACTATGTTCGCCGTGAGTCTGCTCGGTGCGGTCTTGCTGGCGTCAATCGCACCCGCCTCGGCATCCGATTGGCGGCACGACAGGCCGTCCAATTGCGAGCGCACTGCCGCGACGATGCTGCACGCCTGCCGGTACGACGTCCGGGACAACTACTACGAGACGCTCGCAAACTGCAAGAACCTCGGGTCGCGAGGAGAGCGGAGAGCCTGCTACCGGGACGCTAATTCCGTAAGGCACGAGGAGAGGAGTTTCTGTGGCGAGGTAAAAGAAGCGCGGGTCGAGGCCTGTGAGGTTCTTAATGAGGATCGCTATGACACGGATCCGCTGCTTACGAATGAATACGTCGATCCGAATCTCGTCGGCGATGTTTACGAGGTGAATCCCTACGTTTCGGTTGTTGCCGGTCACACCTATGTGCTGCGCGCCGGCGAGGAAGAAGAAGAGATCGTCGTCGTGCACGTCACCGAGGACACACGCGACATCCTGGGCGTCCCGTGCCGGGTTGTTGTCGATATCGTCATCGAGGCGTCTGAAGACGAGGGTGAGGTCGAGTACGAAGCGGTCGAAGTCACCGACGACTGGTTTGCCCAGACCGTACAGGGCGACGTCGTCTATTGCGGTGAGGTCGCAAGGAACTTCGAGGATGACGTGTTGCGCGATCTCGATGGTTCATTCGAGGCTGGTATCGACTTCGCCAAGTCCGGGGTCCTGATATACAAGACTCCTGTGTGGGGCACGGCTCATCGGCAGGAATTCGCTTTGGGCGAGGCCGAGGACATCGTTCAATACGTCGGTATCGGGTCTGCACCATCAGACGAAGAGGGTGGTAACAACGCCAACCCGTTATTCTCCTGCGGAACCGACCAATGCCTGCAGACATTCGATTTCGCACCCATCGATCCGGAATCTACCGAGTACAAGTATTACTTGCCTGGTACCGGGTTCGTACTGGCTGTTGCGATGGAAGATGGTGAAATCACCGGCGAACGCGAAGAGCTTATGTGTGTTGGTGACTCGTTGGACGTCCTGTCCAACGATCCGAACTGTGGCATCGAGAATGCTGAGCTGCTGTTGGAAGAGCTCTGCGCGTTGTCCCCCGACGCGTTTTGCAGTGACGACGACTAGGTCGTTACAATGACCAGGGGCCTCGAAAGAGGCCCCTATTTTTTTGTTCGTCTTATCTGCAGCGGGTCATTACGCAGTCATACTCCACGACTGCAAGCGAGGGCTTGTCTCGGGATACGGGATACATGCCTGTCACCTCAAATCCGTATCTCTCGAATTCGGCGAGTGCATCGAGATAGCGTGGGGCAGCGTTGTAAATGGACTTCAGCGAAAGCTCGGCCTGAATAGCATAGACGTCACTCAGTATGTCGCTCGCTCCTGCCAGTACCTCGAGATCGTAGCCTTGGGTGTCCAGCTTGAGGAGTGCGCGAGGAGCCTCAATGAATTCGGTCGCCTGTGTCCAATAGTCCGAAAGGGTGGCCATCTCTACGTCTTCCTGGCCGTCAATCTCGGTTCGCCAATGGAAGCGCTCGCGCGCAAAGCCGTTCAGAGCATGCACTGAGGAGAATTCGGTTGCGGCATATCGTTGCATAACGGCATTCCCGGCCGCTGCCCCGAGTGCCACATTGTGGCAAAACCATTGTGGGTCGTAATTGCTCTCCTTGCGCAACATGTCGAACGTCTCTGAGAGCGGTTCGAATGACACGATTCTCCCCGAATAGCCGTGCAGGCGAAGCGATCTCGCATACTGGCCGACGTTGGCACCAACATCAGCGACTACGTTGACGTTCTCCAGCTCGATAACGTTCGCCAGGTGCTGTTCAAGGGTGTCATTGAGTTTTCGCTTCTTAATCAGTTCGTAGCCGAACCAGCTCGCGATACGCCTATGTGCCTTCACTTCCCTTCTCCCTGTTATTCACGTAGCAAGCCGTGAACGAACTTGAAGTTCCAGGCCGTGCGTTGAATCGAGTTTTGAATTTTTCTTGTGGCCCGAAGCACCCTGTGCCGGACGCTTGCCTGGTGCCGCGATCGAACGCCAATATCGGAATCGTCCGCGACCCCGGCCAGGTCTACGCAAGGTGGTGTCAGTGCGAAAACAGGTTGCCCGTGGCGCCAGAACCGCTGCATGAACTTGTCAATGGGCTCTTCGACGACCGCGCCCGCATTTGCGAGCTGCCTGGCGGTGTCAGGCGCGAGTGCGTAGCCCAGGGCGAGCAGGGGGGCGCGCCGACAATACTGGATATCGAATGGACCAAGATGGTCGATCCGAAGCGCTGTCCTGATGTTCGGTAGCGATACGCGGAGAAACCCCAGCTTCCTGATCTGGATTGAGGCAACGAGCAGTCCGGTCAGGAACGAGGTGTCCAGTCGGGCGTCGTCTTCGAGTATCAGGTAGGGCACTCCCTCGTCGGCACACTGTCGCCAAACGGACAGGTGACTGGCATAGCAGGCGATTTCAGTCTCGGTCGCGTGTCGGCCACAGTTACGAAAGAACTCACTTTCGTCATAGCGCTCTATGTACGACGCTGCGTCGGCCGGCATCACCGCATCGAAGAAATCGAACGGTACCTCGAGCCTCCCGAACTGGGTTCGAATGCTTTCCCGTCGTTCTACCGAAGTCTTTAGACTTATTACGATGATCTTCATTGTGCGGCTATACCCTCAGTCCGAGACTCAATTCCCTTCCTCATATGACGTGTTGCGCACCGAAAATCGGTCGTCATTCGGCGTACAATTTGCCGGATCTCGACCGATTTATTCGGCCCGAACCGTCTAAAGGTCGAGCACCCGGGAGGGGACAGGCGTGACGGTATACTTCGACGATAAAAGGCTTGTCAAACAGCTACTTGCTGGTGAAGAGCGAGCCTTCGATCAGTTCTTCGAGGAGAACTTCGCGCGCTTGTTCCGCTTTGCATTGACGCGCCTGTCCGATGATCCTGATGCCGCACGCGAGGTGGCCCAGCTCACGCTGACGCGCGCGATTCGTAAATTGCACACTTACAAGGCCGAAGCAGCACTGTTCACCTGGCTATGTGCTATTTGCCGAAACGAAACATCGGATTGGCTGGCTAAACAGGGCCGCTACCGTGAGCACATTGTGTTGACCGAAGACCTTCCGGAAGTACAGGCGGCCGTCGATTCTCTACGGTTGCCCGATCAGATGAGCCCGGAAAAGCAATACCGGCGCGTCGAGTTGCTCAGGCTGATCCAGGTGGCCCTGGACAAACTGCCGCCCAAATACGGGGACGTGCTTGAGTGGAAATACATCGAAGGACACTCGGTTAAGGAAATAGCGGAGCGCATGAATATAGGCACTGAAGCAACCCAGTCTTTGCTGGCACGTGCCAAGAGAGCGTTCGCAGAGGTTTATTCGTCGTTGACTGACGGGCTGGAACGACATGAGAGTGAGTTGGTGAAATCATGAAAAAAGCTGATCACGATGCCCTGGAGGAACTGTTGCGGCATGCATCGCCACGGCCGACGCCGTCGGCAGACGATGAAGCCGCGGTGCGTGCAGCGGTCCGTGCCGAGTGGCGCGACCTGACTGGCAACCGGCGGGCGCGCGGGCGCGTCATGCAGTACGCCATAGCGGCGACAATTCTGATCGGCGTATTCGCGGTGTTCAACATGCTCCGCGTTCCCGTCGTCGAGAATGTTCGAGTTGCAAGCATCGAAAAAAGTATTGGCCCTGTTTATCTGCTTGGCGAAGAAGCCGAGCTTCGCGAGACGAACGACCTGACCAACCTCATGTCGGGGCAGACAATAGTCACAGGCTCCGGCGCAGGCCTTGCAATCGCGTGGGGGAGCGGTGGTTCGATTCGCGTCGACGAGAATTCGCGCATTGAATTTACCGACAACCGCTCTGTCTTTCTCGAGTCGGGACGTGTCTATTTCGACACGCATGGTTCGTCGTTAGTCGCGGGTATCGATGCAGGTGATATACCGGCACTCACATTACGAACAGAACTTGGTGATGTGGACCACCTGGGTACCCAGTACATGACTGAGGTTAGCTCGGGCAGGCTTGTTGTCAGCGTCCGGGAAGGCGAAGTATCGATCGACGGCAAGTTCCATGTCGAGACCGTCAAGTCCGGGAAGCAGGCCACGATTTCAGGGCGTCAGCCCCCCAGTATCCTCAGTATCAGCCGATCAGGGGAAGCCTGGAGCTGGGTCAATCGGATTACGCCGCCTGTCGACGTAGAGGGAAGGTCGGCTTACGAGTACGTGAGGTGGGCAGCCCGTGAAATGGGTCTTGAATACGAATTTATAGGACAGGCAGAGTCGACGGCTCGGAAAGGCGAACTCCGTGGCATCATCGAGATGGAGCCGGCGATAGCTGTGCCACTGAGGCTTGAGAGTCACACACTTGAAAGCCATATTAAAGAGGGAACAATCTATATCTACGAGACTCGCTAGAAACTCTGTGCGCGGCCTGCTGGCCGCAATGCTCCTGGTAGCGGCGGCCGCCCTGGCCGACGAGGGTGAGGCTGTGCCCTACACCGGGCGACAAGTCGTGAATGTTATCGACGAGTTTCGTGCGGCCGACTTCAATATTGCGTATAGCACTATTCTCGTAACAGATGACCTCTACGTAGAGTCGGAGCCGGAGCCCGGCACGCCGCTGCAGGTTGTTCAACAGATTCTCCAGCCGCACGGTTTGGCGGTACGCAGTGAGTCCGGGGTCTACATTATCGTCAAGGCGGAACGCCGCGACACAGCGACAGTTCCCACGTCGGACAGGTCAACGATGCCAGCGAGTCCTGATATCGAGACGGTCGTCGTGGCGGCGAGCCGATACGAGATTTCGCGTGACGTCTCAACGTCGCGATTCTCTCTGGATCAACGCACGATCCAGAACATGCCGGATCTTGGTGAAGACCCGATTCGCGTGACGCAGCGGCTCCCGGGCACGGCCGCGAGCGGCGCCTCTGCGCGAACGCACTTCCGTGGCGGCGAAGACAATGAGGTCGGCATCATGCTGAACGGTCAGTGGTTGTTTGATCCGTTCCACATTCGTGACTATCAGAATATCTTCAGCGCCATAGATGCACGTGCTATCGACGGTGTTGAGGTCTACACGGGCGGGTTCCCGGCTCGCTACGGCGATCGTATGAGCGGCCTGGTATTGATGGACTCACTCGATGCGGACAAGTCCCGGCACACCGAAGTCGGTCTTAGCGTCTTCAATACGTCGTTCCTGTATGCCGGTTCGAACACCGATAGAAACTGGCTGTTTTCGGCGCGTCGCGGCAATCTCGATCTGGTTATCGATCCCAAGTTCGGACAACCATCGTATTTCGATGTATTCGGCGAGTACGGCTTTGAGATTTCGCCGAACGTGCGTGTGTCGATGAATGCCCTGTACGCGGACGACAAGGTCGAGCTGATTCTCGAAACGGATCCGGCGGAACGTGAGCTGGTCGTGAGCGACACGCGCAACGCGCAGGCGTGGTTGCGCCTGGAAAGCGATTGGTCGCCGAGCCTGGCCAGCAGCACCGTGCTTTCGTTCGTCGATTTCAGAAATTGGCGCGATGGTCAGACAAATGATCCGGAGAAGATGATCGCTTCGGTCCAGGACTATCGAGACATCAGTCAGGTTGGCTTGCGGCAGGACTGGATCTGGAGCCAGTCATCGACGCACAGGACGCAGTGGGGCCTGCACGTTATCTACAGCGAGGCCAGCCTGTCCTACAACGGCACGGCTGAGTACCACGGACTTCAGGAAGCATTGGTTAACACGCCGGATCTAGTGGCTCGTTCCTTGGCCGTTAGCCCGCAAGGTGCCAGTTATGCAATGTACGTTTCTGATCGCTGGAAGCTCTCGGATCGCTCGGTGCTGGAGTGGGGTCTGCGTTGGGACGATCAGACGTATACAGATCTGAGTTCGGATTCGCAGCTGAGCCCGCGTGTCAGCTTGATGTATCGCACGTCCGAGAATTCGGAGCTGCGCCTGAGCGCCGGCCGGTATCATCAGTCGCAGCCCGTTCAGTCACTGCAAATCGAGGACGGTGTCGACCAATTCTGGCCGGCGCAACGCGCCGATCATCTCATCGCAGGATTTCGCTACCTGACGGCGAATGACACCGCGCTGAGGATCGAGGCATTTCTTAAGGATATCCGTCGGGTGCGGCCGCGATTCGAGAACCTCTACGACCCGCTCGGCGTGTTGCCGGAACTGCAGGCCGATCGCATCAGGATCGACCCATCGCTGGCCCAGGCTCATGGCATAGAGATTTCCGCGGACAGGACGACCGGGTCGTGGAATTGGTGGGGGTCGTATACATGGTCCGAGGTTACTGACCAGGTTGGCGGCCGCGATGTGCCTCGCAGCTGGGACCAGCGTCACGCGCTGCAAGGTGGTCTCGGCTGGCACGATGAGAAATGGAATTTCTCCGTGGCGGCCAGTGTGCATTCGGGATGGCCAACGACTGGCCTGAGCCTTACCGAGGCGGGCCTTGATCCAGATGGTGAGACGATCTACGAAGCCACACCGGGCCCACGCAACGCCGAACGCCTGCCGACGTTCGCAAGCGTCGACCTGCGCCTTAGCCGGCAATTCCAGGTACCCCGGGGTGAATTGCTCGCATTCGTCGAAGTCTCAAACGCCTTCAATCGCCGCAACGTCTGCTGCGTTGACTGGGATCTGGGCGACGAGGGACTTGAGAGCAGCCTCGACTACTGGATGCCGTTGCTTCCTGCCGTCGGTATTCTCTGGCAGTTCTGATACAAGCGCAGGTGCTCGCACGCGTTTCCGTGTCGGCCGATGTCCGGAACCACGTTCACCCGCAGCAGCGGGTCATAGTGGTGCAGCAACGCCACATCGCACTCGTCCATACAGATAATGTTCATTGCACGACGGTATACCGCCTGGGTGAGGGGGTTCCAGGTGGCCGGTACCGGGCCGCGATGTGTCAGCACAAACGGAATAGACCTTGTGAGCGCCAGCAACAATCCGGCCTGGGCTGCGTCAGCATCGTGTATGTGTACGAGGTCGAGGTGCGGCATCAGGCAGTATGCGGTGACTGCAGACCTCGCGATTGGGCCGACGACGACGTGTTCGATCGCGTCAAGCCGCTTGGCCAGCGTTACATTTCTGACGATGACATGCTGGCTGACGCCCTCATGCTGCAATGACTCGATAAGGGTGACGAAGTGCTCACCCGTTCCATTGAATGACTTCGCGAGATTGATGTGGCCGATCTGCACGCTTTTCTCCGCCGTTTGCCAGCTACCTGCCCATAAGACGGGGCCTGGCGGCGAAATCGGTCGAGTATCAGCGGGGGTTCTTCTCAGGGACGGGAAGGACGCGTCTCATTGCAACTGTGGCGACCTGTTACCTTGTCAGTCATCGAGGAAGTTGACCTCGCCACTTTCGATGGAGTACTCCGCACCCACAATGGTCAGCTCACCGGACTCGATCAGGCTTTCGAGAATCT
>Ga0265303_10000604_pt1 | contig 20630 bp, 24 predicted proteins | sample Helome_2_FD_192494 | JGI IMG/M metagenome (GOLD analysis project Ga0265303, IMG submission 192494) | Marine sediment microbial communities from subtidal zone of North Sea - Hel_20160317 (Illumina Assembly) | ecosystem: Environmental > Aquatic > Marine > Subtidal zone > Sediment ... | reverse complement strand
AGCCGAGAATCAGCATAATTTTATTTGCTTAACTCAATTTGATGTTTTGGCCTTTATGTGGCACTTTGTGCACGTCGTGGGACCGGACTTCTGACCGGCTTTCTTTTTTTCTTTATGGCATTTGGTGCACAACTTATTCATCACATATTTCTTTTTTAGCTTACCCTCCGCCTTCAATTCTGTGATGCTGCCTGATTTCTGCGGAAATACGGAATGGCATATATTGCAGTCACCTATTTGCGCCTGGTGCTGATGATGGGGAAAAGGAACATTGCCTCTCTTGCCGCCATTCAATTCAATCTTTGCAGCGCCTTTATTTTGGGTGGCCATGGCGTTAGCGGCTATGGCACCTGCTATCATGACAGCGATCGAGACAACTACTACCAATAGTTTAATTTTCATGTTGACCGGTCCCTGGAAATCGGATCTGCTTGAAGGCAATGATATACCCCACTCAATGCAATCGCTTCCAGCCGAAATCCATTTGAGTGCTGGCTTTAATCCACCGGAAGCGCTTACCTGATACAGTTGCAAGATAAAACGATATTTAACTGCCCGTCGCTATTAGCGGGGCGCTATGCTTTTGCCTTCTCCCTCCACCGTGCACGTGGCAAAATCGATGGCTTCGCCGCAGCTGCCGCAGTTGTGGGCCTTTTCGAATTCATCTGAAAATATCTCTTTTTCTTCGCCACACTTGGTGCACTTGCAGGTGACTACCTTGAGATTTTTAAAATCTGCATACCCGGGGCAATGTTGGGGTGTCGTAAAGCTATCAGCCATTGTTGTCTCCTTTATTATCCTTCAAGTTTTTTAGCGATTGCGCGTCCGTAATCCTGGGCCATCTGCAAGCCCCCTTCCAGTGTACTGGACTTTAAGCGCAGGGTATCACCGACCAGATCCATTTTCAAAATATGTTTCATGGTATCGAAAATGCGGTCATTGGCTTCTCCACTCCAGCCATAGGAGCCGAAGGCACCACCGACTTTACCCTCAAGATTGGCTTTCTCGGCCAGAAACAAAAAGGTTTTCATTCCCTGAAGCATCTCACCATGGTAGGTGGATGATCCGAAAACATACCCGTTATATCCGTTAAGATCTGCCTCATTCTTTATTTCTTTGACACTGGCGACTTCAGCTTCATGACCGGCAAAGCGAATACCTTCGGCAATAAGATCGGCGATATTTTGGGTTTCACCGGTTCTGGTGGCATAAACGATCAGAACTTTGGCCATTTTTTTCTCCCGTGCAATACCCTAATTGAACGAGAAAAGCTCAATTAGGCGTTAATAGCATGTTTAGTAGTGCCGCTGCGTGGCCAAGGGTAAAAAATCAGCTTTTGGGTTTGCCGATTCTGTCATCTGTTCCCTCGTAGGCACAATCCGGGGTGTAACAGGTATTATCCAGAAATTCACATTTTTCTTTGCATGATGGGCACTCATTCGGGTGCGCATCCGCTTCAAGGGTGTATCCGCAATTTGAGCATTTCCAGCTAGGCATAAAATCACCTCCTCTTTTCTGGCTATGCCTTCCAGAGTCCGTGCAGGTTACAGTATTCACGAGCAGTAACATTCTGCGCAGTGGTCTTGAAAACAGCTTCAGGTGTTTCGCCGGGATTTAAAAACTGTCGATCTGCTTTGCCGTCTGCAATGATTTCTATCCATTCGATGTAGTGTTTTTCTTCCATGGGATGGGCAACATCCCCTACCTTTACCTTTACGCCTCCGTCGACTTTTTCGACAACGGGCACATGCTTTTCTTTGGCAGCATCCACCGTATTTTCAACCAATAATTTCATGGGCTCTCCGCAACAGACCAATTCGCCACCCCCGCCATGGATAACTTCGACGATGTTGCCACAGGCCTCACATTTGTATACTTCAAATCTCTCAGCCATTTTGTGCCTCCCTTCGGTTTAGTTGTTGATATTAATTCGATTAATTAACTGAAACTATTATCAAAATTGTAGATGATTCGCGATGGCTGCGGTTTTGATACCAGTTTCCTACCAGTTTCCTACCAGTTTTCCCCAAGTAGCTCAAAATGCGCCTGCGGATGGTCACAGGCGGGGCAGATCTCGGGTGCTTCGTTGGCCTCATGAAGATAGCCGCAGTTGAGACATCGCCACACTTGCTGCGTATCCCTTTTAAAAACGCGGCCGGCAGCGAGATTGGCCGCCAGTTCCAAATACCTTTTTTCATGCTGCTTCTCGGCTACGGCAATGGCACGAAATATAGCTGCGATATCAATAAAACCTTCTTCTTCGGCAATATTGGCAAAACCGGGGTACATCTCCGTGTGCTCATAGTTTTCCCCGGCTGCAGAGGCCTTTAGATTTTCCGTCGTCGAATCAATGGTGCCGGCTGGGAAAGCGCCCGTTATCTCTACTTCTCCTCCTTCGAGAAGTTTAAACAGTCTTTTGGCATGCTCTTTTTCCTGGTTTGCGGTCTCGGTAAATATGTCGGAGATCTGCACAAAGCCTTCCTTCTTGGCCTTACTGGCAAAATAGGTGTAACGGTTACGCGCCTGAGATTCGCCGGCAAAGGCGGCCAAAAGATTTTTTTCGGTTTGGGTCCCTTTTAAATTCCCCATGGGTGTTTACCTCCAAGTTTTTAGGATTAACCGTTGACGATTTAGGTATGCGAAATTGAAAAATAGGCATTCAAATGCAAAATCCATACAGAAATTTTCTATAATCTCCGCCGGATCATTTTTCAATACTCAAATTTTGCTCCGGCCACCAGCCTTTCCTGATGTGATTGACTTTTTCATCCTGGGCCAGTTTTTTAAGTTTATAAGCAGAGTCGCGTAAAACGCCGTAGAGTATGCCGCATCCGTTGTCTTCTCTATCGACGTCTCCCTGGTCTGCCAGGTAGATCATTTCTTCAACAAGTTTTAATGTTTTTGTTATGTGCAGATTGCAAGGTTTCACGCTGTTTCACTCTCCTGATTACAAAGGCGCAATGGCCGATCCGTTATGGCCGCGTTTGAGGTGGTTTGTGTGACCTAACTTCAAATATTGTGCCAGGAGTGTTCGCGTGGTCGCATTTTTACGGTAGTTGGCTTATTATCAGAATGTTACAGGGTCTTTTCTGGGTTAAGAGTTCGGTGCCAAGTGAAATTTTCAGGTAAATATGCGATACATGCAACTGTATTGATTTAACCTCAATTACCTTCCCCCGAAAGATAATCGCTCAATATCACAGTAAAAAAAGTTTTGCAATACAGTCTCAGGTTAATTATTGGCACAAAAGTGTCTCATAATACAGAAGTTCGCGATTGCGGATTTGGGATTGCGGATTGCGGATTTGTTGAAATGGTGAATTACTGGAATTCGGGATTATCGGAATTTGGAGTGCGGCCTGCGACTTGCCAGGGTGAGTCGCAGGCGGAAAAATATCCGGCGCAGGGCGCCTGCCTTCACCCTTCAGAGGGCAGGCAGGTTGCAAGAATTGAAAATGATGCTATCCGATTTTCAACCTTACTTGTGGAGTCGAAGCGCGCAGCGCGAAGCCCCGAACCTTTTGCTCCAATTGAGTTAAAAATCAATTGGGAGTTATCTGTTATTCGTTATTAGTTAATATTATGAAAGGAATTAGATCTATTTTAATTCTCATCCATCATCGAATTCTAATAACGAATAACAAATAATCATTAACACCTAATTAAGCGTTTTCGCTCACTTAGGGTCTTATTATGCTGCCTGAACCTGACGGCGCTCGAGGACTTTGCCTCTGGTGCTGATGACTACTTCCTCCATGGGGATCTGAACGCCGGAGAGCTCCATGCCTTTTTTTACGATCACCGGAAGTGCCGAACAGCAGGGGACTTCCATGACCACCGAGGTGAGGCTTTTAATACCGGATTGTTTGCAAATCTGAGCAAACTTTTCAATATAATGCTGGGCGTCATCAAATTTCGGACAGCCCATCATTACTGCTTTGCCCTGCAGAAAATCTTTGTGAAGGGTGGGATAGGCAACCGGTACGCAATCCGCCAGTACGAGCAGGTCCGCGCCTTTTAAAAATGGCGCTGTCGGCGGGACCAGCATGATCTGAACCGGCCAATGGGAAAGGGCGGATTCGGTTTGATCAAGGGCTGCCGGTTGGTTGGCCGCCTGGCAGGGGTCCGATGCTGCTGCTCCCGGCGATCCGAATGACTGCAGCCTGGCCGAGGGGCATCCCCCGGAGGCCATCGGCATAACCTTAGGTTCTTCTTCCTTTTTTTGCGCCAAAAGTTCTTCGACGGCTTCTTCGTTAAATTCATCGGCCTCACGTTCTATTATTTTAAGTGCACCGACGGGGCATTCGCCCAGACAGGCTCCCAGTCCGTCACAGTACAAATCAGCGATGACTTTGGCTTTGCCGTCAATAATTTCCAGGGCACCTTCCGCACAGGACGGGACACAATTGCCACAGCCATCACACAATTCTTCATCGATTTTTATTATTTTTCGTACAACCTTCATGATGTCTCCTTTTTATGAATTTAGGTTTGGATTCCAGCATTGCCGGTCGATCAATTATGCCAGAAGAACCTCTTTGGCAACCTCGCGGCCGCCCGCAGTCAGAAATAATTTTTCTATTCTGGTGGTCATTTTTTCAGGATCAATGGGATTTTCTTTTTGCATCTCATCTGTGTTTTCCACCAGGTCGGCATCATAAATCACTTTAAAATTCAAGCTTTCATCTGAGCGTGGTTGGTGATGGTGACCAATAATGTCACACACCTCATCAACGAGTTCTTCCCTGGCCCCAAGCTTGATTAAAATTTCTCTGGCGATCGGGGGGCCTTCCTTGTGCTGGTATTCCGGAGCCGTGCTGTCATACTTTCTTTCAGCTTCCACGATTCCAATGTCGTGAAGATACGCAGCGGAAAGGATCACGGCCATGTTGCCGCCTTCACTTTTTCCAATCCTCTCGGCATATCGAGCCACCCTTGAGGCGTGACCGATTCTCTTAAAATCACTTTTAAAATATTTTTTCATTTCGATGGCTACACGGTCTTTGAGCAAATCTTCTTTTTGGGCCAGAAGTTCGGGCGGCAGATCCCCGATGCACTGCTCGGCATACTGACAGTATGAAGCGCAACCAAAATCCATTTTAGGATTGATAAACCGATGTCCACAGCTGCCGCATTTGCGGGTGGTGTCATCTTTAAAAAATTCTACATTGTGACTGCACTTCGGGCATTTTACATTAAAAATTGCCCCTTCTTGCCAGTATTGGGTATCTTGTCCGGGACATTTCATGGTTCTTTCCTTTCGATATTCGATTAAGAGCCGACGTCAGCGGGTCAAATCTCTTATTATGTCTGTCAGATTAGCGGAAGCCTTCAGTTAATGCATTGACTTAAATCAAAATAGTGAAAAAATTGAATAGTCTGTTTCGACTCTAGCTTGACATAATTGGAAATTTAAATGAAAAAAGAACATTATGAAAAAAATTCTGGATGTCATTTCTACGATTCCTCTTTTCAACGGTCTTCCTGACGACCAGCTTGAAGCCATAAAAAAAATAGCCATCGAGAAACAAATCAACAAGGGTGAAATGGTGGTTTCAGAGGGAGATGAGGGCAAGGGCTTCTTTGTCATCGTTGAAGGCCGGGTTAAAGTTTTTAAAGTCTCGGCCGAAGGCAAAGAGCAGATCCTGCACATCTTCGGACCCGGCCAACCCTTTGGTGAAGTCCCGGTGTTTGCCGGTCAGAGATTTCCTGCCAGTGCACAGGCAATTGACAAGGCCAGGGTTTTGTTTTTTCCCAGAGCAACCATTATGGACTTGATCACGGCCAACCCCTCATTGGCCTTGAACATGCTGGCAGAAATGTCAAAGAAACTGCGCCTGTTTGCCATGCAAATTGAAAATCTGTCATTGAAAGAAATGCCGGCGCGACTGGCATCTTATCTCATCCATCTCGCCGACGAGCAGGGGCAGGAAAAATCTGTGACTCTCAAAATTTCAAAAGGTCAGCTTGCCAGCATCCTGGGCACCATTCCTGAAACCCTGTCACGCATCTTTGCCAAACTTTCCGGTAATAACTTAATTCGGGTCGAAGGGAAAGAAATTACCCTGCTTGATCGAAGCGGCCTGGAAGATCTGGCTGAATATGGCAAGGAGGCGGAGTGAACACTGCACCATGCGTTTAATGGGATTAATTCCCTCGCCGCAGGGCAAGCGCCTGAGTTTTAAAACCGAATTAGTAAAATCCGAATATCGAAAATCGAAATCCGAAACAATTCCAAAATCCAAATGATCAAAACTATATACAAAAGCGCTGACGCTATTTGGCTCCTGTTTTGGTCATTGTGATTTTGGTGATTCGAATTTGTTTCGAGTTTCGAAATTCGGATTTCGGATTTACCCGTCTAAGCTGACTTGGTTAATATGTCACTTGGTGTAATAATTTATTTTTCAATTAAGCGGCAGGTCTGAGAAGACGGGTTCTATTCTTTGTATTGCACCAGCTTACTACTCAGCAACTTAATGTGCCCCATTTCCTCTTTTATAATATGTTCGAGCCTTCCTTTCCCCAGGCTTTCAGCAACGGCTTCTTTCATTCCCAGGTAAAATACGATAGAGTCTTTTTCCGCTGTGATGGCAGACTTGAGAATGGCCCGCATGGAGGTGACATCAATTTCTTTCTCAAAAAAGACACGGGTATCTGCAAGCGCCCGCAAATACATCGCCGCCTCACCGTCAGGGTCAAAAACAGTCGATTCTTTTTCTTTTTGGGATAATTCCGCCCGTATGTCTTTAAATGTTACTTCATGCTGGTCTTCCATGGCCGCCAGTTCCAGCAGGAATTCTTTGTTGTCCGGGTCACTTGTACTGTCTGCGGCCGTTCGGTAAAATTTTCCTCCGTTTCTTTCAAGCTGTTCGGCGATTTCTAAGACATCATCCGCATTAAAGTCATAACTCATTTTTAATCCTTTCATTTTTTGAAAATTATCACCATTATTCCATGATCGAAACCATATCTCAGGCCGAAAAAAAACTACCCTATCTTCAAAAAATTACAATAATTATGAGATGCTTAGACATGATGATTGCACTTTTTTCCCCGAGGGTTGTTTAACCTAAATGTTGTTTACCCTGGGGTTTTACAACGTAAAGGTTTAGCTTTGCAAGGGTTTCCCTCTCACGAGTTGGGCACCGTAGCGGCCTGATTTTTCTGTAAATATATATACGATCAACGTCCTTGTAAAGAGCTTTGACTTCCGTTTTAACACCGCTCAGTCGGGCTTTTTTATTCGTAGACAAATTTTTGATCAATATCTATTGACATGGCAAAAACATCTAATGTATACTGTTTTACTATGAATAAGGGTGCCTCCGGAAATAGAGTGGTCATTAAAGCCATCTGCATTGCGTTGACCCTCACCTTTGGTGCGAGTTTAATGGCCACCGGTGTTATGGCCAATTCGGGCTGTGGTATAAAATGCTGCTGCCTGAGCAAATCGATTCCTCAGCTCCACGCCCCGCAGGAACAGATACGATCCGAGATGGGGTGCTGCGCCGGATCCTCGCTGATGCCGTGTGATCTGATACCCGCCTCCGAACTTCAATTGCCGGAGATTACCCTGGCCCCCTCAGCCGGCTATATACCAACTGCTGCCGGATCAACCGGTAATATTGCCGATGACCTGATTGACCGGCATGGTTTTAGAGACCATGCTTTTGACCAATTTGCGCGGGAGAAATTCCGCTCACCCCCCCTGTATCTTCAACACCTGTCATTTCTCATTTGATACGCCCCCGGCACGGCTGCGTGCTCGTGACTTATCATCAAATGCACATTTAAGCATAACACGTGCATCCATGATTGAGAAAAATTCCAAGCACCAATCAGCAAATAACAAATAAAATCCAAATTCGAAATCCCAATATTTAAACCAATTTGGTCCGCGCTAGGCGGATTGTTGTTTAGGATTTAATTAACGGATCCTTGGAATGGTAAGATCAATACAAACAATCCGAAGTTATTTATATTATATCAAAAAACACAACGATAGATCATTGAAAAGGAGTTCATAATTATGTCGAAAAAAGGAAAGAAAAAGAACCAGGATAAAATTGCCGCCAAGAAAGCAGCTGTTCTTGGAACCGAGAAAAATAGCCGTCTGCCGTTGTTTGCTGCCATCATCGGGGTGGTAATTATTGCGGCAGCAGCGGTTTTCTATATAAACCAGGGTGGGTCAGTGCAATCAGCGACGGCGGTTGCTCCATCGACGGCCGGCAGGACTTCTGTGGCTTTTCCGCTCAGTCTGTTTGAGGACGGCAAGGCACGTCATTTTGAACATACGGATGGAGAATTTACGATCCGCTATTTTATTCTAAAAAGTTCAGACGGTGTTCTCAGGGCTGCTTTTGATGCCTGCGATGTTTGCTGGCCGGCGGGCAAAGGCTATTACCAGGAAGGTGATCACATGGTTTGTCGAAACTGCGGACGCCGGTTTGCCTCGGTACGCGTCAACGAGGTAAAGGGTGGCTGTAATCCGGCGCCTTTGAACCGAGTCGTTCAAAACGGAAAGCTGGTCATCCAGGTCCAGGACATCCTGGAAGGCAAACAGTACTTCGACTTCTCAGGAAAGGCTTAGACTATTAGTGCTAACTTCAAACAAATTATGATTTTGCTGCATTTTTCTGTCCTGGAATATTGGAAAACTGGAGTACTGGAATAATGGGTCGTAAGATTGGAATAACATCGTTTTTAATTAAAATTTAGATACAATCCGATTTCTAAAACCCAATTATCCACCATTCCATCATTCCATTATTCCAATGTGATCAACTATCAAGGTTACTGAAAAAAATATGAATTGTTTAAAGATATCAAAACAATCAACAAGGATCACCTTATGAACCTTAATGCCATATCAATCAAAAACCTTTTGCGGCGCAAGGGCAAAGCCGCTTTTGTACTTGCAGGCCTTGTCATCGGTGTGTCCACCGTGGTGGGTATCATCAGTTATGTTGAGGCCATGACCAACGACATCAATCACAAACTCGAAAAATACGGTGCCAATATCCTGATCGTGCCCAAAACTGAAAACCTGGCGCTTTCATACGGGGGGCTTTCACTGGGTGGCGTGTCCTTTGAGATGGAAGAAATTCGCCAGAAAGATCTGGAACGGGTTGGTACTATCAAGAATTCAGCCAATATCGCCGCCCTGGGGCCACTGGTCCTCGGCGTAGCCCTTATAGGCCAGCAGAAAGTGCTGATGGCCGGCGTCGATTTCAAAGCTGCACAAATTCTAAAGCCCTGGTGGAAATTGCAACTGGGCGACCTGCCCGGTGCCGACGGCATCATTCTGGGTGCCGAAGCCGCCCGGGTACTAGATCTCGATGTCAGTAGCAGGCTGAGCATAAACGACAACGATTTGATAGTCACCGGCATACTTCAGCCGACCGGATCCCAGGATGACCAGTTGGCCTTTACCGGCCTTGGAACGGCCCAGTCGATCTTTGACAAGCAGGGCCAGGTTTCAATGGCCGAGGTGGCCGCCCTTTGCAAAGATTGTCCCATTGAGGCCATGGTCAAACAACTCTCAGATGCTTTACCCGGCGCCAAGGTGATGGCCATTCAACAGGTTGTCAAAAGCCGCATGGAGACCCTGGCCCAGTTTAAAAAGTTTTCCTATGGCATTTCAGGCGTCATTCTTCTGATTGGCAGCCTGGTGGTGCTGGTAACGATGATGGGCAGCGTGCGGGAGCGCACCGATGAAATCGGGATCTTTCGCGCCATTGGATTTCGCCAGCGCCATGTCATGCAAATTGTCTTCACCGAGGCGATCATTGTATCCGGCCTGGCCGGCATTATCGGCTATTTTGTGGGTCTTGGAGCAACCAAAGCCGCGCTTGCCTTGTTTAGTGAAAGTCATTCCGGATTGGTTCCCTTCAATATTGAGCTGGCCGGGGGCGCTGTTATCACGGCTCTGGTTGTCGGATTGATATCAAGCGCTTATCCAGCGTTTATGGCAGCCCGCCTTGATCCAAATGAAGCCCTGAGGGCACTTTAGATAATAAAACTTCGAATGAGGTAATCTATGAGTTACATCGTTGCAGATAAGCTGGTTAAAAAATTCGGTAGAGGAGATGCCGCGGTTGCAGCCGTCGCCGACATCAGTTTCCAGATTGAAGAGGGAGATTTCGTTGGCATCATGGGGGAATCAGGCGCCGGCAAATCAACACTTTTGGGAATTTTGGGCGCGATGAATGCGCCCACCTCCGGCAAGTTGATCGTTGATGACTTAGACATTTACAATCTGGGCCAAGAGCAACGCGCCGATTTTCGCAGAGAGTTTTTGGGTTTCATTTTTCAAAGCTTTCATCTGGTGCCCTATCTGACGGTAATCGAGAATGTCATGCTGCCGCTGGCCGTCGTAAAGGCCGGCAAAAAGAAAAAGCGCCAAATGGCAGAAGAAGCGCTGATCCAGGTCGGTCTGCTTGAAAAAGCCCGTCGCCTGCCCAATCAAATTTCAGGCGGAGAAAAAGAGCGGGTTGCAATCGCGCGGTCCATCGTAAACGAACCGCCGGTTTTGCTGGCGGATGAACCCACCGGTAATCTGGACACCAAAACGACGCGTGAAATAATGGAGTTGTTGCTCCGGTTCAACCAGGAGGGCATGACCATTGTCATGGTGACCCACAGTCCGGCCTGCGCAGGCTATGCGCAGCGGATTATGAGAGTTACCGACGGTCGTTTGGCGGAAGATGATTCAAAAATAAGGAGTATCGAAAAATGGGAGAGAAACGAAAGAAAAACAGAGCCCCTGCTCAGTCAAGACCAAAAGCTAATGGCTGGCAGCCTTCCTACTGGATGATCGTGGCCGCCATTTTTTTCTTCTTTTCGGCCGGGCTGGTCGTTAAAATGGCTTATTCCCCAGCATCAAGTACCAACAGGAGTTCGGCAATATCCCAGTCAGCCTCAGGTAATAATGCCAACCTCGAAAATCAGGTTCATTTGGTGGTTGCAAATTTCAGATGTGCCTGCGGCCAGTGCGGGGAGTTGTTTTTAATTGATTGCACCTGCGACATGCCGCGAGGCGCGGTAGAGGAGAAAAACTTTGTCCGCAACAAACTCCGACAAGGTTTGACGGTTGATCAGGTGATAGACCTTATGGATAAAGAATATGGTCATAAGATCACCTGATAATAGCAACGCCATGAAAAAGAGCACAATTATAATAGGCTTACTTCTGTTCTTTTTGCTAATTTCATTCGGTGTTATCGCCATAGTCGTTTTTGGTAATAATCCCCTGGCAAGGACCGGATCTGGCAGCAACCAGTTAGACTGGCTGATGGCCGATATCGGCGTTATCGGACACCCTTTGAGCACCGATCCTCTTAAGGTCAAGCTGCAGAATACCGCCGGCCGATACGTCCGCTTGGATGATTTCCGGGGCAAGATCGTGTTTCTGAATTTCTGGACTACCTGGTGCCCGGCCTGCATCACAGAGATGCCGTCCATGGAAAAATTGCATCGGAAATTATTCGGAAAGAACTTTGCCATGGTGACAGTCAATATTAAAGAGTCTGCTTCCCAGGTAAAGAATTTTCTTGAAAAATACAAGCTGACTTTTGCGGCCTTACTGGATACTGACGGTGAGGTTAGCACCGAATTTGGCATAGGTGCCATACCCACCACGTTTATCCTGGATAAGAGCGGCAAAATAATCGGCAGAATCACAGGCCCACGGGAATGGGACAGTAGAAAATCGGTAGCTTTGTTTGAACAACTGGCTGAAAATTAGAAGCTATATCTACAATTTTGAGACAGTTTTTCAAAATTTTCAGAAATTTTGAAAGGCAGAGCCATTTCTGACTCTGCCCCATAAAAAAATACTAAAGACGGTCATCTATTTAATATCGCTACATCATTAAAGTCTGCCAGATAGTTATTTTATAGCACCGGCTTCTGCAAGCAAACGCAGTATCTCCGGTTGTGCCTTTAGCTCTGCAATATACAATGCGGTAATACCCCCATTATTCTTAATATTGACATTGGCTTTATTTTCCACTAAGGCCTGTACAATCTCAACATGCCCTCTATAAACCGCTTTCATTAATGGGGTCCACCCATAAAAGTCGCAACTGTTTAGGGCGGCTCCATTATCAATGAGAACTTTAACAATCTCAGCATGACCATTTTCTGCTGACCACATCAATGGGGTGCCCCCCAAATTACATTGAGAATTGACGTATGCTCCATTCTCTAACAGGATTTTTACGCATCCATTATGACCAATCTTTGCGGCATAAATCAATGGTGTATTGCCAGAAAGGTCTGCAGCATTTACATCCGTGCCTTTGGCTATCAAAGAATTTACAGAATCTACGTCGCCATTTTTGACCGCTTCCAGCAACACTTTCGTCATATCACCAGTATGCCCAGAGTTTGGAATTAAAAAAAAGAGTAACAAGACCAACAATAAACTGAAAAACCACCAATTACTTCTATTATTAAAAAACATGGTATACCTCCTATCTAATAATTCCAGGACTCTTTATCATCACCGGAAAAATACCCATAGTTCTTTAAAGAATAGCAGGGCTTTCCAGCAATAGTAAGTTCACAAAAGTTTTTAAATCCTATAAAAAAGAAGACGTGAATTTTATGCTCCCAAAATCGATAGGGTCTTGGGAGCAAGATAGACACAATTTGAGGGGCTTCTCCATAGAATCTTTACCGTATTTTTAGGTTAAGTTTTAAGGGAAACCGGTTCTATTTCAGAACAAGAGGGAAAGTCAGAATCGAAGAGCTACCAGCTATATGAATTTTTGGATCAGGATGAGGCGCAGCTCAGAATGAGGTGCTCAATGAGGCTAAAAGTTAGAAGAGATGAGGTTCAGCGTTGCACTTGTCAGGCAACATGAGACGTTTGGCCAGAAGTCTTTTTATAATTAATTGAATTTTTCATCATTGTCAAGAATTTGCTAAAAAATACTATTATGATCTAAAATTGACTGAGTTAGGTTTGTAATAGCTATTCACCTATCAACCATATACCTAATGGTATACACTTTGCACCTTAAACCCTATCATCCAAGCACCCAGGGATGCGTCACGATTTGCCAGTGACCAATACTCAGGGACCAAAGATCAGTATTCCGCTAATCCCCCGACACCATTGATCCCACTGACAAAACGGGGCAGGGGGCTCTACGGACAACACGGTCAGTGGTTGATCCCAGAAACAGGGTTTTCACCAGGCCGTGCCCCCTGATGCCCATCACGATCATGTCGATATCGTTTGACTCCGCATATCTGGCCAATTCCTCATATGGCTGCCCTTCCAGGATGTTTGTTTGCGGTGTGCACCAGTTCCGGGCTTCTTCAGGTACCATGTCTTTAAGTTTTTGGCTGAGAAGATTGCGATAATCCTCCTGAATTTCTTCGTTTGTGGATGTTTCACTTTTTAGCAGGCTTGGCTGTGCAGGCGTTTCAATTACATTGGCCAGGTGCAATTCAGCCTGAAATTCCTGGGCCAGGCTCAGTGCATGCTTAAGCGCCTGACCTGAATCCGGAGAGAAATCGCATCCTACCAGGATCTTTTTCAGTTTGATCCTCTTATCAGGTATGCTTACAAATTCATGCGCCGCGCTGCGCAACACCAGCAATGGGCAGGGCAGGGTTAACATCAAGCGCTCGGTGACCGAACCGAGGATTAAGCGCTTGAGCCCGGTACGACCGCGGGTTGCAGTAACCACCAGGTCGATGTCCTTTTCTTCAACTGCTCTGAGTATCTCATCGGCCGGTTTGCCGACGGTAATCAACGGTTCCCACTTTACCGGTTGATCACCGGTGAGGGCTGCAAGTTGCTCATTGGCGTCCTCGATAATTCGATTCTGTTGCCCGACAGGATCCAGCTGGAATTCACCGTAAATAGCAACCGAGGACAGGTCTATCACGTGGCAGACAATCAACCGGGAACCAAACTCCTTGGCCAGTGCCACACCATAGTTTATTGTGTGATTGGAGAAATCCGAAAAATCAGTGGCGCACAATATATTTTTGAATTGTACTCTCATGGTTCCTCCTCCTCCTCTTATGTTGGATTCTTGAGCATATGGGTCTATTTTTATTCTTTTTTCTCTCTCTGTATCCCGTTAAAGGTTCAACGGTTCAGAGGTTCAGGGTTCAGGGTTAGAACTTCAGAAGTTCCGATAGTCCAGAATAACCTTGAACGCTGAACCCTGAACCTATGAACCTCTCTATCCCTTTATAACCGCCACCGGCTTCAGTCTGGCCACCTTTTTTGCAATGCCGGCATTATGGACGACTTCCACCACCCGGTTAACGTCCTTGTAGGCTGCCGGTGCCTCTTCGGCCAGACCGGACATGCTGCCGGCCCGCACATGAATACCCTGTCCCTCAAGCTGTTCGCGCAGACCGGGGCCATGGATGGACTTTTTTGCTTTTTTTCGGCTCATTGTCCGGCCTGCTCCGTGGCAGGTCGACCCGAAGGTTCGGGTCATCGAGGTCCGGGTTCCCGCCAGGACCCAGCTGACAGTGCCCATGGAGCCGGGCACCAGTACTGGCTGACCGATATCCCGATATACCGCTGGCAGTTCCGGGGAGCCGGGTCCAAAAGCTCTGGTGGCGCCCTTGCGGTGCACACAAAGTTCTACCATTCGGCCGTTGACCTCATGGGTTTCGACCTTGGCCATATTATGGGCAATGTCATAAATCTGGTAAATATTGTGATTGCTGACCTTGCCGGCCAGCGTTTGTTCAAAACTGCGTCGTATATGGTGGGCCAGGACCTGACGGTTTGCAAAAGCGTAATTGGCCGCTGCTTTCATGGCCATCAGATAATCCTGGCCTTCCGGGCTGCTGAGCGGTGCACATACCAGTTCGCGATCCGGCAGTCTGAAGCCGTAACGGCTGATCGATTTTTGGAAGCGTTTGACATAATCACCGCATATTTGGTGTCCGAGTCCACGGGAGCCGCAGTGAATCTGCACGGCAACCTGTCCCTGGAAAAGTCCAATCCGCCGCGCAACGGTTTCGTCTATTATCGAATCCACAACGTCGATTTCAATAAAATGATTTCCGGCCCCGAGAGTTCCCACCTGCCCCTTGCCGCGCTCTTTGGCTCGCGGGCTTACCCTGGCAGGATCTGCTCCCTCCAAACAGCCGCTTTCCTCAGTTCGTTCCAGGTCTGATTCGGTGGCGAAGCCGCGTTTCAATGCCCAGGTAGAACCCTGCTCCAACAATCGATCCAGCTCGCCGGATTTGAGTTTGACGCGACCGCCTTTGCCAACACCGCTGGGACAATTGGCATAAAGGGCGGATGCCAGATCGTCCAGATAGGGTGTAATCTCTGCCTGATCCATTTGAGTTCCGAGCAGGCGAACCCCGCAATTGATATCATAACCCACACCGCCGGGCGATATGACCCCATCCGGGAGTTCAGTTGCCAGAACGCCGCCGATGGGAAAACCGTATCCCTGGTGAATGTCCGGCATGGCCAGGGCATATAATACGGCTCCCGGCAGGGAGGCGGTGTTTACCAACTGCTCCAGACTCCTGTCACCTTTAACGCCTTCCAGCAACCTGGCATCGGCGTAGAAACGAGCAGGCACCCGCATATCATCCCGATAGGAGGCCGGCACCTCGTATAGATATTCCTCAATTTGTTTGAAATCGTTAATGCTGACCATGCCGCTTTTCCTCTATGCGTTGGTATTCAGGGTAGTAAGAACTGCGAGCCGTCAATCCAACGCTGGGTTAATGAGTTAAGGTTTCGGGTGTCAGGTGCCAGGGTTGCGAGCCAGAACTACTGAAACCTGAAACCTGACACCAAAAATAATGTTGGAAACCGCAATTTTTTTAACTTCTGCGACCTTGTTGGTAAAAATGCCATCGATTAGACATCAAAAACCACTGTCGCCGCCAATCCCGTTTCCGACTTAACTATTTCCAAATTATGGTAGGTGACCGCCTTGATGTGTTTTTCCATTTGGGTGACCCGGCGGCCGTGAATTAGTGCCTTGACATGGGTTGGCGTAAGGTTTTGCAAATCGAATTTGCTGAAAACGAGCATCTCGGCTTCGGCCCAGTACGCCAGCTCGCTCAACCATTCGACCAACAGGCTTTCGGCATCCAAAGCATCAAGCTCTATTGATTTTGTTTTCGGCGTCGAATTAAGGTCCTCGTTTGCGCTCATAAGGCTGTTCAGGCCGCGGGCAGCATTGAGAAATAGCTCCTCCAGGTTTCGTCCGTAAATTATTAATGCCCGGTCTGCTGTATGCTCTATTTCCTCAAAGGCAATTTGAGGATGGGATATGGAAGATTCTCGTGGCATTTTTTCCTTATATGCCATTATTTTTACCCCGTGAAACTTTATTCTATTTCACCGGGGACATAATGGAGGCTAAAACACGGACCTCAAAAAACACCCGACATCAGGCTCGCTGCAGCGTGTTAGTATTTAAAAGAAATTTGGTATTCCAGTAAACGTGTCGGACGAAGATGTTTTCAACTAGAGCAGATGCAGTAGAATTCGCAAATGATGATCAGGGTGTATCGGTTACCGTTACATGCAGACAGTAGAGTGCCGTTTATACCTATAACATGTAATATTTGATCATAAATTGTCAAGCATCAATTGCACGGGTCAAGTTAGGTACTTCACCCCGATTGGAATGTTGGAATACCCGAATAAAAAATCCTTTACATATTCTTTGCGGTACTCTATAAATTTCTTATTCCGTAAACGCCTTTTGCATGAAAATAAAGCCTTTGGGTCGATTGCTGCACTCCTTTTAACGGGTCCCACTAATTCTTTAGTTTAAAGTGTTCAATATTTGCGGGTATCCAGGTCTGCCTGCCGCTATCATCCGGCCGGTCAAATCAAGCCGTGAGGCGAGCCTTTCTAAACACCGCATTTAACCTCCTGCTGCAGAAACGACGATGTCGCTAACCACCTAACACTTGGAAATGAGGTATTGTATGGAACATCAATTTGACATCATTATTATTGGGGCCGGCCTTGCCGGGCTGCGTGCCGCCATAGAAATCGGCGAAACCGCCAGCGTTGCGGTGCTCACTAAAGTGTTTGCCACTCGCTCCCATTCGGGCGCCGCCCAGGGGGGAATAGGGGCTGCCCTGGCCAACGAGGAAGAAGACAGCTGGGAGTGGCACATGTTTGATACGGTTAAAGGCAGTGACTATCTGGGGGATCAGGATGCCATTGAAACCATGGCCAAGGATGCGCCGCGCACCATTTTTGAGCTTGAGCACATGGGCGTACCCTTCAATCGAACCGGTGAAGGCAAGATAGCCCAGAGAGCTTTTGGCGGACACACCAGCGGCTTCGGCAAGGCACCGGTTAAAAGAGCCTGTTTTGCAGCCGATCGAACCGGAAGGGTCATTCTGGATACGCTTTGGGAGCAGTGCCTGCAACGAAATACCAAATTTTATGATGAATTTCAGGTGCTTTGCCTGATAGTTGAGGACGGGCGTTGCTATGGTGTTGTTGCCTATGAACTGGCCACCGGTGAATTGCACACCTTTTACAGCAAGGCGGTGTTGCTGGCCACCGGGGGGGCCGGAAAAATATTTAAGACGACCTCCAATGCATTTGCCTCGACAGGTGACGGCATGGCCCTGGCTTACAGAGCTGGTGCCGCTCTGGAGGACATGGAATTTGTGCAGTTTCATCCCACCGGAATTTACAAATTGGGAATTCTGATCAGCGAAGCCGCCCGGGGTGAAGGGGGTATATTGGTCAACAAAGACGGCGAACGCTTCATGGAGCGCTATGCCCCTGTCATTAAAGATTTGGCACCCCGGGACATGGTCTCCCGCTGTATTATGGAGGAAATTAGAGCCGGAAAAGGTATTGACGGTCAGGATTACGTCCACCTTGACCTGACTCATCTTGGTGAAGAAGTTATAAACAGCAAACTTGCAGAAATAACCGGTTTTGCGCGTACGTATGCCGGGGTTGATGCGACCACGGAGCCCATTCCGGTCCAACCGACCTGTCATTATATGATGGGCGGAATTGCTTCCGATGTTGACGGACACGTTACCGTTGATAAAGACAATACCCCCTTTGAGGGATTGTTTGCAGCCGGCGAGTGTGCCTGCGTATCGGTTCACGGAGCGAATCGGCTGGGCTGCAACTCCTTGCTCGACACCCTGGTTTTTGGTCGCAGATCCGGTATGGAAATCAACCGTTTTGTTCAAAGTGTTGATTTTGAGAAACCGGCCACTGATTTTGAAAAAAGGGCTGCCGCCAAAATTTCCGCTTTGATGAAAGCGCGCGGCAAGGAAAAAATCGGCGACATCATGAGCAGCATGCAGGAAGTCATGATGGAAAAGGTTTCCGTATTTCGCATGAAATCTCCCATTACCGAGGCGTTAGAAAAAATCAAGGAGCTTAAGGAGCGCTATCAAATGATAGCTTTGCAGGATAAAGGCAACTGTTTTAACAGGGACCTTTTGGATGCTCTCGAGCTGGGTCACATGCTTGACCTGGCCGAGGTTATTGCCATGGGAGCTTTGTATCGCAAAGAAAGCCGGGGGGCCCACTCCCGGGAGGACTATCCAGAGCGCAATGATGAGACCTACCTTGTGCACACTCTTGTGCGCCTTACGGATAAGGGGCCCCAGATTTTTGAAAAGCCCGTCACCATAACCCGATTTCAGCCCAAAGAAAGGAAATATTAAAATGCAATGCAACTTTATCATTTACCGTTTTGATCCGGCGGTTGATAAAGAAAGCCGTTATCAAGAATACACCGTAAATGCCGATCCAACTGACAAAATATTAGATTGCCTTAACAAAATCAGGTGGGAGCAGGATCCCACCCTGGCCTACCGCTATTCATGCGCCCATGGAATATGCGGATCCGATGCCCTGGTCATTAACAGCCGGGTTGAATTGGCCTGCCAGATGCTCGTCAGGGATTTTAAGACCGGTAACAATTTCGTCATCGAGCCATTACCCTTTTTTACCGTTATCAAAGATCTGATTGTTGATTTGAAACCCTTTTTTGACAAACACCGCTCTGTAAGACCGTATTTGATTTCCGAGCAAAAACCACCGGAAAAGGAACGGCTGCAGGACAGCAAAACACAGGCGTTTATTGAACCTGCCTTGAGATGTATCCTGTGTGCCTCCTGTACTTCGTCATGCCCGATTACGCGGACCAACCCGGACTATGCAGGGCCGGCGGCCCTGTTGAGAGCCTTCCGGTATATTTTCGATTCGCGCGACACAGCCACCGATGATAGACTGGAAAAAATCGACAGTGAGGATGGGATCTGGGGCTGCAAAACCATGTGGTGGTGCACCGATGTCTGCCCTAAAGGGATACCCATTACCAAATGTTTGGGGCAGATCAAGCGCGCGTTAAAGAAAAAGGGAAAGTAATTTACCAATCTAAATGTTTTTTGAAAAACCATTCCGTCTGACCTTGCATCCGGGTACGAACGGATTTCGTGTTTGGTATATGGTGTTTGGTGAATTTGGCACTAAAAACCATATACCAAACACAAAACACCAACGATCAGGAGATAAAAATGTTCAAACTCAAACCATTGTCCAAGGAAGCAATTCCTGCGGCTCTCGAAAAGGCAATTTGTTACCGGTATTTAAACGAACCCGGCGAGGCGGAGAGCATCTGTCTGGATATTTTGGAAGTTGAGCCGGACAACCAGCAGGCGATAACAACCCTTTTGTTGTCGCTGACCGACCAGTTTGGGCATGATCTTGGCCCATCATTTACCAAGGCGCGTGAGCTCTTTCATCGACTTGAGGATGAATACAGCCGAATCTATTATCGTGGAATAATCTGTGAACGTCGCGCCAGGGTTCATCTTGACCGGGGCGGACCCGGTTCCGGGCATTTGGCCTACGACTGGTTTCGGCAGGCCATGGATGCATACCAAACCGCTATTGATAAACGCCTTGCTGGAAATGATGACGCCATTTTGCGCTGGAATGCCTGTGCACGAATCATCATGAACAATTCTTTAGTAGAATCTGGCCAAGAGGAAAACAGAGAGTCGATGTTGGAGTAGCTGAGGTTCAAAGGTTCAGGGTTCAGAGGTTTTGGTTGATAGTTGGATGGCTGGTGAATGTCGAAGTATATCAACCCTGAACCCTGAACCCTGAACCTTGAACCTTTGAACCCACCATACGGAGGTCAGTGATATGGGGAAAAATCTATTGGCAGGATTTAAATTTTTTAGTGAAGTGGCTCCTGAAACCCTGGAGATGATTGCTCAAAAGGGCGAGGTGCTGGAATTTGGCCCTAATGATGTTATCTTTCATTTTGATGAGCCTGCAGAGCATCTCTATGGACTCGTGGAGGGTGAAGTTGATTTAAGCATTGTTTTTAAAGATAAAATATTGAAGACCGAAATCGAATACGAGGAAGCCATTCAGGCCAGTATGGTAGATGAAGAGAAATCAATCGTCATTGATACGGTATTACCGGACCAGATATTTGGATGGGCATCGATAGTGGGGGCCAAGCGACGAACCGTCACTGCCCGCTGCACAGAACCCAGCAGGGTAATTGCGCTGGCTGCCGAAGACCTTATAGGGATGTTCGCCGAGGATCATTATCTGGGCTATGTGATTATGAAAAAATTGGGCGATATTATTGCCAGGC
>Ga0265303_10000603_pt1 | contig 20637 bp, 19 predicted proteins | sample Helome_2_FD_192494 | JGI IMG/M metagenome (GOLD analysis project Ga0265303, IMG submission 192494) | Marine sediment microbial communities from subtidal zone of North Sea - Hel_20160317 (Illumina Assembly) | ecosystem: Environmental > Aquatic > Marine > Subtidal zone > Sediment ... | reverse complement strand
CAAATTGGGACACGAGAAAAGATGTAGTGTCCTTGGACCATGTCCTATCCATGAAATGGGGATTTGATGAAAGTGGTCCGGCTAATAGCCTACAATGGTATACTGAAAATTGGATTTCTAAAACGCTCAGTCTGCCGCTAGTCAGTGAACCCGGCGAGAAGTTTGAATACCACTCTGCAGCACCGGCACTATGCGGACCAATCCTTGAAAGCATGACAGGAATGCCTGTGACTGAATTTGCAAAGGAATACCTTTTTGAGCCGTTGCAAATTTCGGATTATCTTTGGCATACAGTGTCAGATGGCAGTACATTAACTGCTGGGGGTATGTTTATGCGTCCCCGTGATATGGGAAAAATCGGTTATCTAATACTAAATCGTGGTCAATGGCATGGACAGCAAATTTTGTCCGAAGAATGGATCAATCTGTCTACTAAAGCATATGGGTATGAAGGCGAGTTAGGCTACGGCTATTATTGGTGGCTCTTCAACTACAAAAGTGGAAATCGAATTTTCAAAACGATTTTTGCAGCAGGGCATGGTGGCCAAAGGGTATTGGTGGTCCCTGAATTGAATTTGGTAGCTGTTTTTACGAGCAAACCTGATGACAATCCAAAAGGGCACACTCGAATATCGCAAATCATGGAAAAATACATTCTACCTTCAATGTTAGATTCAGAGTCTAAATTGTTACCTCGTAGTCAACCCATACCAGTGGATACCTCCAACTAATCGCAACTGAGCCTAAACTGCAGATATCATCAGTGAAAACCAAGTATCTTGCGCCCTTTGATTTTGCATATATTGTAAACATATCAAAGGGCAAACACCTTTTGAACTATCTGCAAAAATCACATGAATAAACGTTCTACAAAACCGTTGAGTCGAGTAGCCCGGGGGACTCTCACCCCCAGGCCCTCACAGACACGGACGTGAGCCTCTCGGCTCATCCGGCTCCTATCGTCTAACCCACGCATAAATAAATCGCCAATGGGCAAACAAACCAGGCTGACGAAAAATGATCCGTTTCACCCAGTGTATCGCCCTTCTCTGACGCCCCTTTATCCGCTTGTATTTTCGTTTTGCCCACCTCGACAATACCACATCAAGATACTTGAAGACTTGGTAGAGGACGGTTTTACAGTAACTGCCATAGTAATTTATCCATCCCCTTATTATCGGGTTGTACATCTTGGCAAGATCTTCAATGGTCTCAGTTGTGCGTCGCTTCAAATTCCAACTTCGAATCATCTTACGCATGGCCTTCATAGCTTTGTTGCTGACAGCAGGATTAAAACCGACGAACTGTCTCCCACCTCTGGATAGCGACGGACGGGGTCTAAACGTAAAGCCCAGAAAATCGAATTTTTCCTGGGGGTGGCTGCCCCTCCGGCGGTCATCCTTGCAATAAACAATCCTGGTTTTCTCAGGATGTAACTCAAGCTTGCACTCAGCCATTCGCTTGCGTATCGCTCCGAGCACAAACCTCGCCTGCTCTTCACTCACACAATGGCAGATAATATCATCTGCATACCTTTCGAACGGAACTGAAGGAAACTCTTTCTGCATCCATTTATCAAACGCATAATGAAGTAAAAGATTGGCCAGCAGCGGGCTAATGACTCCCCCCTGCGGGGTTCCTTTATCCCGTTCTATCAAGCAACCATCGGGTAACTGAACCGGTGCTGTTAACCACCGTTGCACATAGAGTTGTACCCATTTGCAATCGGTATGCTTCTTCACCGCAAGCATCAGCAATTCATGGTCGATGTTGTCAAAGAAGCCTTTAATGTCCAGGTCGATCGCCCAGCCATATCGCCAACACCTCCTCCGTGTCATACCCACCGCATCAATCGCTGATTTACCCGGTCGGTATCCATACGAATCAGAATGAAAATACGGCTCAAGCTCTGGTTCGAGACGTTGCTTGACAACCATCTGTGCCACACAATCTGATACTGTTGGTATCCCTAAAGGCCGAAGCCCACCGTCTAATTTCGGGATCTCAACTCTACGCACTGGAGGTGGAAAGTAGCTTCCTGAGGACATTCGATTCCACAGTTTGTAAAGATTGTTGGATAAATCTTTTTCAAACCCCTTTATCGTTTGCCCATCCACACCGGCAGAACCCTGATTTAACCTTACCCGTTTGTACGCCTGCCAAACCTCCTTTTTGGCAATCGAAAACGGCTTTGCTTTACCCATAAGATTCCTCCCATTGCTGGTTGATCCAATTAATAAAGCCAGACAATGCAACCCCTTTGCTCCAATTCCATTACAGAACCTTCAACGCTACTACGAGTTGCTCCGCCCCTGTGCCCTGCATCGGTACTCTCACTCTTGTGGGTCCTCCACTTGAGCTTCTCCCTTGTCATCAGGGCGACAGGTTCCCATGTTCCGTGCCAGAGCCTAAACCAGATTCACGCCACCTTTATGCCGGACCCCACCCAGGCAGTAGACAGGTATCCCCTGGACTAATCCTGGTGTAGAGATAGTCACCAGTTTTGAAGTCATTGATAGTTTTCGACACCTCATCGGATGGTTCGCTCTCGCTCGTCTCTCTGATTCACAGCTGATCCCGTCTGGCGGGACCTTTTCCTCAACGCTCACCACAATGGCTCTTTACCAATGCAGCTTGAGGTGCTTTGGGACCTGCTCCTGCAAGCCGATCCCGAGGGACCCTACCCTCATCTCTTGCACAGTTACACACACTTTATATAAAAGTGCGCTCATGGCGCACTATCTCCAACTAATCTGCACTTTAGAACAGCCGTTAAAACTTGTGATATCGCATTCTTGTTGACTTCCCTTCCCGCTCCAGCATACCCCGTCGTGGCTGTGGTTAACCCTTCAACCAGTTTCCTCTTGACAATCCAACTCGTGAGGCCGTAAACTGCCCCTGATCTACCTTTCACATTCAACCTACAACTCGTGAACCTCCTGGAGAACACCATGACGAAGTCTATCCAGAAGGTACCAAATTAAAGTCCCTTAGAGAACACTTACGCCTCAGGGGCTTTTTTATTCTTGCAACACCGGCCGCTCGTGTTCGCTTTCTGCCTGGCCGCCATAGAACTGATAGGATGACGGCTGGGTTTGCCCCTTCATTGAGCATTCGGGAAAAACAAGGCACCGTTTCTGAAACGAAAGGAGGAACATATGAAAAAGCAAATCATTAATTATGAAACGCTAATAAAAATTACCGGCTCAATTTCTGCCACAAGAGATCCGAAGGAAGTTGTTTTGTTGACTGTAGAGAGCGTCAAAACCGCTCTGGATGTAAAGGGCTGTGCACTGTTTTTAATCAACCGTAAGACAAATGAACTGAAAATCGCTGCTTCGTATGGACTGAGTCAGAATTATCTGAATAAAGGGCCAATCAGTTCTCTAAAGTCCATCACCAAATCTCTTGAGGAAGGACCTGTCGCGATTTACGATGTTTCGGATGACCCGAGGCTTCAGTATCCCCATGAAGCCAAAAAGGAAGGCATTGCTTCTATTTTATCCGTTCCGATTACAGTCCACAATAACGTGATTGGAGCCCTCAGAGTCTATACCTCTCAACCCTGGGAATTTACCTTGGAAGATGTGAATTTTGTCCACGCGGTAGCCCAGATCGCCGGGATGGCGATAGATTTGTGTCGGCTTACTAAGGGGTATAAGAGTAGCATTGAAATCCTAAAGACGATGCGGGATCCGAAGCTATTTAAATCAAAATAACAAATCTCTAAGAAAGCTGTTCCCGATAGAGTGACTTGGTGCAGGTGGCTATATGATCTAATTTCCGATTCGCGCTTTCATTAAGACAAACCAAGAACTGTACTCTGACCTGAAAGCGTTATCGTCGAAGCATAATCTGGATGTTTTTCAAATTCGTCAATTGGACACACCATGGACTGTCATTCAAGATATTCCTCCGATACAAACCGGACCGCCTTTTTATAGGATCCTTGACAAGCTGTTTTATAGCCCGCCAAAAGAGCATCGAAGCAGACATAACATTCACTTACCTTCTCACCACTTGTTTTACAGGAGTATGCACGATATTGTAGTACAGGCTCCAAGGAGTTTGCTGGACTATAAATGCATCATTTTCAAATCCAAATTTTTGTAGTTACGGTAAACAAATCCCAAGCCGAGCAGCCTTTGGCTTTTCTAAAACCTGTGTTATCTCCAAAATCTATGTATATTTGACCGTCTCTAAAAATCTGTGATATCAGATTACGATATCTGTAATTTTGCGGTTTTACCGATTATCTCAATATATCCAAATTGCCATCATATTATCTTTTTTGGATCATCTCCAAATTAGTTGAGAAAAAGAAAGGGAAAGAGGCTTTGATTTAAATAGAATGGACATCCGGTAACTCCACGGTTATAAGGTTCTTCCACCACGAACAACCTAAAACCAAAGGAGGCCTGCGATGTCCGAGCTTACCATAGCATCTTATTTTCCCTTTCGTCGAATAAAAATTATCAATCAAAGCGTTGATGGTGATGCCACCAAGGCCTCAATTGAGATACTGCCGCACAAGGGCTTTAAACCGGTGTGCCACCAATGCGGGCATAAAGCTGACAGCGCCCACAGTTGGACCCAGCGCAGAATCCGTGACCTGAATCTGGCAACCGCTGAGGTCTGGCTCCATTGCCACTACCGCAAGCTGTTTTGCTCGGTATGCCAGCGGATCAGCATCGAGGAACTGGAGCTGTTTGACCCCTATATCCGGGTCACCCGACGACTGGCATATTACGTTTATCAGCTCTGCCAGGTGATGACGGTTACCGAAGTGGCCGATCATCTGAACCTGGACTGGAAAACGGTTAAGGCCATTGACAAAAAGTTTTTGGAACAACGCTACGGGCATCCGGATTTAAACCGGCTGCGCATACTGGCTGTCGATGAAATCGCGGTGCGTCGCGGCCATCAGTATCTGACAGTGGTCATTGATTATCTGAGCGGCCGCGTGCTGTTTGTTGGTAAAGATCGCAAGGCGCAGACCTTGATCGGCTTTTTTGACCAAATGAGTCCTAAACAGCGACAAAGCATCGAGGCTGTTGCCATGGACATGTGGGACCCATTTATCAAGGCGGTTAAAAAAAACTCCCGCAGGCCAAGATCGTATTTGATCTGTTCCACGTGGTTGCCGCTTTTAGCCGGGTCATCGATAAAGTCCGAAATACCGAGTACAAAAAAGCGTCCATGGAAAATAAAGCCGTATTCAAAGGGGCAAGATATCTGCTGCTAAGAAACCGCAGCAACTTGCACCACCAAAGCCAGCGCGATCAGCTAAAGGAACTGTTAGAGCTCAATGAGACTCTGAACACTGTAATGATCTTGAAAGACAAGCTCAAACATATTTGGCGGTATCGGCACCGCACCTGGGCCAGCAAGGCCATCGACAACTGGTGCCAGTTGGCCCGCTCGATCCAGCAGCCGGCGCTAACTGCTTTTGCCAACATGATTGAGCGCCACCGTTACGGTATTGTCAATCACTGTGATTATCCCATCCACACTGGCCAAATCGAAGGGATTAACAATAAGATCAAAGTCATTAAACGCAAAGCCTATGGCTTCCGTGATTTACGCTACTTTACATTGAAAATCTATCAAGCTTTCTTCAACTAAATTGGAGAAGAACCTCTTTTTTTAAGAAGCGTAGGGAATGTATTTGAATGATTGATAACCCTGATATTGGTGCAGGATATTATGTAGATGAAGTGAGAATTTGAAGTTTGCGTTGGACTTAAATTATAAATGCAGGATTGATTTTAAGTCTTTTTTTATAAGTACCTTCAATTTTTCCTTTTATTTTTAACGTCTGCCCTGGTTTTATATTTTTTAAGTATTCGGACTCTTTTTTATTTTTTGGATAGAGTGTCAGCAATGTACCAGGAATACCGGCAGATGGAATTGTTACGATTCTATAATAATCAGACATATAGGTAGAAACAAAAACCTGAAGCTGCAATTCGACGATTTTACCCTCTATTTTTCCAATCTTATTCAGTATTTCAGTATCTGCATGTTTATTGCCTAAAATTTTTGCCAATTCTCGAATATTAACAGTATCTACCGGGGCATTCGCAATCTTTTTTATTTCCTTATCTAAATGGCTTTTCGAGGGAATGGCCAGACTACCGAAAAGAACTAATATCAATACACCTATGATTAATTTTGGAAGTACCTCTTTTTTCACCTTAAATCCACAATAAGGACAATTTTTATCTTCCGGAATGACCGGTTTTTGACAATTTTCACATGGCTTAAATTTAGATCTTTTATACATGATCGCTATTTTTTTATAGATAATAAATCCAATTGGTTATGGTGCTGCAACGAAAACTACTAAAGAATTTTTATCATTTCGCAAATCGAGTGTGTGATTTGATTCTACAAACCGTAACTCGGCATTATTTATAAATTACTTTAGATCTCAAAATTTAATTTTTTGTATTATTTTTACCAAAGCTGTTTTTCTAAACCTGCTATTTAGCTTAAAAAAACTTATGTTCTCGGATTCAATATATCTGGTACCTTTCCTATAGATAGATGTTGGGGAGGCGAGCGAGCCCTTAGGGTGTAGCTCGCAGAGCCTCCCCAACTTTATATATAGGGGATTTCAAGTCTTAAATTCTCCCCGAATCATCCACTGCCTAAAAATAATAGGTGAAACTCCCCTGTTTAATAAGCCATCAGGCTTTCACCAGTGACATAATTGATGCGCAGTCTCCAACATTTGCAAACTTTGGGAACCTTCTGAAAAATTGTGACATCCAATTGTGACTCAAAGTTTTGACTGACCTACCCATTCTGCCAATTCAAGTATAGGTCAGGGCAGAGCTGTAAGGCGCAAATCTTATTTAAAAGCTTAAATCCGTGTGTGTCCGTGGCAGATTAATCCTGGCGTCCTCACCAAGCTCCTCTATCCTGAGTCCTCAGCCCTGCTTTTAACCATTTGACGAATCAACGAAGTATGCATTGAATCTTCTGCTCAAGAATTCCCATCCCGCACCGATATAAATCACAGCCGCTAAATCAAGAAGCTATAGTGCGGCCGATTTCTCCAATCGCATAATGCCATAATTAAGAATAAGGAGCGTGCAATGAAAACGAACCTATCAGACTGTTCTGCAAACATCAGAACCGGGCTGTTGTGTCTAACCTTTTTACTGTCAGCCGTAATGTTAATGCTTCTGGCATGCGCGCATACCGAAAAAGTGATAGTGCCCCCAAAGGTTGATTTGAAAGCTTTTCCTTCGATTGGCGTGGTTGAATTTTCGACAAATGCTGAAGATACGCTCAAGCCTTATGTGACCCAGAATTTCATTGAAAACATCCAGTCAGCGCAGCCGGGTACGCGGATCCTCGAACTGGGGGATGCAGATCACTTGTTGCGTTCCCTGGGACACAGCCAACTCAATCCGGAAACCATTCAGTCAATCGGCCAAAAGTATAAGGTGGATGCCATCATATTGGGGCACTTGCAAGTTTCTCACATAAAGCCGAAAATTAATGTTTATACCGCTGCCAAGTCTTTGAATGCTAGAGCCTATGTTGAAGCAGCACTCAAAACCCGAATTTTGGAAACTGAAAGCGGGGCCACCTGCTGGACCCGTGCCACTTCCGGTAAAACCCAGGTGGCCAGAATCAGCCTGATGGAAGGCGGCCCGTTTAGTGTCGGCGTAAGTGATCCCAAAGAAAAATACGGGAAACTGGTTCCCAAACTGGTCTATGCCAATACCATGGACTTTCGGTCGCAATATGAATATCGAACCACAAAATAAATGCAAATCTGAGTACGCTTCCGTTACAAAGGGCACTCCGATTATTACGGATTTCCCTAAAATGCAATCTTGATCCGTTTGATTACGCAGTGCCTGTTCTGCAGGGTGATAACCTTTTCAGTGCCTCGATTATACTGCTTTCCATAATAATGTTCCGGAATACGGAAGTGCGGCATAAGGGGTTGTAGAAAAAAACGTTTGAATACTGCAACGTTTTTTGACAACCCCTATAAATAAAACTAATGGGCAGCATTCCGCATTAATTAATCGGCAATCAAGAGCGCTTGTCCCGCTTCAGCTGTTTTTCAATCGTGGCCAGGCGCTTTTTCAGATTGATGAGTTCTTTGGTTGAGTGCTGATCCCGTTGTTTGCGGTCAATGGCCTCGCAAAATGCGCGCAGATCGGTATTGATAGCGCCGATCAGCAGCTGATCGTCGGAGCCGTAGATTTTAGCCAGCATCTCAACGGCCGCACCGAAACCGGCCGTGTCCGCGTCGCCTTGCAATTCATCCGCCAACCGGGGCTTCCAGCTGACCTGGAGCCGATAAGGTGATTCCTGACTGGCTATCTCACCCATATCTTGAGATTCTCCCGCAGTATAGGCCACACGTTTTTGCGGGCCCTGTCCAAAACGAACCCAATCCATTGAACATCCGCTGAGCTCCGCCACCTTATAGATCCATCCCGGGGGAACGTCGTCCCGTTTGCGGGCGGCACCGATATTTTGCCGGGTAATGCCTAAATATTTTGCCAGTTGTCCGTCGGATTTGACATCCAGCGCTTCTTTCAGCCGCCCGATGATCTCTTCTGTTTCGCTCAATGACAGTTTCATATCATTGGTTTTATTTGTTTTTTCATCCTTGGCCATATTTTACTCCCGACTGTCCAGGTAACAAAAGAAGTTCTTTGGGTAAATTATTTTTGCTTTAAATGCAAATTTAAGTTGACAATTAAAATTTATTATATTATAGGTTATATCATATTTATGGAGGTGAAATGCTTTTCATAAGTTTTCATGCAAAATTTAGGTAACAAATTATTGGCGATATAGCAAGCTCTTATTGACATATTTTTAAAAATATTGCGCTTTGTTTTCAACGATCCCATGCAGGGTTGCATGGGAATGATTCATAAACCCTCAATCGAAAGGAGGAAGAAATGCAAAATCGTAGACGAATCGTAGCCGTATGGGTTGTTGTTTTAATGAGCCTGATCGTTGCGACCGGCGCTTATGCCGGCGATGTTGAAAAAATTGACATCAACACGGCCACAGTTGAACAGCTGACGCAATTAAAGGGCATCGGTTCAAGTCATGCCGCCGGGATCATCGCCTATCGCGAAAAAAACGGGCCCTTCCAAAAACCGGAAGACCTAATCAATGTCCCGCGTATCGGCCAGAAAACCTTTGAAAAAAACAAAGCGTTGATTACGGTCCAAAAGCTCAAAAAGCGACAGGCCAAAAAGTAAGCGTGCATTGACAGGGCGCCATCAGCCGCCCGGGCACCGGGCGGCTGATCCTGCCCCCAACATCGGCACACGCACATTTGAAAGGGAGGTTGAAACATGAAGGATAAAATAACAAGTTTTAGAGACTTAAGGGTTTTTCAGAATGCCATGAATACCGCCATGGACATTTTTCATTTAACCGCGAAATTTCCGCCTGAAGAGCACTATGCTTTAACCGATCAAATGCGGCAAGCGGCGCGGTCGGTTTGCTCGCATATCAGTAGAGCCTGGCGCAAAAGACGCTTTAAGACCCCGTTTATCGCCAAATTAAACGATTCCGAAGGCCAGGCCTGCGAGACGCAGGTATGGATCGAATTTGCCCGACAATGTAAATACCTTGACGATGATACCTGCGAGCAATTAAACTCTGCTTATGAACAAATAATAGGACAGCTTGGCAAAATGATCAGTCAGGCGGACAAGTGGTTGATCAAAAGTCAGCCGAAACAGGCCCCTGGTTCTCAATCATCCTGACGTTAGCGCGATATCGCATCCGGCACACGGTAGATATCGCATCGTCTATTCCATCCAGGGTGATGAACGCAGCATCCGGGTCGTTAAGATCGGCCACCGCCGAGATGTCGATCGATAAAGCCGTCGGCGGTCACCTCGGGTGGCCGCCCCAAAAAAACCAGGTCAACGGATAGGGAGGTGAAATCTTATCATCTTGTCGCCTGTTGTACCACGGGCGAGAACCTGTGCAAGGACGGATAGAATGATAGCACGGCGCCTCGTTTGTATTCTCCTGGGGGTCCTGGTTGCCGGCTGCCATACGCTTGCGCCGGCACCTGAACGTCCACCGGAGGCCTGCATCGATGATATTGTGGCGCGTCTGAAAGAATTACCCGAGAAACCGTATCTGTCCACTCTGGACGGGCAGACGGTCAAGCTGCAGGAATTTTTCGATGCCTGTGCCCAAAAATGGCCGCACTGCGCTCTGTATGCTAAATTTTATTATTGGGCAAACGAGGTCAAAGAGATCGAATCTGATTCGACCCGCGGGCGGGTGCGCCATAAAGTCCGCATGTATTTAAATCCGTTGTCAACCTGCTATCCGGAATATGTAAATCCCGGCCGAACTCACGGAGATGTAGTCGAAATCTACAACCCGGAAGGTATTTTCATGGGATTGGGGGTCTACATGGGAGACGGTTTATATGTTACGCTGCCCTATTCCGGCTACAAAGGGAAAAGAAGTTTTTCTCTTTAGCCCGATCCTGCCCAGCACCATATCGCAATTTTTGAGTTCGCTTCTATTGTAAATATAGGTCAATTGTCTTATGTATGCCCCAACAGCGATGATGGCGGGCTGTCGCGGGCAAAGCTTTCGGCCAGAGGGCCGGAATAAATCAGGCCGTTTTATAGTGGTTGTCAAAAAAGCGTTCCGTTATGCCAACGTTTTTTTCTACAACCACTTATGCCCCAATTCCGTAATTGGGTGTTTTAACCGGGTGCTTTGCACCCGGTTTCACCCGCACCGAATAGGACACTGCCGTGCCCGTGTGTTTTTCCGCCTGTGGCGGAAAAATCCAAGCCACCCGCTCTGCGGGTGGTCGGTGACTCGGAACATTATTATGAAAAGCGGTATAAACAGAGCAAGGATACCCTGTGATGACAAAATTAATTTATCTTGACAATGGAGCCACTTCTTACCCCAAACCGGAAGCGGTGTATTCCTTCATGGACTCGTTTTTTCGCGACTTTGGGGTCAACCCGGGGCGCTCCGGATATGACATGTGCATGGAAACCGGCGCTTTGGTGGACAACACCCGCAAGATGCTTGCCGATTTTTTCGGGGGCAAGGACCCCAACCGGCTGTGCTTTGGGTATAACTCCACCGATGCCCTTAATCTGATCATTTTCGGGCTTTTAAAACCGGGCGATCATGCCATTTCAACTACGCTCGAACACAATTCCGTGCTCCGGCCGCTCTATCATCAGAGCAAGTTACACGGCGTAGAGGTCGACTATGTTTCCTTTGACACGAAGGGCTTTGTCGACCCGGACGATATCAAACAAAAAATCAAAACCAACACCCGTCTGATCATCATCAACCATACCTCCAATGTGATCGGCACGGTGCAGCCCATAGAGGCCATCGGCCGCATCTGCCGCAAGCACGGCGTCCCGTTTGCCATTGATGCCTCACAGTCCGCCGGCAAGGTGCCGATTGACATCGACAAAATGCACATTGATATTGTCGCTTTTACCGGCCACAAATCCCTGTTGGGACCCACCGGTATCGGCGGCCTTTACGTAAGAGAGGGAGTTGACATTCGGCACACCCGGGCCGGCGGGACGGGGGTTCGCTCTGCTCATCGCATGCACCTGGACGAATATCCATACCGGCTTGAATTCGGTACCGGCAATGTCATGGGCATCGCCGGGTTGCATGCCGGCTTGAAGTGGATCGCACAAAAAGGAATCGATCAGATTCATGCCCATGAAATGAAGCTGGCGCGAATGTTACGGGATGGCCTCAAGGCGCTGGATGGGGTGACGCTTTATTGTCAGGACGACCTGACCGATCATATCAGTGTTCTCAGTTTTAATATAGACGGAATGGAGGCGCTCGACACAGGCACCTTTTTGGATGGGGAATATGATATTGCCTGCCGCACCGGACTTCACTGCGCCCCCCTGGTACACGAGCAACTGGGCACCGATCAGATCGGCGGTTCGGTTCGCATCGGCATCGGCCCGTTTAATACCGAAGACCACATAAAGACCACCATCGAAGCTGTCAGCGAAATCGCCGATTTTACAAAAAAGAAAAAATAGAAAAATCTGTGTGTATCCGTGTCCCTATGTTGACCTTCCCAGCTTCCTTGTTGTGAACTATGATCTATCAGCTATGGGCTGGCGCAATAAGCGTCCTACCCTGTACCCTTGAACTTGAACCTTGAAACCCTATTGTATACATAGAAAAGCAAAGGAAAGCTGCTTGGGGAATGATGCCGATTTCAAAAATAGATTTCTTCCAGCCCGGAATCTGGCAAGAGGGGGCGCTCTTAAAAGAAATCGAACGCCAGCTGGCCGTCGCCGATGATCCGTATGCATCCGGCCGGTGGCGGTTGGCCGATGCGTCCCGGGTTTACGAAAGAGTCAAAGAAACGCTGGGGGGCAAACCTGTTGACAGTTTCGATCCGGCCGGCTATCTGTCCGAGCTGGGGCTGCAGACGTCTTTGACCGCAGGCCGGACCAATTCTGATTTGCTGCACGCTTTTCATCTGATTAAAGATTATCACCCGGACCCGCGCTACTTTCCGTTTTCAAGAAAAGCCGGGGCCCTGATCCAGAAGATCTTTCTGTCAACCAGCCGCATCGCAACAGGTCCGGTCACAACCATCGATCGTCTGCTGGACCCCCTGGCCGTCAGATTGACTGAAAAATGCCACAACACGGAGCGGTACCACACAGACCCTTACGGCCGCTTCGAAGAAATTGTCAAAGGAGTGCATTCCGACCTTCCCAAAGAGGATCGCTATCTGGGTATCTTGCGCAAACAAGTGTCCCAGTTCGCATGGGACAGAGGACCCCACTCGGGCAGCATCGATCCGGGGCGCCGCGCCGATGAGAACTTCGGCACTTACGATATTGCCGTCACGTTCGGTTTCAGCAAGCAGCAGGCTCGCAGAATGGCAACAAAATGCTATGACGTCGACATCAGCCGAACCCATTACCACGATCCCCGGGACTGCGCCAAACCCCGCATAACCGGCACGGTCGGTGAAATCGGCGACATTCAGCGGCATTACAACCGCAGCCCGGCCGGTGTGGAAGATACCCGTATTACAGCTGCCAGAATTCACCTTGCGCGCGCCCACAAGCTCGCCGGCGAGGGCTTTTATGATGCCGCCGAGCAGGAATTCGCCATCGGACTGCACAGTCTACAGGATATTTTTCCACATGCCCAGTTAACCCCCTCCACCCACACCTTTCTGGGTGAGTTTCCCGATCTGGTAAAGTATCATCCCTTGGCCATGTTTGAAACCGCGCTGGCCACCGAGGGCTATTTTAAAAAATTCATTGCCGGTTTAAATTTAAAACCACTTGAGCCGGTCGCTGAACCGCAGATCCCGCACACGTTTTCCGATGCGTTCATCGGGGGGACTGCCGGCCCGGATGAGCAGGCGCGGATATCCGAAAAATTAGCCGCCTTTCCCGAAAAGCTGATCGCCTTTTTGAAAAGCAACGGTATCCACATTTTTGTGGGCGCCGCGGAAACCTTGCCGACCGAACTTGGATTCGGGGCGGATCTGGACCGAGACGGCCGGATCACACCGCATCGCCGGGTGGACATCAACCGGGACGGCCAACAGCATTGGTTCGAGGTGGAAGATCAGTTCGATGACGGCAAAGCCTGGGACCGGCAGCCGGGCGCCTACGACCATGACAAGCACATGATTTTCATCTCGGCCTGTGTATTGAAAGACCCTGAATTTGAGGCTATCTTAAAACATGAAATCGATCACGCCATCGATTGTAGCTTGCAGGATGATCCGCACTTGAGCGCTAAATGGAAGGCCTATACCGCCAGGTTCTATAACACAGCGCGGCGCCAGGGAACGATTGCCTTCGACGCGCTCGATCCCCACGAGTACTTTGCCGGAGCAGAGCCGTTCTAAGGCGCCTTTGCCTCCGGACGCGCTCAGCGCTATTCGCTACTGATTTTAAATTGACGGTTCAAAGACATTGGACTACAGTGTGCCCATATGGAATCTGTCAAAATAGATGAGATGCTGGCCAATCCCGATTTAACCAGGTACCGCACCATCTTTACTGCCGGACAAATCATCTTCCTTGAAGGGGATGACTCCCAGGATCTCTACATTCTGGTGGCCGGCCAGATTGAAATTTTCAAGGGCGAAAAGAAAATACGGGAAATCACTGCGGCCGGATCTGTTTTTGGAGAAGTGTCCTTTTTTTTAGGCGATAAGCGAACCGCCTCCGTTAAAGCCATAAATAGCGTTGAGGTGATTTGCATCCCCAAAGAAGAGATCATCCTATTTCTGAATGAATTTCCGACTGCGGCGCGGGAGATAACCCGACACCTGGCGCAGTGGCTCAGTGAGACCAGCCAAATAATTCACGGATTGAAGGAATTATGCGATCAATTACCGGAGGCCGTTATCTTAAGCGACAAGACCGGCAAAATTCTGATGTGGAATGCAGCAGTGGAAAGACTCTATGGCCGGGACTGGTCCCAGATGCGCTCGACTCATGTCGCCGACTTATATTCGCAGCCGCAGGAATACAAAGATTTTCTGCGGAAGGTTCAAGACCAATATTCGATCAAAGAAAGTGTTTTTGAAATCAATCATCCCCAGAAAGGCATCCGCGCAGTCTGCACAACCTTTACCGTTCTCTACGACGGCCACCACAATTTCAGGGGCGTGCTTTCGCTGGGACGCGACGTCACCGCTGCAAAGAACCTGGAAAAAAAATATAAACGAACATTTTTGGGCCTGATCTCTGCGGTTATCTTAATCGGGCTTCTGACAGCGGCAATTTTCTTCGGCTACCCCTATTTTTCCAAAGGCCACCAATCTGTGACGTTCAGGCAACAGGAACTCAGAAATCATCTCGCCAAAGATTATTTTCTGCTCAGCGCTTGGCTGGCGGATCACATCACCACAGAGCGCAACCCGGAAATCAACCGCATCATGCAAAAGTTTCTCGATATTCAGCAAACGAGCGCAATGCCTTACACCGGTTTGGTTTTACTGGACACGGACAAGAAGGTGCTCAACGCCTATTCCATAGAACCGGATGTCGCTGCAGGCCAAATGGTCGGCAGCAGCTACGCGGCCATTGATTTTCAGGGAGATGAGCGCTCTTCTCACAGAGTACTGACCGTCTATCGGACCGCAAAAGATCATCCCATGGGCAAAAAAGGCATCGAGGTCGCCTTTGCGCTTAACAAAGACGACACCTTTGTGGGCTGGCTCATATTTCAGTTGAACATGGAATCACTGGCAAAAACAGATGGCATCAATGTCCAGCGTCTAATCGAACTGCAGTTTGAAAAGCCCTGACCTATGCGCAACTCACAAAATTCGCAATCCTGCCGCTATGAGGTTTTACAAAACAACGACGGGGTGGTGACGCTTCACCTCCATGGCCGCCTGGATGCCGCCACCGCGGCCCAAACCATCGCCGGCCTGAAATCCTGCCTACACCCCCCCCTGCCACCGGCGCTGACCGTTGACCTTTCAAAGGTCAGCTACCTGGATGATTTCGGAGCCCTGGTGCTGGTGGAATTAAAAAATTTGATGCGCGCCCAAAACGGCGGTCTCTATATTACCAACGCTAATGAGCACATCCGGGAAATCCTGTCGATGCTTAAATTCGACACATTAACAGCGCCGGCCCTTTTGAGCCGGCAGCGCCACCCCGGCATGTTTGTTCGCCTGGGGGAAAAGGTCCTGGCTCAGGCGGCGGGGCTTGGTTTAATATTTTCGTTTATCGGGGCTGTCTGCCTGGCCTTTATTCATGTCTGCCTGCACCCCGGCGCGCTTCGCAAAGATGATACCTTCTCATCGATGGAAAAAGTCGGTGTGGATGCGCTGCCCGTAGTGGCCCTGATCAGCTTTTTGCTGGGGTTGATCATGGCCTTTATGTCTTCGGTCCAGCTGCAGCAGTTCGGGGCCAACATCTATGTCGCCTCGCTGGTCAGCCTGGCCATGGTCCGTGAACTGGGGCCGATCATGACGGCCATTATCGTCGCCGGCAGGTCGGGGTCCGCCTTTGCCGCCGAGATCGGAACCATGAAGATCTCAGATGAAGTCGATGCCCTGTTTACCATGGGCTTTGACCCCACGCGTTTTCTGGTAATCCCCAAAATCGTAGCCGCAGTTATCACGGTCCCCCTGCTGACACTTTTTTCAAACCTGTTTGCCATACTCGGCGGTCTGGTGGTCGGGGTCTTTATGCTGGATCTGACGGCCAATGCCTACATGGCTCAGACGCTGCAAACCCTGACTCTGTTTGATGTTTTCTGGGGATTTTTTAAGGCCGCTGTGTTTGCCCTGCTGATCACCGGGATTGGCTGCCTGAGGGGATTTCAGGTTCGGGGCGGCGCTGCCGACGTGGGCCGGGCGACCACATCGGCCGTGGTCAGCAGCATCTTTTTCATCATACTGGCGGATGCTCTTTTTGCCGTCATTCTGCGATACTGGAAATGAAACGCAACCGATGAACACAAAAGCGATTATCCAGGTTAGGGATCTGGTCGCCCGATACGGCGCCGATATTATTCTTGATCGGATTTCATTTGATGTTTATGAAGGTGAAATATTCGCGGTTTTAGGGGGCAGCGGCAGCGGTAAAAGCACCTTGCTCAAACACCTTTTGGGGCTGCTGCAACCCGCCGCCGGAGAGATCATCATTGATGGCGATGGCATCTCCGATTGCGATGAAAACAGGTTGCAGCAGATACTCCGAAAGATCGGTGTCCTTTACCAGAGCGCCGCCCTGTTCGGCTCGATGACAGTGGCCGAAAATGTGGCGCTGCCGATTTTAGCCTATACGGATTTGCCCGAAGAATATGTGTCGCACCTGGTGCGCATGAAGCTCAATCTGGTTCATCTGGGGGGCTATGAAAATTATTTGCCGTCCGAGATCAGCGGCGGAATGAAGAAAAGGGCCGGACTGGCAAGGGCCATGGCCCTGAATCCCAAGATCCTGTTTTTTGATGAGCCCTCTGCCGGCCTGGATCCGGTCACGTCTGCCGAGCTGGACAACCTGATGCTTCATCTCAACAAAAGTCTGGGAACCACCATGGTCATTGTCACCCACGAGCTTGAGAGCATCTTTGCCGTGGCCGATCGCGTGATCATGCTGCATAATAGCACCCGGGGGATTATCGCAGAAGGTGATCCGAAATATTTGCGGGACCAGAGCCGCAATCCATTTGTAAAGCAATTTTTCAATCGTCTTCCCGGCGAGATGACCGCCGCCAATCGAAAGGATGAATTATAATGGCCACCCGCAAAACCAAGTTTGCAGTCGGCCTGTTTGTCTTCATGGGACTTGCGTTTGCGATATGGATAACCATATGGCTGGGCATGTCACGCTATTTAGAAAAAGGCCGCTATTTCGTTACCTATTTTGATGAGTCGGTGCAAGGCCTCGGCATCGATTCACCGGTCAAATACCGGGGGGTTTTTATCGGTCGCGTCGAAAGCATCGGGGTGGCGCCGGATTCAAAGTTGATCAAAGTAATTTTCAACATCGAATCCGACCAAAAACTTGACCCGAACATCGTGGCCCAGCTAAAAGCAGTCGGGATTACCGGAGCCATGTTTGTGGAGCTGGATCAAAAAAAAGCGGACGAGCCGGATCAATCGCCTGCGCTGGGCTTCCCGTCGGAGTATCCGATTATTGCCTCCAAACCGTCTGAAATCAGCGGATTATACGGTGGCCTCAATAAGGTCCTGGATCAGATAAAATTACTGGATCTGGAGGGAATTTCGCACAAAATTAAAACGACCCTGGATAATATCAACCAGACTGTTGATAATGCCAACATCCAGCGCATATCCAAAACGGTTGAAACCTCATTTGAGCGCATGGAAAGGATTCTGGCGGATAAAAGGTGGGATAAAATTTTGGACGCAGCCAACAGCACCCTGAATCGCCTGGAAGACCTTGTCAGCAGCAAAGAGCAGACGATCGCAAGCGCTATTGATGATTTTAGCCGGGCAATGCAAAATGCCAATATCCTTTTAGACGAGGGCTCCGCGCTGGTCGGCGGGACCGATGCCTCTGTATCTGAGCTGATGCACCATCTGTTAAGTGCCGCCCGGAATTTGGAAACAGCCAGCGACAACCTGGACCGACTGATGGAAATTCTGGCCGACCATCCATCACAATTGATGTTCGGCCAGCCACCCAGGCCCCGCAATGTCGAAGCTGAGGCCGGCAATCCGTAAGGGGAGATGATCGATGACACGTGCTACGGTAGTTGTGATTTTATGGATCGGGCTGGCGCTGGGGTTGAGCGCCTGCCTCAATTTTAAGCAGCCCAGCAATAAAATCGAGTATTACAGCCTCGAATATGACCCGCCTCCCATGCGCGATCTTGAGCCCATTTCGAATGTCATCGCGGTGGAACTTTTCGGTGTCTCGCCGATTTACAATACCCGTAAAATCATCTATCGCGACAAGTCATTCAAAAGGGCCGCTTATGACTACCATAAATGGCATGCGAATCCCGGGGAATTTGTCAGCCACTTCCTGGCCCGCGACCTGCAGCGATCCCATCTGTTCAAGGCTGTTGTGCCCCGCAATCGCCCATTCCCCGGAGCTACCGTGCTGGGGGGCAGCGTGGATGAATTCCTGGAAGCCGACATGCCCGCTGGCTGGCAGGCAGTTTTATCGCTGAGTATTATCTTAATTGCGGAACACGAACCCGATGCTGCTAAAAAAATCCTGTTTCAGAAAACCTACGATATTCGCAAGCCCTGCCGGCGGAAAAACCCCAGGGCGTTGGCCGAAGCCATGAGCCAGGCAATGTCGGAAGCCTCAGCCCGCATCATCAGAGACGTTTATGAACATCTGGCGCAGCGCCAATAAAATTTATGGCGGCCAATCTGCATTTTGCGGCTCAAGACAATCAGCCGGCCGTCAAACCGTACAAATTAGAACGCAATATGCAGTCCGACTAAGACCCGTTCAATTCATGGCAGCGGCCCATCCCCGGCATTCGTTTTCCGGCCGCTACCTTCTGCCTTCTCTTTTCTGACACTTCTCCTCAGTCCTTAGCCCTCTGTCCTCTGACTTCTGTCTTCTGTCCTCTGATCAGTTACGTCACACTCCCGTCTACCAACGGTATGATCCGCAGAGTTACCCTTCTATTTGTAGCGTTGCTCGAAGAGATAGGCTGGGACTCACCAAAACCGACGGAGCGGATCCGTTTGGGATCGATGCCGTGCTGAATCAACACATTTTTTACGGCCGCTGCTCTGCGTTCGGACAACTGCTGATTATAAGTTTCGGTGCCAATCGCGTCTGTGTGTCCTTCAACCTGAATGGCGGTGTGATCGTATTTCTGCAGCACGGGCGTGACGCGATCGATTTCGGCAAATCCGCCGGATTTAAGGGCGGCCGAATCAAAATCGAAGAACACATCTCCTTTGAAAGTGGCTAAAAGGATATCGGTGTTTTCCCGATCCCGTTCAATGCTGGCACGATTGTAGGCTCTTGATTCCGCAAGGGCAGCATTGAGTTCGGCTTCCTGCCGGTCCATGTAGGAAGCCACCTGATAACCAGCCAGACCGCCGAGTCCGGCACCGATTAATCCGCCAATCCATGCCCCGGTATTGCCACCGTAGGCACCCCCGATAACGGCCCCCACCCCGGCGCCGCCGGCAGTACCGACAGCGGTACCGGTTTGCTGTCTTTGAGACATTCCCGTACATCCAATAAGCGATAATACCAATACCAGCGCTACGAATTTCTTTTTCATCTGTTCTCTCCTTTTCTCATCAGTAAATGGATCAGGAAAATTTGAAGCCTATGACGCAATTGATTTTCGAAAGGTTTACAAACACCGATTTGAGGCCGGCGCATGTGACATTTTTTATACGGCTTGTTGATTAAATCTGTCAGTTTGGAACAAAAAAATGGCCGATCAGGTAGTTAACCCTAACGATTTATTCACTTTTAAAATAGAGCCTTTCGATGGTGCGATTATTGCAAAATTACAGCAGATTATTTGAATGCGGGTCTATTTAAGAATAAATCGATACAACTACATGAAGGGGCGCCGGTGCAACGGGTACTGAATTTATTCACGTGTTGCTTTTTTTTGCTTTGCGGAAATGTTTACGCCGGCTTTGAGTCCGAGGTGATTGATCTGGTCAATGTCGAAAGGGCCGCCGAGGGGCTGCCGCCATTGAGTTACGATGCCGGCCTGGGGGCTGCCGCCCGGGGTCATTCCGAAGACATGGGGTTGCAGAACTATTTCAGCCACACGGGCCTTGACGGGCGAACCGCATGCGGTCGCGTCACGGATGCCGGCTACACCTGGAACTACTGCGGTGAAAACATCGCTGCCGGCCAGCCGACCCCTGAAGATGTCATCGACACCTGGATGGCCAGCGCCGGGCACCGCGCCAATATATTGAACCCCAATTTTTGCGATATCGGTGTCGGATATGCTTATGTGGCCAACAGTACCTATGGCCATTACTGGACCCAGAATTTTGGACGCCGCAGCGGCCTCAGTTCCTGTCCGGAAATTGCCAGCTATATGTTCACGGCAACAGCCGGCGCGGGCGGCAGCATCGCACCGCAGGGCAACTTTTCAATCGATCAGGGCGGCGATATCACCTTCACCATC
>Ga0265303_10000602_pt1 | contig 20647 bp, 11 predicted proteins | sample Helome_2_FD_192494 | JGI IMG/M metagenome (GOLD analysis project Ga0265303, IMG submission 192494) | Marine sediment microbial communities from subtidal zone of North Sea - Hel_20160317 (Illumina Assembly) | ecosystem: Environmental > Aquatic > Marine > Subtidal zone > Sediment ... | reverse complement strand
GCACCTGTCTGCTCCGGATGGGCATTCGTTGGGGGTGATGGAAATGCCCTTCGATGCGGATCAACTCACCGCGAACTCAGTAGCTTCATGGCAAAGAGGCGAAGTTTTTAAGGGCCATTGGAACAAGAAACAATTCATTGATTTTATGCAAACCATGGAAGATCTGGGTCAGATCAAAAACAAAAAGGTCTATCAGGGGGCTGAGCAACCTCCGGAATCGCTTCACCTGCACTTTTTACCGTTTACCCAGGGCATGCTGTATGTTGGGAATGTAGAGCCTTTGGCAGATGATCAGATAGAGTCCGTACAATCCCTGGCCGATGCTTTTGCCATCGCTTACGCTCGTTATGAAGACTTTACCAAATTAGAAAAAGCGAAACAAAGTGTCGAAACCACTTTAAGCGAACTCAAAACAACACAATCTCAGCTGGTCCAATCCGAAAAAATGGCTTCTCTGGGCGAACTTACTGCAGGTATAGCGCATGAAATACAGAACCCTTTAAACTTTGTCAATAATTTTTCTGAGGTAAGTGTAGAACTTATTGAGGAAATGCACCAAGAATTGGAGAATGGAGACCTTGAAGAAGCAAGAGCTTTAGCAGATGATGTAAAACAAAATCTGAATAAAATTACTCATCATGGAAAACGAGCTGATGTTATTGTCAAAGGGATGCTACAGCATAGTAGAAGCAGCAGCGGAGTAAAAGAACCTACAGACATTAATGAATTGGCCGATGAATATCTGCGGCTGGCCTATCATGGTCTTCGGGCAAAAGACAAATCTTTCAATGCAACTATGGAAACAGATTTTGATGAAGGCATTGGCAAGGTGAATATAATACCTCAAGATATTGGCAGGGTTATTTTGAATTTAATAACCAATGCTTTCTATGCCTGTACTGAGCGCAGTCGAAGTGTGGTGAATGAGAAGTCATCCAACACTAATTCCTCGGAAAGTGAAAAATATGAACCCATCGTTTCAGTTAGTACTAAAAAGAAAGGTGACCAGGTTTTGATTTCGGTAAAAGATAACGGCAATGGAATACCAAAAAAAGTTATGGACAAAATCTTTCAACCCTTTTTTACAACTAAGCCAACCGGACAGGGAACCGGATTGGGATTATCCTTATCTTATGATATAGTAAAAGCGCATGGTGGGGAACTCAATGTTAAAACGAAGGATAATGAAGGTGCGGAATTTACTGTTATGTTGCCAGTTTAGGCTTGTTATGCTAATTGTGATCTTCTTTTAATGTCCTTTTTTATTAATAGGGTAATTTTTTTTATACCTTATAGAAACTTTTATGTGTAACATCCCATATATACACATTTTGTTTGCTTTTATCTGTCGAGTATTCAATTACATTAGCCTAATTTATTTGGATCCGAATATTGTGAAGTGATTTACCATTTCAATTACGAGGGCTTGATTTCCTTTGTTATAAAAATTTGAGCATATGAGACCAATGTTTGCCTTGCTTTTTACATTATCTCAAATAATTAGTTTGAATATAATCTCTGCTCAGGAGGTTGTGATTTCCGGTACAGTTTCGGATGCCAATGGCCCTCTGATTGGCGCAAACATATTGGAAAAAGGCACTATCAATGGAACACAATCTAATTTTGAAGGGAACTTCTCCCTTAAGGTCACTGATGAAAATGCCATCTTGGTGTTCTCCTTCATCGGGTATGCAAATAAGGAAGTACCGGTAATGGGACAAACAACCTGGCAAATAGAAATGCGAGCAATTACGGCTAATTTGGATGAGGTTATTGTCATTGCCTATGGGACAACTACAGTAAAAGATGCCACGGGTTCTGTTGTTGCAGTAGCTTCCAAGGATTTTAATAAAGGGATTATTATTTCACCGGAACAACTGATACAAGGTAAAGCCGCGGGAGTGCAGATAACCGAGACCAGTGGAGAACCGGGTGCAGGAATTGAGATCCGTATCAGGGGCAGTAATTCTGTACGTTCCAATAACAATCCATTATTTGTGGTAGACGGGGTACCACTCGATGGCGGTGCAACATCCTCATTTGAATCCAGTAGGCCCGCAAGAAACCCATTGAACTTTTTGAATCCTTCAGATATTGAAAGTATCAGTGTTCTTAAAGATGCCTCCTCTACAGCTATTTATGGATCACGAGGTGCCAACGGGGTAGTTATTATTACAACGAAAAATGGTAAGACGGGTGGTGCCGGTGTTTTTGAATTTTCCTCAACCGTAGGTGTTTCCTCTGTTGCAAAGAGATTTGATCTATTAGATAGAGATGAGTTCCTGGCAGGAATTGCACAGTATGGTGGGGATGCAGAAGCAGTTGATTTTGGAGGCAATACGGACTGGCAGGATTTTGTTACAAGAACGGGGATCTCCGAAAATCTAAATTTATCCTGGTCCAAAAATTATGGCAAAGGCAACTTTTTAGCCACCTTTGGTTACGGAAAGGAAAACGGAATTATAAAGAAGACTTCCCTCGAAAGGATCAGCGCAAGACTTAATTGGTCACACCGTTTCTTAAAAGACAAACTTGAGCTTAGTTTTAGGGGGACTTTGTCCAGAGTTAATGATGAGGCTTTTTCACCTTCGCAAGCTTTGTCCCTTGCTTATATAGCCAATCCCACTATTCCGGCAAGCCTGGATTTTGTTTCATCTGGTATTCTAACGCCTGCAGAGGTTTTGGAATATCAACAGATCACGGGCTCTACCAATAGATTCTTAGGGAATATTTCAGTAGATTATGCAATTACTCCAGAACTGTCAGCCAAGTTAACCGTAGGGTATGACAACTCTGAATCTTCAACGGTTTCTGTTAATAGCCGAGATAACCTGGATGCATTTGGTGCTCCCGACAGAGGAACCGGACGTCTTTTCGATCTGGATATTACAAACAATTTATTAGAGGCCATAGTTACCTATAAAAAGAACTTTAAAAGTTCCTCCCTGGATGCCCTTTTAGGATTCTCGTACCAGGATTTCCAAAGAAGTGGAAGAAATGTACAGGGCTGGGGATTTTCTACCAGTGATCTTAATGATGCAGGACAAGATTTGGTAAATTCTGCGAATGTCATTGAAGCAGCCATAAGCGGAAATTACCAACAGTATGGTCTTGGAACCAACGATCCTGATATTTTTGTGAACAGGCTCTTCCCATTGGGAACAGATATGATTTCGCCGGTAGCCACCAGTGTTACTTCTATTTTTGGGGACACCTATGATTTTACAGATGAATTGCAATCATTCTTTGCCAGGTTAAACTATTCCATCAACAATAAATACCTTTTTACTGGAACAATTCGCGCGGATGGTTCTTCACGTTTTGGTCCGGATAACCAATATGGTTTCTTTCCCTCAGGTGCTTTTGCCTGGAAAATAGATGAAGAAGACTTTATTGGCCCCGGTATTTCTACCTTAAAACTTAGGGTAAGTGGAGGTCTCACAGGGAATCAGGAAGGTCTTGGTTTTGGTAATTTTGTTAGAACTGAACGATACGAAGAAGGGAGGATTGGAAATGGGGGGGAAATAAACATTCCGGGAACCCAGGTAATTTCATTTGTAAACAATGAATTGCAATGGGAAGAAACATTGTCATTTAATGTTGGCATTGATTTTGGATTTAATATTGATAGGCTTACCGGTTCAATTGATCTTTACCGAAAGGAGACAGATAATTTATTGATACGGGTTACAGCGGCGCAACCTTCACCACGACCATTTTTATTCCAAAATTTAGACGCTATTGTATTAAACCGGGGGATTGAATTTGTATTGGGATATGATTTTGTGCAATCTGATAATTTCAATTTGGATGCCTCGTTTAATATCGCTTATAATGAGAACGAATTACAGGATTTTCCAGGGCAAATTCCTGCAGGGAATTTTGGCGGCCAGGGATTGTCAGGGGCATTTGTCCAGTTGCTTACAGGAGGCCAGCCCTTATTTTCTTACTATTTAAGGCCTTTTGAGGGTTTTGATGAAAACGGCCAGCCAATAGGAGATGTTCAGGCCCTTGTTGGGAAAGATGCGTTACCAGATGTGACTGCCGGGTTCTCTTTAAACGCATCCTATAAAAATTGGAATTTCGCGGCCTATCTTACAGGCCAGTTTGCTTACTCGGTATATAATGCCACCAGGAATGCTTTTTTCACAGCCGGGTCTTTGAGGAGTGGAAACAATGTTACAAAAGATGTTTTAACAAATGGTGAATCTGGAGATGCGGCCGCTGATGTTTCTGAGCGATTCCTGGAAAATGGGGATTATGTTCGTATACAAACATTAAGCATTGGTTATAATGTACCTATAAGTGGCACACGAACTTTTAAAAGCCTTCAGTTAAGCGTTATTGGCCAAAATTTATTTCTATTTACGGGCTATAGTGGACTTGATCCGGAGGTTAATACAGCCGGCGGCAATTTTATAAACGGTATTCCTACAGCGGGGATTGATAATCTGGCCTACCCAAGACCAAGGATAATTTCTTTTAATTTAACCGCAAAATTTTAACAAAACATGAAAAATGCACAAATCAAAAACTATTTGTTGCCGGCCATCCTGGGAATAGCTTTCATGTCCTGTTCCGATTTGGAGATAGAAGCAACAGATCGCATTATAGATAGATCCACAGCAGAGGGAGGAATATTCAACGGCGTAGAAAGTGTACCTGCTTCACTTGACAATATTTATAACCGATTAGGTCCTAACTTGATTGGGACTGGCGGTTATACCGGTTTGCAACATATAACCACGGATGAACAGATTGTTCCTACCAGAGGTACTGACTGGGGTGATAATGGTTTATGGAGGAACTTGCATGCCCATACATGGGATTCATCACACGCAGTTGTTGTTTTTACATGGGACACGTGGAATGAAATCATATTCCTTACTTCCGAGGTTATCGATCCCAGAAGTAATGCTTCACAAGAAGAGGTGGCACAAGCAAGTTTTATTCGGGCTTTTGCCACTTGGGTTATTATGGACCTGTTTGGTCAGGTTCCCAATAGAGCGCCGGATGAAGGGCCGGAAATTAATCCTGTTGTTTTATCAAGAACTGAAGCACTTGCCTCTGTACTTAGTGACCTGGATATTGCCATTGAAGGATTACCATCAGCTTCAGCTGGGGATATGGACATTCTTAAAAGAGGCACCAAAGCCGCTGCCCGCTTCTTAAAAGCCAGGGTTCTTTTAAATTCTGGGGTTTATAATGGTACTGGGATTCCTATATCGCTGGACGAAGTTATTTCCTTAGTAGATGAAATCGCTGCCGAAGGTTTTGCTTTGCAATCGGGCTACTTTGATATATTCCAGGAGAGCGCCGATACGGAAACCGTCTTTTGGCTACCAACCAATGTTGGCGTTCTAATTTATGGATCGTTACATTACAGTCAAGGTATTGGGGGTTGGAATGGCTTCAGTACCTTATCTGAATTCTATGATATATTTGAAGGTGATGCGAATAACAACGCCTTTGGAATAGGGCAGGAAGAGCGCAGAGGGTTTGTTCCGGGGATAAATGAATCGAATGAAACCAACAAAGGGATAGGATATGGTTTTCTAATAGGACAACAGTATAATGCAGATGGCACTAAAACAAAAGACCGTACAGGTAAAGACCTGGTATTTACCAGGGAATATCCGGGTTTAATAGGTGTTGGCGAGGCTAATGGAATCCGAGTACTTAAATATCACCCAAGTATCAACAATGGATTTGTAAATCATGCTATTATTTTTAGGTATGCAGATGCTCATTTGATGAAAGCCGAAGCTATTTTACGTTCCGGTGGCGATGCCACTGCCATGGTGAATGAACTTAGAGTCCTTAGAGGAGCTACCCCTCTTGGGGTGGTATCTGAAAACGAATTATTGGAAGAAAGGGGAAGGGAATTATATCTGGAATTGGTTAGAAGAACAGATATGATACGTTTTGCGCAGTTTACCAGGAATTGGGAGTTTAAAGACACAAATTCTATAGGGGATGAAACCAAAAATTTGTATCCCATTCCATCAAATGCATTGCTTACTAATCCTAATTTGATCCAGAATCCTGGATATTAAAAAGATCAGGTAACCACTTAAAATGAAAAATAGACATAGCGCCATCACATCTACATTGCAATATAAGTTCTACTTTATCCTTGGTTTTATAATCTGTCTTTGCAATATAAGTTCTGCCCAGCCCCAACAACTTAAATTCAACAAAATTGAAGGGGCAAATGGGATTAGTTTAGGTAAGATAAACGCGATTACACAGGACAAAAAAGGTTTTATGTGGTTCTCAGATCAGACGAATGGGGCCATAATAAAATATGATGGAATCCATATGACCATGTATCGGCATGACCCCAAAGATCCGAACACCCTGGGCGTCAACTATCCTGAATGTTTGTTCGCAGATCCTTCCGGTAGGATTTGGGTTGGTGGGGGAGGGGGATTAAGCAGGTTTGACCCGGGGTCCGGTACTTTTACGCATTATCGTCATGACCCCAATGATCGCGGAGGTTTGAGTAGTAATGCCGTTAATGCAATACACATGGATCATCTAGGCTATCTTTGGTTAGGTACAGCTGAAGGCCTTGATCGACTGGACCTAAAAACAGGAAAGTTCACTCATTTCAGCCACGATCCCAACGATCCTACAAGCCTGAGTCATAATAAAGTAAGGGCCATATATGAAGACCGGGAGGGTACGCTTTGGATCGGAACTGGAGTGCCATGGGTGCATAATCCTGAAGGTGGTCTTAATAGATTTGATCGAAACAATGGCACTTTCACTCGTTATTTGCACGACCCCAATGATACAAACAGTCTTGCTGGCAATAAAGTACGAGCCATATTTGAAGACAGTAAGGGTAACTTTTGGATCGGAACTGATAAAGATGGTTTGCATACCTTAGATCGTAAGACAGGAAAGTTCACACGTCATTCATATGATCCCAAACACCCTGAAAAATTAAGTCGCCCACCGGTAAATACGGTAATTGGCTATGACCATATTACCTTTATTTTAGAAGATGCCGATGAAAAAATATGGATTGGGACCGCTGGAAACGGTATTAACCGATATGATCCTGAAAATCAGAAAATCTCACATTTTGGTAATGATGCGGATAAAACAGGAACCTTCCCTGATAATTCTGGCTGGTGGGCATATGCTTCAAATGATGGATTGGTTTGGCTGACCACACAGCAAGAAAACTTATTTAAAATTGATCTTCGCAATGTTCATATCCCACATTTTGCGGTAGAAGGCCTTAATAGGTCTTTAATGGAGGAAGGATCATTCTTCATGTGGATGGGCACTAATAATGGTTTGGTACGTAAAAATTTGAAAAACGGAACCTCTGAGAGGTACATAGATGAACCGTTGAATGAAAAAAGTATAAGTAGCAGGTTTATTTCAAAAATATATAAGGACAAGGAGAATGTCTTATGGATTGGAACGGGCAATGGCCTAAATAGGTATAATTCTGAGAATGAAAATTTTACCCGCTACGTTCATAACCCAAATGACTCTACAAGTTTGAGTGGTTATGGTATTTCGGATATATATGAAGATCGGGATTCTAACTTATGGGTTGGGGTAAATGGTGGAGGATTGAATCTATTGGATAGGGATACCGGGAAGTTTACCAATTTTAAATCGGACGACAAGGATCATGGCAGTATTAGCGATGATCATGTATCAAGAATTCTTGAAGGAGAAACAAATGAACTTTGGATAGGGTTGTCCGGGAATGGTGGTGTAAATAAAATGGACCGAAAAACCGGGGAATTCAAGCAATATCTTCAAGGTCATATTACAAATGACTTGTATAAGGATAAATCAGGTGTAATCTGGGCGGGGACCAGAAATGGACTTTATCGTTATTACCAAACATTGGATGATTTTTATTCATTAGGTGATGAAAATACAGAAATTGATATTAATTCAGTGGTAATGTCAATCATCGCCGATAATGAAGACAATCTTTGGATAAGTAGCCTGAGCGGGATCTACAAATTGAATAAATCCAGGGATAACTTAATCCACTTTGGAAAAGAAAGTGGGGTAATAACTTCTGATGGGGATAGGTTATTCAAGGCCTCAGGGTATAAAGCTAATGATGGGAGACTCTTTTTTTGTGATAGTAGAGGATATTACTCTTTTTATCCTGTAGATTTCAAGACGTCCCTTGATGAATTACAATTATATTTTACCTCTTTTTGGGTAAATAATCGAGCTCTGGTTCCAGATAAAAATGGACCGTTAAAGGAATCGCTTTTTGACACTAAGGAACTTCTGCTGGATCATAATGAAAATGAATTTGCTTTTAGTTTTACTGCTATAGATTATCGCGATTCTGGTGATAAGATATTGTATTACAAATTGCAGAATTACGATACAGACTGGCGCGAAGCCCGCGTTGAGGATAAAGTGAATTACTTTAAGGTACCTCCCGGCAATTATATTTTCCAGATAAAAACCGTCAATGGTATAAATGGTATATGGTCCGAAAAAAACATTGGTGTGACCATTGCACCTCCCTGGTGGACTACCTGGTGGGCCTATGGCTTATATTTTGTTTTATTTATTGTGGGTATTTATGCAATAGACCAATATCAGCGAAAACGCTTACTTGAAAAGGCCAGAGCGGAGACAAAGGAAAAAGAACTTGCCCAGGCTAAGGAGATCAAAAAGGCATATGCTGAACTGAAAGCCACTCAAAGTCAATTAATCCAGTCAGAAAAAATGGCTTCATTGGGCGAACTCACTGCCGGCATCGCCCACGAAATACAAAACCCATTGAATTTTGTAAATAATTTCTCTGAAGTCAGCAATGAGCTGATTGATGAGATGAGAGAAGAAATAGCTAGAGGAGATCTTGAGGAAGCAAAAGCAATCGTGGAAGACATCAAACAAAATCTGGAAAAAATAAATCACCATGGCAAACGTGCCGATGCCATTGTGAAGGGCATGTTGCAACACAGTCGCAGTAGCAGTGGTGTAAAAGAACCTACCGATATCAATGAATTGGCTGATGAATATCTACGGCTGGCGTATCATGGTCTTAGAGCGAAGGACAAATTGTTCAATGCTAAAATGGAAACGGATTTTGATGATACAATTGGCAAAATCAATGTCATTCCTCAAGATATTGGCAGGGTAATACTCAATTTAATTACGAATGCTTTCTATGCCACCGATGAAAAAAAGAAAAAGAATCAAATTGGTTATGAACCAAAAGTTACTGTAACCACAAAAAAAGAAGGCGAAAAGGTTTTTATTTCTGTAAAGGACAATGGCAATGGTATTCCTAAAAAGTTGCTTGACAAAATATTCCAACCTTTCTTCACCACAAAACCAACAGGGCAGGGAACCGGATTGGGATTATCTTTATCCTATGATATTGTAAAAGCACATGGAGGAGAGTTGAAGGTGGATACCGAGGAAGGGAAAAGCACCACTTTTTTTATTACCTTAAGCACTAAATAATACCTTCGTTTTGAAAAACTATATTCCTGCCGCACTAATCCTACTACTTCTCTTTTGCGCAGGAGATGCCTATGCACAAACTCAGGAGGTAGACATAATCCCTATCCCCGGCGCAAGTGGTCTTACACTGGGAAAGATTAACGACATAGTCCAGGATAAATACGGATTCATGTGGTTCCTTGATCAAACTAACCAATATGTTGTAAGGTATGACGGATCTACCATGAAACGGTATACTTATGATGAAAGCAATCCGGATAGCCCATATTCATTAGGCGGTTTTAGCCTCGAATGTCTGTATGCTGATGCGAATGGTATAATCTGGATAGGGGGTGGTGGGCGGATAGATCGTTTGGATCCATTGACGGATACATTTGTGCATTACAGGCACGATCCGAAAGATTCACAAAGTTTGACAGATGGGTTTGTTTCGACTTTATTGATGGATCGCTTAGGATATCTTTGGGTCGGTACATCAGGTGGATTAGATCGTTTAGATCAGGAGACCGGAAAATTCGCACATTTCAAACATGACCCTAAGGATAATAGTAGTCTAAGCAATAATAATGTGAGGTCACTATATGAAGACCGGGAAGGTATCCTTTGGGTGGGTACCGGTTTTGAATACGGGAATAATGAGAGGGGCGGTCTCAATAAGCTGAATAGAGCATCTGGAACATTTACAAGGTATTTGCACGATGCGAATAACCCCCATAGTCTTAATAGCAACAAAGTACGGTCTATTTTTGAAGACAGTAAAGATAATCTTTGGATAGGCACAAGGGGTGGATTACACAGGCTGGACCGGGAGAGCGGTGAATTCGAGAGAATGGCGGAAAATCCGGGCACCCTTGAGAAAAGTATTCTTAAGGGCATGGTTACAAGCATTACAGAAGATAAAGAAAATAGGCTTTGGATCGGCACACTGCAAGGCAAGATTGGCAACTACGACCTGGATACGAAATCAGTTGTCGAGTACAACATTACCTCAATTTGGAAGATTGTAGCATCAAAGGATGGCCATATTTGGGTGAGCACAGAAAGAGATTTTCGACTATACAAATTTGACCCGTACCACACAAAGATTGAATCCAGTGATGAAGAATTGCATGCATTATTTCAGGAATCTCCTGCTGTGCTATGGAAAGGAAGTATAAATGGATTAGTGCGTGTTGATCTACAAAGTGGAAAAGAAACTAAATTCACCAGTGACGCCAACAATGAACATAGCCTAAGTGACAATAGAGTAACTGCCATCACAAAAGACCATCAGGGAAGTATTTGGGTGGGTACCGGACATGGACTCAATCGGTATAATGCGGTTAACAATACCTTCACAAGGTATTTTGACAAGAACAAAACACAGGAAGAAGGCTGGCGCAGCCGTATTTCCTACATATATGAAGACATCCAGAAAAATTTATGGGTTTGTACCAATTATGGATTGGGTAAATACAACAGAGAAGAGGACCAGTTTTCGTGGATAACAGCAGAGAGGAACCCGTTTCTAATGAAGTCAGACAGTTCCGATGCACTTAGCATTAGTTCAAATCAGGTCATGATGGTTCAAGAAGATGCTAGCAAAGTATTATGGATAGGAACCCTTAAAGGGGGCATCAATAGATTTGATTCCACGACCAATAAGTTTAAGCACTATTTGCCCGGTATAGGAGCATGGCAATTAGTAATTGATAAGGAGGGTGTAATATGGGCAGGAACATGGACAGGCCTTTACTTTTATAATCCAGCCACGGACCGATTTGAACGGCACGCTATTGAGGAAGGCATCTCATCAATCATCGAAGATGATTCAGGAAACCTTTGGATTACAGCGGCCAGGGGTCTTTACAAGGTTTATCCTGATCGAGAGCAATACGTTTTGTTTGGACCCAAAAATGGTGTGGCCGCACAGGAAGCAATGGGTCCTTCGTTTAAGGGACTTGATGGGGAAATCACTTTTACACGAAGGGAGGGCGGTTATTATAAACTTGATCCTGAAAAGTTATATGTCAGAAAAGATACAGCCAGACTCTATTTCACCAAGTTCTGGGTCGGCAATGAGCACTTAACCTCATTTACAAAAGGACCCTTGTCTGGTCCGCCATTATTAGCCAAGACACTTGAACTAAAACACGACCAGAACATCTTTTCCATTAGTTTTACCAAAGTGGATTTCCGTGCCGATATTGATGAAAAAATATTTTATTTTCTGGAGAATTATGATCAGGAATGGAGGGCTGCCAGTCCCCAGGAGAAGATCAGTTACTCCATGGTGCCACCGGGGGAATATACGTTTCGCATTAAAAGCCCAACAAAAGGCAATGGTATTTGGGTGGAGAAGGAAATTCCTATTACAATCTTGCCGCCCTGGTACAAAAGTTGGTGGGCCTTTGGATTTTATGGGCTCATTTTCGTAGGGAGTCTTGTAGGAGCTGATCGTTTTCAACGGAAACGAATTATTGATAAGGAAAGAGCATTGGCAAAAGAAAAAGAATTAGCTCAGGCCAAAGAAATTAAAAAAGCCTATGGTGATCTTGAAGTGGCGCATACCAATCTCAAAGCTACCCAAAGTCAACTTATCCAATCGGAAAAAATGGCTTCATTGGGCGAACTCACTGCCGGGATTGCCCATGAAATCCAAAACCCTTTGAACTTCGTGAATAATTTCTCAGAAGTCAGCAATGAGCTAATCGATGAGATGAACGAAGAATTGCAGAAAGGGGATCTGGAAGAAGCTAAAGCAATCGCTGGTGACATCAAGCAAAATCTCGAAAAAATTAATCATCATGGCAAACGTGCTGATGATATTGTAAAAGGGATGCTGCAGCATAGCCGTAGCAGCAGCGGAGTAAAAGAACCTACAGACATCAACGCATTGGCCGATGAATATCTGCGCCTGGCTTATCATGGGTTACGTGCCAGAGACAAAAGCTTTAATGCGAAGTTTGAAACTGCCTTTGAAGAAGGCATTGATAAAGTAAAAGTTATTCCACAAGACATAGGAAGAGTGATTTTGAATTTAATTACCAATGCGTTCTATGCAGTCAATGAGAAGTCCACTTCCATCAATTTATCCAAAGAAGCCTCTGCGAAGTTAGAAGCTTCGGAGGCCAAGTACGAGCCAAAGGTAACGGTATCTACAAAAAAAGAAAGGGGTAAAGTTATAGTTTCTGTACAGGACAATGGCAATGGTATTCCCGATTCGGTCAAGAAAAAGATCTTCCAACCTTTTTTCACAACAAAACCTACAGGGCAGGGAACCGGTCTGGGCCTTAGCATGAGTTATGATATCGTTACCAAAGGGCATGGGGGGGAGTTATCCGTCCTAAGTAAAATAGGTGAAGGAGCAGAATTTGTGGTTTCATTGCCAATAGAAAAGAAACCTAAATAAGCAAATGGGAAATATAAAAGACATAAGATTAATGATGGGGATTATATTTGCCTTGTTTGCTTCTTGTTCAGCGACAAAGATTTTTGCACAAACCCAACAATTAAAATTTAATAAAATTGATGGATCGAATGTTATTAGTTTGGGCAAAATCAATGCGATTACTCAGGACAACCTCGGATTCATGTGGTTTTCCGACCAGTCAAACGGCGCCATTATACGTTATGACGGCAGTTATTTTAAACAATACAAACACGATCCCCAAAACTCCGGTTCTCTTGGAGGATCTTATCCGGAATGCCTTTTTGCTTCGGATTCCGGTATCATATGGATCGGCTTTTACGGTCAGGGTTTGGATCGTTTTGATCCCAGAACCAATACATTCACTCACTACAGGCACGACCCGCAGGATCCGAACAGTTTAAGTACTGACATGGTATCCGCAGTACTCGTAGATCATTTAGGCAATGTTTGGGTGGGTACCGATGAAGGCCTTGACCTTTTGGAACCCGAAACAGGTAATTTTTTACATTTCCGGTATAAGGAAAATGATTTTGCCAGCCTTAGTCACAATATAGTTCGGTCCTTGTATGAAGATCGTTCAGGAACCCTTTGGGTCGGTACAGGTTTTGCGTTTGACCCTGATACTGAAGAAGGCGGATTAAATCGATTTGACCGGAACACAGGCTCTTTCCAACGCTATGTGCACGATCCGAAAAATCCCAGAAGCCTTATCAGCAATAAGGTGAGGGCGATATTGGAAGATAGCCATGGTAATTTTTGGGTAGGAACCGACGGTGATGGGTTGCATAGTATGGATCGGGAAACCGGGGAGTTTACAAGGTATACCCATGACCCCAACCAACCAGGCAAACTGAGCCGACCTGCCCTGAATGGAACCTTCGACCACATAACCTTTCTTGTGGAAGATAAAGCCGGAAAAATATGGATGGGCTTAGAGGATGCTGGTCTTTGCAAGTTTGATCCTATCACGCATTCGGTAACTCAATACGGAAATGAGACCAGGGATTTCAAATTTCTTGTCTATAACGAAGATTGGAATTCATTTACCAAGGGCAATTCCGCCTGGTGCGCCTATGTCACCGATGACGGGCTTCTTTGGATGAGCACGCAACGTTTTTCAAATTTCTTCAAAATCGACCTGTATAATAATCATATTCCGTCATATCCTGACGATGCTATCAATGGAGGGGTGAGATCTTTTGTAGAGGAATCGACCTCCGTCTTTTGGAAGGCTACCACATTTAATGGCCTTGTGCGCGAAGATCTGGAAAAAGGAACCTCCAAAAGATACGTACACGACCCGGAGAATGCGAAAAGCATCAGCGACAATAAATTGAATTCAATTATAAAAGATCATCTGGGACAGCTTTGGATAGGCACCGATTTTGGATTGAATAAATTTGATCCTCTCAGTGAGACATTTACTCACTATCTGCCGGATTCAGATGCTCCTGAAAGTATTAGTGATGGCTATGTAAACGTGGTTTATGAAGACAGCAAATTTAATTTATGGCTTGGTACGCAAGGAGGCTTAAATCTGATGAATCAGAAAACGGGGTCGTTCCTTCATTACAGTAATATCCCAACTGACCAAACCTCCCTCTCCGGAAATGCTGTGACCACCCTGGTCGAAGACAATCAGGGTTCCTTATGGATAGGTGTTATCCATAGCGGTGCTGGCATAAATCGATTCGACCCTATCACCCAAACTTTCAAAAGATATCTGCAGGGCTTAAGTGTTATCAGTCTTCTTGTGGATGATGGAAATGTCCTTTGGGCCGGAACAGCCGGTGGTTTGTACCGCTATGATCCTGATACCGACCGATTTGAAAATACCAATATCACTGCCAATATCACCGAGGTGATAAATGATTTGGATGATAATCTCTGGTTGTACACCACAGATGGGATTATCAGGTATGACCAGCAAAACGGTAGCACTATTCAGTATGGTGAAGAAAACGGGGTCCAAGGTATCAAAGAGTTGGCCATGTTTGGGCATCCTTATCGCAAATCAGACGGCACTATTTTCTTTGGAGGTTGGGATTTAACCGAAGGTTATTATGCCTTTCATCCAGATAAACTGTGGATATCCGGTGATGCTTCCCACCTATATTTTACAGACTTCCTAATCAACGGGGAGTCCGCTCTCATCGGAAACGGTATTAACCCAGGAGAGTTTGTCAAGGGAAGTAGTGATATAAGCCTGAAACACTACCAGAATGTTTTTGCTATTCAATTTACGGGCATTGATTACCGGAATCCAGGGAGTAATCGCCTTTTTTATATGCTGGAGAATTATGATCCCGACTGGCTGAGTACCAATGGAGAGCGACCGGCGAGTTACTTTAAAGTACCTCCGGGTGAATATATCTTTAGGATTAAAGCACAGAACAGCAGTAACGGCATCTGGTCCGAAAAAAATATTAATCTGACCATTTCTCCCCCATGGTGGACAACCTGGCGGGCATACACAATTTATGGTATATTTTTTATTGCTGGAGTATTTTTTATTGATCGTTTTCAGCGAAAGCGGTTGCTAAAAAAAGCCCAAGAAAAAGCCAAAGAAAAAGAACTGGCCCAGGCCAAAGAAATTGAAAAAGCTTATACCAGTTTAAAAGCCACACAAAGTCAACTAATCCAATCTGAAAAAATGGCGAGTCTTGGTGAGCTCACTGCCGGTATTGCCCACGAGATACAAAACCCTTTGAATTTTGTTAATAATTTTTCTGAAGTAAATAAAGAATTGTTGGTCGAAATGAATGAAGAAATTCAGAAAGGTAATTTTGACGAAGTGAAAACCCTGGCTAAAGATGTAACCGATAACGAAGAAAAAATAACCTTCCATGGTAAACGAGCCGATGCCATTGTAAAGGGCATGCTGCAGCACAGTCGCAGCAGTAGTGGAAAAAAAGAACCCACGGATATTAATGCATTAGCCGATGAATATCTACGCCTGGCTTATCATGGCTTACGTGCCAGGGACAAAAGCTTTAATGCGAAGCTTGAAACAACCTTTGAAGAAGGCATTGGAAATGTGAATGTCATTCCACAAGATATAGGAAGGGTGATTTTGAATTTAATCACAAACGCATTCTATGCAGTGAATGAGAAGTCCACCTCCGCCAATTTATCCAAAGAAGCCTCGGCGAAGTTGGAAGCTTCAGGCGACGCGCGGGCGGAAGATAAAAATTATGAACCAAAGGTAAAGGTATCTACAAAAAAAGAAGGGGATAAAGTTATAATTTCGGTACAGGACAATGGTAAAGGTATTCCCGATTCAGTTAAGAAAAAGATCTTCGAGCCTTTTTTCACAACCAAACCTACCGGTCAGGGAACCGGTCTGGGCCTTAGTATGAGCTATGACATTGTAACCAAAGGACATGGGGGCGTATTAAAAGTAACTTCCAAAGTTGGGGAAGGAACCACCTTTACCGTGGTCTTACCCGCTATTAATGAAAACAAGAAACCTAAAAAATAAATGTAAATAATCAATAAAGCATAGGACCTATGAAAATTTTAGTAGTAGACGACGAACGAGACGTACAATTACTGTTTCAACAACGGTTTCGCAAAGAGATCAGGAATAACGAACTTAATTTTGTCTTTGCGTTTTCAGGAGAAGAGGCACTTATCTATTTAGATGAACATAATCATGAGGCAGTCCTAATCCTGTCAGATATTAACATGCCTGGGATGAGCGGCTTAGAACTTTTGGAACAAATAAAGAAAAATTTTGTAGAACCACCACCCGTGGTCATGATGATCACAGCATATGGTGACCAGGAAAACTATGATACGGCCATGAAACTGGGGGCGGATGATTTTCTCACCAAACCCGTCGAATTTAGTATCTTAAAGGAAAAATTGAAAGCAATATTATGACCTCAAAAATACTGGTAGTGGATGATGAGACTGATCTTGAGGTGCTCATCAAACAAAAATTCCGGAAGCAGATACGACAAAATGAATACGAGTTTGTCTTTGCCATAAATGGAATAGATGCCCTGGAGAAACTGGACAGCCATCCCAACATGGACCTGGTTTTGAGCGATATTAATATGCCGGAAATGGACGGCCTTACCTTGCTGACCAAATTAAACGAATTAAACCCGCTGCTAAAATCAGTCATGGTATCTGCCTATGGCGACATGGAAAATATCCGTACTGCGATGAACCGGGGGGCGTTCGATTTTATTACCAAGCCAATCAATTTTGAAGACCTAACCATTACAGTGGAAAAAACCTTAAAACATGTCCGTCAAATTAAAGATACACTTAAGGCCATAAAAGAGAACAACATTTTAAAGATGTACGTAGACGAAAACGTACTAAACTTTATGGGAAGTCAGGAATATGAATCTACCATTATGGCCAATGAAAATATAGAGGCCACAGTGATGTTCATAGATGTTTGCGGTTTTACGGCAATCAGTGAGAGCACCCCGGCCGATGTGGTAGTGAATATGCTCAATACCTACTTTGATGTGATGGTTAAAGAAATTATTGCCCAACAGGGTTATGTAGATAAGTTTATCGGGGATGCCGTTATGGCGGTTTTTAGAGGGGAATATCATTTAGACAGGGCCATTGATGCAGCTTTAGGTGTACGTCAGAAAATCAGTGACCTTCCCGAGCCTGAGGGAATCTCCAATTATACGCCTAAAGTATCTATCGGCATCAAAAGCGGTGAGATGGTATCCGGGAACATTGGATCATCGAGTTTAAAAAGGTTAGACTATACAGTAATAGGGGATACCGTGAATACTGCTGCGCGTTTACAGGATTCTGCCGGAGAAAACCAAATCATTATTTCAGAGAGCTGTTATGAGGGGGTAAAGGAATCTTTTCATTGCAAAAAAGTGGGTAGCATTAATATGAAGAATAAAGCAGCCCCGGTTACCGTGTATGAAGTTTTGGAGTAACAAATTAATTTAAAACTACAGGTTTAAACGGATACATTGCAGTTGATTTAAATTTACAAAATCTTCTTTACCTTAGCATTAAACTAAAATGCCTAATGGAAAAACCAAAGGTCAAAAACGTGTTTATACAAGGGGCAATAACGCCCGACTTTATTGCTAAATCCATTGCCAATCACCAGTCTAAGACTCAGATTGGCGCCCACGATATTTTTTTAGGACAGGTAAGAGCAGACGAAATTGAAGGAAGAAAGGTTGAGGCCATTGAGTATAGTGCTTATGAAGAAATGGCTAACCTAAAATTTCACGAGATCAGAGAGGCAGCATTTAAACGCTTTGACCTAAGTTGCATGCACATTTACCACAGCACAGGGATTGTTAAGGCGGGTGAAATTTGCTTGTTTGTATTCGTTTCCTCACCTCACCGGAAAGAGGTATTTGAAGCTATGCATGAAGTTGTTGAAGAAATTAAAAAACAGGTACCCGTTTTCGGAAAGGAATTATTTGAGGATGATTCCTACCAATGGAAAGTAAACACCTAAGAATGGTAGATATTACACATAAAAAAAGTACACTTAGAACGGCAATTGCTCAGGCAGTTGTTCATGTAAGTTCTAAAAATACTATTGAGGCTATTTTGAATAAAACAGTACCCAAAGGTGATGTATTTGCCATGAGTAAAGCAGCCGGATTATTAGGGGTAAAGAAGACTTCAGACCTTTTACCAGACTGTCATCCATTACCTATTGAGTATACAGACATTGATTATGAAGTGGAAGGACTTCAGATCAAAATATTGATCACCGTAAAAACCAATTACAAAACAGGTGTGGAAGTGGAAGCCATGCACGGGGCAAGTATAGTAGCCCTGAATATGTATGATATGCTTAAGCCAATAGACAAAGGAGTTGAAATAAGTTCTATAAAACTATTGCAAAAAACAGGGGGTAAATCTGATATCAGGAATATCTAGCAAAATTATTTTCTTACTGTCCATATCTCATACATAGGGCCTCCCTTGCTGTTTTTTCCTTTATGATGCCAATCATCACCTTTAATTTCATAAGTGAAAATGAGTTGCGCGCCGACCCTGGCATTATCGCGGGAAAAAAACTCAATATTTTCTGTATAAACGCCATCCTTTGAAGTGAACGTGCCACCTCCTGTTCCGGAAAATTTGAAAGTTTCAGTATCATAGGCAATCCATTGAAAATGGCCATTGGATAAAAACTTCATTGTTTTTCGGGAATTACTTTCTCCACGTCTTTCCTGCCCTTCATCAGGCCCACGTGTTGCAAAAAGCCACTTACCATCTAATTGCTGCTCAAAATCGGGATCTTTCTTAAAGTTTAAATTAGTATCCCCAACTAAAACCAAACCTTCTTTAACAATTTCTACAGGTAATTCTACAGATGTCGTAGTATCTTCCTCATAATCAGAATTAAACTCAAGTTTCACTGTTATGACATCATTCTCTAAGCTATAAAAACCACCTATTGTCTTAACAAATTCTGCCGGCAATTTAGCGTAAATCGTATGAATCAAATATGTGTTGTCAATTTTTAGTTCATGGGTAAGCCCGTTTAAACTATCCTGCGCATGATAAACTCCGGCCGGGATCTGCGCCTGTAAATTTATGATAGAAAATACCGAAAAGAAGAGAATAAACCATTTCATAATTGATGTTTTTATAGATTTAAAAATACGGATAATTCCTTTGCAATGGCCTACCAGTCGCAAAAAGCAAAAAAAGAATTAAAAGCGTTGGGAAGGTAGATTTTTCAACATTTCTATTGTTGTACTGTCAAGGTTAAACTGCGGTTCCCACCCCCAATCTTCTTTTGCTTTAGTATCATCAATGCTTCGAGGCCATGTTTCTGCGATAGTTTGTCTGAAATCAGGACTATAAGATATTTTGAAATTTGGGATGTGTTTCTTTATGTTGACACTGATATCAGCCGGTGAAAAACTCATGGCAGACAGATTATATGAAGATCTCACTGTTAAGCGATTGGGCTCGCAATCCATAAGTTTAATGGTAGCCCTTATGGCGTCGTCCATAAACATCATGGGCAGTTTAACATCCTCATTCAGAAAACAAGTATAACTTCCTTTATTCAGGGCTTCATGATAAATTTCAATTGCGTAATCCGTGGTGCCTCCCCCAGGAAGGGTCTTCCAGCTAATCAATCCCGGATACCTTACACTTCTTATGTCTACCCCAAATTTATGGTAGTAATAGGAACACCATCTTTCACCAGATTGCTTGCTTATGCCGTAAACAGTACTGGGTTCCATTACGGTGCTTTGCGGAGTATTGTCTTTTGGCGAGTTTGGACCAAATACAGCTATACTGGAAGGCCAGAAAATTTTTTCAATTTTTCTTTCTTTGGCCAGGTTTAATACATTGAAAAGCGAATTCATATTTAAATTCCAAGCTCTTTCAGGAAATTTCTCGGATGTTGCACTCAGCATGGCTGCCATTAAGTATACCTCCTCAATTTCATGATACATCACAACATCCTCTATAGCTTCATAATTGGTAGCATCAAGGAGTTCAAACGGTCCAGAATTCATTAAACTTTCACTACCTTCCCGAATATCGCTGGCAACTACTTGTTCATTGCCGTACAACTCTCTTAAGGCAAGAGTGAGTTCTGTGCCAATCTGCCCGCAAGCTCCTAAAATAAGGATTGATTTTTGCATAGATAGAGAGTAAATATAATTCCCTGGTAAAGATAGCTTTTATTAAAATTTGTACATTCGTCTTATGGGAAAATTGTTTGTTATTGGGTTAACTTTTTTGCTTTTGTTCTCCTGTGGCGACAATCAAAGTACT
>Ga0265303_10000601_pt1 | contig 20663 bp, 13 predicted proteins | sample Helome_2_FD_192494 | JGI IMG/M metagenome (GOLD analysis project Ga0265303, IMG submission 192494) | Marine sediment microbial communities from subtidal zone of North Sea - Hel_20160317 (Illumina Assembly) | ecosystem: Environmental > Aquatic > Marine > Subtidal zone > Sediment ... | reverse complement strand
AATTAGAAAATCTACTTTCCTGGCATAGAGCATAGCGCATAGGGCATGACGTCCCTGCAATGAACGGTTTTCATAACGCTATGCGCTATGCCATTAATAGGGTTTTAGTGGTAATTTATTATTGATCGGTAATGATGCAAAGGACAACCAATTAGAACGAGTAAACATGAGGAGATCAATGGTAGACAACAACAGTGGGGAAAAGTTTGGCGGGGCCACCCGTTATGTTTTGGATGAAGAACTGGCAAAGATTGTCAATATATCGATGGCGCTTGAGATGCCGTTGCTGCTGAAAGGCGAGCCCGGCACCGGCAAAACCATGCTGGCCCATGCCGTCGCCGAAAGCCTGAAGATGCCGTTAATCGTATTGAACGTGAAGTCGAGCATGAAGCTTATCGACGCTTTGTACCAGTATGACACCCTGACCCGTCTCAACGACAGCCGTTTTGGTGATTCCAGCCGGGATGTCAGCAATATAGAAGACTATATTAAAATGGGCAAAATCGGTCAGGCCTTTACTTCAGATGTCAGAACCGTGCTTTTGATCGATGAAATTGACAAAGCCGACACCGATTTCCAGGATGATATGCTGGATGTGCTGGATCAGATGGAATTTGATATTATCGAAATAGATAAAACCGTTTCAGCCATGACCCGTCCGGTAATTGTTATTACCTCCAACGCCAAAAAGGACCTTTCCGATCCCTTTCTGGGGCGCTGTAATTTTCATCACATTGCATTTCCCGATCCGGACATGATGCGCCGAATCATCAGTGTGCATTTTCCTGAGCTGGATAACGACCTCATGGAAAAATCTATTTCTGCATTTTACCGTATGCGTCAACTGGATGCCATTGAGAAAAAACCCGCAACCCGGGAACTAATTAACTGGATCAGGGCCCTGACCGCCGATCCGGATTTTAAACCCAAACAGCTGGCCAAAGGGCATCTGCCCTATCTCGGGGTTCTATTTAAGAAAAGCCCGGATTACGCCAGAGCACAGGCGGCAGTGAATGGCCGGAGACTGAATTAAACCAGCCCATAGCTCATACTTAACAGCTCATAGCTCATAGCTGATAGCTGATAGTCTAAAGGATAAAAAATCCTTTTTTACTTATGAGCTAAGAGCTATCAGCTATGAGCTTTAAAGCGAAGCTTTAACCATGTTTGTCAATTTTTTCTATAAATTAAAAGAAGTCGGGGTTCCGGTCAGCCCAACAGCTTTCTTGACCCTTCAAAAGGCCCTTTCCCGGGGACTGGTGACTTCTCTGGATGATTTTTACACCTCATCCCGTGCCATTCTTGTTAAAAGCGAACGCTGGTTTGACCTGTTTGACCAGGTTTTTGCGTATCATTTTAAAGGGGTTGAACTGCCCGATGTTGAAGGGATGGAACTCGATGAAATGGCCCGGGCAATGCTGGAGGGGTGGCTGCAAAATCCCCGGGAACTTTCTAAGCTGCTGGGCGTGGATGAGTCGGCCCTCAACAAGCTCACCCCGGAAGAGCTGATCGACTATTTCAAGGAACGCCTTAAAGAGCAGACAGAGCAGCACCACGGTGGTGCCAAGTGGATCGGCACCGGCGGTTATTCCCCGGTGGGCCATTCGGGCCATCACCCCGGGGGCATGCGAGTCGGCGGTGTATCCAGAAATAAATCCGCTGTCAAAGTGGCGATGGATAGACGCTACAAAGATTATTCGCAAAGTGGACCGCTAACCCATGCGATGGTCGGAGAGGCTTTAAAACGACTGCGGAATTTGATCCCGGTGGGTCCCAAAGATGAGTTAAATATTGACGAGACCATTTATCAGACGATGAAAAACGCCGGTGAGATCGAGATCGTTTTTGACAGGCGGTTAAAAAATCGACTGAAAATTATCCTGGCCATCGACAATGGCGGCTGGTCAATGGACCCATACGTGCAGGTCGTCCAGACCCTTTTTGACTATGCCGGAGCCCAGTTCAAAGACCTGAAAACCTATTTTTTCCACAACACCGTATACAGCAATCTCTGGGGGGATCCCGCCAGATACAAAAAGCCCCAGCGTATCGATGAATTCACCCGTTTAGATCCCGAAACCCGCCTGGTGCTGGTGGGAGATGCCAGCATGGCGCCATACGAACTTATGGCGACCGACGGGTCCATACACCTTGAGGAACGCAGCGGCATGCCAAGTCTTGAATGTCTCAAATTCTTAGCGGATACCTTCCCCCACTCAGTCTGGCTAAATCCCGTCCCCGCCTCCATGTGGGACTACACCCGCACCATCTATGCCATTCGCCAAATTTTTCCCATGTTTGAGTTATCCATCGATGGGTTGGAGCTGGCCGTCAATCACCTAATGCAAAAATAAGGTTTCAGGTTTCAGTGTTCAGGCTTCAGCATTGACAGAGCTGAACTTTCCCAGGGCCAAATTCTTGGGACTCTAAACTGATACCTGATTCATGAAAAAAACCTGATACCCGACACCTGAAACCATGAGCAAGTTGCCAAAATCCAGCCGCCAGAAACCAGCTTCCAGCAACCAGAGACCGGTGACCAGGACCCGGCATCAAGCTTCCAGGCCATATAACCTGCAGGTATTTTCCCAAACAACCTGTGCCAGTTCCTCCGGATCGGTTTTACAAGCTTCGGCCAGTTTCAGGAGCACGGATTTGACAAAGGCGGGTTCATTGCGTCGATGGTGGTTGCGCTCAGGGGTGGGTGTCAGATAGGGAGCATCCGTTTCTACCAGGAGGCGATCGACAGGAATTGCTGGGACCATCTCACGCAACAGGGCCCCGCGGCTTTTCATGGTAATGATCCCTGTAATGCCGATGTGAAGTCCCAGGTCGAGGTAATGCTTGAGCTCTTCTCGAGTGCCGCTGAAGCAATGGACAACACCATCAATATTTTTTAAGGCACAGTCTTTCAGCATTTCGAGAAAACGCCCGTTGCTGTCGCGCTCATGAAAAATCATCGGAAAATTCAGTTGGCCTGCGATTTCAAGTTGTCTGCGAAACCATTTTTCCTGATCTTTCCTTGGAGAATACATCCGGTTAAAATCAAGCCCGATCTCGCCCCAGGCCCGGACCTTTTTATCCTGTGCCAGGTTAAGCAATTCCTGGAGGATGGATTCGTCACAACTTCTAACATCATGGGGATGGACGCCCACCGAAGCATAGACTTCGCTATGAGATTGCGCCAGGGAAACCGCTATCGTCGAGGTGCGTTTATCAATTCCGATGGTCATCGTGCGGGCGACACCGGCACGGCGTGCGCGTTGAAGCACCTTTTCAAGGTCGCGGGCATATGTCCTGTCGTCGAGGTGACAATGGCTGTCGAAGATTTTCATAAATCAAACCGGTAATGATCTGCAATACCTAACTCGTAACGGGCTCTGCTTTATCATCGCATGGTATGAATTTCAAGATTTTTGCCTTGATTTAACGTTTTAATTTTGAGAATATACTCATTTATGACAAATTATGTGCCGGAATCGTTCCACCCCGGCCAATGAATGCAAAGGTATCCATTAACCTGTTGGAGGTTTGAAATGTTTAAAATAGTCAAACGCGAAGAAATGTCCGAAGGCAACGTGATTCTCAATGAGATCGAAGCACCCAAAATTGCACTCAAGGCCAAGCCCGGCCAGTTTGTTATCCTCAAGGCCGATGAGGATGGTGAACGCATACCGCTGACCATGGCCGAGACAAATGCTGAAAAGGGCACCATTACGATCATCTATATGGTTGTAGGCAAATCCACCGCCCTGTTCAAAACCCTGCAGGTGGGTGACGGCTATCAGGATGTCATCGGTCCCCTGGGCAAACAGACCCATGTCGAAAAAGTCGGCAACGTCGTCTGTGTCGGCGGCGGTACCGGCATAGCCGTCCTGCACCCGATTACCCGGGCCATGAAGGAAGCCGGCAACCATGTCATTAGTATTATCGGGGCCCGCAGCAAGGATCTGCTTATCATGGAAGACCACATGAAGGCGGCTTCCCATGATCTGCGCGTATGCACCGACGACGGCTCATACGGGCACCACGGATTTGTGACCGAGGTATTAAAAGAGATCCTCGAAGCCGAAAAGATTGATCAGGTGGTTGCTATCGGGCCGGTGCCGATGATGAAATTTGTGTCCTTGATTACCAAGGAATTTAAGGTGCCGACCATGGTCAGCCTGAACCCCATCATGGTGGACGGAACCGGCATGTGCGGCGGCTGTCGAGTTACCGTCGGTGGACAGACAAAATTTGCCTGTGTGGATGGGCCGGAGTTTGACGGACACCAGGTAGACTACGATGAATTGATGCTGCGATTGCAGGCTTACTGCGAAGATGAGCAAAAATGCTATAATGAGTTTTGCACCCTGCAGCAATAATAAGAGCAAAACCATTTTGAGGGGTCTGCATTTTCAGAATTATCCGGGGGGGAGAAATTTATGGCGGAAGAAACCAAGAAAAAAGTGAAGAAAGAAAAGATTCCCAGAGCGCCGATGCCCGAACAGAAACCTGCGGTAAGGGCCAAGAATTTTCTGGAGGTTCCCACCGGGTACACACCGGAGATGGCCCAGCGGGAGGCGGCCAGGTGTCTGCAGTGTAAAAAACCGAACTGTGTATCCGGCTGTCCGGTTGGAATCGATATCCCGGGGTTTATCCAACTGATAAAAGAAGGAGATTTTACCAAGTCAATCCGGCACATCTGGCAAAAAAACAGCCTTCCGGCGGTTTGCGGCCGGGTGTGTCCCCAGGAAATCCAATGTGAAGGCCTGTGTATCGTCGGTAAAAAAGACGAACCGGTGGCCATAGGCAATCTGGAACGGTTTGCGGCCGACTGGGAAAGAGAAAACGGAACCGGTGAACTGCCGCCCACAGCCGAGCCCACGGGGAAAAAAGTTGCCGTGGTGGGTTCCGGCCCGTCCGGCTTGACCGTTGCCGGCGATTTAATTGTCAAGGGCCATGATGTGACCGTTATGGAAGCCTTCCATAAATCCGGCGGGGTGCTGGTCTACGGGATTCCCGAATTCCGGCTTCCCAAGGCCATCGTTGCCCAGGAGGTGAACTTTCTGGAACGCCTGGGGGTCAAGGTGGAGTGCAATGCAGTCGTGGGCCGAACCGTCAGTTTGGATGAGCTTTTTGAGGAAGGCTATGATGCCATTTACCTTGGCGTCGGTGCCGGATTACCCCGCTTTATGAATATTCCAGGGGAAAACCTGATCGGAATCCTTTCCGCCAACGAATACCTGACCCGGGCCAATCTGATGAAAGCCTATCTGTATCCCAAAGTGGACACGCCAATCCCACGAGCTAAAAATGCAGTTGTTTTGGGGGCAGGCAATGTGGCCATGGATTCCGCCCGGACAGCCATGCGTCTGGGGGCCGAAAAAGTCCGCATCGTCTACCGCCGGTCTCGACAGGAGATGCCGGCCAGAACCGCCGAGATTCATCATGCCGAGGAAGAAGGCATCGAATTTTTTCTGCTGACCAACCCCACCCGATATCTGGGCAACGAAAAGGGCAGATTGACCGGCATGGAATGCCTGAAAATGGAGCTGGGTGAGCCCGATGATTCCGGTCGCCGCCGGCCGGTTCCCATCAAGGGTTCGGAATTCCAACTGGAATGCGACCTATGCGTGGTTGCCGTGGGCTCCGGTGCCAATCCCTTATTAACGGAGTCCACGCCGGATTTGCAGTTGAACAAGTGGGGTTACATCGAAGCCGACGAAGCCACCGGCAAGACCTATAAAAAGGGCGTCTGGGCCGGCGGCGATATCGTCACCGGAGCGGCCACCGTCATTTTAGCCATGGGAGCCGGACGAAAAGCGGCCGATTCCATACATGAGTATCTGCTCCGGGGATGGTAGTAGTCGGACTGTTCGCAAAATTGGAATGTTATATCCGGATGATTGGCGGCATATGGGTCCAAAACTAATCAACGATTGAAAAAAATAATATATCGCTAAGCCGCCAAACGATCAAAAATAGACCTATTTTTATATATATGGGATAAGTTATAACTTGATAATCACCACGTAATATCCCCGCCCATCCAATCTTTGATATAGCCCTCCAGTGACTCATTGATCAGAGCTTTCGGCTATGAACGGACATACAACGGCTCTGCAACGCACTTTATTTTGCCCATCTGGCTGGAAAAAGCATCAGGGGCAAAATGAGTTCTCAAAATATGACAACTGAAAACATATCCACCAACAAGCTACGCAGAATCGTTCTGTGGTCGTTTATAACGGCTATGGTCCTGCTTGCAGGCACTTATGCGTTACGCAGCGTTCTAATTGCACCTTATGCCATCAACTTCCTGGAACGTATGGTTGAATCCAACCTGGGATTGAAAATTATAATCGGTGAATTAGGGGGATCATATTTCTCGGACATAAAGATAAAAAACGTGTCGACGGTCAAACGACTGGCCGACAGCCCGCTAACCGATTTGCGATTACGTCAATTAAAATTGACCTACCGCCTATGGGATATTTTAGGGGATCTGCCGTCCTTTCTTGCCGGGTTATCTATTGATATAGCGGACGCGCAGGTATTGATCGATGTGACAAAGAAGACGGGAATAGATGAGGACGGCGATGGGCAAAAAGGTGTGCCGCTGCCCTCGATTCTGCCTCAGATTCGTATCCAGAACAGTTCCATTGGGGTCAAAGCCAATGGATATGAGACCCGCTTTGATGGTATTTCCTTAGCGACTCGATCGGATCAGCCGGGCAAGTCCCTGCTCCAATTGCGTGTGGCACATTGGTCTCTGGATCATCCCGATCTGCGCGACATCGCTGTTGCCCTGGAAACCGACATGTCCTATTCAGGTGAAAGCCTGATGGTTGAAAAACTGCTGATCGATAAACAATTGGTTGTAGAATCAGCAACGATCGGGCTGGGCAGGATGCCGGATCAAATCCCCTTTGAGATGCTATTAAACCTGGCCGGCGGGCAATTCGACGCCAGCGGCCGGATGGCAGATAACCGATTACAGGTGGCAATGTCCGGTTCCGATATTGATCTAAGCCGGATATCCGAACTTCTGGCTTCACAGGCGTTGCCTTTCGGCGGTCGCCTCTCATTGCAAGGGCGACTGAGTTTGCTGCTTTCCGATCCCCGGGATATGATCGGTGATCTTAAGATTCAAGTTTTCAATGGTTCCGTTCAAGACACAACCCTCGACAAGCTTTTCTTCAGTCTCATGGCCGATGGTCGGCATCTGCGCGTGGAAGACCTTCAACTGACAGATGACGCCAACCGGATTAGCGTCAGCCAGGCATCTGTTCCGCTCGAGGTTATCTATGGAAACGATTCTGACTCTATTTTGCGGTCTTTAGCAGTAGACTGGCGCCTGGAGAGCACCCGTATCTCTTCTTTATTGAAGATTGTCGGAGTGGAGATTCCCACGCCGGATGATCGGATGCCCTCCCACCGGTTAATGCTAAACGGCCAGATGAAAGACGGCAGGGTGAAGATACCCGATGGCCGCCTTGATGTCGAAGGAGGCCATATCCGGCTAAAAGCGGCCGATATTACACTGCCGATTGGAGAGCGGGCTTTCAAAGATTCGCCCCTTGTGGGTGACCTGAGCATCGACCTGCCGCAAGTCGAGGTCCTCAGCCGGATCTTTGCTCTGCCGGCCTTGGGCGGTTCCCTGAAAGGACAAGTAAATGTTTCCGGCACTATTCAGGCCCCCCAGGGCGCAGCCAGCATAAGGGGACAGGCATTAACCTACCGGAACAAGGCCCTTGGCAATTTGTCGATACAGGCAAAAGCAGACACCAAGAGTGTCGCAATAGAGTCGGCCGTTCTGGAAAGAGACAAAGACCGGGCCATCGGCCATGGCAGACTCATTCTGGCCGAAAAGTCATTTGAGAATGTCAATATCGAGCTTTCTGTTAATGATCTGGGACCCTATTTTTCGGAACTGCTTCCCCTGTGGGGTCTGCTGTCGGACAAAACCGTAAACGTACACGGCGGATTGAAGGCATCGGTCAAACTTGCCGGACCTTTTGCCGGGCCGACCGGCAGCTTGAATCTTCAAACCCGCGAAATTCGCGTCGAAGGTACCCCCCTGGGTGATGCGGATGTGGATTTGATGTTTTCAGCTGACCGAATCAGTATTCAATCGGCCGAACTCACGATGGATCGACAACGACTGCAACTGGAGGGCGAGATTCGTCGTAACCAAGACGACTCCGAATATGATATTTCACTGAAAAAGGCGGCCATCATCGGACAGAGCACCTTGCTGGCTCTTGAAAATACGGCAACCTGTCGTCTATTTCGCAATGGTCGCATCAACTTCGATAACGTGAGATTGGCCGGTTCCGCCGGCCGGGTGACGGTTAACGGCCGTTTCGATCCGGGCGGTTCATCAGATTTGCAGATTGCCGTATCGGACTTTAACGGCGATGGTTGGCTCGAGTCGATATTCACCGATCGACTTCGGTTCCAGGGCCTGAATGCCCGGATCCGGGTCGCGGGACAGGCCGGCGCCCCCGTTTATACCCTCCAGGGCGCCCTTGACAACCTCGGCAGTCCGGATGTTCCAATGGCATTTTCCGGCCGGTTCAATCTTGAATACGGCAATAAGATGTTTAAGATTCAAGAATTTGCGTGGGAAGGACAAAAGGGGCAAAAGGTTCATCTGACCGGCACACTGCCCTTAGATCATTTACAGCCCGGCCTATTCATTCCCGGACCCATTGTGCTGAAGGCCCGCGCACACATTGACGACGTTGGTGTACTGGGGTTTATCACCCCATGGCTTGAAAGTACCGGCGGATCGATCCAGTGCGATCTTGACCTGTCCGGCACCTGGAAGCTTCCGACTGGCAATCTTCATCTGGAAGTTAAAGACCTGAAAAGACCGGATGAGATTCGGCCGCTGCCCCCCGGTCCTTATACGGTCACCGGCGATGTTAGAATAAACGGCGACCTTCTGGCGCTCGAAATGCTGGAAGCGCAATCCTCGGGCTGGCAGATGAGGGCCAGTGGCCAATGGACCGGTGTCCCGACCTTGAAGGATATGGTTCATCCGGATACGCGCCGCTTGACCGGCCAGGTCAATCTGAAGGGATCACTGATGGTTGCGGATTTAAGCTGGCTGGCCCGGGAGTTGGACGGCGTGCGCCGGCTGGCCGGACGTCTCGAGGCAACGGGGAACTTGCAGGGGCCAATAACGGCGCCGGGTGCGGATGCAATTATCAAGTTAACCAATGGCGAGTTTTCACCGGATTTCGATATGCCCCCGCTGCGCGAATTGAACATAGAGGCAGCGGTGACGCCCCAGACGGTAACCCTGCGCACCCTTACCGGGGAGATGGGGGGCGCCCCCTTTCAATTGACGGGATCCTGGCAGCTGGCGGCCGGATCGGAGTATGCAGCCGATTTAAGACTTCAGGGTCAAAACCTTCTCCTGTATCGCAACGAAAGTCTGCGTCTGCGGGCCGATACCGACCTGACGCTGAAAGGTCCCCTGGCCCGGCTGCTGCTTGCCGGTGAGGTCTCTGTTGCCGACGGACGCTTTTCAAAGAATTTTGGGGTTATCGAGGGGATTACGGCCGCTGGCGCTCCAGATACCGGCGGGGGATTCCGGCTTTTTTCGATCACCGATCCACCCCTGCGGGATATGGTTTTCGATGTCCGGATTTCAGCCCGCAAACCCTTTGAGGTGCGCAACAATCTGGTCAGGGGTTCGATACGCCCGGATCTGCAGTTGACGGGGACCGGAGAAATTCCGCTGCTGGTCGGCAAGGTCTACGTCGAATCCACCCGGCTTTATCTGCCGGCCGGTCGCATCCAGCTGGAAACCGGTCTGGTGCGTTTTGAAAAGACAGATCCGGACCGTCCCCGGCTCGATCTGATCGGGACTTCGACCATGCTGGGCTATGACATCACCGCCGTGATCGACGGCCCCTATGATGAACCGGTCATCACCCTGTCTTCGATCCCGCCGTTGCCCGACGAAGAGTTGCTGATGCTCCTGCTGACGGGGCAGCCGCCCAAGAGCAGCGGCAGTCAGGCGAGCGGAATGAAGCAAGGCTTGAATGTCGCCGTATTTCTCGGGCGGGATTTGATCTCCCGCCTGTTTGGCGGCGATGCGGATGAGGCAACCGACTCCATATTGGATCGATTCGATGTCGAAGTCGGCCGGGCCATCACCCGGCAAGGGGAGGACACCATCCATTCCCAGTTTCGACTGGCCGATGATGTCCTGGTGGACGGCGATGGCCTTTATCTTACCGGCGAGCGTGATTATTTTGACTATTACAACGGAGGAATCAAATTTGTATTCCGGTTTCGTTGAGTACACAGGGGTGCCGAAAATTCTCCGTGGCCGGCTCCTGCCTATCCTGCTTTTTGTCGTCATCGCGATGGCCTCGCACCAGTGGATAAAGGCCGATGCAGCGGCTGAAATCGAGCCCCAGGCAAACGCCCCCGAGTCAAACACAATCATTTTTCAGGGGAATACGGCAATCAGCGAGGCGGCACTGCGCCGGGAAGCTGCCGCGGAGCTTAAGTCCTTCGACACAGAGGGGCACCGGCCGGCCGACATCGATGACGCTGCGTTTCAAATGGAATTGGCCTATCGTAAGGCCGGTTATGCCTTCGCCGTCGTCAACTATCAGATTGAAAAAAATGAAACGGTTCCGAAGATAACCTTTCTGATTTCAGAGGGACCCCGGGTCATCGTCCGGGATATCATCCCGATCGGCAACCAGGCGCTGGGCGATGAAAAATCAAGGGGATACTTTCAAAAGGATCGCAGCCTTCTTTTCGGCAAAGACGAGCTCGTATTCGATCGATCCAGGGTAGAGGACGCGGTTGGCGAGATCCGCCGTTACTACACCACCCAGGGGTACCTGGATGCCGTTGTTAGCGCGCCTGAATTTGATTTTACAGAGGATCGCAGTCAGGTAACTATAACCCTCCGCATCCAGGAAGGGATTGCGTATACGGTTCACGGGATTGAAATCAGCGGTGACGGCATTGAAGGGGCTCAAACAGATCTTGATCAAATACGTCGGGAGTTGATCAATCAGCCGTATTTCAAACGCAAAAGGCTTCTGCTTCAAACCCGCATTCTGGAAGTTTGCGGCAATTTCGGGTATCCCGATGCCGTGGTTGAAATTGACCGTCGCACGGGCGGGGAACCGGGCCAGATCGTGCTGGATGCCAATATAAGCAGCGGACCGCGGGTTTCGATCGCGGCCATCGAAATACGGGGCAATCAGCGTACCCGCCCCAATTTCATTCGCAACCGCATGCGGCTTAAACCCGGCGATCGTTACAACCTGGCCCTGCAGAAGGAAAGCTTCCGGGACCTTTACCGGACTGGAATTTTTTCCAAAGTCGATTTTGAGCTTGAAAAAACCGAGGATCCCGCCAAACGGGTGCTGGTTGTGGTCGTCGCAGAGACCCGCGCCAAAGAGCTTTTTTTTGAGCCTGGCTGGGGATCATATGAAAAATTGCGGCTGCGTGTGGGATTTCAGGAAAAAAACCTTTTCGGGACCGGCCGTATTTTTAGAACCCAGGCAACGGGATCTTTAAAAGCCCGCGGCCTGAGCGGGGGCCTGACGGACCCTTTTTTTTTCAATACCGACATCAAGGCTGATTTGACGGGCTTTTACAATCACCGTCAGGAACCCTCGTTTACGCGGGAAGACATCGGTATGGCATTTGCCCTGACCAAGCGTTTATCCGACCACGTATTGTCAACAGCCGAGTACATGATCCGATCCACCGATATCTCGGGTGTCGACGATTTTAATGAACAATCGGAGGGCAGCTACAATTATGCCAGCATCAAGGGGCAGGTTACCTATGATACCCGCAATGACTTGTTTTTCCCAACCAGCGGCCAGCGGCTATTTGGCTCGGCCGAACAGGCGGATGAGTTTCTGGGCAGCGGCATCAATCTGACCCGTTTGACGGGGGGCCTCCGGTTATTTTTCGGCCTGGCCCGCGGTACGGTCCTGGGAGCTCGATATACGACCGGTCTTATCATACCCGGGCGGGGCGAGGCCACCCTGCCGCTGTCGGAAAGATTTTTCAATGGCGGTGAAAATAGGGTGCGCAGTTTCAAGGAGTCGGAACTCGGACCCAAAGACCCATCCGGGGATCCCGTCGGCGGCTATGGATTCAATGTATTCAACCTGGAACTGCGTCAGCGTTTGATCGGCAATCTGATCGGAACGGTGTTTATTGACTACGGCAATGTGGCGCCCAACCGCTCCCGGTCCGAGCGCGGCCTGCAGCCCTATGACAGCCGTTCCGATGTTATTTCCGATACCCTCGATGATTTTTTCAAAGACTTTCGTCCCGGTGTTGGATTCGGTTTGCAGTATCTATTGCCGGTCGGGCCGGCAAGGGTGGATTTTGCCTTTAACCCTGATCGACGCTCCCAGGACGATGAGGACTCTTTCGTAATACATTTCAGTATCGGGACGGCATTTTAAAAATTGACTATGCTGAAAATGCCCGAAACCCGAATTTGGCTGAAACACTGAAGTGGTTGTAATGCCCGATTACCCTTCATCGGAAAAGCTAGTCGTTCATTCTGTAAGCCCCTGTAAGGCCATACACATGCTTTTCCCAGATCCGTTTGAAGCGCTCCGGGTCCACCACCGGTTTCGTGATTATCTTCAGGCAGATTTCCATCTGTTTGGGCGTGCTGCTGGTCTTTAAATAGAGCTGAAGGGCGAACTTGGAAAAATCCCTGACCATGAAATCGAAGATCTGATCCATCAGGTCGTCTTCCACCGCATCGATCTTGGCTTTTTCGATCAGCAACTGGCCGTAGGCTACCAGGGTGAACAGTTCCCCCAAGTTTAGCAGAAAATCGATATCCTTGACCTGGTCCTTATTCGGTGCGGCGGTCATCAGCAGTTCCACCACCAGGGCGATCTGCTCCTTGAATATCCTGATATTGGGAAGGTCCAGGCTGTTATAAGCAATATGGTAGTCGTGAAACTGGATCTTACCCAGCCCCTTGGTCGGCCCCTGGTTAAATAGGAAATCGTCATGGACCGGTGCGTCGACTTTCCCGATCTCCGGGAACTGGCCGGGGTTGAAGAAGTAGTTGGCCATAAACTTAACGATAAGGGCCATGTTGACGTGGACGGTACCCTCCAGTTTGGGCAGGGCGCGAATGTCCGTGGCCGCCATCTCGAAGTAGGTGTCCTTTTCAAAACCTTTGGCCGCGATCACGTCCCACAGCAGGTTGATCACCTCCTCGCCCTGGGTGGTCACTTTCATCTTCACCATGGGGTTGTAAAGCAAATAGCGCCGGTCATCGGTCGAAGCACTGCGCATGTAGTCTGCCGCCCGCGAGGCAAACATGCGCATGGCGCACAGCCGGGCATAGGCATCCACGAACAGCTGGCGGATATGGGGAAAATCGGTGACATAATGCTTGAACAGAAAACGGCCGGCGGCGTGGCCGATGGCCTCGTAAAAGGCGTGGGTACAGATGCCGATGGAGGCCCAGCCCAGGTTATATTTGCCCACATTAATCGTATTCAGCGAGGAGTCCCACGCCTCGCTGCCCGTTGTGAGGATGTCGTTGTCGGTCAGGGGGTAACCGTGCAGGGCATACTCGGAGACGTACATTTGAGAATTGACCACATTCTGGACACACTCGTAATTTTCATGCTTGGAATCCACCACGAAGAAGGTGAACTCGTCGGTTTCTGAATTCTTGGCGAAGGTGGAGACCAGCGCCGCTTCGTTGCCGTTGCCGATGTAGTATTTACCACCGTCTGCCCGATACTGGCCGTCACCCAAGGGGGTCAGGGCCATGTCGCTGGCATACAGGTCCGCACCGTGCTCTTTTTCCGACAGGCCAAAGGCAAAAATCCCGCCCTCTTCCAGCAACCGGGCTGTCTTTTGCTTGACCGCTTCATTTTTCCCCATCCAGATGGGTCCCAGCCCCAGAATGGTTACCTGCCAGGCGTACCAATGGGCCAGGCTGTAAAAGCTGAGGATTTCGTTGAAGTCCATATTCCGAAAGGTGTCCCACCGGCACCCCTCACGACCGTATTGGGTCGGGGTCAGCAGGGTGGCGAAGATACCTTCTTTTTTGAGGAACTGAAGAAAATCGTCGTACCAGACCCGTTCGTGGTGGTCTTCCTTGAGCCGTTTCTTGCCCTTGGTTTCAAAAAAATCGATGGCTTTTATCATGATTTCCCTGGATCGCTCATCCAGGTGGTCGAATTGCTCCTTTTTCGGATTGAACAGCATGGATAGCCCTCCGCACATCTTTTTCTTACCGCAAAGGTCAATCAATACGGTGTTTTCCCGGCCAATGGATGCCGGTCATGTTGGCAACGCTAACATGAACCCACTATCGCACAAGAAGAGGTTCTGTCAATGGATTAAAAATGGGAATTTGCTTGTTGTGAAGCCAAATATTGCTGAACAGGCAATTAACGACCGGATCACAGCATGGGGGTCCCTATATAAGGTTTTACAACACGGCTATTAGGTCTTGGACAATTTCTCACCGTTTTTCTATATTACGGGATCGGGAAATTACTTGCTTCATCTTTTCATTCAGCCTGCCGGCTTGTTTCTTAAGATTTTCCAACTCTTGATTTTTTGATTGAATGCCGCCGCCCATTTTTTGGGGAGCCCTCACCCCGGTCATACCCATTCCGCGCCCCTGACCTCTGCCGCCTCCCATGCCCCGTCCCATACCACCGCCACCGCCGGAACCCATCCCGAAATGGCTGTCGACAGTGGCCTCACTTGTGGGACTGAGATGACCCTTTTTTAATCTCTCAACAACTTCTTTGACAGTTCCTGTCTGACCTGCAAACAATTCGATCCCTGCTGCCGAAAGGGTCTGCACGGCGTTTGGCCCGCAATTACCTGTGATAACGGCCGCCACTCCTTGTGAGGCTAAAAACTGAGCAGCCTGGATCCCGGCACCACCGCTTTGAACTGCACTTGCGTTAGGAAACGCTTCAAAGCTTATATCATCGAGATTGACGACTAAAAAAAACGCGCACCTCCCAAAACGGGGGTCAAGCTGTGCATCTAAATTATTTCCGTTGGAACTAACCGCGACTTTCATGTTGTAAACTCCTTTTTTCATTAAGGTATAAATTCCCGACGGTTTTAGTATTCCCCTACTCCTATTTATTCCCCTGTTTTGCATTTAATATGCCAGCAATTTCGAATATCTTATGTTTAATAACTACGGGTAGTTATCGATAGCGACATGTATAGCTAAATATGTTCTATTGATAAAATTGGAAAAAATTCGAAATTTCATTTCGCAAAATTTCGAATTTTTCAAATTCATGCTTCAACTGGTGCCAAAATAAAGTCATTCCAAGAACAAACACAGACAGGTTTGAGGAATCACTGATTTGTGGAGAATGGATGTTTTTCCAGGTAATTATGGAGAAGCAGATCTCTTTTGCCAGACAAGGGTAATGGCCTATTAAATCGGCCTGTGAGTCAATTCATACAGCATGCTACGTTTGGTATAATGCTTGCACTAATTTTAGATGAAAAGGCCACGAATGAAACTCATTGCCCCAAGCGCGCGGGCTATTCAAAATATCAAAATAAAGGAAGTGCCGCCATGTATGCTTTAATTTACGACGAATTTGAACCGGCAAAGCGCGAAAAAAGAGTGATTTCGATCCACAAAACCAGGGAGACGGCCGAAAAGGCCCTGAAGAAAAGACAGCGTAAGCTAGGCAGAAGAGTCTGGGAATGCCATACCCGGATCGTATGGGTGAAGGGTCGGGTCCACGAAGGAGAAAAAATCACCCCCAACTTTTTTGACACCTGGGCCCCCGGTGAAAAAATTCCTGCGGGGGATCGGGTCCCCGATGGGGATTAAATGGCAGTTGCCTTAAGACCCGTTTAAGATACGATTAAGAACTGGTCAAAACAAAGCTGTTAAGATCATAGCCGGAATCTCTTGCAACAACCGGACACTTTACCTTGAACAGGAAAAAGATATTTTCAGGTCTACCGCTCAAAGATTCGTAATTCCCTTGCCCTTTTGATATGATGAGGTCGGCAGCCTGGTAATAACTCAAAAATTCGGACGAACATTGCGAAAGGATTGTTGCCGGAGCGTCAGATCCATTGGATATAATGGTTGCTATTTTATTCAGGCCGACTTGGAGCGCATCATCCATGGTAGCATCGTTTATGATGGGTTTTTCCCTTACCGCCAATACGATTTTCGATTTCTTAATCTGAAGAAGCTCTTCGATAAGTACACGATCGAAAACAATTTCTCCCGCATTGTCTGCGACATACAAAATTAAGGAAGACTGTTCGATACACTCCTTGAATTTGCGGTAATGTTCCTGATCAAGAGGATATCCTACGCTATCCTCAATGATGGAATAAATGCTGCCATATTCAGCTTGGGGACCCAAATCGATGGCATTGCCGGCGATGGCCACCTTGCAGGCTGTTTCTAAAGTATCAATTGAATCGTCCACAATATCTTTCATATAAGTATAGAGTGACATGGCCGACTGATTAGCTAATTTTTTTGCTTCTGAATATGGATCGCTATCTCCGGTAATTTCGTAAACAATCCGGTACACCTGTTGGGCGATCTCAGGGGGGGTGACAGCCAATGCCAGGTCGGGAATCATAAATGAGACCGAATTTAATACATGCCGCTGAACAATTTCATTGTCCGTCGACGTTCTGGCGGCTGCCAAGGCCTGTCTGAAAAAGCAAGGTATACAATCTAGATATGTTTTCAAACTAGTCTCTATTTTGGGTTGGAAGTTTAATTTGGAATAGGGTACCTTGACCAACATTAGATGTCACGTCGATTTTTCCTCCATGTTGCTCAATGATCGCATTGGCGATAAATAGGCCCAGCCCTGTTCCCTTGGTTCCCTTGGAAGAAAAAAATGGTGTGAATATTTTGCTCTGGGTCTCGCTGTCCATGCCAATCCCATTATCAGTGATTTCAAAGATAATTTTTTCTTCATGTTTCCTGGCCCCGAATATTATTTTGTGTGATTTTTTTATTTTGTCTCTGAGACAGGCGTCTGCCGCATTTTCAATGATGTTGAGCAGGGCCGAATGGACATAGGTTACGTCTGCTTCAAATTCTCCCAGATTATGGTCAATATCAGTTACAAATTTGATTTTTTGACTGTTGAATTTTGGTTCAATTTCTTTGGCTATTTCTTCGACAAAATTCCGGATATCGATCCGTTCTAATCGGAGATCTCTTTCTTTGGCGTAAAAGAGGATATCCATGACCATCTTTCGGATACGTTCGACCGTTATTTTTACGACATCCCATCCCTCTTTGATCTGGACTTCATTTTTTTTGGCAAAACCCGAATCCAGTAAATATATTCCGCCATCTAATCCTGTTAGCAACCCTTTTATACCGTGTGAGAGTGATCCGATCATCAATCCCAGGGAAGCTAAATGGCTTTGAAGCTCGGTTTTTTCGTGGATCAGTTTTTCCAAATTTTGGGTATATTCCTGCAATTTTTCCCGGGTAATGATTTTATCCTTAGCCCGTTGGACGGCTATTTCCAGAGCATCCACATTGATGGGTTTGGTGATAAAGTCTGTGGCTTGGTTTTTGAGACTTCTGACAGCCAGTTCCATGTCACCGTGACCGGTGATCATAATAACTTCGGTTTCAGGATTTTCATGTTTTATTTTTTGCAGCAATTCAATGCCATCCATGCCGGGCATCTTTATGTCGGTCAGCACAATGGCCGGCTGTAGCTCTCTGAAGATTTCCAGGGCCTGGTCTCCGGTTTCGGCCTCACTCACCCGATACCCCAGGTCGCAAAGTGGTAAACTGAGAATTTCCCGGATATCAGATTCATCATCCACAAGGAGGATTGTGTTTTGCATTGTTTTTCCCCGGCACTGGAAATTTAATGGTAAAGCATGCCCCTTCAGCTATGTTAGGGGCGACCTGAATATCGCCACCACAATCTTTTACAAATCCATAGCTGATGGAGAGGCCCAAACCGGTGCCTTTCCCGACTTCTTTGGTTGTGAAAAAGGGTTCAAATATTTTGTCGGCCAGGGCCCGGGGGACGCCTTTTCCGGTATCACAAACTTCACAAACAATTGTATGGTCCATGCGTTTGGTTCTGAGGCTAATTTTTTTATCGGCGGTTGCGGTTTCCCTCGAACCCCATCGATCTTCAATGGCATCTCTGGCATTTAACAGCAGATTGATGAAGACTTGCTCCAGACGGCTTTGGTCGGCATTAATTTTAGGCAGGTCCTTTTCAATATCCCAAACAACTCTGATACCTCTGAGTTTTAATTGCTGACTGAAAATTTCAAATGCCCGTTCCAATACATGGTTGACCTGGACCTTTTCAAGGTCCATATCGGATTTGCGGGCGAATTGCCGCATATGGTTAATAATTTTGGTCGCCCGGTCAACATTGGCATCAATTTTGGCCAGGATGTTGAATAAAACGTCGTCTTCGATGGGCTCTTTTTTATCGACCTTTTTAAGGGAAAAACTACTGGCAGTCTTTATCACCGAAAGGGGTTGATTGAGCTCGTGGGCGATGCCGGTGGCCATCTCACCCAGGGTTGCCATTTTGCTGGCTTGAATTAACTGCTGCTCGGTTTCTAGTCGTTTGGTAATATCGCTGGTGGTCACCAGAAGTACTTTTCGGCCCGGATACTCCGCCGGCGATATCCTGATATTGACGACCAGCGGCATGCCCTGGGCGTTTATTTGTCTGGCCTGATTTATGACCACCGATTCTTTAACCCTCTTTTCGAATTGGTCTTTTTCTTCAGCTGCAAACAAATCCAAAAAGGATCGGTTGCTGATTTGATCTTTGGTATAACCGTAAACGGCCCCAACACTGTCGTTACAGTCGATGACCCCAAGTGTTTCGGAGTCCAGTACAAATACCGGGTTGGGGATATTGCTGAAGATTTCATGGTACTTTTTTTCAGATTTCTCCAATTTGTCTTCCAGCTGTTTTCGCTGCGTGATATCCAGGCTCATTTCCATGGCCGCAATGATTTCGCCCTGCCTGTTTTTGATCGGAGATGTTCTGACAATCCAATGGGCAGGTGAACCATCTTTGTTGACACCGCTCTCCTCGCCATAGTGGGGGAAGCCATCGCCAAACGTTTTTTCCACCGGGCAATTCGGGCACTTCTCATCCCGCCCTTTATAAGCGTGATAGCAGAAATCACCCCACTCGGGATCAAAGCTTTCGGCAAATTCATCGTTATATCGTAACAGCTTAAAATTTTTATCCTGGACCGTAATAAGGCAAGGCACCTGCTCAAACAGCGTCTGGTATTCATCCCGTTGATTGTTCAATTCGGTCTGTTTTTCAGCAATCTCTTCACTCATCTTATTGATCGCTGTGGCCAGCTGTCCCATTTCATCATCCTGGCCAACTGCCACTTTGCTGATATAGTCGCCCTTGGCAATATGACGGGTGCCCTTAATTAATTTTTGGATGGGTTGATTGACGAATCGAAGTACAAATACACATATGATCGCGGATGTCATCAGAAACACGAAAACAGCCAAGCCGATGCTGCCTTTTTCAGATCTCAGGAGGGCCTCATCGGTATTTTGCAAAGATACGACGACATCGAGCGCGCCCAGAATTTTTTTCCCCCGCGGATGCACGTGGCAGGCAGCCGTGGAACAATCCGGCAAATTGGCTATGGGGCTAATGATTCCCAACAATCGGTACCCCTGGGGAGAGCTGAATATTCGCGTCCTTTCTGCCAGCGCAACCTTGGTAAGCGGCGGATCAGACCGGTGGCAGATATAGCAGGCTTCATCTTTTATATTGGTGGTGGTATCAACTTCCGCCAGCCGGTTGGAATATTTGATTTCCCCGTCCTTATTGTAGATGCGAATAGACTCGATCTCTTTCTGGCCGCCGATATTGTTGATGATCTGGTTGATATCATCCCTTGAGTTCAACATCATGGCATAATGCGCTCCCAGTCTGATGGTATTGGTCAGCCTGTCCGTCGCGATGACAATATCGTCCATATACTTTTTCTTCTGGTAGTTGATATTAAAGTAGGCCCAGGTAGATATTGACAGAAGCAATACCAACCCCACCGCTAGGATTAATTTTGAAACCAGACTGTGGCGGATTCGATTTACGCGATCCAACATGTTCAAGATTCCTCTGGCCGTTTCAATGGCACCAGGCGGCGGCCAGCCCCGGTGCAAAATGATCATAAGATCTGCCAGCCGGCTTAGTTAAGCCGCCTGGCGAAGCTTTTCACCAAATCCCCTGGTGAGGGAAAGATTTAAATCAAGCCCCAACTCTGTGGCAGGCAAATCAAAGGCCAGCCCGATTAATTGAGGCAAATATAGAATCGTCTTATGCAGGTCCTCGTGGCGGTGATTGGAAATCTTGCCCTGATGGGCCTCAAGGTTCATCTGACACATGGGGCAAACCGTGACGATGGCATCAGCGCCTTTGGCATCACTTAATATGGCCGTAACCAGTTCGATACCGACCGCCATTTTGGTGTTCACATGGGAGGCCCCGCAGCATTTGGCAGCCATGCTCCAGGGGTGTACGCTTGCACCGGCTGCCTCGAGCACCGGCTCCATGGACCGGGGCCTTTCCGGATCGTCAAAGACGGCATAGGGGCGTATACATTGGCAGCCATAGTACGGCGCGACA
>Ga0265303_10000600_pt1 | contig 20675 bp, 19 predicted proteins | sample Helome_2_FD_192494 | JGI IMG/M metagenome (GOLD analysis project Ga0265303, IMG submission 192494) | Marine sediment microbial communities from subtidal zone of North Sea - Hel_20160317 (Illumina Assembly) | ecosystem: Environmental > Aquatic > Marine > Subtidal zone > Sediment ... | reverse complement strand
CTAGCAGTCCAGAGATTGGCCTATATTTTATTGAGAGAAATATCACAATACTGGAACAACTCCAAGCTCAAGAAGTTGGCCTTGTCTCTCAAAGTGGATGGAAATGGGATCTAGCCTTTTCCTATGGATGGTATGGAAAAACATTGAGAAAAATTGGGAAGACTGAGGAAGCACAGTCATATTTGGTCAAAGCCCTAAAAGTTTCCCAAGATGCTGGCTCAAAATTTACTTCTCAAGAGGAGTTACTGGAATTCCTAGAAAGGTTGAAAAAATCACATTTGAAGCATAGACCGTCGAAGAATTCTAAGACTATGCATCCCTTTTCTTCATCACAAAAAACAATGAGGTAGTAGAGACATAACTCGCTCTTTCACCTCCTTTTAGCATTCGGCCTGACGGTAACAATCTAGTCTTAAGACTCAAATATCTCTTTCAATATTTCAAATCCATACTAGATATCAGCTTTAGCGTTTTACTTGGTGTTCGATGGCTTGGAATTGTGCGGGGAAGATGCCGAGCCAAAATCCGATCTGTTGAATTTCTTCACGCCAATACTTCTCGTAACTTCCTTGGGCTAACCCAAATTTCACTAAGTCTGCTAGCAATTGGTTCACTTTCTGCTCAGGAAGATTCTCAGCAAACAATTTGGGAATCATGAATCCTTCTGACAAGCGAATGAGATTGTCTTTTTCTTGAGCAGAGAGATCCAAATGACGAAGGACGGCTCGAAGCCGTGAATAATCAGGATCATGCCGACGTTCCATCGCGCAAGCAAAGAGCCCACCAATATTGTAGCGTTCAGTCGAGGAAAGAAGAGGTTCTTTAGTTTTTGGCAAACGTGGGGCAGTAGGAGCTGATGACGTGGCACGTTTTGTTATTGGCTTCTTCGCTTGGCTAGTTTTTACTCTTTTCTTCACCCTTGACGTTTTTGCTTTTTGAGTCAAGGGCTCTTTCTTAACCGGTTTTTTTGCTTTGGGTTTGGCAACAGCTTTCACCACTTTCTTTTTCGGGGTTGTCTTCTTCTTCGACACAGACTTTTTAGCCACGACCTTCTTTTTCCCTGAAGAAGCCTTAAAAGAGGTTTTTTTCTTTTTGGAGGGTTTGGCGGCCTTGCTTTTCTTTTTGGTTGCAGTGGCTTTAGAGGACGGTTTTGTTTTACTTTTTTTTGCGACGGGTTTTTTCTTTGCAGTGGTTTTTGACTTAAGGGGTTTCTTAGTAGACGTCTTGCGAACAGATTTCTTTGAAGCCATCAAGAATCCTTTCTATTTTAATGAAACAGTGATTGTTCCTATGCTGAATCGGACAGAAGAAAATGATAGCTTGTCTCAGGTCTCACAGCAAGGGAGCCCGAGCCCCTCTTCATGCAAGTTCTGAATATTTTTGTGGAAAACTCAATCAGGGGAGAATCAACTGGAACAGTTGATCGTGGGCAGAGAGATGAGCGCTATCCCCAGCACCCCACCCGTTACCACTAGGGAGAGAGGATCTTGGAAGATCAATAACTGGTTGGCAGGATGGTCAAAATGGGCATTCAGTGCGGCCGCAGCAAAAGAAGGGACGAAACGTACTCTTGTACGTCGAGTCTCTAAGCGAAGCGAGAATAAAGCTGACGGCCATTTTCACCATTCTGGGAATGTTGAAAACAAATGGGCCATCTTTCAGGATGGGACAGGCGATGCGTTCTCGCCCTTGTGCTGTGCTCACGTACCTATGGGTACGCTCCGCCCATCACAAGAACTACGGCCTTGCTGGATAGCCTCTATTTGAACATTCCCTTAACTGCTAGGGAGAGACGCCACTGGCCAGGACGATTTGGCAAATGTGGTCAAGCCGTTCTATGTGTTCGTAGGCCGACCAGGGGTCCGGAGCCATGGAGCAGACACCGTGATTGGCTTGGCCTACGATATCAAAATCGCCTGCCGGATTTGTTTCTGTTACTCCCAAGGCCTTCGCCGTGGCTTCGCCGAGTTCTGTGCTGATAGCAGGGAGGGCCGGAGCAGTTGGCCCAATACGGGTGTAGCGGTAGATTTCCGGGAAATCTTGGCAAATTTTTTGTAGGTCGAATCCTCGATAAATGGCTGCAACCACATGGGTCGGATGCACATGCACCACCGCCCTCGTACGATTCATCCCCCTGGTTAATAAATAATGCATATGCAGTTCACCGGAGGGATTGGTTCCGGCAGGCACCTGCATCTGGCCATCCACGAACTTTATTTTGATCATATGCTCTGGATGAACAATGGTTTTTCGCCATCCTGATGGGGTGACGTACAGATAGACACTTCTGGCACGCCGGAGGCTACAATTTCCATCTCGACTGGTAATCCAGCCTCGCTCATAACACCGTCGTAACACATCGCCAATTGCTGTAATCATACAAGGAAGCCTCCTAAATTCTAGTTATATTATCATTTGTCTCTTTTGCCCCAAGTGTACCACTCCGCTTCCTTTCCGTCTTACCCTATCGCTTGCAGCATCCCAGGGAGTATGATTTTTAATGAGAGATACTTTTTCAAGATTTTAGCGAAATATCGTTAACTTAAGAAGGAGGTTTTTAATGTTCATTCAGACAATTCGGCGTTTTCGATTTATAGTTCTGACTTTAGGGCTCCTGGCCCCTGGACTTCTTTTCTTCGCCCTGCCAGGATTGGTTTTGGCCGATTCGGGTAAGACCAAAGTGCTCTATCACGTGGATGGAAAAGATCCAGACGTCGCTAAATATGCGATGGCCTTAATCAATAAGCATATTGAAGCGGAAGGAGGGCCTGACAAAATTGACATCGTATTAGTCGTGCATGGTCCGGCCTTAAAATTATTTGAAAAGGAAACCGTGGACCCCGTGTTGCGTGATAAGTTGAAAGTAATTATTGATAAAGGCGCACAAGCGGAAATGTGCCAAGTCTCTATGAAACTGTTTGGGACGCCTCTGGAAAAATTAGTTGCAGGGTTTAAGCCCACCGCACATCCAGTTGCGGTCAAACGGATCGCTGATCTGCAAAAGGAAGGCTACCTGTATATCAAGCCATAATACGTGTTGAGAGATCCCAATCCAACATTACTTGGGGAGAGTGTTTCGTGAATGCTCTCCCCAATATTTTTTCTGACAATCTATAACTGCTGAACTATATAGCCTTTTTGTTGAAGAGTTACTACCAGGCCTTCCTTTCCAAGGAGATGCAAGGCGCCTACCACAATAAAGACAGGCTCCTTCTCCTGAAGCGCTTCCTCAATGTACGGTAGCCAATCATTATTTCGATTGATGACGAGGGCTTGATTCAATTCAGGATATTCATCCATGCCGACAAGCAATGTTTCCAAATACTGAGCATTCCCATGTTTCCAGGCTTTGACCATTTCGCTCACTTGTGTATCGAGGGTTTTCATATCCTCTAACGTCTGCAAGAGAAACTGCTCTTGAATCAATAGAGGCAACTTGTCAAAGAGATCGAGCTGAAACTCCACGGTCTCTAGGCCTTTAATGTCTTTCCCCGCCGCTTGTGCTTTCTCATAAAAATGACGATCAACCCCATAGGCGCTTTCGAATCCTAACTTTTGCAGCTCCAACGCCATGACCGCCGTGGCCGCCATCCAGGGCTTCATGCGATGAAAATCTTCGATATGCATCCCAAGCTCAGTCAAATTCGCTTTCGCTGTTGCATAACTCCCCGGCGACAACACATTCGGCAAGCTCTCTCCATTATGATACAGGCCTTTCCTCAGCATGTTCATTTGGGCCTGTGGGGACAATTGCCCGTCTAGATCTACCTCAAATATGACTCTAGAGGATTCATTGAACGCATCATCAAACACGTGATGCAGGGGATAATGGTGTTTCTGTAAGACATGGATTGAACCCGCCAGGTAAATGGTATTCTGTGAAGATTGTACCTTCCATAAAATTTTCGGGTTATCGGCAGCCGGAACTTCTTGAGCTCCAACAGAAGTCAGCGCGGGGCTGCCCCAAACTAACCCCAAAAACCCGAGCATGATCACGGCTCGAACCCAACAAGGGATCATTTCAAAAACCTTTTGTTGAGGGGTCATAAAAAATCCTTAAATGAGATGGAATAGAAGTATCTAAATTGAATTCGACCTCTGTTCTGCTTCGGGCAACAAGGAAAGCCGCTTGAGAGGGAAATATGTCATCAAGAACACAATTCCCTTTAATGGTCATCAAAGGAAAAAGCCTTGAAAGAAAATTCGCCGTATCACAACAAATATTTCTGGCTTTCCCGATCAACTCTCCCGCAGGAATAGATCGAGAGCTCTAGGAAATATTCCACAGGCCCTTTCAGAGAAGCAACGCGTGAAGAAATACTCACCTGGAAGGCTCCTATTTATGGATGCGAAAATGGAGTCTTAGAAAAGTCTGGAACTTTGAATATGGAAGAGGGGGCGGAGAAATGTGGTACTTCGAGAGCGCGAAAATAATCGGTTCCCACCCTTTAACAGTCCTGGGTATCGATTGGCCTATTTCCTAAAGAAACTTAGGGTTACGACCCCAAGTTTCAGCGAATACAAACTCCTGTAAAGCCTTTCGAGAACGTGGAGCTTGTTCGGGTTCACGAATCTCTTCGGGGAGACTATTGAGATCTCCTGGGTACCCGATAGCCAACCCCGTGACAGGCTCATACCCAGATGGTAAGGAAAAAGATTCACGGATAGCTTCTGGAAGGATCCCCGCCATTTGATGGACTACGAGATCCATAGCTGTGGCTTGAACGACCAGATTCCCCACAGCCAATCCCACGTCATGAAAGGCATGCCGATTGGGTTGGCCATTGTGATCAAAATGCTGTTTGGCCGCCGTGATCATCAAGAGAGGAGCCCGTTTAGCCCAGACTTGATTCCCCTCTACTAAGCAACTGAGAAGGTTGCTATGTTCAGCCGGCTGTTTAGCCGTGGCAATAATAAAGGCCCACGGTTGTTCGTTGAAACAGGATGAAGCCCATCGGGCTGCCTCCAACACACGTTGAATTTTTTCAGGTTCCACCGGCCGTTCAGCAAAGGCACGGGGACTCCATCGTCGACTCAAGAGGTCATGAATGGGAAAATGTGTGTCTGCCGGCTTTTTCATATTGCGTTACGTTAGCGACATGGGCGGAAAGATGATAGATACCTGCCATCCAGGTTATAGGAAGATGACAATCATTTTTCGTCAGACCCAATCGCTTCCCCCAATCCTTCAGAGGATGACCCTTTTCCTTTTTTTTTGACTAGAGCAGTGTTCACCAATTCGATAACGGTCTGCAATTGAAACGGTTTGGTCAACTGATATTGTGCCCCTAGGCGTTGAGCCAGCTCTAAGAGATTGATTTTTGCCCTTTCACTCCCACCAGACATGGCGATGGTCATCACGTTGGGAAACTCTCGACGAAGATCGACTATAGTTTCCAGTCCCTCTTTTTCTGGCATCAGAATATCTAGAAGAATGAGTTCTGGGTGATGCTGGCGGTAGAGACTGATGCCTTCTATCCCATTTAAGGCCGTATGGACAGCATGTCCTTCTTTTTCCAGAACCTGCTGCAATAAATCACAGATTTGCGGATCGTCATCAATGACAAGAATGGTCGCCATTTCGTGAAATTTTCCGCTGCAACAAACCGTTTAGTTTCTTGACAAAAATGGTCAAGACCTCTGGAACAAATGGGAAATCAACTCTGGCATCTCTATGATCTTTAGTGGAACCTACAACGGTCCAATCAAAAAAAACGTATATCATTCATGGCATTTTCGTTCCTTTTATTATACATGATTTCTTCGTTCTGCTACATGAAATTCTTTCGCCAAGCCCCAATAGTACTCACGAAATATTACACAAACAGCGAAAGCGTTTTATCAAGTACATGCCGAATAATGGGAGCCAAATCCCGAATGGCCAATGGCTTCATGAGATACGCTTGGATCCCCAATGCTTTGGCTTTTTCTGCAGTCATGATGTGACTGAACCCCGTGCAAAGAATAATGGGAAGCTCGGGACGAATGCGCAAGAGTTCTCGCGACAAGGCTTCTCCCGTCAGTCCCGGCATCGTTTGGTCGGTAATCACGAGATCATAGCGTTGAGGATTTTGCCGGAAGGCATTCAACGCTTCAGGGGAATTCGTGTGCACTTCGACGGTATACCCCAATGGTGACAGCAGTTCTTTCCCAAGTCGCACAATCGTCTCTTCATCATCCACGAATAAGATGGTTTCCTTCCCCAGTGGAATAGAGTCTTTATCTCCCGACTCATCCCAGACCGCGGTTGGTATCGTGGGGAGATACACCTCGATTTTGGTCCCCTTACCTACTACGCTATCGACCATCAATGCCCCACCATGATTGGCGACAATGCCATGAACGACGGCCAGTCCCATTCCCGACCCTTCACCAATCGGCTTGGTCGTAAAGAAGGGGTCGAACATCCGTTCAAGTACGTCAGGGGACATCCCGGTTCCATTGTCTTGTACGGTGAGTCGAATATGAGGCCCAACCTGTAACCCAGATACGGATCGAACCTTCTCCTCCGTGACTTCCGAATCTTCCAATGTAATCTCCAAGAGGCCTCCTTTTTCCCGCATGGCATATTCCGCATTGGTACATAAGTTGATCACGACTTGATGAAGTTGGGTGGAGTCAGCCAAAACGGAGGCCTCGGTCATGAGAGAATGACGGATTTCAATCGTGGAAGGAAGGGACGCACGTAACAGTTTAAGCGCTTCTTGAATGACCGTATGAATAGGTGTTGGTTTTTTGCCCTGACCGGACTGCCGACTAAAAGCCAAAATTTGCAAGACTAAATGCTTCGCACGATGCCCAGCCGTCAACACTTCCTGAAGATTACGTTGCGTTCGGCTGCCTTTCGGGACCGACGCCAACCCCAGCTCGGTATATCCGAAAATCGCCGTCAAAATATTATTAAAATCATGCGCAATTCCGCCGGCAAGCGTTCCAATCGCCTCCATGCGGCTGGCCTGACGAAATTGGCGCTCTGTTTTAACCAGTGTTTCTTGTACTCGTCTTTCTTCAGTCATATCTTTTGCGACCCCAGCCATACGAACCACTTCGCCTAAGGCATTCCGTATAGGAAACGTTTGCGCCCTGATGAACCGCACAGCCTGATCTGGTCTGACAATCCGAAATTCTACTTGGAATCCCGTCACTTCGCCCTCTGCGACGCGCGTCAACACATATTCCTGATCTTGAGGGTGCACCGCATCCCAGAGATGATGCGGGTGTTCAAACAAGCTGACACAACTTCTTCCCCACACGGTTTCATAACTTGGGCTCATATAGAGCAGTTTGGAGTGATCAGGTAAGGCAATCCAGAAGACTTCTTGAACATGTTCGACTAAGTGTTGGAAGTGTGCCTGCTGCTCTTCAAGCGCCGCAGAATACCTCGCCAGGCCGGTTTGTAGTTCTTCTATAGAGTGGGTGGCATACGCTCGAAACGCACGATGCGCATGGTTCAGTAATATTAAAGAAGAATCAATCTTCTCAAAATACGTGAACGATCCTTCATGACTGGTCTCTTTAACAGAGTTTAAGGCCTGAAACGCGGCATTCATCACAACTTGGATCTTGTTATTCTTTCTTGTCAAAAGGCCAAGCAACTCAAGGCTCATTTCATCCGGGCTCTGCACATCAATCACGGCCACCGCAAAAGGTTCGCGCTGAGCACAAGTCACCGCTTCACCCATTGTGTGACATCCCACCACATCATGCCCCGCATCATCCAATGCCGCCTTGAACGTTTCAAGTTTGCCTGGGTCATCGTTCACGAGAAGAATTCGGGACCACGTGTTCTGTGCCATCATCTGTTCCCCCGGATAGGCGTTGTTGCCATCGCTGGCTTCTCTTCAATGTCAGCACGCGCCCTCAAAGCAGAAGCCATATCATCTTGAATCCGTTGAACCGTCTCTCTGCGATTGCCGGCGTCCCTGATAGGTCGACCAACGACGAGATAATCCGCACCGGCTTGAATCGCTTCGAAAGGCGTCAACGAACGTTGATGCTCATGGGTATCGTGACCGGTAGGACGCACGCCCGGCGAAACAATTATGGCATTTTCGCCAAACCGATCCCTGAAGATTTTGACATATTTCCCCGAGGCAATGAGCCCATCACAGCCATGAGCCATGGCCATCTCGGCCCGCCACAGCACATAGGCATCAAGTGTGGCAAAACGGGCTCCATCCCCTTTATCGTTATGTAACAATCCCAGCTCTTGAAGATCCTTCTCACCCCAACTTGAAAGTAAAGGAACCGTCAAAATTTTTATCGGACGATCCCCTCGCCCTCGAACGGCGGCGTTGGCCGTGGCATGATTGCCCAAAATCGTTAAAAAATCGACTCCCAAATCCGCAGCCAAGTTGACGGCTCGGCGAACAGTTTCATCGATATCGTTCATCTTAAGATCCAAAAAAATCCGGCATTGTCGTGCTCGCATTTCATCAATAAACTCACGATTGACGGCTAGAAACAATTCCAGACCAATTTTATAAAACCAGACTACCCCGTCAAGATCATCAATATAGTTCCTGGCTTCCTTTATGGACGAAACATCCAAAGCAACAATAAGGCGCTGGTCTAACGATATGGCTGAATTCAACATATTACTGATTACTGATGGCCCATAATTTCTTTGACCTACCAAGTACGACTCACCGGGACAATTTGGCCCATCAACAGATGGTATCTATAGAGAAAAACATGACCAGCCTGCCACAAACACCGTTTTAACTCAAGAGCCACATTGCTCCAGTTGCCCACCTGCTAAATGCCAGAAATGGGCGGAGACTACCTTGGTGCACTCAAATCTATGTTTCAATAGTAATAATATAGAAATAATAAAGAAAGAAAAGATTCAAACAGAGGTAGGGTGATGGAGAAGAAATGGCTGGGGGACCAGGAATCGAACCTGGGTTCTTAGAACCAAAATCTAATGTCTTGCCCCTAGACGATCCCCCAACCGAGGACACACTCTAAAACGGAGGCCCGCAGGCCGTCAAGATTATGCCAGGCTAATATACCTGCCCATAGACAATCCAATGCCGATCATCGAGCACATCCACCATCAAGCGACTCAAGTTCAGTTCGGCCAACTGCGCAGCCACTTCATCTTCAGTAAACGCCGCCAACAAGGAATGAAAGAAATCATTCTGTAACCGCTCCGGTTCACTAGCCGCTTGGTCATCAACTATAGTCTGTGCCGCTTCTGGACTTTCGGGACGAAGCAGGTCCATGACCAGAATTGGGGCACCAGACTTCAGCAAAGTTTTCAGGCTATACCAAAATCGCAAAGGGTTCGGCACGTGATGGACTAAACTATTGGAAATCATCGCATCAGCCGGAGAAGACAAGTTCACATCCTGAAAGCGTTGACTGAGAAACTGAACGCGATCTTGAAAGCCGGCCTTTTGCACGGCCTCTTCTGCATAAGCAATCATCGGCTGAGAGGCATCAATGCCCGTAATACGGCACGTAGAATGACGGCGGGCCACACGAATGGGAATATCTCCCGGGCCGCAGCCCAGGTCCAGGATATGAGGGCTCTCTAGATCATCGTACAGACTAAAAAACTGATCCACGAACCCTTGGTTCTCTTGTTCAAAGTCGGCTTCAGCATAAGCCAGCACTTGTTCGGGATCATCCATTACTTCCGGTTCAAGCACACGTTTCATCATGCCAATGTCCCCTCAGACATATTTTCTACCCAGATATGGTCACCTTGCCGCACCTGCCCTTCGGATAGCACTCGTGCATAGAGTCGACTCCACCCCGGATGCTGCTGCTGTGCGATACGGTCATAATCTCCTTCGTGAAACCACTGCGCAATTCGTCGACAGGGCTCACAAAAGCTGGTGAACTCAATACGAACCTCTTCTCCGATTTTCAACTGATCCCCAGGCTGAATATGCGCCCAATCCAAGCCGGCCAGAGTGAAATTCTCTCCAGAGGCTCCTGGGTAAATCGTATGCCCCTCTTTCTGTAAGACTTCAATCACCTCAAATGAAAAGACACAGATAGCGCGATCAGGTCCACCATGCAAGACTTTATTGCGATGCCCATCCCCACATAGTCCTTCAATCGAGACCCAAGCTTCGGGCAACGGCAACTTTGGAAGCCCACCCTGTGAAAAATTAATTTGATAGAGATAGGGAGAACAATCCATGGAGACGGAGGAAGCATTAGGACGACGGGGGATCGTAGCCAGCCCTAGAACAGCAGGTCAAGCCACGATCTGGAAACCAATGTGCCAACTACCTTGGTTTTGGAAGGACACCGTGAACGAAGGTGTCTATTTCTCGAAAATAGGATTCCCCCCCAACAAACGGCACATCATTATGCTCAGCACCTGAAACAGCGTACCACCGTTTCGGCTCATGCGCCGAATCAAACACCTGCCTCCCCAAAGCCATCGGCACAATCGAATCCTTTTCCCCATGGATGACCAACAAAGGAGCTTGGAGGGCACGAACTTTTTGCACTAGGTTAAATTCCAGATCCATCAACCACCCAACAGGCAACCCCAAATAATGGTGATCGGACATAGCCTGAATTGATGGGAAAGAACCTTCCACAATCAACCCGGCTGCAGGACGCTGAACCGCGACTTCTCCGGCCACACCCGAGCCTAGCGACCGCCCAAAAATGATCAGGCGCTCAGGCGAAATCTGCCGTTCTTGAATGAGATAGTCATAGCTTGCCAGAGCGTCTTGGTACAGCCCTGTCTCCGATGGCATTCCCGAACTTCGCCCATATCCTCGGTAGTCAAAGATAAAGACAGAAATCCCGCGTTGATACAACTGCTGAATATTTTCGAGGCGGTGACTGACGTTGCCCGCATTGCCATGACACCAGAGAAGGATAGGCCTGCTGGGCCCGGCATCGATAAACCACCCAAAGACCGTGACCGCATCATCAACCGCAAGCCATACCTCTTCTAAAGGCAACCCACTGAGTCGTGCCCAATTCCGATCATCCCAGGGCGACGGTTGAAAAACAAAAATACTTTCGAACATACATCTATGGTACCAAGAAAGATGGATTAATGAATCTTGTTGAAATTTTGAGCTGCATGGCACTTCAGGTACAATTTGCCATTCTGTTCAGCGGTCTCAGCATAAGCGCGACAATGAAATAATGGCAACCTACGCAATCGGAGACATTCAAGGATGCATGGGCGCATTGCGCCGACTACTGGATCACATCAAATTTGATCTAGCTCAAGACCGTCTCTGGTTCGTAGGAGATTTGGTCAATCGCGGCCCACAGTCGCTGAAGGTGCTGCGCTTCGTAAAAGAACTTGGCACATCGGCTGTAACCGTCTTAGGAAATCACGATATCCATCTTCTCGCACTGTGGAGCCAAATTACTCAACCCGGTCGGAAAGATACCTTGCAACCCATCTTGCTCGCACCCGATGCCGACGAATTGCTGCACTGGTTACGATTTCGCCCGCTGCTCCATGCCGAAAATGGCTTTGTGATGATTCATGCCGGAATGTTGCCATCATGGTCGATTGCCCAGGCGACCGCACTAGCACACGAAGTCGAGAAAGCTTTGCAACGTGATAACTTCCAAGATGTCTTGCCGGCCATCTATTTTCGTAAAGGCGTGGAACCTTCAGCTAACATGAATAAGAAAGAACGATTGGGGTTAACCACGAACATCCTTACTCGCCTACGTGTGTGTACCAACGAAGGGATTCCAGATTTTTCATTTAAGGGACCGCCGAAAGAGGCTCCTCCAGGCTATTTTCCGTGGTTCCAAATTCCCAACCGCGCCACACAACACGAAACCATTATTTTCGGTCATTGGTCTGCATTAGGCATCGTCCAAGAAGAACATATCGTGGCATTAGATGGCGGTTGCGTGTGGGGACGGGAATTGGTCACTATGCGACTCGAAGATCGTCAACTCTTTCGCGTCCCCTGCCCGAACAAGTAAAGCCTGCCTTTTCTTCATCATCTTTTATCTTTTCGTCAAATTCACCTCTCACTCCGAAAACACCTTCGACCTAACCGAACCTCAGAATCAAATAGACTCTCAATTATTCAGCCCTGCTCTAGTATCTAAACAGATACAACGTTGTATCTGTTTAGATACTAGTTTCCTCCTCTCCTCATTCAGATTTCCAGCTCGGTTATTAGAGAATAGATAGGCGGAAAACAGCGTTTTTTGACATTTTCCAACATTTTCCTTTCAAAGATCTCCAAGGCATTGGTTTTGCTTAGAGTTCATATAGAACAGACACGAGGTTCACCAAAAATGCAGAGGCGCGTTGAAAAAACCTTAATCACGTAGGCCTATTCAGTCATTAAAGAAGATGACAACCAAGAATGGATTAGACCTACCAGAGGAGTCTCACAGCCATGATTACCAGACGTTCTCTCAAAACGAATTCATCAATCACTCACACTAAAAAAAATCGCATAAAAAACCCAAGACGACATACCCGTGTCCAATTGGACTCTCTCAGACCAATTCCCGCAACCCTTCAAAATTCGCAATGCCCGAAATGCCAAGGTTGTGTTCGCACAGAAGGCGGCGAATCGTTGAGTCAAATTATCATCCGTTGTCTCAATTGTGGATGGCAACCACATTTGCAGGCCCCGATTATTCAGGAAACGGAAGAAGCGCGAATGTTTCGATTTCTCACAGCCCAATTCGTATCTGAATGTGATTGGGATCGAATACCTGTTAATTTCTAAAAGTAAACACGCCCCTAACTCCAATTTTTCTGTTTGTTCAGATGTCCACTAATACGTGTTCAGACCGATACTAAACACCTTGCCTATTACCTACTGTCACCACATATTTCAAGGCTGGGTGAGCCTCGGTAGAATTACCACGACAAACGCCCGGCAAAACCTCAAAAAAACCGATTAAATTTTTGCCTTTCCTGTGTTGGTGAGTTCGATCGCACAAGATTTTTGGCTACCCATCAGCACCAACTCCCGTCATTGAGGCCCTTTTTATCTAAACCAGGTACCATCCTTGCTTCTTTGGGGTATGAAGGCTGGGTCCTCAAGAGGGAAAGGTTTGTGCTGACGGTATTGGGAAAGAGTCTTCTGAACCTAATCTTTCAGCCATCGGACAACACCAAAGCAGAAAATACGGGAAGGGGCACCCCCGCTCCAAAAACGCATGAAACATGACTTCAACAGAGGCTCAAGATTCCCGGACTGGGTGAAGCATGTCTGGCTGGTCTTGTGCTTAGGAATGTTCATCAGCGTCCCCAATAGCACATACGCCGAAGAAGTCGCGATTCTGAAGTCCGCAGAGATCGGAGCGTATTCAGAAGCAATTGACGCCTACAAAAGCGCCCTTCCCTCATCCTTTCAGGTGACATTGGAGTATGACCTCCAGGGGGATATGGCCAAAGGACGAAACCTTGCCATGAGGATTCGTGCCTCCGGTGCCAACGTCGTCTTAGCCGTGGGTTTAAAAGCCGCCCTCGCCGCCAAACTGGAAATCCTAGACATTCCCGTCATCATGTGTTTGGTCCTTGACCCCGAAAAATATGGCCTTCCTACCAGCAATATGGTCGGTCTCTCCTTGAATATCCCCTTTGAGAAACATCTCAAACCACTTCAGACGCTGGCACCTAAGGTTTCACGAATCGGCGTGCTATTTGATCCCCAAAAAACAAAGGGCCTGCATGATCAACTGCAACAAGACGCAAAGGCTCTGGGCATCACCATCGTCTCGAAAGAAGTACATGGGGAACAAGAAGTCTCCAAAGCTTTCAAAGTACTTAAAAGCACGATCGACGCCTTGTGGCTCCTACCAGACAGTACGGTCCTTACGGAAAATACCTTGGACTTCCTCATCAGCGCCACGTTGGAAGCAAATATTCCCCTCATGGCGTTCTCCGCAGGCTTGGTTCAAAGCGGTGCTGTGGTCGGGGTGTATATGAACTATGCAGACATTGGCCGACAAGCGGCCAGACTGTCCAAACGGCTACTAAGTGAAACGCCGCCGGCCATTCTGGGCACGATCGTACCGCCCGACTACATACAGCAAGCCATCAATCGAAAATCGGGAGCCTATTTAGGGTTCCCACTCACTTCAACGGTGTTGGGACAATTCGATGAACAGTATTGAAAAACAACCACCGGCACAGCCGCCTCCCTTCCCAATAAACCCGGAGAGAGAAAAACCAAGATATTTGAGTTTACGAGCAAAATTCTCTGTTTTTATCAGCTTGCTGATCATGTTTGTCTGTTCCGGGCTCAGTGCCATACTCATTCAACAGGAATCGGACATAATGAAAGAGGCACTCCTGAACACCGGAACGATACTCGTCAAAACCATCAATAAATTGAGTACCAACCGAATCATTATCCAGGATATCGATTATCTGGAAACTATGTTGGACGGGGCCATGTCTGCACCAGAAGTGGTGTATGCCATCGCGCGAGACCAGGAAGGACGAGTATTGGTCCGGAAGTCCAAAGGGATATTAATGAAAGGCTCGCAGGGCATACGTGACCGAAAATTCCAGCTCTTCCCGAAGGATGACCTCACGACCACCTTCTTTTCCCAACAACACCACGCGCGCTATACCAAACCCTTGATTTCAGTTTGGGCTACCGCCCCCCATATGATTGGAAAGATGGGGCCACAAACAAATGGAACGTCAACAGCCGAGATAAGAGAGAGAGTTTCCGAAACGATCTATGACTTTGCCTTACCCGTTTATCGACAAGGGCGACGATCAACCACTTTAGATCTCCTCACTTCGGAAAACCTGGGTGAACCTGTTCAAGCGCCGTCTAGCGCGCCTAAGATCATGGGTGTCATTCAAGTCGGTCTCACTACCGCCTATATGCAGAAAGACCTCAACCGCACGGTATCGAAGACCGGGTTGTTCACCCTGGCAATCATTGCGCTCGGCATTGTGTTGACCCTGTTACTGGCCAACCACATCATCAAACCACTGCAACGATTAGCCCAGGCTGCTAGGCGATTTAGCGAAGGAGAACCATATACGGAAGTATCGTCAGACGCGCTGGATGAGGTGGGGCAACTTACCAGGGGCATCAATACCATGGCCCTGACGCTTGAACAACGAGAAAAGGCCATCTCCACCTATGTGGACACCATCACGAATCAGTTGAACCAATTGAGCACGCTGCACGAAACAGGAACCATCATTACGTCAACTCTGGATTTACAAAAACTCTTTGCCACCATCCTCAAACTCCTTCAAGAGAACCTTGGTTTCCAGCGCATGATACTCGTGCTCAAAGACCCATCGAAAAACAAATTTATCCTCTCGGATGTGATAGGCATTCCCCAGAAATTAGAAGAACGAATCAAAGGTTTTGAGTTCCCCCTTGTTCCTAAAACGTTCGACGAAACCCTGTTGATTCTAGGTCAACCCATCCTCGTAAATGACCTGGAGGACATCGTCGATCAGATGAATCCAGAAGTTCTTGACCTATGCCGCGAGGTCGGAGTGGTATCATTTGTCTCGGCCCCTCTTAGGAGGCACACAGAGATCTTAGGATATGTGGGGGGGGACAAAGGCCAGGCTCGCTGCACGCAGGAAGATTTGGCTCTGCTCATGACCATCGCCAGTCACGTCGCGGTTGCCATCGATAATGCCCGAACCTATCAAGACCTGGAATCTCTGGCCACCGGCCTGGAGCAAAGAGTAAGGGAGCGGACACATGATTTGCAGTCAGCCAATGATCGTCTTCAGGAATTGGATCGCCTGAAATCCGCGTTTGTCTCGATTGTTTCGCATGAGCTACGAACCCCGATGACCTCCATCAAAGGGTTAATCGAAAACATGATGGACGGATTGACGGGCGAGTTAACAGAACATCAAACTTTTTACTTGGGGCGCGTCACCCACAACATCGAACGACTCACCCGTATGATCAATGATCTCTTGGATCTTTCCCGGATTGAAGCAGGCCACATGGAGCTGCAAACGACCTCCGTCGATATTGGCAGCATCGCCAGAGAAGTCGTCGAATTGTTGAAGCCGATGGCAGAAGAAAAATCCCTGACGCTCGCAACCAACATTATCGATCCCATTCCCTTGATCCAGGGCGATCGGGACAAACTCATCCAGATTTTCACCAACCTGACGAACAACGCCCTCAAATTCACTCCGTCCTCTGGCACGGTTACGGTCAAGGTAAAGTACCATGCTGATGGTTATATCCATGCCTGCGTCACCGATACCGGCTGTGGGATTCCCCTTGATGAACTACAGACGGTCTTTGAACGCTTTTACCGGAGCCAATCGGCTGATATCAAAAATCGTGGCGCCGGTCTCGGACTAGCCATTACGAAAAGTTTAGTTGAATTACATGGAGGAACAATTGGGGTGGAAAGTACGTTGGGGCAGGGCAGTCATTTTTGGTTTACGCTTCCCCTGCAATCTTCAAAGACTCGCGATGAGGAGGGAAATCCGTAGGTAAGACGAGAAGACCCACCTCAAACCATTCCTCATGCCCTCAGAGGCGTGATCCACAAAACAAAAAAAGTCCTGGATTCCCGTTTTCAGGGGAATGATCAATATAGGGGTAACAGGATCTTTTTATTTCCAATATAACTAGGGACTCCTTAGTAATAACACTCCGACCATACCCCCAAAAGCGTATCTTTTTAGATACCTAAATTATCTAATCAGATACACCTTCCTGTGCGACAATCTTCCACATTCTTAAAAAAACAACCAGTTAGAGAAGTCCCAAAATTGCATTTGGCTACCAATGTAAAACCGTCATGGCCAGATGAAAGTTCCACCCGTTGCTCCTTGAAAAGTCTTTATAACAATTGAATGGGCCGGTTTAGGCCAAGAATCTGGGAAAGAATAAAGCATATGCCTTCCAACCCTCGAGTGTTGCTCGTGGATGACGATCCGGATATCGGCTTGGCCTTGTCCGATTACTTGCGCAAGGAGGGATTTGACGTGGAATTGGTGGAAACTGGAAACGCGGCCATCCTCAAAGGCACCACCCAATCCTACGATGTGGTCCTCTTGGATGTTGGCCTCCCAGATCGAGATGGAATTGAGGTGTTGGGGGAACTGGCCGAACTCAAGCCACAACTTCCGGTCGTGTTACTGACCGCATTTACCTCACTTCAGAAGACCACGCCTCCAGACAAGCTCAAAAAAGCCTTTGCGTATTTAACCAAGCCCTACAGCCGGGAAGAAGTGAAAGAAGTACTGTATCGATCGGTCATCCGTCCGAGAAAGGTTGCCAAAGAAGCCCAAGCTGGAGTATCAAACCCGAGCGTGCATTTTGAACCAGCATTCCAATTTCCTTCTATTCTCCAGCCCAGTCAGGCCAATGAAGGAGAAGCGACCGACCACGATGGCCAGCTCACATTAGAAGAATATCAACGGTTAGCAGAAGACGTTCAACTCATGCAATTTGCTTTCGACTACATACCAGAAGCTATCCTCGTGGCCGACACCAACAAACGAATTCGCTTTGTCAATGAAACCGCCGTACAAGCACTTGACTACACGAAAGAAGAGCTAGAAAACCTGCGCATTCCGGATATCGCGCCAAATCATGACAATCAACGCTACCAGGAACATTTCACAAACATACGAGAAGGGAAAACCCTGTCCTACAACACCACGCACCGCACCAAACAGGGGCAGGAGATACCTATTACCATCTTAGTCTACCTTTTCAATTTTCAGGGAAAAGAATTTACATGTGCGATTACCAAGCCATTGAAGAAAACTACCGAGGCACCACGGGAGCCGTAGAACAATCCCATCCTTCCCTAGCAGAAAAAACAGCAAACCGAATTCCTAAAGCATGAAGCTCCCCGCCCAAAGGGCGGGGCTACTCAAAAGCCTTGTAAGATCGTTTTGGGGAACCCTGCCCCCCAACCCTCCTAAAACGGATGCCATTCACCCCCGTGTCAAACAGGGGGCTCTCTGGTATGGGTTAGTAGTATACGCCTAGTTTTCAGGCAATACAGGAGGTCCAAAGAAGCTCCATGAACGCTTATGACGAACACATGGAAAGAGACAATCCTGTAGAAATTCAGGATTCGTTGGTGCTCTGTTGAATATTTTTTTGCTTGAGAAGGCGAGAGAGGTAGGTGCGTTGGAGGCTCAGCAGTTCGGCCGCTTTCGATTGGTTCCAGTTACTTCGGCGCATGGCCTTCTCCAAGATATGCGTACTAAATCGCTCAAGGGCGTCGTGGTAGGGAAGATTGTCAAGGACTTCTAGATCGTCCTTGCCGCCACCGAGTCCGAGCAGGTCTGGGGTGATTTCTTCTTCTTCGCCTAATACGACTGCGCGGGCAACCGCATTGTCGAGTTCTCGAATGTTGCCCGGCCATAAATAGCAGCGAATGGTCTCAATGGCGCCTTTGGAAAATTTTCGTTTGTGCCGTTTCATTTCTCGAACATGGCGCTCGAGAAAATGTTCGGCCAGGGGAATGATATCTTCCGGGCGGTCGCGCAGAGGCGGTAACGATAAATTCACGACATTGAGGCGAAAGTAGAGATCTTCCCGAAAGGTACCGGCTTTGACGCCTTGCTTCAGATCTTTATTAGTCGCCGCAATGAAACGAATATTGACGCGAACGAGGCGCGTACCACCCACACGAGGAAACTCCTGATCTTGCAATACCCGCAATAATTTGGCCTGTAGGCCTAACGGCATATCGCCGATTTCATCGAGAAAGACGGTCCCGCCATCTGCCACTTCAAGCTTCCCTTTTTGCAGCGAGTCGGCTCCCGTGAACGCACCTTTTTCATGACCGAAGAGTTCATTTTCAAGAAGTGTTTCGTTCAGGGCCACACAGTTGATGATACTGAACGGCATCTCACCCCGGTTACTCCAGCGGTGGATTGACCGGGAAAAAAGCTCTTTCCCGGTCCCGCTTTCTCCCAATAGCAACACCGTGGCATCCGCCTCGGCAGCTCGTTTGGCCAGTTGCACCGTGGAATTGACTTGTGGACTCTCTCCCACGATTTGGCTGTAGCGACTTTCGACCTCTGTCCGTAAAGACACCACCTGCCGACCCAACGCCTCCCGCGCCAAGACTTTTTTGAACACCAGCGACAGGTGATCCAATTCAATGGGCTTTGTAAGGAAATCGTAGGCCCCGGCTTTCATCGCCTCCACCGCTTTGGAGATGGTGCCATGGGCCGTCATCACGACGACCGGCAAGGGCAGACCTTCTCCCCCGCCAAATCCTTGCGTCTCATTCTCTCCATTCTTCTTAGCATTCACTTTTCCCAACTCCTGCAGCACTTCCATGCCAGTCATTTCCGGCATTTCTAAATCCAGCAACATGAGATGAGGAAACTGTTGATCGAGTTTTTCCAAGGCTTCTTTGCCATTTGACGCCGCGAGGGTTTCATAGCCCAGCGCGTTTAAGCGGTCAGTGAGCATAAGCACAATGTCCGGTTGATCGTCGACAATCAGAATTTTCTTTTTCATAGGTCTCCTCTGATGAGCCCACACCAGTTTGTTGCAAATCTATAAAGACGTCGACTTATTAGGCCACTGTCATCGCTTGAGTCCTTCCAGCACCGCGGCGGCCAACAAGGGAACCATCAATTCATGATGTCCGATCAGGCTATAGCCTTTCCCGCCTTTCTGCGTCGGACGTTTGACGACGTTAGTTAAGGGGCGATAATGGGGAAGAAAATCCATGTTGACGGTTGTGATGCGATTGAGCGCGCGTCCGAGATTTCGACCTAGGGTGACCGTTTTTAAAAAGACTTCCGGTAGAAACACCGCCGAACCCAGATTGATATAGACACCACCTTCCATGTGGGAGACTACCGCGGCCAACTTGTGAAAATCCAGCAATGAGGTGCCACCTATCGCTTCTCCATTAGCGCTGGGATGCATATGAATGATGTCGGTCCCGATGGCCACATGCACGGTGACCGGCAAGCCCAATTGCATTCCCACCGCAAGAAGACTCGAACGCCGATGCGGAAACTGTTTGGGATGGGAGGTGATATAGCGACCCACCGCTTCGCCAAACCCCAAACCCTTTTGCCATCCTTTAGCAATCGCTTCATTCAGAATACGGCCCGTGTCTTCCGCCATCCCAAACCGGCCGGAATCAATTTCGGCTTCGACTTCTTCCGAGGTGTGTCCTTGATAGGCTAATTCAAAGTCATGAATCACGACCGCGCCGTTCATCGCCACCGCCGTAATCACGTCTTTACGCATCAGATCAACAAGAATGGGATTAAGACCAACTTTTGTAGGATGCGCGCCCATTCCCAGGATCACCGGCTTCCGGCGTTGGCGCGCCGTAACAATGGCCGAGACCACGGCCTTAAATGTCTTCCCTGCCAAAATATCTGGAAGGGTTTCAAGAAATTTCTGAAACGGGCTGCCACGACGCCAGGGGGTCGCCCCATCGGTCATCTTCACTTTGGAATGCCGTGTGCGAAGGGGATAGGTGCGAAGCCGAGCAAGATTCAGCTTGGGCCCGATCGGGGAAGGAGATGGGTTAGTCCTGGTCGCCAAAGAGTCGCTCTTCAATCAATTCGGCCAACACATGCCCGAGCGTGATATGACATTCTTGAATACGCGCCGTGACCGAGGAAGGAACACAGAAACAGTAATCAACGAGATCCGTCAGCTTACCACCGGTTGCACCGGTCCAGCCCACGGTCACTAAACCCCGATCATGCGCGGCTTCCACACCACGAATGACGTTTAACG
>Ga0265303_10000599_pt1 | contig 20704 bp, 16 predicted proteins | sample Helome_2_FD_192494 | JGI IMG/M metagenome (GOLD analysis project Ga0265303, IMG submission 192494) | Marine sediment microbial communities from subtidal zone of North Sea - Hel_20160317 (Illumina Assembly) | ecosystem: Environmental > Aquatic > Marine > Subtidal zone > Sediment ... | reverse complement strand
AATGATACGGCGACTCGATGAGGCTTGTGCTGTAGAAGGCGCCGGATTCCAAGGTCGGAAAGGCGAAGGACATGAGAACGACCGTACCCGCACCGATGCCCCACAAAGAGAGCAGGACGAGGAGGCCGTACTTGGCCAGGACTTTTCCCTCGTCCAGTGAAAGGCCGCCGATGTTGCCGATCAGCGAGACCACGATGTAGGGCAGCACCGTCATCTGCAGCAGGCCGACGTAGACGTCGCCCACGTGCTTAAGGGGACCGGCCAGCTCGCCGAAAAACAGCCCGAATGCGATGCCCAGCGCGAGGCCGCCGAGGATCAGGGAGGCCAGGCTGGGCGCACGCCGCTTCTTGGAGCCTTTGTCCCGATCATCGGTCTGGGACGCTGCGCTCATTGTCTCGACCCACCAAGTTCGTTGCCGCCGGTGCCGGCGATGTTAGGCCGGGCGCTCGGCCAAGACGGTCCCGTTCTCCTCTGTCATTTCGCGGAATCGCCGGCCCGCATAGCGCGCCGCGAAAATCCACAAAACGACCAATGGGACGGTGAAAGCGGAAAGCCAGCGGATGCTGGCGAACTCAACGAAAATCGTCGTGATGACCAGGGAAAGAAGGACGGCCAAGGCCTTCGCAAAGCGCTGCACGAACATGTCGATGAAAGCTTTCGCCTTGTATTTCTCATCCCGGCTGGTCGGCACGTACAACGACTCCTTGGCCGACTGATTGATCGAGTAGCTGAAGCCGTTGTCGGCCGTATTTAGAAAACTGCCGACCCAGAGGATGGGCAGAGCCATGAAACCGACCGAGGCCGCGAGCACGGCGATCGGTAGCACCACCAGCGCCACGCCAACACCGAGTTGCGACATCACGAGGCTGGTAACGAAGAGCTGGACAAGCATGGCGACGACGTTGGTGATGGCGAACACGATGGAAAACTGCTTGCCGATCGCCGGCCCCTCGAGGTAATGGGCGACGGTGCTGGTAAACTGGAAATCGAGAATTGTCGAGACGATCTCGTAGAGCCCGACAATCCCGACGATGGCCAGCAGGTAGCGCGATCGGAACACCAGCTTGGCGCCCTCTAAGGCCGCATTGCCCTCCGTGGTTTTTTCGCCGGCGCCCGCCGGTTTCGCAGGCGCTTCCGGAGGCGGATTGCGCTCAACGAGCCGCCCTGCCGCGAAAGCCACGACGGCAATCGCCAGGCCGAGGCCGAAACACGCCCACAGCCAATCCGACCGTTCGAGCTGGCCGATGAGTCCGGCCACGGTCGTCGTGCCGAACACGCCGCCCATGACGCCGCCAAGCCCCACAAGCCCGTAGAGGCGCTTGGCCGCGTCGGGTGTCACGCTATCGTTCAAAAAGGCAAAGAAGGTGGCGACCATCAGCGTGCTGAACAGGTCGCCGAAAAGGTAGAACGACCAGACGGTCAGATCGGCGGGCCTGGTGATCACCAAGCTGTAGGCGCAATAGGCCACCAGAAAAAATGCGGCAAAGATGAACGTCAGCTGCTGTCTTCGAAAGCGGCGCGCCAGCCAGGTGAAGACGATCACCGCGACAAAGGCGACCACCATGTTGAGGGCCTTGGCGATCAGCTCCGCCTGAGACGCCAGCATGTGCCAGGACCAGAGCGTGAAGCCGGTCTGGTCATAGAACTCGATGAACAAGGCCTTCTTGACCGGCTTCAGGATCCAGAAGCTGGTGATGACCAGAAAAAAATAGCTGAACATGAGAAGCGCGAGCGGCAGCTCGCCCGGGTGGACGTCGAAGATCGCTTTGAACGGGTTTTTCTTGCCTGCTTTGTCGGAACCCGGGGCGACCATTAAAAGACGGCCACCTTTCCGCTGTCGACCTGTTCAATCAGTTCCTGAATTCGCTCGTAAAGACCGTCGATCTCAGAATCTCTCAGCCCCAGTTGGATTGTTTTCTCCGTTATCCTGACTGCTCTATCGCGCTCTGAAGGCGCGGGCGCGACCGGATCCACGACCCGGTATATGCCGTCGTCGTCGAGCTCGAGCTGGTTGAGCACCAGCAAGCTATCGAGATCTTGGCGTTGGATCTTGCGCAGCCGGTCGACCGATGCCTTGCGGATCGCGGGCAGGCGTATCTCGTTCCAACCCCGCAGAAACGGGTTATAGAAGGCCGGCGAGAAGGACGTGCCATTATCCGGCGAGAAGACCTGGCGCCGCTTGTCATCCGTGGCGACCAGGAAGTTGGAGGCTCTGGCATCACGGTGATCGATCAAATACATCACGATGTTAACGTTTGACAGGTAGTAGGCGTAAACGGGATCCGTCCTGAAGCGGTCATCGTCGTAGACGTCGCCGGCATTTTCGGGTATCCGCACATCCTTGAGCCACAAAGCAATGATACCCAGCTTGCAGTTGGTCTTTGGAATGCTCGGCTCGGCTTTCGGGAAGAGCTTTCGGAAGTTGTTTATCTCGGGGCAGCGCGCCAGCGTCGTTGGTACGACGTAGTCCTCGGGTTCCAGGAAGAACTTTTGGATCTCGTAGGCCGCGAGCTCCTTGCGCGGGGAATTGTTGTAATTGTCGATACGGGGGGGCGGCGGCATCTCCTTCCATTTGACGAGGACATCCTTCTGTATGTCTTCGAAAAACAGATCGGCCTTCACGGCGCCGCTGATACCATGGAGCGTGCCCTTGGCCGACAGTGGCGTTTCAGCGGATTTCCCGAAGACCTCTGCCGCCTTGTCCGGAGGCAAAGTCCAGTTCGGGAAGGAATCCGCCCGCGCTGGCGGTGCGGTTTCCTGGAAATCCACGCCAGGCTTTACGCTGGGCGCGCAGGCCCCTAGCAGGACAACCGCCAGGAATGACGAGATGCAAAGGGTGTGTCGCATGACCCTCATGTTTGGTCTCCCCTGTTGCTATGGCAACCCAGTGCCCTATTTCGACGTCCGTCCTACCGGCCGCCACATTCTAAAATCCCGATGGATCGTCGGCAAGGGCGGCACTTTCCCCTCGGCCGTCCACGGCGGCTGCTCGACTTCGAACAACGAGATCAGGGCGCGTGGCAACCCGTCGGGCTCATCCTGTTTCAGCACGTCGATCACGATGAAGCCCGAGTGCGGGCTCGCCATCACCGTGTTCTCTGCCACCCCGACGGGCGTCGGGGGATAGATCGTGCCTGAACCCGAGAGAACCTGCAGCACGTTCGGGCCGTCCGTGACCTGGTGCGTGAGAATCTGCAGGTTGTGGTCATGTCCGCTTGCCACCAAGGCTTGAACATCGGGGTGACGCCGAAACACCGCATCGAGATCGGCGATCGACTCCTGGTACTTAGTGCTGCCGAGATCGTCCGGGGTGTACAGACCGGCCTGACGCGGCCAGACGTAAAGCAAGGTCGGCAGGACCGGAAGCGGAAACACATAAGGTGCCGGCGTGCCCTGCAACTCGGGTACGTTCCACAGTGGAAACAGGTGTACCTGCCACGGGTAGAAGCCGCCATGCATACCGTAGGTCGTCAAGGGATGGTGGGACGCGATGATAACCAGACGGCCGTCCGCGCCGCCCAATGCAGCGGAGATCGCGGCATAGACGTCCTGCGAGGGATCGATGTCGGCCTCGGGGTCGCCGCCAGCGCAGGGATGAAGCCGGGTTCGGCGCATCAACCATTCGCTGTCGACATAGACGAGCCGCAGGCGTTTTCCCACGTCACGCACAATGGGCCCCGGACAGGTGCCGCGCGGGAGCGATTCCGCCGCTCCGCCGCTGTAGGCCTCGATGTATTTCGCCTGCCGAATCACCGCCCTTTCACCGCCGGACCTGTGATCGTGGTTCCCTGGGACGAAAACGGTGGTTGCGCCACTGGCGATCGCCGGATCGATCTGCGCTTCGAGACGCGCACGGGCCTTATCGTAGCCCGGGTAATCTCTCGGCGGCAGGCCGTCGGGGTATATGTTGTCGCCGAGAAAGATGATTGTCGTTCGCTTGGTGTCCAATTCGCTTGCGACGCGCCTCATCTCCTCCAAGACGGGGTCTTGGGGTTCGGCCTCGCCGGCATCCCCGATCAGGATGACCCGGTGGGCGATCTTACCTTCGGGAACGGGATCCGGCGATCCCTGGTTTTCGTTCTTTACGTAGCGTGTATCCAGCGCACAAGCCGTCGTCGCCAACGCAAGTATCATGGCCGATGCGAAGATCGAAAAGAGACGGGGCACTCTCGGGCCCAAACCATTGCTTTCCCGGAAACAGGATTTCGGACGACCCGTTTTCATTTTTTCAAACCAACCCAATGCCCCATTGCCCTCAATAGTTAGACTTTAGGGGAACCCTGCACACTGTCAAAATCAAACTGCAAGATCTGTTTGAACCAACTTGAGTGCTTCTCGGCCTTGGCCTAAGCCAACGAATGCAGCGTAGATTGGCCGGTACTCCCAAGCGGCGGCGATAGCCGCTGCCTCACGGCTGCCCCGCCTTCGACCGCGAGTACAGTATCGAACCTAAGCTCCACGAGACGCGGCTCTACCGGATCGCGCCGATCTCGACTAACCTGATCCTCGGATACCTGGCCGGGCACCTGCTCGGACTACCCCGGAGTTTCTGATGAAGCCTTTGGAGGGTCTGCTCGTCGTTGCCGTCGAGCAAGCGGTCGCCGCGCCGCTCTGCACCGCGCGCTTGGCGGCGGCCGGCGCCCGCGTCGTGAAGATCGAGCGCTCCGGCGGCGACTTCGCCCGCGGCTACGATACCGCGGCACAGGGCGAGAGCTCCTATTTCACCTGGATCAACCAGGGCAAGGAATCGGTGGTTCTGGACTTCAAGGAGGCCGGCGACGCGGCCTTGCTCGATGATCTCGCCATGGCGGCCGATGTCTTCGTCCAGAACCTGGCGCCCGGCGCCCTGGAGCGGGCCGGCTTCGGGTCCGAGACTTTGCGCCAGCGCCGGCCGGCGCTCATTACCTGCGATATCTCGGGCTACGGCGAGGCCGAGGCTTGCCGCGACATGAAGGCCTACGACCTGCTGGTTCAAGCGGAGAGCGGACTGGTCGCCGTCTCCGGCGGTCCGGAGTCGTTTGGCCGCATCGGCGTGTCGATCTGCGATATCGGCGCCGGAATGACCGCCCACGCGGGGATCCTGGAGGCGCTCTACCGCCGTTCGCGCTGCGGCGAAGGCGCCGGGCTGAAGGTATCCCTGTTCGACGTGGCGGCGGAATGGATGACCGTGCCGCTGATCCACAACGACTACGGCGCGGGCACGCCGGCGCGGGAAGGCCTGCGGCACCCTTCGATCGCCCCTTACGGCGCCTACGCCAGCGCCGGGGGAGATGAGGTCATCGTGTCGATCCAGAACGAGCGCGAGTGGCGCCGCCTCTGCGACCAGGTGCTTGAACGCAAGGAACTGGCGGGCGATCCGCGCTTCAGCACGAACGCCTTGCGGGTAGCCAACCGGGACGCCTTGGACCGCGAGATCCTCTCGATCACGACGACCCTCTCCCTGGCCGCATTCCGGCAACGCCTGCGCGACGCCTCGATCGCCTTCGGGTCGGTCAACTCGGTCGCCGAACTTTCCGGCCACGATGCCCTTAGGCGGCATTCGGTCAAGGCCCCTAACGGCAAGGTCGTCGAGATCCCGGCTCCGCCGGTGCGTTGGAGCGACCCAGCCCACGACGAAATGGCCGGCGCACCAAATCTCGGCCAGCACAGCGAAGCGGTGCGGCAGGCGTTAAACAAGGGCTCGAAATAGCCGCCGGGCAACGCCGACCGTGCTTTCCCAATGAACGGTATCATCGTCGACGATACCTGCTGGTCCCGTGTGCTGGCCTACGCCGCGCGCTGCCTGGTCGAGGCGACCGATGCCTCCCGTCTGACCGGGGCCGGAGCCGGGGTTGTCGATTCCGACTGAACCCAGCCCCTAGGGTCGCAGAACAACCTTCGCGGCGGGGCTGCGTCCGGCGTTGAGGTCATGGAAAGCCTGCCCGCCCTCGGCCAGCGGTCGCTCCTCGATCCAGTCGAGCGCACCCAGGCGACCGTCGTGGAGCGCGGCTAGCGAAGCGCGCAGATCGGCGTCGGTGTAGGTATAAACGCCCAGCAGCGTGACCTCCGACAGGGTCAGGGTGCGCGCGTCGAACTCGCCGGCCCAGTCCTGAAGGCCGACATGGGAGATCACACCGCCAGGCTTCACCGCCGCGAGCGCGGCGGCCCGCGTCGCTGTCGCGCCGACCGCGTCGAGCACGAGGTCGAAACCGGCGACTTCGGCCGGCGCGGCGATCGGGTCGAAGGCGTCCAGTCCGGCGGTCGTGACGGTTTCCCGGCGCAGCGGGTTGGTCTCGGCGAGGCACACCTCGCAGGCGCCCCAGGCCTTCAGGATCAAGCCACCCAGCAGCCCGACCGAGCCGCCGCCGATGACCAGGGCGCGGCACTCCGGAAGCGGCCGCCAACTGGCGCGCGCCGCCAGCGCCACTGCGTGCCATGCCGTAGCGCAGGGTTCGGTCAATGCCGCCTTGGCCGGCGCCATGCCGTCAGGCACGGGGATGAGATTGCCGGCCGGTATGGCGAGCCGCTCGGCGAAAGCGCCCGGAATACGCATACCGATCAAATCGCGCTTCTGGCAAAGGTTCGCCCTGCCGGTGCCGCAGAACTCGCAGCGACCACAGGTGATCAGAGGATTGAGCACCACGCGGCGGCCGCTTTCGGGTCCGTCGATGACGGTGCCGCAGGCCTCGTGGCCCAGGATGAGCGGCGGCACGCGGCGCGGATCGTGGCCGTGCCAGGCGTGCATGTCGGAGCCGCAGATGCCAACCGCCTCGACCTTGACCACCGCGTCGCCCGGGCGCGCTTGGGGCTCCGGTTCGTCGCGGTAATCCGTCTGCTCGATGTCCGTAAAGACCAACGCCTTCATGCTTTCCTCACTTGGCGGTGTACCCGCCGTCGACGAACAGGATCTGCCCGGTCACGTAGTCGGAGGCCGGCGATGCCAGGAAGACCGCCGGTCCGACAAGGTCGTCCAAGCGGCCGTTGCGCCCGATGCAGGTCTGCGCCGCGTTCCGTGCGGCCGCCTCCGGATCCTCGAAGACGGCACTGGTAAGGTCGGTCGGAAAGAAGCCCGGCGCCAGCGCATTGCAGTTGACGCCAGCACGAGACCAGGCTTCAGCCATCGCCCGGGTCATTTGCGCGACGCCGCCCTTCGAGGCGCCGTAAGCCATGCCGTTGGGAAAGGCCCTAATCGACTGAAGCGAGGCGATATTGATGATTCGGCCCCAGCCTTTTGCCTGCATCGCCGGCACCAGTGCCCGCGCCAGCAAGAAAGGCGCCGAGAGGTTGAGGTCAAGGGTCTGCCGCCAGGCTTCGAGCGTGAGCGAATCCGCTGGTTGGCGGGGGTTTATGCCGGCCGCGTTGACCAATATGTCCGGCGCGCCGAAGCTTGCGGAAACCCGTTCCGCGACCGCAGAGATCCCCGCCGGATCGGCGAGGTCCGCGGCACAACCGGCAGCCCGGCCACCGGCCAGTTCCACTTCGCGCACCCACTCATCGAGCAAGGCTTCGCGCCGCGCGATGCCGACCACCGCCGCGCCGGCCCGTACCATGGTGTTGGCGATCGAACGCCCGATACCGCTACTTGCGCCGCTGACGCAGGCAATCCGGCCGGCCAAGCTGAAGAGTTCGCCGCTCATTCCCTGGGCACGAGGTCACAAGCCTGATTCAAACAGTCGACAGACATAAGTCTAGAGATCCTCCCGAGACCACTCTACAGCACGTGGATACGACGCGCATAGACGCCGTGCAATCGGCCCGCCACTCGACAAGCGGGCCGGTGTCGTCTTGGGTGCGGATCAGATCAGCCTGAAACCGGTTTGACGGCGGGCGCCGGTTCACGCCCGCGACCCTTGACACTGATCATGTAGAGCGCGAGCACCACCAACCCAACGGCGATCCAGACCGATGGTCGGGGCTGCTCGCCCAGGAGCGTCATGCCCCACAAAAAGCCGGCAAAAAGCGAAACGAAACAGCCGAAGGACACGAAGACGGCGCCGGCGGTCCTAAGTAGGTAGAAATAGAGATAGACCTCGACATAGGTCACCGGAACGAAAGCCAGGATGGCCCACTCGCCCGGGCCAAACGACCCCGGCAAGGCGGTGAAACCCTCGAACATGAACCAGAAAGGCAAGAGCATCGCCACGGCGGCCATCGCCTCGCCTGCCACCACCTGCAGCGGGCTCAAATCTTCCGGCCAGCGGGCCGCGACGTAGACGCCGTCGATCGCGTAGGCCAGTGGGATGATGAAGAAAAGCAACAGCCCCTCCTGGCGCGCACTCGTGGACGATAGCAGCTCCGGCCATAGCGCGACCGCCACACCCGACAGGGCGACGGCAACGGCGGCCAAGCGCCCGGTGGTTACGCGTTCCGTTCGCAACACCAGTGCAATCGCGACGGTGAAAACGGGTATCAAGGCTTCCGAAAAGAGGACGATCAGGCCGGCGGACAGATAGTCGGCCACCAGGATGACGCCGCCAAGCGGAAGCACGTAGCCAAAAAGGCCGCTGATGAGAAAGAACTGGCTGTGCCGCCGGGTCGGGCGAAACCAGACCTTTTTAATCGCCACCGCCGCCATGTAGGCCGCGGCCAAGAGGACCATGCAAACGGTCAGGATGCCGAGTTCACCCAAGCTGGAACCCGCCGCAATCTTGAGCAACGTCAACTGAAGTCCCCACAACACGCCGACCACGAACAGAAGCAAGCCATGCCGCCAGTTGCCGGAAGCCTTTAGCGCGCCGACACCAAACGATGCGGTCGCGTCAGTCTGAGGCACGAAGCCCGTCACGGCCCCGTCGCCGTCATATCCTGCACGTTAGCCGTGGTGGCGCCAACGGCCGGGGCGTGGATGCTTTCGGAAGAGCGCGCGACGCTTTGCCGGGGTGTTGACCCAATGCGTGCAAGCCAGTTCCCCAGCCCGATCGATAGCCTGACGAGTTCGGAGAAGGGGTGGCTCGGATAGGTCTCTTCGAAGCTTCTTCCTACGTCGAAGGTCTCCCTTCCGCCGCGACCGGAGTTCCGCTGAGCCGGCTCGCAGGCGCCACGGGTTATGCCAAAAATGAACTCTTCCGAGTGCCAGATACCGGTCCCGGACTGTGTTTGCCGATAGGCCGGATGTCGGCTCTTTTCCTTAGCCATAGTCTTGCTCCTCTCAGCCGGCAGACCCCGAGAGTCAGGCGTGCGCCAGAGCGGATTTTCACCTCCAGCTCGACGATGTTCGGTCAGCACGCGCGGGGCCGCTTGAAATGGATAGAAATGAAATTTGCACGGCATACATTCCTAACGCGAAGAAACTAGGCCATAGATTCGAGGCCTTGTGAGGGCTGGCTATAGGACCCTGCGCTATTCACGGCTGTGACAAACCGCACAGGCCTTCACCAGGCTATCCAGTAAGTTGCGTCATCCTAGGATGGGCAAGGTGACCCGGTGGTTGTGGCTATCGGAAAAGAATCGTTAAATCGGACCTCCGAGACGACTCTGTCGTCTTGGCGACGAGGTGATCCCGCTATCGGCAATTCGACCATGGCCGCCTTGGAGATATCGTTGCTGGGCGGATTCCTTATCCGCCGCCACGCTGACCAGGCCATCGAGATCTTGGGGCAGAAGGATCGCGCGTTGCTGGGATTCCTGGCCGTCTCACCCGGCGTGCCCTACTCGCGCGACAAACTGGCAAGCTTGCTGTGGGGCGATAGCGGCGACAGGCAGGCGCGCGACAGCCTGAAACAAGCCCTTCTGCGATTGCGCCGATCGTTCAGTGCGGTATCGCCAACACCGCTCATCGCGAGTCGCCAGTCAGTCAAGCTCGACCGCGACGCCGTGGCAGTCGACGTGGGCATATTTGAGCAACTCTTGAGTGACGGGACGCCGGAATCGATCGAGCGGGCCGCCGCGCTTTACCGCGGCGACCTGCTCGACGGGCTCCGCGTCCGTGATGCGGCGTTCGAAGACTGGCTCTTGGTCGAACGCCAGCGGTTGCGCGACCTGGCCGTCGAGGCCTCTACGAATCTGATGAACCAGTCGCTCGCCGGCGGTCGGCGCGACCGGGCCGTTGCCGCCGCACGGCGTCTTTTGTCGTTCGATCCACTGCACGAAGCAGCCTGCCGCAACCTGATGCAGGTCCACGCCGACCGCGGTGAAAGGGCGCAGGCCCTGAAGCTGTTCGAGACCCTGAAAGACCGCCTGCAGCAGGAGCTTTCGGTTGCGCCGGAGCGCGACACGGTCATGCTTTACCAGTCGATCCGCAAGCAGCGCGACATCGAGAGCGGGCAACCGGCACCGATGGCCCGGCGCGCGCCGAGGCACGATGAAACGCCCTACGAGTTGCCGGCGAACCCCTCGATTGCCGTTTTGCCATTTGCCAACATGAGCGACGATGCCGAACAGGAGTACTTTGCCGACGGCCTCACCGAAGACATCATCACGGACCTATCACGGGTCTCCGCGCTCTTCGTCGTGGCCCGGAATACTGTCTTCACTTTCAAGGGCAGGGCCGTTCAGGTTCAGCAAGCGGCCCGGGAGCTGAACGTCAGGTACGTCCTCGAAGGCAGTGTGCGCAAAGCCGCGGGGCGCGTGCGCGTCACAGCGCAGTTGGTCGACGGAGCAAGCGGCGGCCACCTCTGGGCCAATCGTTACGACCGCGGTCTCGACGACATCTTCGTGCTGCAGGACGAAATCGCGCAAAGCATCGTCGACGTTCTCAAGGTGAAGCTGCTGCCGAAAGAGCTCGAATGCATCACCAGCCACTCGACCACCAACGTGGACGCCTATCAGTATTACCTTATGGGGCGTTCGTTCTATCTGCGCGGCGTGGACATGCACAGCCTGCGCATTGCCAGAGAGATGTTCACCAAAGCGGCTGAAATCGATCCGCGTTATGCCCGCGCCTACGCCGCTCTTGCCATCTGCGAGTCGTACCTATCGATGAGTCTGTCGATGAACGACCCCACCGCCAGGTTCGAGAGTTGTCTGGCGAACAGCTTGCGCGCCCTGGAGCTCGACACCAACCTGGCCGAAGCCCATGCGGCCAAAGGGCTGGCGCTCTATGCAGCAGGGCGTTTTGTCGAGGCGACTCCCGAGTTCGAGCGGGCCATAAAGCTGGGACCGGACCTGTTCGAGGCCCACTTCTTCTATGCCCGGAACTGCCGTCTCCAGGGCCTCCGCCAGCAAGCCGCGGACCTGTTCGAGCAAGCCGCGGCGCTGCGGCCCAATGATTTTCGTTCGCTCGGCCTCTTTTCGGAGGAATGCGAGGCTCTCGCCCGCCGGGAGGACTTCCTGGCCGCGGCCCGGCGATGCCTGGAGCGGGTCGAGGTGGAGATCGAAGCCCATCCGGACAACGCCGGCGCCCTGGCGTTCGGTGCCGCCGTCCTGGCCGACCTAGGGCAAAAGGAACGGGCCGAGAACTGGGCGGTCCGGGCGACCATGATCGGTCCGGATGACTGCATGGTGCAGTACAACGTGGCCCGCACCTACGCCATGCTCGGCAACCTCGAACCTGCGCTGGAAAAGCTGGAACAGGCCTACCGCTGTTCGCCCCTCTGGCAACGCCGTCTGGCGATGTGGATGAAGTACGACGAGGACATCGACCCTTTGCGGCCGCACCCGAGATTTCATGCCCTCTTGAAGCGCCTCGAGGTCGACCAACCTGCATGGCCTCGCCCGATTCCTGGGCCAGAGCCACCCAGCCCGCATGGCGGATCCGCCAACTAGCACCATAGGCCGTAGCTATTGGGGCTCACGACCGGCTATGGTTTTTCCGTCCTTGGTATCCACGATCCATGCCCAGAAAGGGGCGCAATTGACAAGGCTGCCACACTTGGCGTGGATCTTGTAAACGCCGCCCGCTTCTGCTTCGAACGCCAGGGTTGCGCTGTAGGTTGTCAAACCAAGGTTGGCGCTGTGCGTCAAATTGACAAGATGCTCCCCAGGGAGAAGCTCAGCGCTGGACGCAAGACCCGGCGGCTTTCCGTTCATGGATTTGACGCGAACGCCGCCGCTCCAATTGCTCCACTTTACAACCGCAATCTCATCGGAAGATCGCGGCGGGCCGTCGAAACCCTTCATGGTGCCGCAGGCGGAAAGACAACAAAGCAGCCCCAGGAGAGGCCATCCACGCGCGCCCAGCCTACGCGTCTTCGACCCGCCGCACCTTGTGGACCCGTGCAATTCATTCAGACCAAGCAAAATGCAACTCCAAAGAAAGATGCCGCGGCAAGAATTCGCCCTCTTTCCCCAAGGTTCGCGGAACTCGTGGACAACCGATACCCTAGGGTCTTGATTGGCTGTCCCCTGTGACAAAGCCGTGGAAACAGGCGAGCCGCTGGAGGATGCGCTAGCGGAGTTTCTGGGCGGCGTCCTTGGCGCCCAGGTTCTTGCCGATGGAAAGGTCTAGGTGCATCACTAGGCAGTCCTGCTCGAGGTTCTTGAACCGATCGCACATGTTCTTGGCCATGGCCGGGTCGGGGAAGGGGCGTACCAACACGCGATAGAAGATCCCGCGTTTCGCTATGTCCACCCTATGGACAAAAAGATCCTTGCCGCCCAGCAATTCGGAAAACGCAATCTTCAGGCGAAGCGATTCCTCTTTGGCCGCTTCAACGGAGCGGACCGATGAAAGCTGCAGGGCGATATCGGCGAGGTCTTTAGTACCGGCAGCCTTGGGTATGGCGGCGCGCGCAGAACTGTCCGCACCACCGGTCGGACTTGTCGCCGACAGGGCGCCGGCTGTCTCACCTCCTGCTCGTGCGATCGCCAGGGCCTTATCGGCCGCGCGTTCGACCAAGGTCGGCGTTTTGCCCGCGATGAATTGCACCGACGCCGGACCTTTGCTCGGCTCCTTGTTCACGTCTCCCAGTGTTCGTCGCTCACTTGCGGCTTGCACCGAGTTGTCCGGAAGATCCGCGATTACGGTGCGCACCGGCGTGATCGGGAACTCGCCGATATGGTATCTGTGGCAGAGCACGCAGTCCTCGCCAGCCGATTCATCAACGTGGCAGGTGGCACAGACGGTTCGATCCATCGGCGCGAAATTGGACGCGAAGGTCGCCGCGTTGAAGTCCTTGTATCCCTCCGCAAATTCAGCTTTCCCGTCTAGTTCGTGGCAGGTTACGCAGCCTTTCTTTTCGACTAGGCTGAAGTGGGCGGTGTGATTGAACGTGGTAAAGCTCTGCTGGTGTGGGTCCGGCGCAAAGGGACTCCAGTTCACTTTAAGTCGTCCGCTTTCCAGGCGGTCGATGCTGTGACACTTGGTGCATTTGCCCGGGGTCTCCTTCTTCCTGAACACGGCCAAAATACGTGCGCCGTCCTCCCTGGCCTTGGTCCCGTATAGTGCGGCGCTGATGTCGAGCCAGGCGCGCATGAAAGAATCACGGTGCTCAGTGGGGCGGTAGAACAGCGTATCGCCCAGCCGAAACCATCCGCCGAGGCGGGCCCAGACTTCCGGATCCAGGTTTGGATCCAGCGGCTCATCAGAACCGTCGTCCGTCGATGAAACGGTGGACGGCTCGGCGGGCGCCGGCTCAGGTGGGCCCGGAGCTTCGGCCTGGTCGGGCGCGGCCGGCGGCTGCGACTTCCGGGACTTGGCCTTTTGGGGCTTGGCCCGCGACCGGGGAGCCGCTTTGAAGATGCTGTTGTCGGCCGCGGCATCCTCTTCGAGGAGCTGATCCAGGTCATCGATCCGGAGGGACTTTTTGTCCAACAGGCTGCCATCTTCCGCCTGGGCCAACAGTATCCTGTTGCCGGCATTTTCCCGCGCCCCTTGGCCCGGCAAACCAATAGCACCACGCAGGATCGGACCGAGGCCCAACGAATCGATCACATCCGAGGCTATGCTGCCGTCGGGCGTTGCCAGCACAATCTGCACAAGTTGAGCCCGGCCCACGCCCAGCGCCAGTGCCGGACGGGATTCGAACTCTGCGCCATCGTGAAGGAAGGCCGCTTTGCGCTCGCGATAACGCAAAACTTCCTGTTTTAGCTTGGGAAACCAGCTCCGGCGCGCCGCCCTGACCACATCCAGCGGAATGTGCCCCAGCAACTGGCCCATGGCAGCGCGATCCATCTTGAGCTCAAGCGGGCGCTCGAGCCTGGCCTGGATCGTGTCGGCACTCGAGATGGTGAAGTCGAACAAAAGCTCCTTTATCGCCCAGGCGACCCGTTGCACGGCGGCCAGCTCGCCGTCGGTCGACTTGGTCAGATCCTGGAGATCGAGCCCGGCGATGCGGTCGAGGTCGACGGCGATCCGCGGTTCAGCAGCTAGCAAAATCCGCGTGAAAGGAGTAAGCGCATCGGCCAGGGCGAGTTGCGGCCATTCGCCAATGTCGAGCCCACGCTCCGCTAAGGTGTCCGTGTCCAATCCGGGGATACTGAAAACCGCTATGCCTTTCGGACCCGCCACGCCTTCGCCTTCGATATCTTTGCCGTGACAGGCCACGCAGGTTTGCTCAAACGGTTTGGCCAGCATGAAGCTGCCGCTCGGGTCGGTCAGATGACAGGTCGCGCAACTCTTCGGGGGTTCGTCAATTTTGGCATCCGAGAAGTTCTTTCTGAAGTGCTTGTTGTGATCGAACGCCAGCCGGGACCGCCTTGTGTAGGGGTAGTCTCCGAAGGCCGGATGCCCCTGGCCGAGAGACGTAAATTTGACCTTGTGGCAGCTTTGACAACGCTGGTTCGACACCATGGTCGGATTGAAGATCTCCCCCTTGTGATCCTTGTGACAGGTCGCGCAGGCAAGAGCAGCCATCGTTTCCTCCGCTCGCTCAAAAAGCTGCTCACTGATCGACAAGAGGAACGGCGAACGGGTCGATTGCGGCTGCTGTCGCACCGCCTTGGTCTGTTCGGCCAGCTTCGCTACGGCAAGACTGTGCGGATAGAGGGCATCCCGCCCCTTGTCGTGACATGCCAGGCATTTCTTGCTGTCGGCAACTGGGTCATTCGGCCTGAATGCCGCCAGAAGCCAATGTTCTGACCGGCTGTCAAACGCGGCATGACAGTTCACGCAATCGCCGACTTCGGCATGGCCCCGAATCGTCGGCCCTGGATAGAAGATATCGAGGCCCACAACACTACCGAGGGACAGCGCGAGAGCGCCAAGGGTCGCGGCAGATACCCAGCGCGTGACCCTGCCCCGTAGACTCCGTAGGGTTCGGCGCGGTTTGCAGGGAATCGCCGCGCGGCCGCAACGGCCGTCCACGCCCGGCCCTTCGCCGCAGGGGCCTCCGAGGCTCTGCGGCCTTGTGCAGGTCCAGGCATCCGCCGAACGAAGAGGCTCGCATTCCTGGGCCGCCTGGCAGCGGCCGGAGCCGCTCGGCCCGAGGCGACAGCTATGACCGGCGTCCGCATTGCCGCAGATCCATTTGGCGCTTGGCCGCTCATAAGGGCTTTTCTGAAAGCCGAAGTGCTGCAGCCGTTTCGTCATGGCGCCCCCGAAGCCAAGGCGTAGACGAGCAGGACATGTCCGACCGACAGCAACAACACGCTGTAGCCGAGCGGGATGTGAACAAACAGCCAGATCTTCAAGGCCAGCTGCAGAGCGTACTGGTGGTCCAGATGGCACTTGACTCCGATAAGCTCGTCAAGCTCCGCAAGGAGTTCCTGACCGCGAGGATCCTGATAGCGCTTCAGTTCGCCCACCTGATTTCGTAGATGCCTCGGCGGCGCGTCTCGCCCTATAAGGTGAGACCAGACGTTGCGCGGCTTGCGAAAATAGGGAACCAACTGTGCCGCATAGAAGTCCGCGATTGTGGAAGAGCCGGAGACACTGACCGACTCGACAGCAAGTTCCTGGGCACATTCGGCGAGCTGCGCGCGGAAAGCGGGCAGACGCTCGAAGATGATTCTTTCGCCGGACCCGCTGATCCTGGGCGGCAGGTGGCGCGACAGTATGAGCCCGACAATACCGCTTGCGATCAAGGCGACGAAACCTGCCCACAAGATCGTCTCGAAGATACCGTCCGGTACCCTGAACTTGGAATGCACGAGAAAGACAAGGGCGCAGAGAATCCCAACATGGATATGCACCTGCAACCAAGCTGAGGCCGGAAGAAGCGGCAAGACCGGGATCTTCTTTCGCGCGTTGAGGACTGTCAGAAAGACCATGCCGCCGAATAGTATCCAGCCGTCGAAAAACGCCGGATCACGAAGCGAAATTTCGTAAAGGTGGTCGAACAACACTACGGTACCGGTTGCGAGCCCGGTCAAACAAGTATTGCGCAAGCGGCGCTGGGCAAAAGAGCTCATCGGGTGATCCAGTCGGCTAGATGCCGCCGCTCCCGCGCGTCGAGCCTGATCAACGCGTCGTGTGGGCAGGCGCGCTGGCAGGCAGGGCCGCCTGGTTGCTCGACGCAGAGATCGCATTTCGTCGCCTTCAGGATCGGCGCGCGGGTCTGCTCGTCGACAATGAAGCCACCGTTTTGGTCTCGGGTTTCGACCATGCGTATGTTGTCGTAGGGACAGGTGTTAGCGCATATGGCACAGCCGATACAGGTGCTGTCGTCAATGACGACCAAACCATCTTGAGGGTTTCGGTGTATGGCGCCGGTCGGGCAGCCGATCACACACACCGGATCAACGCAGTGCATGCAGGCGTTGGCCACCATCAGGTTGCTCTGTTCCGGTCCATGGCGAACGAACCGCGGATTATTGTCGTGCGCCGCGGCACAAGCGCGCACGCAATCGTCGCAGGCGGTGCAGCGATCCGTGTTAATGAACATCACGGCGGTCCCGTTGATCGTCCGGTTGTTCACCAGGAAATCGAGCATCGGCTCCTCGAGCGGCTGTTTCTCGGATGAGGGCCGCTTGGCTGGCATGACGGACCGCCATCCACCCGGCGGCAGCAGAGTCGACTCGGGAAAAATAGCGGGGAGCAGAAACTCCTCGACGAGAGTCGTGGGAATCCTCAGCAGATCGACGGAACCTACGGCTCTGAGGCCGGTCCGATACTGCAAATTCGCGCCGCTGCGCCAGTGATCGATGATCTCATCGAACCCGAACAGCTCGTTCTTGGTCACGAAGCCGACGGTTCGCTGCCCTTGGCCCAGCTGTTCGGTAATGCGTCCGAAACCGGAACGGAGGATTATCAGGCCATCCACGTAGTCGCCGGCTTCCGCGATGACCGGCTCCGATTTGATGATGTCCTTGGAATCGCTCGACAACAGCCTTTTATATTCAGAGAACCACTCCTGATCGCCATGGCTCTCCAGAATGGTCTGCTCGGCGATCACCGCCAGTGCACCGTCGTCGAGGCTTTGCAGAATGGGTGCCTCGCACAAATGCGATGTAAGGCGGCGGGAGCGGTAGAGCTGGTCGAGATGTTTTCGGAACGGCGCGCTCCAGCGCCGGATATCGCGCAAGCCTTGCCACCGCAGTTCGAGCAACTCGGCAACATTGTCGGCGAATACGCTGGCCGTGTGAGGCGTACGTGAAAGTGCCGCCGTCTCGCCGAACATTTGATGGGGAGCAAGCGCCGTGGTCTGGAGCTCGGCCACAACTTTTCGGTAGTTGGGCAGAACAGCCCGATTGTTCAGATCGATATGCCGGGCCGTAGCGGTATCGTAGCCCTCCGGGCCCTCGGTCAAATCGCGGCGCTCGGGAAACCGGGAATTGCGCCAAAGCTGGGACAGCGCGCTCAGCAGGCTTCTTCTTCCACGTCCGGATCTGGACCCGCTGCGCAGACGTCGATTGACCGGCGTATTGGTTTGGGTCACAACCCGCACCGTGCCGGAGAGCACAATGAACAGCGAGTTTCCATAGTCCCCCTCGCGCACGACGATGTCGCCCGCGTGGCAGCGCTGAATGCGCGAATCGTTTTTGATGATTTCCGGCAAGGGAAGGTTAGGCGGGAAATCTGTCGGGTCGATGGCACGGAAGATCGCCAGGCCGAGGACACGTCGCACGATAGCGTCGGTCATGTCCGGGTCAAACGGTTTGTCCCAGCGTTGCGGGCGCCTGATCTCGACGTTTCCTGTCATTCCGTTCGGCCTTCTATTTGGCGATCATTCGAATGTCGCTCGGCCTCGCGGTCGTTGGTCGCGGACCAGGTGGTTCACTGGGTAACCTGCACATCATTTGCGTTTCGGGGCCTTGACCTCTCCTCTGTATTTCTTGGCATCGGGTATGTATCGGTCGATGGCGGCGAGCTCGGAGCCCTTGTACTTCGCGCTGAACTTTCGTGCGATTTCGGCAACTTTGTTGGCCGCGGCGGTCAGCTTCTTCTCGTTTTTGAGAGTGAGGTGGACGCCTTCGGCCGCATCGACGATTTGGATAAGCTCGGGAAGCCGGGTCGCGCGAGCTAGTCGTCTCATCCGGAGCCTGGCGATCTCCGCACGCTTGGCCATCGTGACGGCATAGCGGTCCTTGGTCGTGGCCTTCGCCATCGCGTGCAATGCGGCTTCTAGCTCTGCGGCTGTGCCTAAGGCGTAGAGCATACGTTTCCGTTCAGTGCTGGCTTCACCGTTTTCCTTCGCATTGTTGTGCCAGGTGTTGTGACGGACCTCGCCCTGTGACCAGGAGACGACCTCGAAGGGGCTCCCGGCCGGATGCCCGCCTTGATTAACCAGCTTCTCTTCGGGAACCACATGGCAGGAGTAACAGTTCTTCGTCAGCGCGTAGGTCAGTCGCGGACGAATCATCCCGGCCGCCTCGGCATCGGCCCAGCGTTTCTTGGCCTGCGTGGGTGTCTCGGTGTGCTTTTTCTTGCCGCTGTACTCGCCGTGCCGCTTGAGCCATTTCTTGGCGGGGCCATGGCATGATTCGCAGGAAATACCGGCGATCGGTTTGACCTTCTTGTTCTTCACCTTGCTCGTGAAGTGGCAGGTCAAACATATGCTTCCGGACTTAATGCGCTTGAAGCCCATGGCCTTGGCGATCTTGGTCGCCAGCTTCTTTCGGGGTAGGCGGCTGAACGTTTTGTAGTGATGGGTAGCTTTCCAGATCTCAGTTTCCTGTTTGTGACACTCGGCACATTCGCCAGCGCCGACGACCTGTTGAGAATCGGGCGCCCTGGCGAGCGAGGGGATCACCGTAGCGCTGAGAAGCAGGGCCAAAAGGAGCGCGATGATTCCAATCTGCGCGAGGCCGCAGGGGTTGAGGCTTCGCCCTGCCTCACCTCGAGCGGAATGTCCGCTTAAGGGCTGGCTGGGACCTCGACCTTGTGGCGAACTAAACAACATCTTTATAGATCCAGCACGAGTTTGCTTTCCGGTACGGCAACGCAAGGCAGGCAGAAGCCCTCGGCCAAAGGCATCCCCGGTTCGACGATGTGGCGGACCTTTCCTTCCGAGACAGAAACCATGCAGGTGCCGCACTGCCCGGCCCGGCAGCCCGTGTGCAAATTGACCCCGTTCTTTTCCGCAAGCTCCAACAGCACACGACATTCCGGCGTCCAATTGAGTGTCATGCGCGAACGCGTGAAGCTTATTGGGAGTGTCGTGCCGGTCGGGCTGTCCCCGATGTCGTGTGCCTCGGGTTGGGCCTTGATAGTGTTTGCGCCGAAGGCTTCGGTTCTGATGTCCTTGTCGGGTACGCCCCAGGCCCGCAGACCGCTGGTGAGCATCTCCATCATGCTGGCCGGACCGCAGAGGTAAAAAACGAAACGCCTGTGCGGTAGGACCGATCTTAGGAGGTCCATGGTGACGTGGCCGCGGTGGTGATAGTCCCGGCCCTTCACGCAATTGTCGCTCGGCCTGCTGTAACACACGATCTGGCGAACTTTGCCGTGCTTCTGGGCGGCTTGGTGTATCTCCTCATAAAAGGCGTGCTCGCGACGATCACGAACACCATAGAAAAGCCAGGCCTCCGCCGGCTGGCCGAACGTGGCGGCCGCCTTCAGCATGGAGACGATCGGCGTTACGCCGATGCCTCCGGCAATCATCACAACCGGACGATCCTCGGTGAAATCGAGATAGAACCTGCCGCTTGGCGCCCGAACATTGAGCGTCGCGCGCTCGGGCAGGGCATCTTGAAAATAGTTCGAGACGAGCCCGCCGGAGGCGAGCGGATCCGCAGACTGCGGACCGAGCCTTTTGATCGTTATCCGGTATTGATTGGAAAAGAGGGGTGCATCGGAAACGCTGTAGCAGCGAATGGCCGGCCTTGGCTCGTCCGGGATCGTCAATTGGATCGTCAAGTGTTGGCCCGGCACGAAGAGCGGAACCGGCTTGCCGTCGTAGGGCCTTAGATAAAACGACCAGACATCCTTGGCTTCCGCCACCTTGCGGGCGACGTAGAACTTTCGCGTGCCGTTCCAACCGCTCATCGCGCCGGAGCGCTCGGGCTCCGATTTCGCCAGGGCAAAGAACGCTCGTTTGCGAAAGTCCTCAAGCGCCTCACTGGCGCGCCATCGCAGGGTTCGGTTCTGGCAACCCGTTTGGTAGAACGAGACCACAATCTCCAGGAGGGTCACACCGAGGATGACGAAACCCGCACCAATCATGAAATCAGCTATCGCTCAGCTCCCGATTCTGCGCAACGGTTTGGGCCAATGGCACGACAAGCATAAGATGCCGTCGCCCGTTGGCTGGAGTTCGTTGAGACCGCCAAGATCAGTTCTGTCAAAACTGATAGAGAAATTCTGCGCGCCCCCCATAGGCTTCGTCGCGGTCTTCCTGCAGGACGCCGTAGCCCTCGAGTTGAAACAGCATTCTCTGACCGATCGCCTGCTGGAGCTGAAAACCAATGCCGTATTGGTCGAAGCCATCGAGGCTTTCATCGAAGCCGTCGTCCAAGCCGAGGTCCTTTC
>Ga0265303_10000598_pt1 | contig 20726 bp, 23 predicted proteins | sample Helome_2_FD_192494 | JGI IMG/M metagenome (GOLD analysis project Ga0265303, IMG submission 192494) | Marine sediment microbial communities from subtidal zone of North Sea - Hel_20160317 (Illumina Assembly) | ecosystem: Environmental > Aquatic > Marine > Subtidal zone > Sediment ... | reverse complement strand
GGCTGGCCGCTGGCAGCTCCCTGTCGATGAGGCGACGTGGCTGCGAGCCGAACTCTGCGCGGCCTGGCTGGCCGGCCCACTGGCCGGGCTGGCGTTCCGGGGCGGGGACGGGGCCCGGTATAACGCTTTGGTCTGGTCGGCCGCGCAGTCGACGGACGACTGGCGGCGCCTCAGGGTGCACCTTAAGCTGCCGCCAACTTAGAATACCGGGGCGCTGCGCTGCGTCAGACTCGCTGACAGCGCGCACGGTCCGGTCTTAATCCGGGCGAACTTTCGGCGCGGGCCGCAGTCAATGCTATGGCGGGCGGCCGCTGCGCCGTAACTGACGGACAAAGCGGCATGCCGGTTAACAGTAACGACCAGGTGTTGGTCGAGCGCGTCAAGCAAGGCGACAAGCGAGCCTTCGACCTGCTCGTGCTCAAGTACCAGCACAAGATCGTGAACCTGGTAATGCGATATGTGCGTGATCCGAGTGAGGCCCAGGACGTGACCCAGGAGGCATTCCTGAAGGCCTACCGGGCGATACCCCGGTTTCGCGGCGACAGTGCGTTCTACACGTGGTTGTATCGGATTGCCATTAACACCGCAAAGAATCACCTGGTGTCGATGAGCCGCCGGCCCATTGAGTACAACCTGGATCTGCAGGACTCGGAGCAGAACTCGATCAGCAACAAGCTGCGCGACGATGATTCGCCGGAAGGCCTGCTGCTGCGCGACGAGTTGCGCCAGACGATGGAAGATTGCGTAGCGGCATTGCCGGAAGAACTGCGCCTGGCAATTACGCTGCGCGAGGCCGAAGGTCTGAGCTATGACGAAATTGCCCAGACGATGGATTGTCCGGTGGGTACGGTGCGGTCGCGCATCTTCCGGGCTCGCGAAGCGATCGATAAAAGTATCAAGCCCCTGCTCGACGGGCAGTGGGGGCGCTGAAGGATAGATGAGCATGAAGCAAGTGATAGACGAGCAGCTGTCGGCCTTCCTGGACGGGGAGCTGCCGGCAGCGGAAGAAGAGTTGCTGTTGCGGCGACTCGAACGTGAAACGGATTACCAGGCAAGAGTCGTGCGCTACGCGATGATCGGGCAGCTGATCCGAGGCGAGCCGGGCATCGGCACCGGGGCCGGCCTCGTGCAGCGCATCGGTGAAGCGGTGGCTGACGAGACCGCACACACGGCAGCGCCGGCGCGCCGGGAGAGTCACTGGGGCGCTTTCGCCACCGCCGGGATCGCGGCTGCTGCGGGACTGGTCGTGCTGACCGGCTTGTTGAGCCTTGGCAGCGTGTCGGTGCCGGAAACACCGCTGGCGTCACAACCCGTCGTGCCCCAGATCCGCAACGCAGATTTCCAGAGCCCGGCCGATGCGCCCATCGAGCCGGAGCGGCTGACCGCATACCTGGTTGCCCACGGCGATTACGCGGGGGGGTTGTCGCGGCAGGTCATGGCGTCCCACGTCGTCAATGGCACGCCGGACGTTATGCTGGCCAGTAGCCGCGGAGGCCGTCCTGGTGAGTGATGGGTTCCGGCTGCGCGGTCGCGCCGGTGTCGTTCTCCTGCTGTTCGTGCTTACCGCCGACGCCTGGGCGGCTGATGAGCCGCGCCAATGGCTGATGCGGATGACGGTCGCTGTCGAAGACATCAACTATGAAGGCAGCCTCGTTCATATGCACGGCGGCGAAGCAGATATTTTACGCATCGTGCATCGTGCCAAAGATGGTCAGGTGGCCGAACGCATCACCGCCGTGGATGGCAAAGGGCGGGAGATCATTCGCAACAACGACCTGGTCACTTGCATCCTTCCTGACCAGATGGCGGTTCATGTCGAACCACGGGACGCCAGGGCGCGAGCGCAGAGCCCGCTGCAGGGCAGTCTGCCCAGCGTCGAATCCCTCGACGAGCGTTTGTACGACCTGACGCTCGAAGGACAGGGCACCGTCGCTGGTCGAGACTCCCAGATCCTGGCGGTCCAACCCATGGACTCGTATCGTTATGGCTACCGCTTGTGGCTGGATCAGGCCACTGCCTTACCGCTGAAGATTCAAATGCGTGATGCGGGCGGCGGCGTGCTCGAGCAAATCTTGTTCACCGAGATCCGGCTGCCAGAACAGATTCCCGATGCGGCGCTTGAGCCATCTCTCGATACCGAGGGTTTTAAGATGATGCGGGGCGTTGCTGTGCGTGAGGGTGATGAGATGCCGACCGCAGACTGGCGCGCTGCGGATCTACCCGACGGGTTCATGCTGACAACGGTGAAATCCAAGTACGCGCCAGGTGCGGACATGCCTACCGAGCAACTGGTCTACTCCGATGGTCTCGCTTCGGTTTCCGTATTCATCGAAGCGGCGCAGACCGAGGGCGGGGCATCCGGCGGTGCGTCGAGCATGGGTGCTGCGAACGCGTACACAACGAGCCGTGACGGTCACCTGATCACGGCTGTCGGTGAAGTGCCGGTGCTTACGGTGGAGCGCATCGCGCTGTCTACCGCACCCGGTATTCGTTAACCCCTCGATGCTAGAGCGGACGGGCACGGTTCTTCGTCGCGAGACGAAACGCATCGAGGTACGACTCGACCCGGTTGTCACGTGCGCCGGCTGTGCCGGGACTGGCGGCTGCGGTATCGGGCCGCTGGTGAACGCGCTGCGCCGCGGACCAGATACCTGCGTGCTGGCATTATCGGACAGCGAGCTTTACCCGCCCGGCGCGCGGGTGCGGGTATGTCTGCCGGCGCCGCGTATGTTGCGCGCAGCTGTTGTGGCCTATGGCCTGCCGCTGGCAACGATTTTCGGCGGAGCCTGGCTGGCCTCCGGCCTGGCTGCAACCGGCACCGATTTGTGGGCTACCGCGGGTGCCTTCGGTGGCCTGGTGCTCGGGGTGATGGTGGGGCGGCGCCTGGTTCGCGATGGTGACGGCCCGCGTTTGTTGCCTGCAGACCCGCCCGTTGCCGCGGCGTCGTGAGTTCATCGCCTGTACTCACGGTCTTCAGCCGCCGCGGCTGTCATCTTTGTGAAGACCTGCTCGGTGAGCTAGAACCCTTGTTGCGTGGCCGGGCGGTGGTCGATGTGCGGGACATAGACCTCGATGACTCATTGCGGGAGCGCTACCACACGCGGGTACCCGTCGTCTCTGCCGCGGGAGTGGAGCTTTGCCACTACCACCTCGACCGGCCGGCGGTGCTGGCCTGGCTCGATCAGATCGCACCGAGAGCCAGCCGTTTAAGCTGACGGCCGGCGCCCCACGCCGTCTATACTCTGCCCGTTGTATAGCGCCCCTTGTCCATGAAGCACATTCGCAATTTCTCCATCATCGCGCACATCGATCACGGCAAGTCGACGCTGGCCGACCGGCTGATCGAACGTTGCGGCGGTCTTGAGGCCCGGGAGATGGCGGCCCAGGTGCTCGATTCCATGGATCTCGAGCGCGAACGGGGTATCACCATCAAGGCGCAGAGCGTGTCTCTGAACTACACGGCCCCTGACGGCCAGGAATACCAGCTCAATTTCATCGACACGCCGGGCCACGTGGACTTCTCCTACGAAGTTTCGCGTTCACTGGCCGCCTGCGAAGGCGCGCTGCTGGTTGTAGATGCCGCACAGGGTGTCGAAGCACAGAGTATTGCTAACTGCTACACAGCCGTAGAGCAGGGTCTGGAAATTATTCCCGTGGTTAACAAGATCGACCTGCCGTCGGCGGAGCCCGAGCGGGTGCTGAACGACGTGCGGGAGATTATCGGTCTGGATACTGAGCACGCAGCGCTGGTCAGCGCCAAGACCGGCGAGGGCATCGACGACCTGCTGGAATTGCTGGTCGCGCGCGTGCCCCCGCCCGAAGGCGATCCCGACGGGCCGTTGCAGGCGCTGATTATTGATTCATGGTTCGATAGCTATGTGGGCGTGGTGTCCCTGGTGCGAGTGGTGAACGGCGTGCTTGACGGCCGCGCGAAGATTCGCGTGATGTCCACCGGGCGCAGTCACGTCGTCACAGAGCTGGGTGCGTTCACGCCAAAGATGACCCGCCGCAACACGCTGCAGCCTGGCGAAGTGGGTTACCTGATCGCGGGCATCAAGGACATCGACGGGGCGCCGGTAGGCGATACCGTAACCATCGATGCACGGCCGGCCCACGAGCAGTTGCCGGGGTTCAAGGCAGTGAAGCCGCGCGTATTCGCCGGCCTGTTTCCAGTGAACTCGGAGCAGTTCGAGGAATGCCGGGAGGCGCTGCATAAGTTGCGGCTGAATGATGCAGCCCTGCACTACGAGGTGGAAACATCGGCGGCCCTGGGTTTCGGTTTTCGTTGCGGGTTTCTCGGCATGCTGCATATGGAAATCGTGCAGGAGCGTCTCGAGCGCGAATATGGTCTCGCGCTGATTACCACGGCGCCCACGGTCGTCTTCGAAGTCGTGACGACCAAGGGCGAAACGATGCGGGTGGATAACCCGGCCTCGCTGCCCGACGCCTCGCTGTGCGCAGAAATTCGCGAACCCTATATTCGTGCCAGCCTGTTGGTGCCGCCGGAGTTTGTGGGCCCCGTGATGCAGCTGTGCGTGGGGCGGCGTGGCGTGCAGAAGCGTATGGACTATGTCGGCAGCCAGGTGGCGCTGGAATATGAGCTGCCGATGGTTGAGATCGTGCTCGACTTCTTTGATCGTCTGAAGTCCATCAGTCGCGGCCACGCGTCCTTCGATTATGAATTTTCGCGGTTCGTGCCGGGACAACTCGTCAAGCTCGATATCCTGATCAATCGAGAGCGGGTCGATGCCCTGTCGGTCATCGTGCACCGGGAATCGGCCCGGCCGCGGGGTCGTGAGCTGGTAGAAAAGCTGCGCGAACTCATTCCCCGCCAGATGTTTGATGTGGCCATTCAGGCCGCAATCGGTTCACAGATAATCGCCCGCGCCAACGTCAAGGCCTTGCGCAAGGATGTGACGGCCAAACTCTACGGCGGTGATGTCACGCGCAAGCGCAAGTTGCTGGAGAAGCAGAAAGCCGGCAAGAAGCGAATGAAGCAACTCGGTTCCGTGGAAATACCCCAGGAGGCTTTCCTGGCGGTTCTCAAAGTCGGTCGTGACTGAAGCTGTGGCGAGCCGTGCCCCGTGGCGTGGTCCGTGCTATGGTCCGCCCCGGCGGTCTATGGTGCGTGGTGCGCGCGCATTCTGACGAGTTGGTATGAGTCTCGATTTTTCCTTATTGCTGGTGGTGGCCACGGGCCTGTGCGGCTTGGTCTGGGGCCTGGACGCCCTGTTGTTCGCCAGCCGCCGCCGCAGCCTCGTGGCCGCGGTAGAGCCGCGTGATCCCGTTCTTGTCGAGTACGCCCGGTCTTTCTTTCCGATATTGCTGGTCGTACTGGTCATACGCTCGTTCCTGTTCGAGCCCTTCCGTATTCCCAGCAGCTCAATGGTACCGACCTTGCTGATCGGCGACTTTATTTTTGTGAACAAGTACACATATGGCCTGCGCCTGCCGGTACTGAACACCAGGGTCGTCGAGGTTGGGGAGCCGGCTCGCGGCGACGTGGTGGTGTTCCGGCTGCCGGCCGATCCCAGCACCAACTACATCAAGCGCCTGGTAGGCCTGCCGGGAGACACTATCGAATATGTGAACAAGCGCCTTTACATTAATGGCGAAGCGGTAGATTTTGAGGTAGTGGGAGCCTACGACGGCGCCGGCAACGCCCGTGCTGTGCTCGGGCGGGAGACCATTGACGATAAGGAGCACTCGGTGCTGCTCGTCGAGGGGCAACGCAGCCAGGAGGGCACCTACCGCATCCCTGATGGATACTATTTCATGATGGGCGACAACCGGGACAACAGCCGCGACAGCCGCTATAGCGGCGTGGGGCTGATTCCCCAGGGCAACATTGTTGGCAAGGCCGTACGAGTCTGGATGAACTGGGAGTTTCCCAAGGCACCGCAATGGCGGCGCATCGGCAGCGCGATTCAGTAGTACTGGCGACAGGAGCAGGCATATGCGCAACAGGCAAAAAGGCATCACGACCATTGGCTTCGTGATCATCGCAATACTCGTTGTGGCCATCGGTTTTGCTGCGTTGAAGATGACGCCTGTCTATCTCGAGCACATGAAGATCGTCAGCGTGCTGGAGGATGTGAAAAAGGACCTGGACGGTACGAATCCGTCGATTCAGCTGATCAAGTCAGCGATCGGCAAGCGTCTGAATATCGAGATGGTCAGTGCCGTTCAGAAGCAGGACTTCAAAATCAAGAAGACAGAAGTTGGTTACAGCGTGCGGGTGCAATATGACCGTGAGACGCCCTACATTGCCAACGTTTTTCTCCTCGCCCGCTTCAATAACGCCGTAGAGATTCGCCGTTGACGAGTGCGGCGGACTGGTCGTCCCAGCGCCTGGGCTATCAATTCGTCGACGAACAGCTGCTCGAGCTGGCATTGACCCACCGCAGTGCCGGCGGCCCGCATAACGAACGGCTGGAGTTCCTCGGCGATGCGGTTCTCGGCATGGCCATCGCCAGATCCCTTTACGACCAGAAACCCGATGCCCGCGAGGGTGCGCTGAGTCGCTACCGGTCGCGCCTCGTGCGCAAGGAAACACTGGCCGAAGTCGCCCGCGAGCTGGATCTCGGTGCCCAGTTGCGCATGGGGGCCGGGGAGCATCGCAGCGGCGGCCACCAGCTTAGTGCGGTGCTTGCTGATGCGCTGGAAGCGTTGTTAGGAGCTGTTCTTCTTGACGGCGGTCTCGCTGCGGCAGAGGACGTGATCGGGCGCCTCTTTGCCCCTCGCCTCCAGGCGCTGCCGGCCGAGGCCGACCTGGTGGATGCGAAGACCGCCCTGCAGGAATACCTGCAGGCGCGGGGACTGCCCCCGCCAGCATACGATCTTGTGGATGCCACCGGCGCTGCGCACGCGCGCACTTTCCACAGTTGCTGCCGCATTGCAGATCTGGAGTTGGAAACCACCGGCATCGGCACCAGCAGGCGACTGGCGGAACAGGCGGCGGCGGCTGCCGCCCTGGAGCAGATTGGCGGTGCATGACACGATTTTTCGCTCCGGCTTTGTTGCGGTGGTCGGCCGGCCCAATGTGGGCAAGTCGACGTTAGTCAACGCGCTGGTTGCCGAGAAAATCAGTATCGTTACCCCGAAGCCGCAGACCACCCGGCACAGCATCCTCGGTATCCTGTCCCGCGACGACTGTCAGGTGGTGTTTGTGGATACGCCGGGTCTGCACGATCCTGGCAAACAGCTGATGAACCGGGCCATGGTGAAATCGGCCAGTGCGTCCCTCGCCGGCGCAGAGCTTGCGCTGCTGGTGGTGGAGGCGACGGGCTGGCGCCCGGGCGATGACTTCGCGTGGGAGCGTTTGCGCTCCAGCGGCGTGCCGGCCTTGCTGGTGGTGAACAAGCTTGACCTGGTGCGCCCGCGAGACAAGGCTCTTGGCTTTCTTGAGGAGTGTGCGCAGCGTGTGGATGTTGCAGCCATCGTGCCGGTATCGGCTCGCACCGGAGACAACCTGGAGCGCTTGCTCGGGCTGATTCGAGAACGGCTGCCTGAGGGTCCGCCGCTGTTTCCTGTGGACATGAAAACTGACCGGGGCGTGGAATTCCGGATAGCCGAGGTGATTCGCGAGAAACTGTTGTTGGCACTGCGCCAGGAAGTGCCTTACGGTCTGGCTGTCGAGGTGAGGGCCCTTGAGCGCCGTGACGACCTGTTGCTCGCCGATGTGACCATCTGGGTCGACCGCACGTCGCACCAGGGTATGGTGATTGGCCGCGGTGGTGAAAAGATCAAACAGGTCGGTCGTGCGGCGCGGCTGGACCTGGAAAAAGTGTTAGGACAGCACCTGCACCTGGAGACCAGGGTGAAGGTGAAGGCAAACTGGCGTGACAGCGCAGAAGCGCTGCGCCAGCTTGGGTATGAGGAGCCCCGTTGAAGGCCGATCGGGTCGAACTGGAAGCCGCCTACATTCTGCATGCGCGGCCTTATCGCGAGACCAGCCAGCTGTTGGAGGTGCTCGGTCGCCAGCATGGCCGTCTCGGCCTCGTTGCACGCGGGGCCCGTGGCCCCAAGGCCCGCTGGCGCCCGTTATTGCAGCCATTCCGTCCGCTGCACCTGTCCTGGAGTGGTCGCGGCACGCTCTGCACGTTGCGCAACGCCGAACCCGCGGCGCCGCCGGCGGTTTTGCAGGGCCGGCGCCTGCTGTCCGCTTTTTACCTGAACGAGCTGCTGCTGGGTTTTACGACCCGGGGCGACCCCCACCCGGAACTCTTTGCGCACTATACGGCGGCCCTGACGGGCCTGGCCGGTGGGGATGATGCCGAGGTGCCGTTGCGCCGCTTTGAACTCGCGCTGCTGAACGAGACCGGCTACGGCCTCGATGCCGAAAGGGACGGGCTGCACGGGGCGCGGATTGATCCCGGGCAGCGCTACTCCTATCAGCCGGAACGCGGCGCCGTGCCGGTGGATCGGGACGGCGGCGAGCGCGTGGTGCTGACCGGGGCCAGCCTGCAGGCCATCGCCGCGGGCAGCTTCCGTAGCGCTGAAGATCTGCGGCTGGCCAAGCAGCTGCTGCGGCAGCTGCTGGATCACCACCTGGGCCACCGGCCGCTGCAGACCCGCCGGGTGTTTGCGGAGATGCACCTGCCGCGTTGACATCACATTGCGGGCCCGGCGGCGAAAGTGCGAACATCCGGGGCCGCGTGCGATTCGCGCGCCAGTGGAGTTGCCCGAATGTCTCAGGCCAATCGCATCCTGCTGGGTGTGAACGTGGATCATGTGGCCACGCTGCGTCAGGCACGCGGTACCCGGTATCCCGACCCGGTGGATGCCGCGCTGCTCGCCGAACGGGCCGGCGCTGACTCGATTACCGTGCACTTGCGCGAAGACCGGCGGCACATCCAGGAGCGTGATCTGAGGATCATGATAGACGTGCTGCAAACCCGCATGAATCTGGAGATGGCGGTTACTGACGAGATGCTGGCAATCGCCGGCAAGCTGCGCCCGAGCGACTGTTGCCTGGTTCCAGAGCAGCGCGAAGAACTCACGACGGAAGGCGGCCTGGATGTGGCTGGGCAGATCGAACGCGTGACTCACGCCTGCCGCACGCTGAACGAGCAGGGCATCCGCGTGTCACTGTTCGTCGATCCGGATGTGGCGCAGCTCGATGCCGCAGCCGGCACGGGGGCACCCGTGGTGGAACTGCACACCGGTTGCTATGCCGAGGCCGCAGAGCAGGGTCACCGGGCGCGGGAACTGGAGCGGCTGCAGCGCGCATCGCGTCACGCCAACCGGTTGGGCCTGACGGTGCACGCCGGCCACGGTCTGCACTACCACAATGTGCAGGCGATCGCGGCCATTCCGGAAATCGTGGAACTGAATATCGGCCACGCGATCATTGCCCGGGCTGTCATCGACGGGCTGGCCCGGGCGGTAGCCGACATGCGCGGGTTAATGATCGCGGCCCGAACCCAGTGATCTTCGGCATCGGCATCGACATCCTCAAGGCAGAACGCGTGCACGCTGCTTACGCGCGTTTCGGTGAACGTTTCGCGCAGCGCTTGCTGATGCCGGAAGAGCTGGCGCTGTTCGGCCGCGCCAAGCGCCCGGAGCGTTTCCTCGCGATGCGCTTTGCCGCTAAAGAGGCGATCGTGAAAGCCATGGGTACCGGATTTGCCAACGGTATGTGGATTCGCGATGCGGGATTTCTGCCCGATCGGTTTGGCAGGCCGGAAATAATTTTCTCGCCCCGGGGGCGTACGCGTTGCGCGGGACTCGGTATTGGCGACGGCCACCTGAGCCTGACGGATGAAGCGGGCCTGGTAGTGGCCGTGGCCGTATTGTTACGAGCCGTCGAGGAGTAGCGCGTGAACAGCCTGGTATTCGATATCGAGACCGTCCCCGATACGGCACTCGGCCGGCAATTGTTGAACATCGAGCCATCGCTGTCGGATGAGGGCGTTGCCAAGGCCATGACCTTCAAGCGGATGCAGGAAACGCAAAGCGAATTCCTGGCGTTGCATCAGCACCGCATCGTGGCGATATCTGTCGCGCTCCGCCGCGGCGATCAGTTCAAGCTGTGGAGCCTGGGCAGCGAAGACAGCGACGAAGCTGAACTGATCACCCGCTTCTTCGAAGGCCTGGAAAAATACCTGCCCGATCTCGTGTCGTGGAATGGCAGCGGCTTCGATTTGCCATTGTTGCACTATCGCGCCCTGAAGCACGGCGTCGCGTCACCACAGTACTGGGAAGTGGGCGACGAGAACCGGGAGTTTCGCTTCAACAATTATCTCGGTCGCTTTCACTGGCGTCACATCGACCTGATGGACGTATTGTCCGGCTACCAGCCTCGCAGCCGGGCGAAGCTGGACGAAATCGCCGTCATGCTGGGATTTCCGGGCAAGCTTGGTATGTCAGGTGACAAGGTCTGGGATGTTTACTGCAACGGTGGTCTGAAGCAAATACGTGACTACTGCGAAACGGATGTACTCAATACCTACCTGATCTACCTGCGCTTTCAGCATCTGCGTGGCTTGTTGGACGACACCGCGCTGGCGGCGGAAGAAGGACGCGTGCGGGCGCACCTGGCTGGCAGCGACGCTCCCCATCTGCAGGAATTTCTCGCCGCCTGGCCGGCCCCGGCGGACTGACGTCATGGCGGTGAACGCCGAAGATGCGCTAACCGGGCGGGTCGTCGACACGACGGCCGAGGGGCGCGGGGTGATTCGCGGCGCAGGCAAGACGGTCTTTCTCGATGGCGCCATCACGGGGGAGCTCGTGCGCTACCGCGTACGCAAGCGCCGGCGCAACTATGACGAGGCCGAACTGGTGGAGGTCCTGGAAGCATCCGCCGACCGGGTCGAGCCGCGCTGTGCGGTCTTCGGTACCTGCGGTGGCTGTGCGCTCCAGCATATCGACGGGAGCGCGCAGTTGCGCCAGAAAGAGCGTGTACTGCTGGACAGTCTGCAGCGCATTGGCGGCCTGCAGCCCGACCGGGTCTTGCCGCCGATTGCCGGCCCGCCGTGGGGTTACCGGCGGAAGGCGCGGCTGGGTGTCAAGTATGTGGCGAAGAAAGGTCGCGTACTGGTGGGCTTTCGTGAGCGCCATGCTCCTTATGTGACGGATACCGGGCGCTGCGAGACCTTGCATCCGGCGGTCGGTGAACGGTTTGCGGCATTGGCAGCCCTGATCGAGGGGCTGAGTTTGCGGGAGCGGATTCCGCAGATCGAGGTGGGCATCGGCGACAACGGGGGCGCGCTGGTGTTCCGGGTGCTGGACGCACCGACGCCGCAGGATGTTGGGCAACTGCGCGATTTTGCCCGCACGACAGGGCTTTCGGTGTACCTGCAGACGGGCGGGGCAGACACGATCGCGCCGCTGCCGGGTGATGCCGAACCGGCGGCATTGCGCTACCGCCTGGATGAGCCAGGCATCGACATCGAGTTTCGGCCGACGGATTTCATCCAGGTGAACCAGGCGGTCAACCAGCAGATGGTTGCCCAGGCCCTGAAACTGCTGGCGCCTGCGTCGCAATCACGGGTGCTGGATCTGTTTTGTGGGCTCGGCAATTTCACCCTTGCGCTCGCGCGCCGCGCGGCATTTGTCACGGGTGTGGAGGGCAGCGAAGCCATGGTCGAACAGGCCGCTGCGAACGCCCTGCGCAACGGCGTGGAAAACGTCAGCTACCGCCTTGCTGACCTGGCCACTACGAATGCGCTGGACGGCCTGACAGGCGAGGTGTTTGACCGGGTGTTGCTCGATCCGCCCCGCAGTGGGGCGGCAGCCGTGCTCGATGCAATTGCGCAGTTCCGACCGGCAAGAATCGTGTACGTGTCGTGCCACCCGGGCACGCTTGCCCGCGATGTACAACGACTGACCGCGGCGCTCGGCTATCGCCTGGACGCGGCCGGCGTCATGGACATGTTCCCGCAGACGGCGCATGTTGAGGCCATGGCCTTGCTGACCAGGAATTCTTTGCATGGCGCGTGACGATTCAGCGCAGCGGCTGGTCGTCAGCCTCACCCGCCAGAGCCTGGAACTTCGGGACGAAGGGCGGTTGCTGGCGCACTATGCGGTCTCCACATCGCGCTATGGTCCCGGCGAGCGGCGCAACAGTCAGTGCACGCCCCGCGGCCTGCATCGAATCCGTGCGCGCATCGGAGCCGGGCTGCCGGCCGGTGCCGTGCTGGTCGGCCGCCGGCCGACCGGGGAGATTTACGACGCCGAACTGGCGCAGCGTTATCCGTACCGGGACTGGATTCTGACCCGGATCCTTTGGCTTTGCGGCTGCGAACCCGGGCGCAACCGTTGGGGCACCTGCGATTCGATGGCGCGCTTCATCTATATTCACGGCACGCCGGACTGCGAAGTCATGGGCGTGCCTTTTTCCCACGGCTGCATCCGGATGCGTAACAGTGACGTGATGGATTTGTTCGAACGGGTGAATGCCGGTACGTTAGTGGACATCCAGACTTGAGCTGACCGTATCGCTATGACGCTCGGGCCCCTGATGATCGACCTGGAAGGCGAAAGCCTGCTGCCGGACGAACGCGAGCGCCTGCGCTCACCGCTGGTGGGTGGGGTCATTCTATTTACGCGCAACTATCGTGACCATGAGCAGCTGGCCGCCCTGACGGCAGAGATTCACGCGGCGTCGTCGCCCGAGGTGCTAATCGCCGTCGATCAGGAAGGGGGCCGCGTCCAGCGCTTCCGTGACGGCTTTAGCCCGTTGCCGCCCGCGCGCTGGTTTGGCCACCAGTACGACCTGGATCCGGCGCTGGGCCGGCGGCTGGCCAGGCTGGCTGGCTGGCTCATGGCGGCAGAGCTGCGGGATGCGGGCGTCGATCTGAGTTTCGCGCCCTGTATCGATCTCGATCGGGGACTCAGCGAGGTGATCGGTGACCGGGCCTTTCACAACGATCCTGACGTGATCGTGCAACTGGCCGAGTCGTGGATGACCGGTATGCGCGACGCTGGCATGGCAGCAGTGGCGAAGCATTTCCCGGGGCATGGCGGCGTCGTGTCCGATTCCCACCAAGAACTGCCGGTTGATCAACGCGAGTATATTGATCTTGCCGAAGACATCTCGCCGTTCCAGCGGCTGGTGGCCTTCGGGGTTGCCGGCATCATGGTGGCCCACGTGCGCTATCCGCGCATCGATCGCCGTATTGCGAGTCTGTCGCCCTACTGGTTGCAGACGGAACTGCGCCAGAACCTGGGCTTCTCCGGTGCGGTGTTTTCCGACGATCTCACCATGGGGGCCCTCGCCGAGGCGGGGTCCATCCCGGAGCGGGCCAGGCAGAGCCTGGCGGCTGGCGCTGACATGGCACTGATCTGCAACGACCCTGAAGCGGCAGCCCAGACCATTGCGGAACTCCCCGCTGATACAGGGCCGGCCAGTCACGGCCGGCTGGCGGCGATGCGGCCCCGCCGTCCCGACTGGGTTCCTGGCAAGCTGCAGGCGGGTGAACAGTGGCAGGCCGGCGTGACGGAACTCGAGGCGGCGCTGGCGCGTCCGGTGCTCGCGCTGGATGGCTGACGGCGGCGAGTTGCCTGCGGGCGCGGAGCTGATTGTCAGCGCAGTGGCCGTCGACCAGGCGCTGGACCGGATGGCAGCAGCGTTGCAAGCAGAAATTCATGCGCAGGACTGCGTCTTCCTGATTGTCATGGCGGGTGGACTCGTCCCCGGGGCGCGCTTGCTGCAGCGTCTGACGGGGGACTTCGAGATCGACTACTGCCACGTGACCCGCTACGCGGGCCAGCAGCGTGGCGGCGAGCCGCACTGGCTGCAGCCACCTCGGGCCCGGCTCGAGGGCCGCACGGTGCTGGTCGTCGATGATATCTTCGACGAGGGCATCACGCTCGACTATGTCGTGCAGTGTTGCCAGCAGCTGGGTGCCACGCGCGTGCTGACCGCGGTGCTGGTTACGAAGCGACACCCGCGGACCCGTGGTCGGCGGGTCCCGGATATTTCCGGGGTCGAGGTGCCGGATCGCTATGTGTTTGGTTGCGGCATGGACCTGGCACATCGCTGGCGTCATTTGCCGGCCATTTACGCGCTGGCAGCGGAGGGCTGACATGGCAAAGCTGGCAATTATCGGTGGCACAGGGGCCCGCGTTCTTGTGCCAGGGGATCACCTGGTGCGAACGACGGTAGATACTCCGTACGGCCCGCCGTCCGGGCAGCTGCTGCACTGGCGCGACGGCGATGACGACTGGTATTTCCTGCCCCGGCACGGCCTGGAGGGCACCATTCCGCCCCATTGTGTGAATTACCGGGCCAACCTCTGGGCGACGCACGAACTGGAACCGGACTGGGTTGTCGGGATCAATGCGGTGGGTGGAATCCACCCCGACGCGTTGCCGGGCCGGCTGGTCTTCCCCGATCAAATCGTCGACTACACGTGGGGCCGGGAGCACACCTTTGAAGATCACATGAACCGGCCGGTTCGGCACGTAGAGTTCACCGAACCCGTGTCGCCGTCGCTGCGGGACAAGCTGCTGGAACTGGCCCGGGCGCACGGCATCGAGCACCTTGATCGGGGTTGTTATGGCGCTACCCAGGGGCCGCGCCTGGAGACCGCAGCCGAGATCGATCGCCTTGAACGTGACGGTTGCGACCTGGTCGGCATGACGGCGATGCCAGAAGCCGCCCTTGCCCGTGAGCTCGGGCTGGAATACGCGATTTGCGCCGTGGTGGTGAATTACGCGGCCGGTCGGGGCCCGGCGGAACAAGGCATCCACGCCCAGATCGAAGCCAGCCTGGCCCAGGGGATGACCGGTGTCAGCCAGTTGTTGCGGGGCCTGCTCGGCAGGCGGTGATCCACTTCACAGACCCCGCCCGCCTCGACCTTCTATATTTAGACAAGCTGGGCCGGCCTCTCGCGAGGCCGGGGAAATCACTTGTGGAAATTAATTAAGTTAGCAATTTAAGCTAATGATTAACCTGACAAAAAAATTGCTGATCCAGGCTCTGGATCAGTGTGCGTCAGGGATCGTCGTGGTGGAGGCAAAGGGCAAGCGCTGCGCCATTGTGTACGCGAACGAGGCCTTCTCCGACCTGACCGGCTGGGACCCCGGCGACCTGGTTGGCCGGGGACTCAGAGACTTCCTGGCCCACGGTGACCTGCCCAGTGCGGACGCGAGCGAGCTGGAGCACCGGTGGCGCAGTCGCAGCGACGCGCCGGTCGAACTCACCCTGCGGGTTGCGCCGCTGTACCAGCGTCCGGGCTTGCCTGACTACTGGATGCTGTCGCATCCCGGCCCGGCTGCAGTGCGCGACGGACGCCTCCGGGAACCCGCGGGGACGGACACCGTGTCTGGACTGCCCAATCGACGGGTCTTCGAGGATGTCCTGCATCGCGACTGGGGCATGGCCCGTCGTGACGGCCGGGAGCTGGGAGTCATCCTGTTCCAGGTCGACGCGATGGACAGTTATCGACAGGTGTTCGGCCGGCACGCGGCGGACGCCTGCCTGCGCAAGGTCGGCCACGCCATCAGCGGTGCCCTGCGTCGCTGCGGTGATCTGGCCGCCCGGGTGGATGCGGATCGATTCGCGGCCCTGGTCGGCACCGGCGGCGAAGAAGAGGTCACGGCTTTTGCCACTGAGATTGCCGACCGCGTGCGGGACCTGGCCATCCATCACCCGCGATCCCCCGTGGCCAGATTCGTCACGGTGTCGACGGGCGTCGCCGCCATGGTGCCCAGCGGCGACGAGCCGGCAGAACAGCTGCTCGCGCGCTGCGAGCGGTCCCTCGAGTCAAACTTGCCGCCCAGCGATGAGCAGCAGGCGAGCGGTTGATCTAACCCTCGGGTTCCGCCGCCGCTTCTGCGGCAGCTTCGATTTCCAGTTCCCGGACATAGGCGATAGCGCCGAAGCGCGGGTTGTCGAAATACTGCACCAGGTCACTGATCAAGCGGCGCGATTCGTCGATGTAAGTGGTGGGCGGAGCGAACTCGTCCAGGCTGGCCGGGGCGCCGGGTGATGCCTGCCAGGCCAGGTCCAGGGCGAGGTGCAGGAAACGTTCTTTGTACAGCGTGATTTGCCCGCTCAACCCCGGCGGTGCCGCGCCAGCGTTCCCGACAGGCAGCGGTTGCGCGGCGGCCCGCGAGCGAGCCGGCTGGCTCCAGGACAGGTAGGCAAGCGGCAAATAGGCATCCAGGCGTTCCAGCCGGCGCCACGCATCGCCCAGGCTCATGTCATCGGGCGCGAGTTCCGCGAAGCCCGGCCCGCCCGTGACCGGGTCCAGCAGCACAAACTCGAGCGCCGGGCCCGGCGGAGCGAGCGGTGCGGCCGGCACCTCGCTGGCAAACGGTCTGGGCGGTGGCGGCGTTTCCTGGGTCGACCGGGTCTGGTCCAGATGCTGAAACACGAGGATCTCCACCGCGTAGCGCGGCGGCTCTTCCAGGTCTTCCTGCGTGTGGCCCTGTGGCCCTGCCAGGCACAGGGCCACCAGTGCGATGCAGCCGATTGTCTTCAAGCCATTCCCCCGCCTGCAGTCTGCTCCATCGCGGGGAGGCCCGCCGCCAGGTCATCCAGCAGCTGCTCTGCGCACGCAAAGCGCGCTTCGGGCGCTTCCGCGTCGGCGATCACCCGCAGCCGCTGCTGATTGTCGAAACGATACCGATCCGGTGCAGCCTGGATCAAGCCGATCAGTGTGACGGGCTCAACGACGGTCTCCGGCCCGAACTCCACCCGGCCGCCGCTGGCGCTCATGTCGACGCGCTTCAGGCCCAGTGCCGCGGCGCGCAGGCGCAGGCGCGTGACCCGGAACAGATTGCGGGTGGCCGGCGGGATGTTGCCGAAACGATCCACGAGTTCCACCTGCAGGTCCTTCAGCGCGTCGTCATTCGCCGCGCTGGCAATCCGCTTGTAGTGCACCAGTCGCAGGTGGACGTCAGGCATGTAGTCTTCCGGAATCAATGCCGGCAGGTGCAGGTTGATGTCGGTCGTCTGCTGTCCCACGCCCTCGGGATCAGGTTCCAGGCCGGCGCGCATTGCTTCCACGGTGCGGGCGAGCATCTCGTTGTACAGCGTGAAGCCGATTTCCTGGATCTGGCCACTCTGTTCCTCGCCTAACAGCTCTCCGGCGCCACGGATTTCGAGATCGTGGGTTGCCAGCACAAAGCCGGCGCCGAGGTCTTCCAGTGATTCGATTGCGTCCAGTCTTTTCACCGCGTCATCGGTCATGGCCTCGCGTTCGGGCGCGAGCAGATAGGCAAAGGCCTGGTGGTGGGACCGGCCGACCCGGCCGCGCAGCTGGTGCAGCTGTGCCAGGCCGAAGCGGTCGGCGCGGTTAATCAAGATGGTATTGGCCGTGGGTACGTCCAGGCCGCTTTCGATAATGGCCGTGCAGACCAGGACATGAAAGCGCCGATGGTAGAAGTCGACCATGATGCGTTCCAGGTCCCGCTCGCGCATCTGCCCGTGGGCCACCTCGATGCGTGCCTCCGGTATCAGTTTCGCAACCCGTTCGGCGATACCGTGTATATCTTCGATACGGTTGTGCACGAAGTACACCTGGCCACCGCGTTTCAGTTCCCGCTGACAGGCTTCGCGAATCACCTGGTCACGCCACTGCGTCACGAAGGTCTTGATGGAAAGGCGCGATTCCGGCGGCGTGGTAATCAGTGACAGATCGCGCAATCCGCCGAGCGCCATGTTCAGCGTGCGCGGTATCGGCGTTGCCGTGAGCGTCAGAAAGTCGGCCTGTGTGCGGAGCGCTTTCAACCGTTCCTTGTGACGCACGCCGAAACGGTGTTCTTCGTCGATGATAACCAGCCCTAAACTTTTGAATTTTATACTGTTTTGCAGCAGCCGGTGAGTGCCTACCACGATATCGACGCTGCCCTTTGCGAGGCCGTCGATGATTTCACGACTGGCCTTGGTGTTCTGGAAACGGCTCAGGCCGGCCACGGTCACGGCCGTGTCGGCGAACCGGTCGGAAAAAGTCTGCTGGTGCTGCTGGGCCAGCAGCGTAGTGGGCACCAGTATGGCAACCTGTCGGCCGTTGTTGACGGCGACGAAAGCTGCGCGCAGGGCCACCTCCGTCTTGCCGAAACCCACGTCGCCGCAAACCAGGCGGTCCATGGGCGCAGAACTGCTCAGGTCCTGAAGTACGTCCTCGATGGCCTTGCCCTGGTCATCCGTGGGTTCAAAGGCGAAGCCGGCGGCGAAGGCGTGGTATTCGCCAGGGTCCACGCGGGCTGACTGCCCGCCGCACGCAGCCCGCTTGGCGTAGATGTCCAGCAGCTCCGCGGCGGCATCGCGCACCTTGTCGGCGGCTTTCTTGCGCGCGCGCAGCCATTGATCGGTGCCGAGTCGGTGCAGCGGCGCGTGCTCGGGTGCGGCACCGGTATAGCGGGCAATCAGGTTCAGTGAACTCACCGGCACGTGCAAGCGGTCGCCGCCGGCATACTCCAGGGTTACGAACTCGGCGGGCGAGTCGTCGATGTCCAGCCGGCTCAGCCCGGTGTAGCGGCCGACACCGTGTTCGGCATGCACCACCGGCGCGCCAGGACGCAGGTCCGTCAGGTCGTTGATCAGGCTTTCCGGATCCTGGACGCGCCGCCTGCGGCGCCTGCGGCGGGGTTGTTCGCCGAAAAACTCGGTTTCGGTGAGCACGGCCAGCTCGCCGTCGCTGAGAACAAATCCCTGGTGCAGTGGGGCAACGACGATGCCGGCACGCATGTCGCCGTCAATGAATTCCGTCCAGCTGGCAAGCTCGGCGGGATTCAGTCCGGCCGGGCGCAGGGTCTCCAGCAACAGCTCGCGGCGCCCGGGCGACTCGGCACTGATCAGCAGCCGGCCACGGTGACTGGCAAGGAATTCACGAAGCCGGCGGCTGGGGTCCTCGTCGCGCCGGTTCACGAGCAGGGTCGGGGCCGGCTGCACGCCCAGGTTCATTTGCGTCGCGCTGAGCATTTCCTCGGGGAGCTTCGCGGTGTCGAGCACGACGCGATCCCGCGAGTTCAGCGCGTGCAGGTGCAGGTCAGGCGCGACATAGAGTTCCCCGGGATCGAGGGCCGGGCGCTCGGTGTCATGTCGGCACTGTTCATAGCGCTCGTTGACCTGCTGCCACGCATCGCGCAGTGCGCGCTCCGGATTGCCGATGCAGACCACGCAGGTGTCGGCCGGCAGGTAGTCCCAGAACGTTGCTGCTGCATCAAAGAACAGCGGCAGGTAATTTTCGATGCCCGCGGGCAGTCGTTGTTCGCTGACCTCGCGGTAGATCACCGAGTTGGCTGGATTGCCTTCGAAGCGCGCGCGGTAACGCAGGCGGAAAGCCTTGACGGCGTCCGCGTCAATCGGGATCTCCCGGGCCGGCAACGTGTCCAGGGTGTCCACCTGGCCGGTCGTAAGCTGCGAATCGGGATCGAACTCGCGAATGGACTCAATTTCGTTATCCAGGAAATCCACCCGCACCGGCTGGTTGTGGCCGGTGGGGTAGAGGTCCACCAGGGAGCCGCGCACGGCGTATTCGCCGTGGGTGCTGACCTGTGAAACGCGTTGGTAACCGGCATCATCGAGTTGCCGCCGGAAATCGGCCGGATCCAGGCGCTGGCCGGCGCGCAGTTCAATGCCCCGGGACCGCAGGAAAACCGGGGGCGGCAAATGCGGCAGCAACGTTGGCGCTGCGGCCAGGAGAATCTGGCGGCCGCCGCGGGTAAGACGGCGCAGCACGCGCAGACGCTCTGCAACCAGGTCCTGGTGCGGGCTGAAACTGTCGTAGGGGAGAACCTCGAGGTCCGGAAACAGCAGCACGTCCGGCCCGGCCGGGCTGAAGAACTGCAGTTCCGCGGCCAGTCCCTCAGCGTCGGCGACATTCGGCGTCAGCACGAGCACCGGGCCATCGCGCAGCCGCGCAACGTCTGCCAGGCACAGCGCCATCGCGCCGCCGCGGGCGCCACCCCAGTGCACACTACGCGCGGCGGAGCCGGGCAATGGCAACCGGCCGCGCAGAAGCACGGACTCAGATATCAAGCGGGATCTCCGGCCGGTTAAACGGCTATTATTTCACAGCACAGGCACCACTGACCTGCGTGTGTCGGGTCGGAGCGGACGGCGTCAGTTCTTCTGCACGGCGTGAATGACCCGGGAATATTCGAAGTACACAACGAAATTCGAGTACTCCCAGCGGGAGATCGGCGGATCACCGACAGCGGAATTCTTCGTCGCCGGTTGGCCCCAGGTGGCCGCGACTTTGTCCATGGTCATCCCGCGCGAGGGGCGCTGGGTGGTTGACGAGCTGGCCTGCTCGACGCCGTCGAGCAGCAAGGTCTCCGCCGCTGCGGGCAGAGCGGGCACGGCGACCAGGGCCGAGATCAGCAGGGCCGGTAAACGGCGGAACATGGTACTTACCCCAAGCTATACTGCGGTCAGGATATCATTGGCTCCCGGCGCAAAAAACAGAATGCTCTATGGACACGGCCAGCGGAATGGTGTAACGCGGCGACCGCTATCGGCGGCCAGCCGGTGTGAGCCGTGAGGTTTGCCGCCCCCCTGGTTGAGGCTCGTTTGCTGCGCCGCTACCAACGCTTTCTCGCAGACGGGGAGTGGCCCGACGGGCGTGTGGAGACCGTGCACTGCCCCAATACCGGCTCTATGCTCGGCTGTCGCGAGCCCGGCTCACGCGTCTGGCTCAGCCGTTCGACGAATTCCCGCCGAAAATATCCGCTGACCTGGGAACTGGTGGAGAGCCAGGCCGGCACGCTGGTCGGTATCAACACCCAGCGCACCAACAAGCTGGTGCGTGAGGGCCTCGACGCTGCCG
>Ga0265303_10000596_pt1 | contig 20763 bp, 20 predicted proteins | sample Helome_2_FD_192494 | JGI IMG/M metagenome (GOLD analysis project Ga0265303, IMG submission 192494) | Marine sediment microbial communities from subtidal zone of North Sea - Hel_20160317 (Illumina Assembly) | ecosystem: Environmental > Aquatic > Marine > Subtidal zone > Sediment ... | reverse complement strand
TTCTGCCTTTTTTATTTACCTCTGATATACATATACTCCAACTTACCGCAATTGGCCCTCAATTGCATATTTCTGCTATTGATCAAAGGTTTTTGTGTCACTTAAAAGCCTGAGATATAGGTTTGTTATCTGATATTTTGCGTAAGTTGTGATCAAGAAACATGAAATGCTCATACCGCAATTTTATTGCCCCTCAAATGGATTTTTCTTGACAATAGATATGCTAAAAAATATAAAAATTCTAACAGTTTGTTCTTTTGATGTTAAATTTGACATCTGAAATCCGCTCTCACTAGAGACGCTCTCAATTCTTCATATTCGCCTGTTGAACGTCCCCTCAGCCTCTGATTCGCTGTTCGCACTGAAGAGGACGTCGGTTTCTTCCAAACTTTGACCAAACCAATCCGGTAAAGATACAATGGAGAACCCCCTCAAATTGTGCCTACCTCGCTCCTGACAGGATGTTAATGTTCTGTTGGGAGACTAAAAAAATATCTTCAGTATATCGATCCTTTACCTACATGTGCTATCCCAAAACTATGAAGAAAAGTTAATTATTAGTCTGAAATACGATAGAAAGGAGGAAAAAGTTATGCCTACTTATATGACACAATTTTCCTACACTGCGGCGGCTTGGGCGGCCCTAGCTAAAAATCCAGAGGATCGGGGAGCTGCTGTCGCCGCCTTAATGGAGAAACTGGGCGGTCGTATGCTTAATATTTACTATGCCTTCGGTGAATATGACGGGGTTGTTATATTTGAAACGCCAGAGGATATTGCCGCTATGGCGGGTATCCTCGCTGTGAACGTACCAGGCCATGTTAAGGCTACCAAAACAACGAGGCTTTTTTCGACGGAAGAGGCGATGCAAGCAATGCAAAAAGCTGGCGAAATGGTATATCCAGCGCCGAAAGGATAAGATTTCACCTTATCTGGGGGGTAATCTCATGGAGTGTCGCCTCAATCTGTGCCTACCTCGCCCCTGATAGAAAACTTTATGATGGGACCTTAAGAGCCAAATTCTTTTAATGAAGCTCCACGCCGCAAGCGGACGGGGTATCAAGGTGGATGATAATCTGATTTTTAATTGGGGGGACACGTAGTTTCCCCCCCAAACCCCTCTTCCGCATGCTTACCCCACCGCAAACGGCTGGGATATTCAAATGATCGTAATAAACAGACCGGGTCAAAAATGGCCCTGTTTTCGTTTTAACCTAATTTCGGAATTTTGGAACTTATTTTGAAACAATGAGGTTGCTATAGCTGCTATATATTCCAGCATTTGACAGTACTCAAAACCGTGTGATACTCGAATTATATCAGCATACAATTCGATAATTATCGAATTACATAGACTGGCAAAATATTTTGAGATTGGCAATTTCCGCTTTTCGATCATAATATCGTAATAGATGGAAAATTTTCCATCTAATATTACTGTTCGGTGGAGGAAGACGATGAAGACTCAAGTAACATTTCGATCAATGAATTTCCCTCCGTACGATGGCGAAGAAGAGCAGATCAACCCAGGTCTCTGGGGCAAGAGGCTGGCTGAGTATTTTGTCGATAAACTGAAGCCACATGGCATCGAGACGGAAGAGATCATTGCGGAAGATTGGGGATGGTACATCCCGATCAAGAACGAAGAATTCCGACTCGCTATTTGTTGTGGGCACCAGAATGGCGATGACGACGAGTTCTTGTGTTTCACCGACCCATCAACACCGATCATCCGGAAACTCTTCAAGAAAATCGACGCGACCAATGAATTAACGCGCGTTGTGACCGCCATAGGTAATATACTTTCATCCGATTCGGGGATAACAGATATTGAGTGGACAGAAGTTGAGAAATGACACCGAACCAATCGCTCCTACCTCGCTCCGAACATGAGTTTTTTATGTCTTGTTTGGAGTCTTACAAATAATCTTCATTTTTATCTGTATTGCATTGCTGGCAATAGCGGCGGCAATATATCTGCAGTGTTTATTGTTAACGCATATATTGCCTAAACCATTAATTTTAATAAACAAAGGAGGAAAGATCATGAAACTCAAACGAATTGTTCTTTTAGCGGCTGGTGTAGTTACGATGGGCCTGCTGCTGGGTACAAGCGCAGCGCAAGCGGCGACCGTGATTTTCGAAAATGGCACCACCAAAGCCATCGGGATCAAGAACCTGGATATCGACGAAACGCTCTACAACGTCACTTTCACGTCGACAGGAACAGTGGCGAAAATGGTCTATGGTGATTTTCCGGGGCAATTCGACTTCAGTCTCTCCGCAATGGCGTTCGATGCAGTCGATGCGGTGAATTTCGAACTTAACAAGAATGGTGCGACGGGAGTTGGTGCTGAGGGATCGGCTGCCGTGCCGTTCTTCTGGGTTGGATTTGAATCCGAACTGGAAGTCGATCCATTGACGGAGGTGGTGTTTTATCAACCGTCATTTTACGGGGAAATGTCCACGGGCGACAATCTATGGGTGGTGATTCAGGACAGTGCTAATTTGGCGCTCTACAATTATGGGACGGGAGTGTGGGCCAAGTTCACCGAGGCGTCGAAGGAGACTCAGGTAATTTTCGAGGGAAACAATGCGACCGGCATCCTGAATCTGGAAGTGGACGGTAAACTTTATAATGTCGAATTCCGTTTTGATAGCGCGGAAAACATCTACGGGGCCCCCCCCATCTTCGACTTCCAGGATGACATAGACGCTGCGCGCAGTGCCGTGATAGATGCTCTTAACAGTGAGCCCGCGGTCGCGACGGTCGGTCCGGTAGAAGCTGATTTTTATTTAATTGGTTTTGATTTGAAGGGTCCCTATGTGGAGGTGACGCAAGAATATTACCGGGCTTTTGGTGGACCTTGGAAGCAGAACACTACGACGTCATTGACGACCTCCACCAGTCTCTTTACATATGCAGACTTCACTGAGGTGGAGTAGGCTATGCACCCCGCGCCATGATCCGATCAGGCCCAAAGTGAACGACCGGCCCACGACGGGCATTGGCATAAGAGGACCAAGGGCGTGGGTCGGGCGGAAGGAACGACGTCGGTGCCGCCGGCGGGCGTCAGGATGTCCCCGACCGACGGGGAGTAGGGTGCGCGGTGCGGATTTAGGGGTCACACAACCTTATCAGGCCGCGATGAAGGGGGCAGACGAATCATGGCGGCGGCAGGTATCGGGCCTGGCGGTTCGTGGCGGCAATTGATGATTATATCATTTGAGTTATTGGATTATTTCTGGACTAGCAAGAATGTTGATTTTGTGCAATTCGTGTATCCCTGCACATGTCCATTGTACCCGCTTGAGAACGAATTGTCCGATACGGTTAATATTCGCACCTTGCTCATAAAGCCGGGTAAATTTTATAACAGCAACTGATAGCCCTTCACGCTCAAAATGATAGCCGAGGAAGTCAAAACCACGTTCGGCTCTGCCTATCAATGTCTTATCAGGGTGCTGTTCCAGGCGTAGCTCATTGGATGTCTGGTTCAGTACTCGGATAGCTTTTTTCAGTTTCAACTTTGTCGGAGCCAAGATCAGAATATCGTCCAGATAACGGAAATATTTTGCACCCAGCTTTTCCATCTTCCGATCCACTTCCATCAGATAAAATGCACCAAGCAAAGGTGACAACGAAGATCCCCTTGGTATGCCCTGTTTAATATCCTGATACAATTTGCCCCATTCCACGCACCTGTTCAAAAACTGCCATACGTAGCCAATAATTGTCCGGTCTTCAATGTAAATCACGATTCATTCTTCTTTAATAGCAACCATTATTGCCGCACACCTTAAAATATTTGCGTTTTAATTACGGTATTCATACGTCAAAAGGATAAGCCCCCCTTTTACGCCATGCGTAGGCTTCTTTGTTTTTGAAAAAAGCCATGACGTCTTCTTCGGACACAAGATATGACCGGCCAATTCTGTACGCTCTTGGCGGTCTGTATTTCCGATTTTCTGTTGCCTCAGACAACTCGCAAAATAAACACGTCATTTTAACTCATCTTGCTTAGCAAATATTGCGTCTAACTTCTTTGTTTCGTTCATGTCTTCTGCCTTCTTTCTTCTTTGCAATAAATCATATCCTATAGCGTATTAGTTAAATTAGGACAGAATTAATTTGAAACTCTTAGAAATCCTGATATAATATTATTAGTCCGTTAAAATTTACCCTGAAGGAATCCGCCAATATGATTGAAACCGAATCCTCTAAAGAAAACCCCAATAATGAATTTGATAGCGCTCGCGGTATAATCTATGGTTCAATCGCATCCGGCTATCTTTGGTTAGCAATATTGGTTCTTGTTGCGTGGTTACTGTAAAAAATTGCTCCGGTACGAAATCCGTATTTTAAACCTGTGCCAATATTAATCGCTATAAAGCCGGCCGTAGGCTTACCGTCTTCATCCTGAATAACTCTTACTTGTTTGGATTCATACTCAAATGGGATTATTTCCATTGGTTGTCAATTATCCTCCTTTCTAATCAGACTTGTTTTGCATCTTTAACCACTCCCAAACCTCAGATTCTTCAAACTTAACCACATTAGGGTAAAAAATCATAAATCAAGAAATAATAAAATCGTTGCTAAACCCTTGTAAATCAATTATAAAATGCAATATCAAAAAACAGGAAAAACACAGTAAAACAGCTTAAACAGACTCACACGGTAGAAGTCACTGGTTCAAATCCAGTACCGCCTACCAGTAATTTCAAGGGGTTACAGTGTTTGCTGTAGCCTCTTTTTTTCGACTTTTCTATGCCACGGAAATAAGAGGCCATCACCTTTGGTAGAAATCGGGAGCGAGTATGAGCGAGAAGGAACAAATTACAGCAACTATTCTGAGGGCACAGTCTGAACTGGAGCAAGCACTTGGCGAGCTCGAAAAAATGCCGGCATTTGACCCGGGAGCAATTGCTTTTTCGGCGCATGCCCTCAATAACTATTTGATGGTAACACGGTGCACTGCCGAATTGCTCCTCTTATCACTGGCAGACCACCCGGACCCTCAAATCCGGAAGTGGCTTGAAGGATTGGGTCATGTGACAAAGTTAATGCGTCACACGGTTAGCCAGTTAATGAATTCCTCGGAACCCAAGGATGCCGAGTTACGGTTCTTGAAATGGGACTTAGTCCAGTTGGTACGACGCACAAGTAATTATTATCAACGCATCGCGGATCGAAAGAATATCTCCATTGTTTTTGAGTCCACCATGGACATCCCCCCGGTATGGACCGATCCTGTGGCGGCCGCGGCTGTACTGGACAACCTCCTCTCTAACGCAGTAAAGTATTCATTTCCAGGAAAGCAGATTGGGGTGCAGATGCGGGAGGAATTGACAAGTGTGGTATGCGGTGTCCGTGATGAGGGACCTGGCTTGAGCCAAGAGGATCAGGCGAAACTGTTTCAACGAGGTATCCAGCTCAGCTCCGAACCTACTGGGGGAGAACCTTCGAGTGGCTATGGGTTGGCAGTGGCTAAGGAGTTAATCGATAAGCTGGGTGGGGATCTATGGTGTGAAAGCACGTTCGGGGCCGGCGCGTGCTTCTCGTTTCGCCTACCAGTGTATCAGGAAAAGCACTAGGCGGCTATAACTGGGCGTGCAGGCGGCGGAATGCATGTTTCCAAGAAGTCAAACCGGAAGAAGCGTTCGACCTGATGCGTAACCGCAGGACCGCTTCAGGGCACTCCCACGTCCTTCGCAGTGGTATCTTGCCGGTCAACTTGTGCCGAAAAATGTTGCGCGGATGGAAGCGCTCGAGATCAATCGCTCGACTCCGCCAACTTCCTGGAAAGGGGTATGGGTAATGGCCACACGCATATTCATTTTTTCCTATTGAGGTCGGCGGATCAACTGAGTTTTTGCAATACCTGACTGTTGTTGCCTTTATCCATATCATCCAAGGCAAAGGAGAGGGCCAGTTCCAATAAGGTTGATTTGTTGTCAATGGCCACTCCGGCCAGTTTCAGCTCATGGAATTTATGGGTAAAACGCTGAAGAATATCCACTGAAAGATAGAAACCGGCCTTTTTCTTGGGGGCGTTGTTGACCGACCTCCTGGGTGATTGCGATGGTTTCTCAGAGCCGGTGGCCGATTCAACCGGATCCAATGTGGTTTCCGCAAAAAGATCAGGGGTGTTCTTGCTTCTAACTGCCATTGTTCATTATCCTCCTGACTAAATTCTGGTAATCGTAAGCCCCCTGAGCGCGAGCCTGGTATTCAAAAATCGTCCGACCAAGAGTCGGGGCCTCTGACAGGCGAACGCTGTAATGGATTGGATCGCACATCTGCCGGCTGAAATGCTTTTTGAGCTGGTTGAACATCTCATGACTGTGGCGGGTCCGGCGGTCAAACATGGTCGGCAAAATATATTCCAGCCGTAAATCCAGGTTTAACTTCTGGGCGGATTGAAGATACCTGAAAAAGGTTTTCAAACCCTCCAGGGATGGTCCCTGCAGGGCGACCGGGCAGAGAACCTCGTTGGCCGCCATGAGAATGTTGACGCTCAAGACATCCCAGCCCGGCGCACAATCAAAAATCAGATAGTCCAGAGCCCCTTGCCTGGGAACCAGTTTTTGGGCCAGAACGGTTTGGCGGATTTCCCTGGGCTGCTCCCCCAGCCAGTTCTTTAATTCCACCAACCGGATGCCGCCATCAAGAAGCCAGAGATTTTCACGGGTCGGATGAAGGGTTTCATTTCGGGAAATAGCTTGCCCGTTTTCCTGACGCTCGGTAACAAATTCATACAGACCGAATTCCGGCTTTTGACCCAAAAATTTGGCAGTCTGCCCCTGGGTGTCACAATCCACCAGCAAAACCCGTTTTCCAAAAGAAGCCAATCCGTGCGCCAGATTTACCGCTGTAGTGGTTTTACCCACGCCGCCTTTGGCCATTGCCACTGCAATTTTTCGCATTCTAATAAATCCTGTTCTTATGTTCTCGATTTCTTCTATTCGTACATTACAGAATTCTTCTACAGATAGCAAGAGAAAACTGCAATGGTTCAGGGATCTATTTTTTCCCGGTTAAATAGGTCTCATCCAGGGCTCCTTCTATCACCGCAAGTGTTTTGATGGCCGGGGGCTTGAATTCAAATACAGATTCCAGAAAATCAATGGTAATCCGGTAGGTCGCACCCCACAGGATTTCCATCCCATTTTGTGACTGTAGTTGAAAACAGGGAAAGTCTTTAATCGAATCGATTCGCCCCTGGCCGGGGTTGCTTCCCATCCTGAGCCGGTATCTACCGTAATAGTTAGGGTTGAGCAAGTCGCGGAGGGGGACATACAAAACTTTTTCCACCTCCCAGTTGGGGAAAAATCGTTTCTGGCGCTTAATCCAACCGACCATCGGATATATGGTCCTCCTAAACATCACCAGGGATTGAGGCGACAGTGGGCCCAGAAATATGAGGCCGAAAGGGTTTAACCTCATTTCTTCAAAACTTTCGCGCAAACCGGTGGCCCATATAATCGACATTAACTTAGCCTGGCGAGTATGATTTTTTATCCAATTACCCCAATAGCGCCAAAGCCCCAGGGAGGCAAACGGCAGCGAAAAAAGATGTGCCAGATAAGGATCAATATGCGGGGCCATACTGCCGCCGGGAAAGCAAAGATCGCCGGGTTGTCTGACCTTTAATGACCGCTTATTCAAAACGATGCAGGGTTCCGCGCCCGGGCCTGTTTCTGCAGGTTTTTGCCCGAGAAGCATTACGACCCCGGCACTGGTCCCCCAGTTGATCTCACTTTTGGGAAAAAAATTATCCGGTCCGAGCCGATCACCAAGGGTATCGATGACATGATCAAGGAGTCTGGATTTATCTTTTAAAATTTGAGTTTTTATTTGGTCGACCCCGAACATGCTAATCTGATTCTCCGGTCCCGATTTTTATATGCGATATTGAAAATCATCTGGTGATAACTTATATTTCCAATATCGTCAAACAGTAGATTCGAAAGTGGGTTGACAATCACCTGGTGGAGTTTGTAAAAACCTAATTTTGGGCAGCCCGTTTTAGATTCACCCAACCGGCTGTGACTATATTTTCAAAGGGAGGAGATTTACATGAAGGTTGTTAAAACGGGTCACTTGATTTTAACTTTATCGCTGGTGATTTTGGCCTTGTTTCATCTTCCGGGCCTATGTTCCGCGAAAGAAGATGATAAAAACAGACCTGCAAGGTCGATCATCATGGCGGCTGAATATCCGGGAGTGGAGGTTTCTGCACAAGAGGATGTCAGCATGGATCTCATCTTCCATAACAAGGGGAGGACCGATGAAACGGTGGAGGTCTGGGTATCCGATTTACCCGCAGACTGGAAAGCCCGGGTCAAAACCTATCGCTTTACGGTGACAGGGATTCATGTCCCGGCCGGCGAGGACAAAAACCTGACGTTTGAAGCCCAGCCCCCCAAGGACGTACGTCCCGGAAAGTATACCTTTCGAATTGAGGCCAAAACCCATGACGGCCAGTTCAAAATGGCCCAGGACGTTCTGATAATCATAACCGGGGCCGATAAAAAATCAGATGAAGACCGCGGTGTCAGGCTGACCACATCGTACCCGGAGATTCGCGGGCCATCGGATGCAGCCTTTGAATTTTCCATGGAAGTGAACAGCAGACTGGATAATGATGCCGTCTTTGATCTTTTCGCCCAGGGGCCCAAGGGCTGGGAAATTAATTTTAAGCCCGCCTATGAAACCAAGTTTATCACAAGCTTGAGACTCAAGGCCAACCAGAACCAGACCATCGCCGTGGAAGTAAACCCCCCACCCATGACTGAAGCGGGCGAATACCCGATTAATGTCCGGGTGAGTTCCGGTGATGCCAAAGGCGAAGTCCAGCTGGCGGTCATTTTAACCGGGACCTACGGTCTAGAAGTCGGCACTCCCAATGGCCTTCTGTCCCTGGACGCCAGGCAGGGTAAACCCGCAAATCTTTCTTTTTACGTTAAAAACACGGGGTCGGCAGCCAACCATGAAATCAAATTCATGTCCTTTAAGCCAGAAAATCGGAAGGTTGCGTTCAGTCCCGAAAAATTAGATGTGGTAGAACCGGGTGATCTGACACAGGTGGAGATGACCATCACGCCCTACGAGGATGCCCTGGTGGGTGATTATTCGATCAGTGTCAATGTTGAAGGGGAAAAAGCATCCAAAATTATCGAATTGCGCACCACCGTCAAAGCTTCAGCGGCCTGGGGCTGGGTGGGTATCGCTATCATTGTGGCAGTGATTGCCGGCCTCTTTGGAATTTTTCGCTGGCTGGGAAGGCGCTAGAATGGAAACCAGAGCCATTATTGAAACAAAGGAACTGACCAAAATTTATAACGGTGAAGTGGCAGTGGATCATCTGTCCTTTACGGTTGTCGAGGGCGAGATCTTCGGATTTCTGGGCCCCAATGGCGCCGGCAAAACGACCACGCTGTTGATGCTGCTGGGATTGACGGAGCCTACCAGCGGCTATGCAAGGGTTCTGGGCCTGGATCCCACCAGAGATCCTATAAAAGTGAAAGCGACCATCGGTTACCTTCAGGAAAATATGGGATTTTACTCGGATTTAAACGCCGTCCAAATGTTGCGATTTGTGGCAGAGCTAAACGGCTTGAGCGGCAGCGAAATCGGCGGGCGCATCGATGATGCGTTGCAAAATGTTGGTCTGCTTCAAGAATCAGAAAAAAAGATCGGCGCTTATTCACGGGGAATGCGACAGCGTTTGGGTGTTGCGGAGTTGCTGATCAAAGATTCCAAAGTTGCTTTTCTGGATGAGCCGACCCTCGGCCTGGATCCGGATGCCACCAACCGCATCATGGAGCTTATCAAAAGCTTGTGCCGCGATAAAAAAATGACGGTTCTACTGTCCAGCCATCTGCTGCACCAGGTTCAGAAAATTTGCAGCCGTGTCGGCATTATGATCAAAGGGCAGATGGTAGCCCAGGGACCCATGGACCGGCTGGCCAAGGAAAAACTCGGCATTGGCCAGCAGACCTATTCTTTGGAAGAAATTTACATGAAATATTTCCAGGAGGCTTAGCAGTGCAAGGCGTCAAAGTGATATTAAAAAAAGAACTGGCAGATCATTTCAGCAGCTACCGTTTTGTCATTATCTTCGCCCTGATAGCCATGATCAGTTTGATAACGGCCTACATGGTGGGACTCAACATCAGACAGCAATTGGAAGGAATTGCCAAGCCCCGTTTTATTTTTCTGATGCTCTTTACCGCGCCTGGGGCGATGTTTTCCCTGGTACAATTTGTGGCTTTCTTCGGTCCCCTGGTCGGTCTCATACTTGGATTTGACACTATCAATCGTGAGCGCACTGAAGGCACGTTAAGCAAACTGCTTTCCCAGCCCATTTACCGGGACGTGGTTATCAACGGCAAATTTCTGGCCGGCGTCACCATGATATCCATCATGCTGGTTTCCATTGTGCTGGTTATCACCGGCCTTGGTTTGCTGGTTATGGGCATTGTACCGGGGCTGGAAGAAATCTGGCGCATTCTCTTTTATCTGATCATCAGTATTATTTATATTTCCTTCTGGCTGGGGGTAGCGATCCTGTTTTCAATTTTATTTCGCAGCACCGCAACCTCTGCGCTGGCGTCTTTGGCGGTATGGATATTTTTTTCCTTTTTTGTGTCCATCTTTGCCAACATAGCGGCCGATGCCATGTCCAGCGACCCATCCCCGGAAAATCAAGAAGCTGTTATGCAGCAGGCCAAAATCCTGAAAGCCTTTAAACTCATTTCTCCCATGGAGCTCTATACGGATTCAACGGCAACGATCATCGATCCGCTGCGCAAATCCACCCGCTCGATTGTATCGGTAGGCCCGCTGGAAAACATTTCCATGTCGCGTTTTTCAGGACCCCTGCCATTGGGTCAAAGCATATTGATTGTCATTCCCCACATCATTTCACTGGTGGCCATCACCATCATCTGCTTTGCCGTATCTTACACGGTGTTCATGCGGCAGGAAATCCGCTCGCTGTAGATCCGCTCTATTTTGAAATAAAAAGAGCTCAAAGCTCATAGTTCATAGCTCAAAGGTCTTAAAAAAGATGCTCGATGCTTGATTCTCGATGTTCGGTGACCTTTTAGACAACGCCTTGGTCGAGCATGGCATCCACCACCTTCACAAACCCGGCAATGTTGGCCCCATTGAAATAGTTGCCGGGAGTTCCGTAAGCTTGTGCAGCTTGCAGGCAGGTCGTGTGAATTCCTTTCATTATAATTTTGAGTCGCTCATCCACTTCCTCTGCGAGCCAGTTGAGGCGCTGGCTGTTTTGAACCATCTCCAGCCCTGAAACCGCCACACCCCCGGCATTGGCGGCTTTACCGGGCGCATAAAGAATCGGCTTGCTCAAAAAAATTGCGGTGGCCTCGGGAGTACAGGGCATGTTGGCGCCTTCACAGACCAGTTTGACATTGCCGTTGATCAGGGCATAGGCATCTTCTTCCGTAATTTCGTTTTGAGTGGCGCACGGAAAGGCACAGGAAGCCCGGTGGGTCCACAGGGGATTGTTTTGCTGCCTGATATCGTTCCGGGTGTAAATCGCACCGGGATAATTTTCGACGTAATCCTTGATTCTGCCCCGGCGGATATTCTTGAGCCGCTTGACAAAGGCCAGCTTGTTTTTATCAATTCCTTCAGGATCATATATATAACCGGCAGAATCCGACAGGGTAACCACTTTGGCACCCAGTTCAATCAACTTTTCCGTGGTGTGCTGGGCCACGTTGCCGGATCCGGAGACCAGACAAACCTGTCCGTCAAATGTCATGTTACGGGTGGCCAGCATTTCGGCAGCGAAATAAACGCATCCGTATCCGGCAGCCTGGGCCCGTATCAGACTGCCGCCCCAATTGAGGCCTTTGCCCGTTAGAGCGCCGCTAAATTCATTGCTCAGTTTTTTAAACATGCCGAAAAGGTATCCAATTTCACGCGATCCCACTCCGATATCGCCGGTGGCAATATCCGTGTTGACGCCGATATGCAGGTAAAGCTCTCTCATAAAGTTCTGGCAAAACCGCATCATTTCGTCATCTGATTTACCTTTGGGATCAAAATCCGAGCCCCCTGCCCCGCCCCCCAGCGGCATGGTGGTCAGGGCGTTTTTAAATACCTGTTCAAAGGCCAAAAACTTTAAAATGCTTTGATTCACCGACGGATGAAACCGCAAAGCCGTTTTATAAGGCCCAATGGCACTGTTCATCTCCACGCAAAACCCGCGATTGACCTGTACCTTGCCCTGATCATCCGTCCAGGGAACCCGGAAGGTGACGATCCGTTCAGGCTCGACGATTCTTTCAAGGACAGCCGCCTGATGGTAGTGTGAAGTTTGATCCAGTAATGGTTTGACGCTGTCAAGCACCTCCTTGACAGCCTGAATAAACTCTCTTTCGTGCGGGTCTCTTGCTTTAATAATTTCCAGGATATCGGACATATTTCCCCCTGATGCCAGCACCGCTGATCAATGGTAAAGGGTTTTGGTTTGCTCTAATCTGCCTGATAACTTCAATTAAAAATGATACAAGTAGTAAGTTTCTATGAACAATACAAAAGTTCGGCGCTGCCTGTCAACATCCAACCAGGGGCATCCTATATAAGCGGAAACCGTCAGCTTTGCTTTAATTTTTCTTTAATCAGGGGGTGAATCACTTCTTGCGCTTTTTGAAGGTCTTCGGCCGTGTCTATTTCAATCCATGCCAGGTCTTGGCCCGGCACGGCATGGATCGGGATAGTCTGTTGACTGATTTTAAAAACACATTCTTCGTAATGGTAATTTAGGTTGCCGTTTTGGATATCTTCTTGTGCGTTGCTGAATACGAGCTGCAGAAACTTGGGTTGAAATCTTGAAATGCCGGCCAACTCACCCATTGCATTTTTCTGGCTGCTTACAGGGATATTTTTGCCCAGATCGGTTATTTCCTGCCTATCATTGGCGCAAATGAAGACCTCGTCACCCGAACCGCTCAATCCTGCGACCAGAATGGAGTTGGGGTGGCTACCCTCCAGCAATAGGGATATGGCCCGGGATTCGTAGAGCAGGTCCGATTCCATCAAAAGGATCTCATCGTCGATGATATCCTTGACCAGCGCAAGGGAATACATGCTCCCGCTGCCGGCATAATTATCATTTAAGACATAGCGGATCTTCAAACCGCGATAATCAGTCCCAAATCTCCCGGTGATAGTTTCATGACGAAATCCAACCACCAAAATCACATCGGTTATGCCATTTTCGATCAGGGCGTCGAGGGAGTACTCCAGCAAGGGTTTGCCCTCGATTTCGATCATCGCCTTGGGAAGGGTGTCGGTTTTGGCTTTTAAGCGCGTTCCCTTGCCGGCTGCCAGGATAACTGCCTGCAATCTATAGCTCCTTAGTATGTGATGATTGAATTTATATGGTAAAGCAAGTTACGAAATATATTTTTAGGCCTGAGTCTTTGCCGAGGACATGGAATAATGGAATGTTGGAATATTGGTTTATAAAAGGTTATCGCGCAGGATCTAATTCCAATAATTCATAAATTTTTTCTACGGCAGTGTGGGTGGCCTGACCGGGATTATAAAAGAATTTTTGCGCAAATTCTTTTCGAATGTCACTTTTTTCCTCCGGATGGGCGAGACCGTGTTCGATGGCAGCTTTCAATTCAGGAATATTTTTGACTACCTGGCCGCAATCTCGGCCCCAGGCCAACAGATCCGAAACCTCGTTGCCCCAGCGATCACGCTCTTTATGTTCCACCAGTTCAATCATCTGGTCTATGTGATAGAAGATAACCGGCCGGTCCAGAAGACAAAACTCATAGGTTACCGAACTGACATCGCTGATGAGCAGATCGCTGACCAGAAACGCCGGGCAGATATCATAGCCCGTCACAATTCTCATGTTGGGGGTTTGCATTTCATCGAGCTTGTCGCGCCAGTCCATCGGATTTTTTTTACGCCACATCCGGTAGTTGCGATCGTGCAGCTTGATGATAAAATTTACATCCATTGCCGATACTGTTTTTATAATCTCGTCACCGGCATGCTCAAGCGAGGTGCCGCTGATCACCGAGCGGGTGGGGGCATAAAGCACGGTGGGCCGATCATTGTCAAGGTCAAATTCCTTTTTGATTGCCGAGGCATCAAGTGAACCGTCTACCAGGCAATCGACTTTGGGCATACCGATTTTTTCCAGACGGGAATCATTTTCAGCAAGGGTGCCGGTTGATATAAATTTATCATACAGATAGGGGCCGATGATAAACAGCTTGTCAAATCTTAAAGCCTTGGGGGAGACGGAGTAATTGTCAATGCTAACGCTGTGAAACATCTCCACTTTAACGGCCGTTCGCTTGGGTTTGAAGAAATAGCCCGGACAAATACACATGTCGAATTTTTTCAGCTCGGCCAACTCGTGCCGGATCATTTTGACATTGTTAACGCCAACCGCCCCGTATAATTTTCTGGGGCTATGCTTGGCGGTAAACCAGACATCGATTCTGTCGTCGGCCAGCATCCGGTCGGCAACTGGCTTGAACATGATGTAATTCATCGGGGTTGAAGAAGCAAATACGATTTTTTTTCGTTTTTTCATAACCTAAACAGTGACGCCGTGTTCCTTTTTAATAGATTCCATATTCCCAAGTGCATTTTCATATTTGACCTTGCCGTAATTGTAGTAGTCGAATTCGATTTTTGATATATTAAGTTGAATCAGGCTCCACAAGAACCAGTAAATATCCGGAAATGGTTTGAAAAGATCTATAAAATAAAGGGTCTGATCAAAATTGTTGCCCTTACAGTATTCCGCAACAATGCCTTTTTCAGCCGCACGGGGAACCAGGATCTCCTGGAACATATCACCGATATCATAGTAGCGGGGCGCCATACCGGCATACTCCCAATCGATGAGGTACATCACTGAATCGTATTTGTCTCTGGCATCTTCATTGATGAGGATGAAATTGTCGGCCAGCAGATCATTGTGACAGGCCGAGTATTCCGATTCAGGGATGTTAATGATTTCCGTTAGCTTTTCCAAGCGTTCAATCGTGCCGGCGATATCGAACTCCGGATATTCAACCTTGAGATTGGTGAGGATGGTGAACATATTCTTTACTTCCACCAAGGGATTGAATATTTTTGGCAGTTGAATTCCGCTCTCATGGATTTTAAGGATCGGATCGACTATTTGCGGGTAAAGCGATTGGTCCAGAAAGTGATCATTGGTAAGAACAATGGAATCACCGATAAATTCAACGATGGTGACGCCTATCTCGGGCATGAATTTTATCATCCGCGATGCCACGCCGATTTTGGCCATTTCGTTTATGGTGTGGGCCTCGCAATTGCGGTCAATAAAAAGCTCGGTCTGGTCGCCGTAAATTCGGACGGTGTAATCCCCTGCTTCCGATTGAATTCGGTAGAGTTTATTGGTAATCCCGCCGCTTAGCTGGGTTATCTTTATATCCAGACCTTCCCATTCGGGCAGCAGCTGGCAACAGACCTCCTCGGTAAACTCCTTATCCAATAGGCTCGACATATTGATTTCCTTTGTCTTGGCTGAAGGTTGATATATCTGGTTGTTAAATTGACATCCCGGATCAGGTGTTTTCAGGGGACCAATCCGGTTTGATCAAGCCGCAAAAATATAACGGAGGCTGGTATTGAGTCAATCCTTTTTTTGGCCGAAGCATGGGTCCAATGCCGATAAAGGCTTGATGCCAGGACCCGCCGGACTTTAGGCCACCAAAGTTTATCCGGACGGCCAACACCCGGATCTTACCCCAACAATTTACAAGCTCCATAGGCCGCAAAACGGTTAAAGCTAAACAAAATTTAGACCACATCTATCATAAAATTTCTTGACAAAGTTTAAAAATTTAGTAAGAAAATAAAGACTCTATCGAAGCGGTGAAGCTAAGCTTCGATCAAATGCCAGATTGGGCTTTTTTTTTGATAACAAAGCTGTATAGACAGGTAGTCTGTCTTGACCTCAGGGCCAGTAGCTAAACCCCGATGACCCATTACAGCTTGTCGATCATCCATCACCTACTATACCCTTCGTTTCTACAATGAGCTCATATGTACTAGATCAATAAGGTTTCAACATCCGTTAACCCTAACACCACGAAAGGAGCCAGTTAGAATGAAAAGACGCGATTTTCTAAAAAAAGCAGGCGTGGGAGCCGCGGCAGTAGCTGCCGCTACGGTAAGCGCACCCTTTGTGCATGCGGCCAAGAAAACAACCATCAAGTGGAGAATGCAAACCTATGCCGGTGCAGCCCTTTCCGCACATGTCTGCAAACCGGCAATCGATGCCTTTAACAAGGTCGCCGATGGTGAGATGGTGATCGAATTGTACAATGCCGATCAACTGGTGCCTACCGGTGAGCTGTTTAGAGCCATGCAGAAGGGGACAATTGACGCCGTCCAGAGTGATGATGACTCCATCGCGGCGCCTGTGGACGTGTCTATATTTGGCGCCTACTTCCCCTTTGCATCCCGCTATTCGCTGGATGTTCCGGTGCTGTTTAACTGGTATGGTCTGAACGAAATCTGGGAGGAAGCCTTCGCGGAAATAAAGGGCGTTACCTGGCTGAGCGCCGGCGCCTGGGACCCTTGCAATTTCGCAACCACCAAGCCGATCCGGAAGCTTGCCGACCTCAAGGGACTGAGAATGTTCATGTTTCCCACCGGCGGACGGTTCATGCAGCAATTCGGCGTCATCCCGGTGGCCCTGCCCTGGGAGGATATCGAGATGGCCGTTCAAACCGGTGAACTTGACGGCGTTGCCTGGTCCGGTATCACCGAAGATTATACGGTCGGATGGGCGGATGTCACCAAATATTACCTGACCAATCCCATCTCGGGTGCCTGGGCGGGTTCATATTATGCGAACTCCGATTCATGGAACGCCCTGCCGGATCGCCTGAAGACGTTATTCCGTCTTCAAATGGACAGCTCGCACTACTACCGGCAGCACTGGTACTGGTGGGGTGAAGCGCACTACCGCACCAAGGGCGGGAAACTAAAGCTCACCTCCATTCCCCCGGAAGAGTGGAAGCAGGTGGAAGATGCCGCCCTCAAATTCTGGGACGATACTGCCAAAAAGAGCCCCAGAAGTGCCAAGGTGGTAAAAATACTCAAAGATTATGCCCAGACCATGAAAGACGCCGGTCCTCCGTACCGCTACTAATGAGGCGGGCATTGAGCGTTTAAATTGGACAACGGTGGCCTTCCCGGGCGTCAACGTATAGCTGCCCGGGAAGGCAAACCTATCCCCATAATTAAAATTTCGTTGAGCGATTGATTACCCGTAGATGTGCTGAGATATTAATGCATATGGGTCCATGGAACCGGAAGTCTGCCGCGGGCAGATCGAGGTTTATTCGCGAATCGCTTTCGCATGATGGATCGATGCCGCCCGGGTCATAAATCGCTCAACTCAATTATGGGTAACGGTATCAAAGGAAAGGGGCAAAGATGCCTAAAGCAGTCAAAGTCTTCGTGCGTTCAGTTGATGCCGTTAACAAGGTGGTCGGCACGTTTTCCATGTATCTGGTTTTTTTAATGATCGGGATCCTGCTGTACGAACCCATTGCCAGAAACCTCTTCGGCGCATCAAGCATCTGGGCGGTCGAAATGGCACAGTTCACCATGGCCGCTTACTACCTGCTTGGCGGTGGATTCTCCATGATGCTCAAAGGCCATGTTAGAATGGATCTGCTCTACGGCCGCTGGTCGGAAAAAAAACAGGCCAAGGTTGACGCTGTCACCAGTCTCTTTTTGATCTTCTACCTCGTGTTTCTCCTCTACGGCGCTTATTCCAGCATTGAATACGCGGTCATGTACGGGCAAAAAAATCGATCCGCGTGGGCGCCGTATATGGCTCCCATCAAAATTATCATGGGAACCGGCGTCCTGCTGATGCTGTTGCAGTCCATAGCCACATTTTTTAAGGACATCGCCAAGGCAAGAGGGGAGAAGCTGTAACATGAGTTATGAACTTATCGCGATACTGATATTTACCTCGATGATGCTCATGCTGCTTACCGGGCAGCGTGTCTTTGGTGCCATCGGCGGGGTCGCAACGGTTTTCGCCCTGCTGCTCTGGGGCAAGGGTGCGGCCGAGATGCCCTTTAACGCGGCCTTTGCATTGCTCAACTGGTATCCCCTCCTGACCCTTCCGTTGTTCATCTATATGGGCTATATGTTTTCCGAGTCCGGCATCGCCAGCGACCTGTACAGAATGTTCCATGTCTGGTTTGGCTCGATCAGTGGGGGTTTAGCCATCGGAACCATGGGCCTGATGGTGGCCGTATCCGCCATGAATGGATTAAGCGTGGCCGGCATGGCCATTGGCGCCAGTCTCGCTTTGCCGGAAATGCTCAAACGCAACTATGACAAGGTCATGGTTACCGGTGTCATCCAGGCCGGCAGTTCCCTGGGGATTATGGTCCCCCCCAGTGTGGTGCTGGTCCTCTACGGTATGATCGCCAGGCAATCCGTGGGCCAGCTGTGGCTGGCCGGTGTTTTCCCCGGGTTTCTCTTAGCGGGCCTTTTTATGGCCTACATCTATATCCGATGCAGACTTCAACCGCACCTGGGTCCGACTTTAACCAAGGAAGAGCTGGAATCCATCACTTGGGCGGAAAAGATAAAATTGCTCCGGGCCGGTATCGTTCCCCTGGTCATTATTTTTGCCATGACAGGGCTTTTCCTGCTGGGGTTCACCAGCCTCGTTCAATGTTCGGCCGCCGGCGCCACTGCAACGACCATTGCCGCTCTCGTCAAGGGCCGATTAAATAAGCGTGTTCTGGATGAAACCTTAAAAAATACCCTGAGCGTCAGCTGCATGTTCATGTGGGTGATTCTGGCCGCCCTTTGCTTTGGTGCCGTTTTTGACGGTCTGGGTGCCGTGCATGCGATCAAGTCTCTATTTATTGAAAGGTGGGGGCTCAGTCCCTTTGGGGTGCTGGTGATGATGCAGTTGTCTTATATCCTGATGGGCATGTTTCTGGACGATACGGCTATGCTGATCATAGTTGCGCCCCTGTATGTCCCCCTGGTCATCAGTCTGGGCTATAACCCTATTTGGTACGGTGTTCTCTATACGATCACCTGTCAGATTGCTTACATGACGCCGCCCTTCGGCTACAACCTGTTTCTGATGAAGGCCATGGCCCCCAAAGAGGTATCGCTGGCGGATATCTACCGCTCGATCATACCCTTCGTGCTGGTTATGATGGTCGGATTGGTCATTGTGATGCTGTTTCCCGGGATTTCGCTGTGGTTGCCCAATTTATATTTCGGGAGATAAAAATGAAGCTATCGAACATCCAGATCAAAAAAATCCTGTACGCCACGGACCTGTCGGAAAGTGCGGTCCACGCCTTTTCCTATGCGGTCAGCCTGGCCAATATGTATGGCGCCGGCATTACGATCCTGCATGTGCTGGCTGAATTTTCAGGTGAAGAATTTATAACGAACATGATCAATACCGACACCTGGGAAGAGATCAAAAGCCGCCATTATTCCGAAGCCCGGGACCAGTTGATCGGCAAGAAAAGGGATCATGTCGCTCTGAAGGAAGTTCTCGAGGCCTTTTCCGAAGAAGCCCTGGCCGATGCCCAAGGTCAGACTTTTGTCACCGACGAAGTATTAATCAAACACGGAACACCCGCCGAAGTTATTGTTGAAACCGCACAGGAACTGAATGGTGATCTCATTGTCATGGGCACTCACGGCCACGGCGCCATCGCCGATGTTTTTGTCGGCAGCACCGCCAAATGGGTGGTCAGGCATTCGGCGATCCCGGTTTTGGTAATCCGATTACCCTGAGCACTCCTTTTTACTTTCAGCGGAATTTAGGTCTGCAACTAAAATAATCTTACAGCGATAAAAAGGGGATTAAAATAGAGGAGGAGCAATATGAAAAAAAACATCTAATTCTTCTTTCGGTAATCACAGCGATTTTACTATTTGGATGGCCCAAGACATCGAGGGTAATATTTGGTTTTTGAAGATTTACATATTCCCTGATAATGAAAAAATTTTTCTCGGAACCCTATTAAATCAATGTTTATGCCAGCCGTACCTACCATTGGTGATTCGGCAAGTATAACTATAGAGGAAGATGATAACAATTATTGTGAAGTCGTAGGAGTAGACATCCCGATAGCTATTTATGACAGCCTTTGCAATGTTAAAAAAACCTGAGATATACGAAATGTATCGGTATTGCTATGATAGATGGTGTTAAGCCAGAATATCCAAACCGGTGAGAGGCGATAAATACATCCCTTGAAGTATCTCAGTTCATCCTGTATAAATCTTATAACACATTTAAACCACATCTGATCTGGTGCAGCTTGTCCTAAATTATCCCTGATCTGGTCTTGACCTCATCTAGTCTGTATCTCTCCGTGACGTATTATATTTTTAAACATCAAACCCAGAGGAAAAGGAGGGCTGTCATGAAAATATTCAAAGACCGGGTAGCTGTCGTTACAGGAGCTGCCAGTGGTATCGGGCGGGCAATGGTGGCAGGTTTTTTGGGTGTTGATATGAATGTCGTCTTGGCAGATATTGATGAAGAAAGACTGGAAAAAGCCGTACATTCGTTCAAAGAATCCGGCGGCAATGTACTCGGGGTTCCTATGGATGTATCTGACGATAGGCAGGTTCAGGCACTGGCGCAAAAGACCCTTGACCACTTCGGCGCAATTCATGTGTTGTGTAACAACGCC
>Ga0265303_10000595_pt1 | contig 20773 bp, 15 predicted proteins | sample Helome_2_FD_192494 | JGI IMG/M metagenome (GOLD analysis project Ga0265303, IMG submission 192494) | Marine sediment microbial communities from subtidal zone of North Sea - Hel_20160317 (Illumina Assembly) | ecosystem: Environmental > Aquatic > Marine > Subtidal zone > Sediment ... | reverse complement strand
TCTATCGACCAGCAGCGCTACAACTTCCAGTTCGGCGGCCAGCTGTTCTACGAGATCAAGGACGGCAAGATCACCGAACAGATTGAGGATGTCGCGTACCAGTCCAACACCCAGGAGTTCTGGAACTCCTGCGTTGCCATGGCCGGCCAAAGCGACTACAGGCTCGGCGGATCCTTCTTCGACGGCAAGGGTCAACCATCCCAGGTCAGCGCGGTCTCGCACGGATGTCCGACGACACGCTTTAACCAGGTTAACGTCATCAACACCGCCCGCAAAGTCGGCTAGCGCGAGATACCCAGGAGAATTCAAACAATGGCGATAATGACCGAAAAGCAAGCGAAAGAACTGCTCGCCCGGGTGCTCGAACTGTCCGAGGCCGATGAATGCGAGTGCAACCTCGCGGGCTCTAACGAAGGCAACATCCGTTACGCGCGCAACACCGTGTCGACCTCAGGCGAGGTTAGCGATGTCACGCTGGCCGTACAGTCGAGCTTCGGCAAGAAAACCGGCGTTGCGACGATCAATGAATTCGACGATGCATCGCTGAAGCGCGTCGTGCGGCGTTCAGAGCAGCTGGCGCGCCTGGCGCCCGAGAATCCGGAATCGATGCCACTGCTCGGCTCCCAGGAGTACAAGGACACGCCGACCCGGTTCGAATCCACGGCGAACGTGACACCTGAGCAGCGCGCGAATGCCGCCTCCTCGAGTATCGTGCCATCGAAGAAAGAAGATCTCATTGCGGCCGGCTTTCTCGACGATAGCGAATCGTTCATCGCAATAATGAACAACAAGGGCCTGTTCGCTTACAACGTGCGCACAGAGTGCAACTTCACTGCCACGATACGCACGACCGACGGCACCGGCTCAGGCTGGGTGTCGCGCGACTTCAACGATTTCGACAAACTCGATACGGCCGCGGCGTCGGCCGTGGCGATCAGGAAGTCACTGGGTTCGCGCGACGCCAAGGCGATGGAGCCCGGACGTTACACCGTGATCCTCGAGCCAGCCGCATCGTCGACCCTGCTTGCGAACATGGTCGGCAACATGGGCCAGCGCGGCGCCGACGAAGGCCGGAGCTTCCTGAGTCGCAAGCCCGAGGAAGGTGAAGAACCGGCTGAAGATGCGCCTCAGAACCGCGTCGGCGAGAAGTTCTTCGATGAACGGGTCACGATCTACAGCGATCCCGGGCACCCCGACGTACCGACGCCGGCTTTCGCCGCAGACGGTCACACCGTCGATCGCACGGTCTGGGTCGAGAACGGTGTCGTCAAAACGCTCCCGAACACCCGCTACTGGGCCGACAAGACCGGCGTTCCTTACCGGCCGACGGCTTTCTCGGGCGGCGGCATTTTCGGCGGCAACACGCAGTTCATCATGGAAGGCGGAAAGCGCTCACTCGAGGAGATGATCGCTGACACGCGTCGCGGCGTGCTGGTCACGCGCACGTGGTACATACGCACAGTCGACCCCCAGACGCTCTTGTACACGGGCCTGACGCGGGACGGCACCTTCTATATTGAAGACGGCGAGATCAAGCACCCGATCAAGAACTTCCGCTTCAACGAATCGCCAATCGTCATGCTCAATAACATCGAGGAGCTCGGCAAACCCGTGCGAATCAATGGCAGCATGGTGCCGCCCATGAAGATCCGCGACTTCACGTTCTCGAGCCTGTCGGATGCCGTCTGATCACGCTTAGGCATGCGCAGGCGTGAATTGCTCAGGACGGTTGGTGCATCGCTGGCGACGGCGATGCTGCCGGTCTCCTTCGTCCGCGCGGAAAACGATTACGACTTTTACTTCACGCGGCTGAGCTACGAATCCGGCGACTGGAACGTCGACGAGAGAGCGCCGTCGAACATCATTAACGCGCTGATCGAGTACACGACGTTGCGCGTCGATCGCTCCGAGCGCGTCGTGGCGCTGGCCGATCCGGCGATGCTGACCGCGCCTTTCTGCTACCTCGCCGGGCGCCGTCTCGTACGTTTCAACCATGCGGAACGGCGGAATTTCGAGACCTATGTCCGCAACGGCGGCTTTGTCTTCGTGGATGACTGCAACCATGACGTCGACGGCCTGTTCGCAGAAAGTTTCGAGGCCCAGGTGGCGGAGATTTTCGGCGACGACTCACTGGCAAAGATCCCCAACGACCATCGGATTTACAACGCGTTCTTCCGCTTCGACGGGCCGCCACGCACGTCCCAGGAGCTGAACGGATGGGGTGACTCACTGGTTCACGAATACCTGAAGGCAATCGAGATCAATGGGAGAATTGCGGTGCTCTACAGCAACAAGGACTACGGCTGCGAATGGGACTACGACTTTCGAAACAAGCGCTTCATGGTCACGGACAACACGCGCTTCGCGACAAACATCGTCATATACGCGATGACCGCGTAACCGGCTCCTGATGGACAAGGAATACATCGAGCACAAGCTCTCGCAACTCAACGACGTGACCGCACAGATCGGCCAGGTCATTGTCGGTCAGCAAAACGTCGTCGAGGAAATGCTGCTGAGTCTCATGTCCGGCGGACACTGCATCCTCGAGGGCGTGCCGGGACTGGCAAAGACTCTGATGGTCGATACGCTGTCGAAAGCACTCGAGCTCGACTTTCACCGCGTTCAGTTCACTCCCGACCTCATGCCCAGCGATATTATTGGCACAGAGATCCTCGAAGAGGACCACAGCACGGGTAAACGCTTTTTCAAATTCCAGCAGGGACCCGTATTCACCAACGTGTTGCTTGCCGACGAGATCAACCGGACGCCGCCGAAGACCCAGTCCGCGCTGCTGGAGGCAATGCAGGAGCACGCCGTCAGTTACGGCGGTGAGCGCTTCGTGTTACCCGCACCATTCTTCGTGCTCGCAACGCAGAATCCCGTGGAGCAGGCGGGCACGTACCCGCTGCCCGAAGCGCAGCTCGACCGTTTCCTGTTGTTTATTCGAATTGACTATCCGAGCGCTGAAGAGGAGGTCGAGATCCTGGCACGCACGACAAGCGTTGCTGCCCCGGACGTGAAAACCGTGCTCGGCGCCGAGGACGTGCTGGAGCTGCAGCGGCTCGTGCGCGAGGTCGACACGAATGCCGTGCTGCTACGCTATGTCGCCGACATCGTGCGCGCAACGCGACCGCATGACACAAGTCCGCCCATGGTGAATGAGTACCTGCGTTGGGGAGCCGGGCCGCGAGCCGGGCAGGCGCTGGTCCTGTGTGCCAAGGCGCACGCGCTGTTGTCGGGCCGGTACGCGGTCACGCTGGATGACATCCGACGCGTGTCCCACCCGGCGTTGAGGCATCGACTGCTCCTTAACTTCCAGGCCGAGGCCGACGGCGTCAGTTCCGACGACATCGTCACCAGTGTTTTCGAGGCTGTCCCGGAACCCGAGAGCCCAATACGCTGACCACGTCATCATGGAACGCTTCATAGACCCGAGGACGCTCGCCAGAGTCAAAGATATGCCGCTGGTGGCCCGCAGCGTCGCCGAGGGTTTCCTGAGCGGCATCCAGCCCAGCCAGCAGCGCGGTGTTGGTATCGAATTCAGCCAGTACCGCGGCTACGAGCCCGGCGATGAGCCAAAACGCGTCGACTGGAAACTGTTCGCGCGCTCGGACCGCTACTTTGTGCGTGAAGCAGACCGCGAAAGCGAGATCGCAACGTGGATCGTCATCGACTGCAGCCGCTCGATGGCCCAGCACAGCGAAAGCGGCGCCTGGGACAAGTTCGACTATGCACGTCACCTGGCCGCGACGCTCGCCTACCTCGCGCACCGCCAGGGTGACCTTCCAGGACTACTGATGCTGAATAACGAGCAACAGAAAGTCGTGCCGCCCGCCCCCGGCGAATACCAGTGGTACCGCATCCTCAAGGCGCTGCATGCAGTGGAAGCCGAAGGACGGTTTCCAAGCGACGCGTCGATGCTGTCTCCGGTCCGCAAGCTGCAGCTGCCGAGCCTGGTTGTCGTCATCAGCGACTTCCACGAGACACAGGACGAGCTTCTGTCTTTCATGCGCGGCGTCTCAACTTCGCGCAACGATGTGATTGCCCTGCAATTGCTGTGTCAGGACGAGAGCGCGTTTCCGTTCCGGGGTGCCGTCAACTTCGAAGACCTCGAGTCCGGCGAAAGCGTACTGGTTTCGGGTCGAGCCGCCCGCGCGAGCTACCTCGAAGCCCTCGAAGCGTACGAGGCCCGATTGCGGCAGGCGATGGCGAGGCTCGATGTCGACCTCGAGGTAGTCGACATCGACCGGCCGCTGGACGCGGCCCTGCATGCGTTCTTACAGCGCAGACTGCGCATGAGGGCTTGAGTGGATTTGCCCGGCGCATGGCTGCTACTGGCACCGGCAGGACTGCTCGGTCTTCTGGCGATCGCGATTCCTGTCGCCATACACATGATCAGCCGCGGTCGAGGCCGCCGCGTGCTGATCGGCAACATAGAGCTCGTGCGTGCTGCACGCCAGACCCGCGTGACCACGCTGCGGCTGACGCAGTGGCTGCTGTTACTGCTTCGCGTCGCGATCGTGATCATTGCGGCGCTGCTGCTCGCGCGCCTCGCGCTGCAGGGCATCGGTTCGGCCGATGCCGATGTCAGCTACGTCACACCGGGCTGGTTGCGCTCGGCAACGGATGTCGAACAGGCAGAATTGCTCTCGCTCGAGCCCGCCGCGCGCGTGCTTACGCCCGGGTTTCCAGAGGCGAAAGGCTACGAACCGGGAATCGCTGCTCCTGGCTATGACATCTGGCCGCTGCTCGCCGAGCGACTGAGCACCCTGCGACATACCGGGACGGTTGACGTCTACACCGAGCCCAGCATTGCCGCTTTCGGTGATCGACGACCCAGGCTCCCGAACGAGATCAGCTGGCACCTGGCCACGGCTGCCGCAGTGAACGAAGCACTGGAGTCTCGGGGACTCGTCATTCACGACCCCGATCGAGCCGACGATGTCCGCCGCCTCGAACTCGCTTTAGCAGCATTGCAACGTCATCGTGTGCCGCGGCTGCAGTGGACAACCTGTCTCGAGGACGACGCTACGTGCAGAAACGGGGCACGGGACTGGGTCATGTGGCTGGCCGATGCCGAGCCGCCGAACGACATCGAAAGCGCGCGCCTGTATCGACCGCAAGGCCAGGCATGGCAACTGGAAATGTCCGATCCGCGCTACCCGGAAGTCCTGCTCGACACGGTGCTTGGTGAAGCACAACGTCGCAGAGCGTGGCGGCAGGTCCCGGTCGGTGCGGACATGCTCGCCGCCGGCGCAGAATCCTCGGGGTCCATCCCGTTGCCCCACCGCTCTTGGCACGCCTGGCTGGGGTTCCTGCTGGTCGTGCTCTGGGCTGTCGAGCGGCTACTGAGCGAACGGGGGCGCATTGCCAATGCCTGATGCGGGCCTGCAGCGCGCCTACCGAATATTGCTGCGTCGCCTGCGAATGCGACGCGCCCTCGAAGCGGCTGCCATCGCAGCGTGCATTACGGCGATCAGCGCGCTAGCCGGAACGAAACCCGGCGACAGTGCCGTCATTGCACTGGTTGCGTGGCCGTTGGCGTACCTGGGCCTGGGCATGCTGTCCGTCTACCGCGGAATATCGCCGGCCGTGTTTGCCGAACACCTGGATCGGCACTTGCCGGAGGTCGAGGAGAGCGCGCAGCTGATGCTCACCGACGCCGGGCAACTGGCACCCATGCGGCGGCTGCAGCGCTCCCGTGTCGCAGAAGTGCTGCCGTCATTGCTCGCCGATCGTCAGAAATGGCTTCCGCCGGCGACGGGTGCCGCCACCCTGTGGGTGCTCCTGGCAGCCACCCTCGTGATCCTGCTGGCAGCGCCAATCAGAGGCGCAATCCTGTCGACGACTGCATCGATGGTCTCGTCGAATCCCGCGCCCACTGACAACAAGCGTGAATCGATGATCGCCTCGACCAAGGTGCGTATCGAACCGCCTGCCTACACGAGTCTCGACGCGCGGATCACAGACAGCCTCGATCTCGAACTACCCGAAGGCAGCCTCGTGACGTGGCAGCTCCAATTTCGGCAACCGGGCAGGTACGCTCTCGTCATCGGTGACGAACAGCCCGTACCGATGACTCCCGGCCCGGACGACACCCACGTTGCACAGGCACGGATCGATCAGACCAGCCTTTATCGCATCACGGAGGTCAGTAGCAGTGAGCAAGCACTTGCCGGCATCTACACGCTGAGCGTCTCGCTCGACAAGCCTCCGCGTGTACGCATCGTGGATCCGGACGAGACAACGCTGGCTATCGAGCGCGGCGAGTCAACGCGCTTCGATTCACTCGTGGAGGTGCGCGATGATTTTGGCGTCGGGCCTGTCGAGATTCGTGCATCGGTGGCCAAGGGTTCCGGGGAAGGCGTCAAATTCCGCGACGAGGTATTCGATTTCGACACGCAAGCGGCACACGAAGCGAGTGATGCCGTCGGCCGCTCCTACGGCCGTACCTGGGATCTGGCGTCACTGGGCATGGAGCCTGGCGACGAGGTGTATTTCTTCGTCGTCGCGAGCGATAACCGTGAGCCAGAGCCCAACGTTTCGCGCTCTGACACGGTCGTCGTTCGCTGGCTGGACGAAGCTCCCGAGATGGTCACAGTTGGTGACATCGCGATTGACGTGATGCCCGAGTACTACAAGTCGCAGCGGCAGATCATCATCGAGACCGAGCAGCTCGTCACGGACCGCGACGTGCTCGATGAAGAGATCTTCGCCGAAACATCGCGTGCGCTGGGAGAGTCACAGGCTTCGCTCAAGAATCGTTACGGCCAATACCTCGGCGACGAATTTGGCGAAAGCCTGGACGGTGACTGGGAGCTGCCGGAGGTCGAGGAATTGTCGAATTCTGAAGCCGAGGACGAAGCGCATGATGATCATGCAGATCACGACGAGGCCGGCGAGGGCAAATTCGGCAGCGCCGAAGCGCTCGTGGCCAGGTACATTCACGATCATGAGGCCGCCGACATCGGCCCGATCTCATCCCGAAACCCGGTCGGTCTCATGAAGCGCGCGATTGCGAAGATGTGGCAGGCAGAGCTGCACCTCAGGCTCTCCGAACCCGCCGAGTCCTTACCGCACCAGTACGCGGCGCTGGAGTATTACAACCGGGCGCGCGAGGCGGACCGAATCTTCACGCGGCGCCTCGGATTCGAGCCACCTCCCGTCACCGAAGATCGGCGGCTGACTGGCGACATCGACGATGTGCGTAGCGACCGCGTGGATGAAGTCGCGGCGGGGGACCGGTCCGACGATGCTTTGTTCCGTGAGCTCCATGATCGGCTATCGAGGCGCTCGCCGACCGAGTCGTTCGACCCGGATGAACTCGAGCTGCTCACGCGCGCCTCAGATCGACTGCAGCAATTGTCGTCGGATCGCCCGGCACTGATAAACCAAGCTGCACGGTTGGAGCAGCTTCGTGTGGCAGGCGGGCCGGCGAACGAAGACTGCGAGGACTGTATCGCCGACGCGATCAAGACTGCGTGGTCAATGCTGTCATTACCGCGCGCGCAGCCCGTGCAGGGCGTTCGGCCTGTCGCCGTTGACGATGCGCTGATCCGGGACTATGCAGGGCTGGGGCCAGCGCTTGAATAACGTCGCTGCAAGCCTCCAGTGGGGAGTCAACACCCCACTCGAAATCGCGGCGGCGCTGGTGCTGTCGCTGATATTCCTGGGCAGCGTGTTGGCCGCCTGGCAAAGACTGGGTGACAAGTCCCGCGCGCGCTGGGCCGGCGTGGCAGTTCTCAATGCGACGGCCTGTCTCGCGATTTTCGCCCTGCTTGCGCCGCCCGTGCTGCTGCGGCCCGCTTCCGACTCGGTGATACTGCTGACCGAAGGAGCGTCGTCAGCCCCGGCGGCAGGAGCAAGAGCCTACGTCGCTCCGGGCGCCGGAGACTACAGCCGCAGTCCCGGATACCTGCTCGATGCCGGACAGTTGCCGCTGCGTGAGCCCGCACTCGGCATGCTGACCATTATGGGTTACGGCCTCGAGACGATGCAGTGGCAGCGCTTCCCGGACGATCTCACCATTCGTTTCGACCCCCCACCGCTCAGTGGCCTCGTTGCCGCGGCCTGGCCACGCAGCCTGCTGCAGGGGGAACCGCTGATCGTCACAGGACGATACCTCGAAGAACCGGCGGCGAATGCAACGACGATCGAGATGCTGGATCCTGCCGGCGTTACCGTGGCCGTGCACGATCTCTTGTCAGGCGAAACGTTCGAATTGGTCACTCATCCGAAGGCAGCCGGGCTGCTCGAATACCGCCTGCGTGTCGTCGGAAACAACGGTGAGCTCCATACCGAGCCCGTGCCCGTGCACGTTCGTTCGGGCGAACGCCCGCTGCTCTATGTAATGCAGTCCGCGCCGTCGTTCGAGACACGTCAGTTGCGTAACTGGGCCGGCGACAGTGGCGCAACGGTGGTGATCGACACTACGGTCACGCGGGGCCGCGAGCTTCGACAGCTGGTGAATGCCGACCAGCTCGCCGACCAGCTCGCCGACAAGGGCCTGTCCCCGGCGCTGCTGGGCATTACCGGACTAGCGATCGTAGACGGCCGTGCCTGGTCCGGTCTCGATGCGGGGCGTCGGGCGTGGTTCGAGACGGCAGTGCGCGAAGGTATGGGGTTGCTGATCCTGGCCGACGGCGACCTGGCAGAATACCTGGACGATAACGACACACTATTGCAGGGCTTCGGCCTGGCCGAGCGAGAGCGCGACCAGGACGGCTACGTTCCGGTGTGGGAGAGCTCGGAATCGCAGCAGCGATTGCCGCTGCTCGGGTTGGAGCTGGCGCATCGGGATGGCGCCGAGCTCACTCGTATTGAATCTGGTGAAGTGATCGAGGCATACCGCAATTTCGGGCTTGGTCGAGTTGCGGTCAGCGTCTTGCGCGAACGTCATCGCTGGCTGACGTCGGGGGACGAAGCAACCTATACCGCCTACTGGGCGCGCTTGATGGCTCGACTTGGAAGACCAGCTCCGCTCCCCTACCTGTTACCGCCGGCAAACGACGCCTGGTCGAGGCCTCAACGGCGCAGTCGCCTGTGTACCATGGCCGGCGATATCGAAGTGACGTTCGAAGTCGCCCCGCTGCAAGGCGAAGCGACGCTGGACCTCAAGAGCGCTGCGCCAGGTTTCGGTGGTCCGCGCCGCTGCACGGAGTTCTGGCCGCGGCAGCCCGGCTGGCATCGCGTCAGGCTGACTGCCGATGACGCCGCGGAACCGCTGAGCGAGGTCTGGTTCTATGTCTTCGGAGAGCATCAGTGGCAGACACATTGGCGTTACTCACGGCAGCAGCCGACTCTGCGCCGCGCATCGACGAACGAAGCCGATGAAGTTGCGATGACACGAACGGCCCGTGTCGACATCGAACCCCTATGGCCGTGGCTGGTATTTATCATCTCGGCCGGCCTGCTCTGGCTCGAGCGCCGGCTGAATGACTGATCCGTGACTCGGGTAACTGCCGGCTGTTGGCACGGCGCTCTGCTGCGCGAAAGTTAGTCTTTATGGTGTAGACGATTAACCTGGAGGTGGCCCATGAGCATCGATATCCGGATAGAGCGACAGCCGCCATTGCACGCGCTCGAGATCGCCAGGAATGCGCCGATGTGGAAGATCCCCAAGTTGCTCGGCAACGACTTCCCGCGTATCGACAAGCACATCACTGCACAAGGCGGCAATCGTATCGGCGCGCCCTACGTGCGCTACATGGAGATCGTCGGCTGGGCCGAGGGCAATGTAGGCGACCGACACGCGGATTTTCAGTACAGAAAATCAGTCGCCTGCCAAAATCTAACAGCCCCTGCGATCACGTAAAGCCGTGACTTTCGCAACTCGTGCATTATCAACCCGTCAAGTACACGCATATCGTCATTCCTGAATGCCAAAACCGGCCAACTCGATATTGGACGTTGCAGGATCGACGACCGGCCCCAATTCGTAAAGGTTTTGATAACCGTAGGCATACAGCGTTACGAAGGTCGGGATATTTAGCGCGGCGACTGCCATCTTGACAGGAAACGGCTCAGGCGCGTTTTCGAAATTGTTGTTGCAATAGATCAATATGCGCGTAGTCGTAGATGGGATACTCGCGGCAAGCGTATCGCTCGTAATGTCAGAAAAATTCAGGTGGATGGCACCTTTGATATGCAGTTCGGCAAATTTGGCGGCACTACGCGTATCGAGAATAATCGTGTCCTCGTCTTTTGACATTTCGATGAATTCGGCTTCTGAAATTCGATAAGCTGCACGGAGTGGCTCGAGCTGGCTGGTTAGGGTAGCGAATCCGGCGAAGTCGATATTTTGATTAGGAATGTAGCGCGGCTTCATAACCTGCGCTTCACTCGTCGTGCTCAGCAAAAATACGAAAAGTAGCGGTATGGCTGCTTTCATGAGCGCTGCTCCCATCGGCAATATTGAATGTCAGTGGGGTTCAGCATAGTCAGGGAGCCGGCAGCGAATAAGGCACGCCGATGCAAATTCTTCAGGTAAGTGTTTACAGGATAGTTACAAATCCACCTGAACAACGAAGCTCGATCTGCAGCGCCGGTCCCGCTTCGATCAAGCCGCGTCAGCGTCTCACTCTTGCCGCTTGGGGCCGCCCGCAATTTCGTGAATTTTTCGTATCAATCGACTACCGGAAAACGGTTTGGCGAGATATGCGTATTCGCCTGATTCCAGTTTCTGAATAGCAATCTCCTCCCGGACATACCCCGAGCAGACCAGCACCTTCGCATCCGGCGAGTGATGTTCAAACGCCTTGACGACGTCGGCGAGCGGAGCGCCAGGAAATACGGCGTCCAGGCACAAGACATCAAACGGCCTTTCGTCATCAGTCAGATGCGACAGCACCGCGTCGCCGGTGCCGTATTCGACGGTCTCGTTGCCATTGTGCTGTAACGCCGACACGATCACTTGCCGCGCCTGCGGATCGTCCTCGACGACCAGGATGCGCAAGCCGAGCTCGGTCATTGACGGGGACTCGGATACGTCTGACTCTTCAAGATACTCGATGTCTGCGGATGGCAAGAAGATCGAGAACAGCGTGCGCCCAGGGCGGCTTTGCAGTCGGACGTGCCCGCCACTCTGCTCGACGATGCCATGCACTGTCGACAGCCCCAGTCCGGTACCCTTGCCTGGCGCCTTGGTCGTAAAAAAAGGCTCGAATACGTGTGCCTGCATATTTTCGTCAATTCCCGGGCCATCATCTTCAATCTCTAGAACGACCCACTGGTACCTCTCGACTGCGGACATCGGATTATCTTTCGCCGTAGCAGGTCCGATCGAAATACCGATATTGCCTGTACCGTCGATGGCGTCGCGCGCATTAATGACAAGATTCATGATCAGTTGCTGAATCTGTGACTCGTCTACATGGACGAGTGCGTCGGCTTGCACATCGAGTTTCAACTTGATACCCGGACCAGCGATACGCTTTAACGAGCTCATGGCTCCTTCGACAAACTGGCCGAGGTACAGGTACTTTGGTGTGCGTATGTCCCTGCGCGCGAATGTCAACAATTGTCGGGATAGCGCAGCTGTATGCTCAGCTGCCTGGTCGATAGCCGCGGTCGCTTGACGTTGTTTGTCATTCGCGTCGGACATGCCGCGCATCTCGTTCCAACCCTTGATGACAAGTAACGCATTATTAAAGTCGTGGGCAATGCCCGCCGCGAGTTGTCCTACCGCCTCCATTTTTTGCGCCTGGTTCGCTACTTCTTCGGCCTCGCGGCGCGCGCTCTCGGCAGCGCGTCGTTCCCTGGCTTCCCCGTGCAATTTTTCGAGTGCGGTGCGGCGTCGCGCGAGATTATCTTCAATGGTGTTGACGACGAATAGGACTGAGAAACTCAGACTGGTCCAAAGAAGTACTGTGACAAGACTGGTCCGAAGCCAGTTCGTCGGATCGCCTGGATCAACATCAATAAGATTGGGGCCCTGCCAGACATCGGTTGCAACGAGAACTGTCAACGTGATGACCAGAAGCGTATACGCCACCAACACGGCGATGAATGATTTGCGACCGATCAGGAGGGCGGTAAGAATCAGGACGTAGGCCGCAGTGACGGGGCCGCCCGGAAGATAGCCTGCTATTGAGTAAGCTGCCACGCTTGTCGCACCAAGGGTCATGATAATGACTATCGATTTGATACGCGGCGGTATCTGGCGAATCGACAATATGCCGAAGAGCGCGACAGATGAACCCATCACCGATAGACCCAACGTGCGCAACGCCTCTGACCGAGGGCCGCCAACTAATGTCGCGGCGCCGCCCAGTGCAAGAAGCACGACCACGACAATGCCGACGCGGCTCAGGAGTGTTGCGCGCCAGTCTATGTCCTTATTGTCTTGTATCTGGCGAGTACTCGACATAGGCTCCCTTCGTGGTACTCCAGAGTCAGTCTATGCGAAGTTGAAGCGTCGGAGCAAACGGCGCGGTTGCTGGCGCCGGGTCGATCCTGGAGGTCGAAGATGAAGTGCAGAGGTCAAGGTATTGCCGACTGGTTACGAAATTGACGGACAGATAATTCGAATGGATTTGTCCGGAGAATACAGTATGAAAGACATCGAGCAGACTCTCGATGCAGCCCTCTCCGATGAGCGCTGTCCCCCGGATGTTTTGGTCATAATGGATGTGACCAAATCGTCGTCATTGTCACAACGATCACCTGCGGACCTTCGCTATATGGCGAACTACCTGGCCAGCGTGTCATATCGTTTCGGCTCTCGCATGGCGATTGTTGCAGACCAGGACCTGCACTACGGAATGATGCGAATGGCGGAGGTCTATAGCGAGACCAGCGGCTGGACCGCCAAGGTATTTCGTAGCAGGGATGATGCGCTTGAGTGGCTGATGGCGAGCAAGCCCGGCTAGAAACGCAATCGCCCGCGAAGACTGACCGATCGCGGTTGATCCATGCGCGCCTGGCGCGCTCCATTAAATAGTGGTGTGTCGTTGACATACGAGAACGTTTCTTCGTCTGTCAGGTTGATTCCCAGTAAGGCGACGTCCCAATTGCCGCGCTCCGGACCGATCGCGATTGTTGCGTTGATTTTTGTGAACGACTTTTGCAGGGACACAGGATCGAGATCATCCTGGCGATAAACGTCGTCGCTAAAATTGAGATCGAGAGTGCTTGCCAGCTCATAGCGGCCAAGCGACAGTCGATACTCGGCAATCAACGAAGCTGACCAGTCGGGTGAATGCGCACTTGGTCTGCCTTTCAGATCGTTGACACCCGCCATGGCACAGGACTGATTGTTCACTGCCAATGACGCGAAGCCGGCCCCTGCCGGATCGCCCGCTGCGATAGCTGCCTGAAAAGCCGTTTCACGAAAATCCAGAAACTGTTCCGCGACGCATCCCTGGTTCGCGAAGGAATCATATGAGAAATCCAGCCATCCGAAAGCAGCTCGCAGGATCACACTGTCTATAGGCCGCCAACGGCCTTCCAGTTCGACACCGCGCGCTGTAGCTTTCGCGGCATTCTGTACAACGAATGTCGTGTTGCCACTAAAAACAGATACCTGGAGATCGTCGTAAGTCGTGTGAAAGGCCGCAACATTCAGCTCGGCTCGACCATCGAGCAGTTCCATCTTTGCGCCAACCTCGACCGACAATACTTGCTCATCCTCGAATGCCACATCGTCTGATGCTGCACCGGCTCCCTGCGGCAGTCCCATGTAGAACGAATTGAATCCGCCCGCCTTGGACCCGGTGCTGACGGAGCCATACAGCATGACGCCGTCGCCAGTGTCCCACTGCGCATTGAACGACCAGTCCAGGTTATTTTCTTCGCGGGACATGCCCGGATCCGACGGCGAAAACACGTGCGGCGTGAACTCACCAATCAGGAACGCCGCCAGTGCTGCCGGATTGGCCGGGCTTTGATCGGCGAGCGGCGTCGTATCGCGAGCGATGTAGTCAGTTGCGAATGCGGCTTGTCCAGCCGTCTTTTCCTCGTTCGTATAGCGAAGCCCGACGGTCAGGCGAACATCCTCGGAAACGTCCCAGGTGCTTTGCAAAAAGGCTGCCAGCGATTCAGTATCCTGATCGAGGTAAGCATAGCGGGAAGCACCGATTACGCCCGCCGGGATCAGGGCTTGCGTTAGCGCTGTTTGGGCGCAGGCGTTGGTGGTAGCTGCCGTAGCACCGGCCAAGCCCGCAACGCTGATAGCACTTGCCACCGGATCGCCAACAACGACTGCGGCCGGCGCCCCCGGAACTGACGCGCAAGATCCACTGAGAAGCACGTCGATAGTAGGTAAACTGAACTGGGAGAGACCGTCGGCGAACAGGTTGCTGTCCAGATAGTAGATACCGCCAATGGTCTCAAACCTGCCGCCGATAACCGATGCAAAACGCAGTTCGAAGCTGGATTGTTCGAAGTCCTCCGTATCGTCAAATCGAATCACCGGCAGTGGGTTCATATCAACATCGGCAAAACGCTCGTAGTCATAGGATGAGTAGCCGAGAACTGCGGTGACTGTGGCCCCCATTTCGAGATTGTGTTCGACCTGAATCGTCGCTTCCTGAGTATCACCGTCAAACAGACTATTGGAGCCGAAATCGAGAACAGGATCGGCGGGGAACCCAAGGGGCGCAAAGCCATTGTTGCCCATCGCCGCGCGATATCCTGTGCCTTCCCCAATTCCGAGTGCCATCAGAACCGGGCTTAGCGGTCCGGGCTCGACCAGCACCCAGGGTTGACCTGTCGTGTCAAACTGCCCGGCTTCATACTTGAGAAACATCGCGGTGTCGTCGTTGATGTCCCACTCGAGTGACCCCCGGGAAAAGAATTCACTGATTGCCGGGTTGTCTTCCGAGTACGCGATGTTACCGACCCAGCCTTCGTCCATTTCGTGACTCAACAGAGTCAATCGACCACGCAGGCGATCACCGAACGGGCCCGACAAATAAGCTTGTATCTCTGTCGCGTCAAATTCCGGACGGATAGCGACGGACAACTCACCCTCGATTTCGTCCGTTGGTCTCGCGGTAACGATATTGACCGCGCCAGCGACAGTATTCTTGCCGAACAACGTTGGTTGTGGTCCGCGCAATATTTCTACACGCTCAACGTCGAGAAATGCCCAACGCGACGGACTGCTGCGACCACGATAGATATCGTCGACGAAAGTGGCGACCGATTGCTCGAAACCGGCAAGTGTGCCCGACTGAATGCCACGAATATTGATTTTGTCGCCAAGGGGCTCCTGAATGACCGAGAAGTTTGGAACATACGTAGCGAGGTCCTCGATCCGTTGGATTCCGACGTCGCGCATTTTTTTGCCGTCGATCGCGGTTATCGATATGGGAACGTCTTTGAGCGACTCGCTGCGTTTCTGGGCGGTTACTGTTATTTGATCGAGAACCTGCGCGCCGGCTTGCTGTGTGGTGAGCATGCACAACACTGCGAGCGCAGAGGCGAATTTTAGCGAGTGCGAAACTCGTGAAATCATAAAGAAAACCCAGCGAATGACCGGTCGATTTGCAGCAACAGCTAGAACCGGCCCACGAGTGCGGATGATACCGCGTCATTCGCAACGGTAAATGGGTAAATGTCATTCTTGCGGTATATGTTCTGTCGTGGATCGGCTGTGCCCTCGTTGGTCATGCCATCTGGTGGTCGTGACGGTAGAGGTTTCACAAGCGGTGAGCGCTGCGATAAGTTTGCAGCGTTGCCACACAGAGTAAATCAATGAGATGCCGGAAACTCTTTCCCATGGCCGCATCGGTGGCCTTCCTCGCGGCCTGTGAACCGGAGCCGTCGGATGTCAACGAGCCGGCCGGTGCCGACCTGATCCTGACCAATGCTTGTGTATGCACGCTGGAACTCCGGGGCGAGGCGACCCGTGTCGTGGACCTGGCCGGTGCGACCGTTATTCCAGGCCTGGTTGACTCGCACACCCATGTGTTCGGCCTCGGACGATCGGCATCCGCGCCAGGTACAGCGCAAACTGACATCCATTGAACATGGGAATTTGGAGGCCGATTCAGTCAGCCAGGTATTCACCCAGCCAGGCGTGTACCTCTTCCCAGTAGTGGCGCGCCTCGCTGCCCTTCATGATCCAGTGATCCGCATCGTGAAACACGAGCAGCCGCCCGGGGACCTGCTTGCGCTGCACGTAACTCCACGCCGCGATCGTCTGGTTGACCGGCACCCGGAAATCCTTTTCGCCGATCGTCAGTAGTATCGGAGTCGAGAAGTTGCCAGCCAGCAACGACGGACTCTGCTCATCCCAGATCGGGCTATCGCCCCAGGGCGGCCCGCCCGCATTGATCTCACGGTGGCGGATGACGTCACTCGTCGACCACTGGCCTTCCAGGTCGACGAGCCCCGCGTGACCAACCAACGCACGGAACCGCGTCGTTGTGCCCTGCAACCAGTTAATCAGGTGCCCCCCGTAACTCGCGCCGGCTGCAGCCTGGCGATCGGCGTCGATGAACGGATAGAGCCTGATGGCCTCGTCCAGTGCCGCAACGATCTCGTCGCCGGGTGTTTTCAGCGGATCGCCCTGTATCGCCCGCGAGAACTCGACCCCATAACCGACCGAACCCGTGTAATCGGTCATGATTACGACGTAGCCCGGCGACGCGAGGAGGTGCGGACTCCAGCGGACGTGGTCGGCATCCAGCGACGACGAGTGCGGACCGCCGTGGATGAATGTAATGACGGGGTACTTTTCATTCTCGTCGAACTCAGGCGGCAGCGCGACGTAGCTGTGGATGCGCCTTCCCAGAGAACTCTCGAACCAGAACTCCCTTAACGGCTGCCGGTCGAGCACAGCAGCGCGCTCGACGTTGAATGCGGTCAGGCGCTCATGTTTGCCATTGCGTGTATTGACGCGAACGACTTCGGCCGGTTGAGTCGCATCTTCCCAGCGAGCGAAGAGCGTCCTGCCCGCCGCTTGCGGGCCGGCGTAGACACCGCCGCTATCGCGGTTTAGCGCCTTGACACCACCACGGCCGCTCGCGGCCACGCTGAACAATCGCACCCTGCCCTCGTCGGGCGCCGTGAAATACACGCGACCACTATCATCGCTCACGGTCATGTCCGATACGGGACGGTCGAAACCGTCGGTAAGGAGCTTCGGCTCAGCCGCGAAGTCGCGCGCCTCGCCGCTCCCGGGCCAGTCGAATTGTGCAATCTCGGTCAGGTTGTAGACGTAACCCGTAACCGGATCGAACTGGCAATAGAGCGAGTTCCCGTCCGGGGAGAACTTCGCCGTGTGGCAGCTCCACTCGTCGCCGCGCGTCAGCATTTCCGGCTCACCGCCGCTATCTGCGAGACGGTACAAATGGTAGATCGTCTCGGCGTATGCGCTGTCGTCGAGGTTCGTCGTGGCTGAAATCACCAGCGCGCGGCCATCGGGCGACCACTCCGGTTTGAGGCTCTCGCCCGCGAGCGACGGGACGCCCGCGAAACCTGGCTCGGCCACGAGGTCCGTGCCTGCCATCAGGTCCTTTGCCTGGGCGCCCGGCGCGACATCCTGCACGAAGACGTGCGTTTCCAGATCGTCACGCCAGCGATTCCATTGTCGGATCGGGAAGATCTCGTACTTCGAGACGTTGTAGTCGCGCTCCTCCCGCGCTTTCTTTTCTTCGGCGTTGTCTTCGTCGGTCATGGCGCCCGGATAGACGCGGCTCTCGAATGCCAGGCGCTTGCCGTCGGGACTCCATTTCGGCCCGGATGCGCCGGTAGCCAGCGATGTGACCTTCTGAGCCTCGCCCGGCATCGTCATGTCCATGACATATATCTGGCCAATGTCCTCTTCGCCGCGTTTGCTGCTAAAAGCAATTCGTGTGCTGTCAGGACTCCATGCGACCCCGCCTTCCGAGTCGCTCGACGCCGTCAGCTTCCGCGGCTCCGGGTCGCCGTCCGCAGCTACCAACCACAGATCGCTGGTGGTTTCGTCCTTGTCGTACGCAGGCTCCGTCACCTGGACGATCACCCATTTCCCATCGGGGCTCGGCACCGGCGTTCCGAGGCGACGCATGGTCCAGACATCTTCATGCGTGACGGGGCGTACCTCGGCGCCATCGTGATTGTCTGCAACGACAAGGGCCGGGGAAAAAATAACAAACAGCAACACGATGATGCGCGACACGACAATACTCCTCGAAAACGGGCAGGCGGCTTCGAATGTTACCTTCGTTAGTACCAGCGTTGCACTTGTTACAGACTCACTCAACCTCGCCCAGGTACTTATCGAACCACGTCAGGACCTCCGCGATGATTTCTCCCCTTGGCGGCAGGTGGCCGCCGTTGAGTATCGCGTGACGCTTCAGGTGTTCGGGAGTACCCAGGGACTCGAACATCGGTGCCTGGTAGGTGGCAACTGGCCGGATGACGTCGTGCTCGCCGCTGATCATGAGCGTGGGTTGCGTAACACGGCTCGCATAGCTGGCGGAACTGGCCTCCGATCGAGCCAACGTCGGCGGTATGCCGCCAGAAAGGAACGCGCCCGTATCAAAGCGTTCGTCCAGTGCCATTACTATCGGCCCGTTCCAACCGCCCCAGCTAAATCCGTAGAAACCGAGGCGATCGAGATCCATGTCGGACCGCGTCTCGAGATAGTCAACTGTGCGCTTGAAATCCTGGATCCATCGCACAACATGGTTGCTGTATTCGCGCGTCGGTTTAGGCCAGGTCGTGTCGAGCCCCGCGTTGCGCTCGTAGGTCCCCCATAACACCGGTATCACCACGGCGCGTCCGCTCTTGATGATGAAGTCGACGAAGCTCAGTTCGAGGTCTTCGCTCGTCTGGCGAAAGATCGCATCGGACGACACGTGGTACACGACGACCTGGTAAGGCGGCTCGATGTTCTTTGGCAGAAAGACGTGCGCGAGCACACGTTCGTCGTCGTACGTGGCAGCGAAACTCACAGTCTCCCGGGTCCAGTGGCCTGGTTCGGCATCCACGAACTCCACCCGGCCGTCGAGCGCCGTTGGATCGTAGTCGAACAGGTCACGGTATACCTGGAAGATCTCGTCCGATATGGGCGCAATGCTCTCCATCGCCGGCAGCGGCACGGGCTCGCGTAGAATTGCGATCGAGTCTGAATTGTCTTCATAGCTGACCAGGCGGACGCCGTTCACCGCGGACCGGTCCCACGGGGACTTGGCGACACCATAAGTGTATAGATACGTCGGATCCTGCGCGGAGCCACCAAGGATGTAGCGCTCGTCGTCACCGGTCGCGTTCCAGCACCACTCACGCACGTTGCCTGCCGCGTCATAACTGCCGAATGGCGCGACGCCCTTATAACTGCCAACGGCGGCCGCATCGCCGCCGGAAAAATTGCTGAGCGCCGCGAGCTCGGATCGAAACAGTCCTATGCCCAGGCGAACTTCCTTGCCAGTTTCAATTTCCTCCGGCGCAGGAAAGATGGTCATTGAGTTCCAGTGATAGATCGTCGGCAGCTGCTTGCCACGGAAACGCGCGTACGCTACTGCTTCATACCAGCTGATGCCGGCAACTGGCAGCCGCCCGGCGCCGTCCGGGTACGTACCGCCCTCCCAGGTCGCCGGGCCGAATCGCCCGGTACTGTCGCGAAACTCGTCGACCGCCGCCTCCCAGGACAGCTCGTCTCCGTCGCGCACGAAATCCAGGTGCGACCAGTACGCCTCGTTCTCATAGCCGCCACTGCGTACGAACTCGAGGTAGTCCTCGTTGGTGACTTCGAAGCGGTCGGCCAGGAAGGCCGGCACCGTGTAGAGAAATGGCGAGTAACCCGTTAGCAGGAAGTAGCGTTGGCTTTCCGGAACGCGAACTGTGCTGTCAGTCAGTGTGCCTTCGGCGAGTTGAAACCGGTAGGTGCCGTCGAACGCGTCGCCTGCACGCTCGGCGGTTTCATAGCCGGGTTTGTGTACACGCCAGTGCAGCACGGCACGCGGCAGCCGGGCATCATTAATAGGCGTAGTGCCGAGCAACTCCCAGTCGCTGTCGACGTCACTGTAACGCTTGTAGAATACTTCGGCGCCGACGGGATCGGAGACAAAAGACACACGTACCGCGATGTCCGACCACAGGCGCTCGAGCAATGGATCGTCGGGCAAGTGCTTCTCGGCCTCCAGTGCCATCGCGTATGCGCTATCGATGTCACCTTCGGCAACCAGCGCCTCGATCTGCGGCAAGATTTCCAGCCTGGCCGTGCGCGACCCCATCAATTGCATCGACAGGAGGACGATCGTGACGATGGCCGTCAACATGGCAAGCGTCATCGGAACACTAAAACGCGGTTGCCGAAGTACGGCCATGACCGAGAGCGGCCGGTCTGCCGAAGCGGATCTTGGGTCACTGCTGTCGGCTTCGTGCTCCGCAGCGCTGCGTTCCGGAATCAGACCTTCGCGAGTCAGTTCGAAGGCCCACGACAGTATGACGGCCGGGACAAGACCGACCGCGAGCACGACCACCAGCATACGAAACGCCGCTTCATCGAGGCCGAAAGCGGGAAATATCGTCTCCACGACCTGGATGACAACCCAGGCAAATACGATGTAACCGGCCGCCACACGAAATACCTTGCGACGCTTCAATTCTCCGAGCAGTGACATCCAGTAATTTCCAGACTTGGGCCGCGATAATGATGGCACAGTCTGCTACCGATGGCCTACCGCGCTGAAGCCAGGTAGGCATCTATCGCGCAGTGCTTCTGCTCGACCGCTCAGTCCTTCGAAAACTTCCAGGGATCCAGTTCGCCGCGCAACTGCTCCTCTTCTTTGTGGTCGAGGCGAATCCAGAGCACTTTGGCGCCATACGCACTTTCCAA
>Ga0265303_10000594_pt1 | contig 20798 bp, 23 predicted proteins | sample Helome_2_FD_192494 | JGI IMG/M metagenome (GOLD analysis project Ga0265303, IMG submission 192494) | Marine sediment microbial communities from subtidal zone of North Sea - Hel_20160317 (Illumina Assembly) | ecosystem: Environmental > Aquatic > Marine > Subtidal zone > Sediment ... | reverse complement strand
CGCCGCCGCAGTGCGCTGACTCGATTCGGTATAGTCATGAGACACGACCGAATAGTCCAGAGGATGCGATTCGAAAAATGCCTGAAGGCTTATTGCCATTCCCATTGTTCCGCTCCTTTTCCTCAATCTGCCTCACACCGAGTATAGACAGGTGCATGGCACCTACATTCACATGTTTCGCGCATTTTGGTCAGAGCCCCATATCAGTTACTAACCAAGGATATTGTTTTCCTTGAGTTTATTCGTTTTCACCGATACGGGAATCGAGGAACGTTCGCATAGCGCATCAATGACGACGGGTTGTGCAAATTCCTCATACGCCAGTTCCATTTCATTGACTTTGCGTTTTCCATCGATCACACGGTGCCGGCACCCTGAATGTCGTAAACACGTCATCGATCAGGGTACAATTTCCCGGGTCGGTTCGGCCACCAGCTATTGCATCAGCATCTAACTATGAAAACCAAAGTTACGGGCAGGAAAGGATTATTGGGCCGGCTCAAATCGGTATTTGGCAACGCTGCGCATTGCCAGGAAATATCCCTGACGCAATCATTTCATTTACAAAAAGACAGCGCGAAGATTCCGCTTGAAGACTGTGTCGCCGGAATCTCTCTGGACTGTGGGGGAAAGGCCCTGAGTCTCGTCCGGGAACAGTTTATGGGAAAGGCGCATGGTGGTGACGGGTCGGCATTTCTGTTGTTGGATCCGGAAGATTTTGAAACGGGGATTAGTGGTTTTGTACGTATCTCCGTGGGAGACCATCTAATCGTGGGGCGGGAAGATGAGCACCAGCAGGCAATGCTGGGTTTATCCGAGACAACGGCCAAGAGACTGTTTTCCATCGTGCACGAAGGCGATGCGCTGGTATTCAAGGACCTGACCGGGGATCCTGGCGTTGTTTTGGCGCCGAGCGTTGAAGACAAACTGAACATCGCGGAAAAACGTCTGGCAAATCTGAGGGAGATATTCAGGATCTTTGGCGGCCCAATCCAATTGTTGCCGCCAGACCAGGCATTGCAGGATCTGAACCGGGTGAATGAGCTGTTAGAGAAGGAGCCATTGCGCCCGAAAGATGACCGCGGGATGCCGGGAGGGGTGGTCAGTCTCCCCAAGAAGATGATTCCGATCATCATTGGTGATCTGCACGCCCAGGTGGACAACCTGCTCACCTTGCTGACCCAAAACCAATTTCTCGAGGCGATGTCGGAAGGCAAAGCCACCATGGTGATTCTGGGTGATGCCGTTCATTCAGAAATGGACGGATGCATGGAGGAGATGGAAACCTCTCTGCTCATGATGGACCTGATTCTTCGCCTCAAACTCTGGTTTCCGCAACAGGTGTTCTATGTGCGTGGCAACCATGACAGTTTTTCGGAAGAGATCGGCAAGAGCGGAATCCCCCAGGGGCTCCTATGGGCCAAAGCGCTGCGTGATGTTCGCGGGGAGGCCTATAAAAAGGCCATGGATCGTTTTTACGAATTACTGCCCTTCGTGGTTTTGTCAAAAAGTTACGTGGCCTGCCATGCCGCACCGCCAAGGGGAAAAGTGGATATGGATATGTTGATCAATATCCACAAGTACCCGGGTTTGATCAAAGAGGTCACCTGCAACCGATTAAGCCAGCCCAATCGGCCAGCCGGTTATACAAAAGGTGACGTTAAGCGCTTTCGCAATACCCTGAAACTGGCTGGCAAAGCGGAATTGTTCGTCGGCCATACCCCCCTTACGCGGCATGACACCCTGTGGTCGAACGTGGGCGGCATTGAGCATCACGACGTAGTGTTCAGCGGGAATGATCCCTGGATAGGTGTTTATTCGAGTACCAACGGCGAAATGATTCCGCTGCGATATCGTGCCGAATCCCTGCTGCAGGTCATCAACGGCATGGATGATGTGGACCTGTATGACGAGCTGGAGCGTTAACTGACAAGTGAAAGAATACGACGAACAAGAATCGAGGAGACGGACTCTCAAGGATGGGCCCGTCATTTTCCAGTTGGAAGACCTTCCATCAGATGAAGACAGGACAAAGAAAGATCTCACGCTGGCCGAGCTCAATCACGTATTCAAAATGTATCTGCAGGAGCGTGGCACCCGAAGAGAAGACATATCTATCGTCGGCCAGTTTTCAGTGATTTACAACAATCCGAAATTTGCAGAATGGCACGCGCTGAGCAAATCGGAGCAAAGCGACTCTCTGTCTGAGCAGGTGATAATGCCGCAGGTCTATGGTGACTTGATAGCGCCTATCGGCAAGGTTGCTGGCGACGAGCAAACAATAAAGAGTGTGGTGAAGGACGCCATTCAAAACGCAATTGACAGTTTTTCTCATGCCGCTTTTATTCAGAAAAAATATATCACCCGTTTTCCTGGGATAAAGATCATACTGTTCATAGACCAGGCCAGAGAACGGATGGTTTTGGCGGTGATGGACAATGGCTATGGGGCGAATATCACAAAACCAAAAAAGTCACATATAGGCGAAGAGTATGGTGACGATTTTGCGTCGCGATTCGTCGATTGGGTGGTGCGCCGTTTTTTTGAGAAGGAAGAAGGTGACGTCAGGCGCGACATTGCTTACACCGGCGGCCAGGGAATGGCATTGAAGAAGATCCGCATTGAATTGCAGTTGGATGTGGAGATCCATTTTTTGGCCTCAGGGGCCGTATTCGAGCTCAGACTGAAGAACTTCTTTTGACCGGTGGCCTCTGGTTCCCGGCCCCCCGTTCGGATCACTAACTTCGCGGTACCGGCTGCCACCTACGACGGGAAAAGCGAAGGAATTGGTTACAATAGCCTCCCCACAGATCAATCCGAAAAGCGGCTATGAAACGAATTACCTACCAGGATTTGGTGGCGGAGATCGCGCCACAGATTAAAGAGTGCTTTCCCTGGGATGTCGAAGAAAGACTGGAAGCTGGGGAAGAGGTCCTGTTTCTGGATGTGCGCGAAAACCAGGAATACGACACCATGCACATCGATGACTCCCTGCATGTACCACGCGGTATTCTTGAGACCGCCGTGGAATGGGATCACGAGGAAACCGAACCGGACCTGGTGGAAGCGCGCGACAGGCAGATTGTTGTAGTGTGTCGCTCTGGCAGCCGCAGTGTTTTTGCCACCTATACGCTGATGCAGATGGGTTACCAACACGTAACCTCGCTGAAAACCGGCTTACGCGGCTGGAACGAATACGACCTGCCGCTGGTTGACATGGAGGGCAAAAAAATCGACCCTGAGCTGGGTGATCGGTATTTTGCAAACAAGTTGCTCGCCTACCAGCGCAAACCCAGGAGCTAGCACCTCACAAGCGGGCTGCTGCAATGCCCCAGAAAGGGGGCCAAGACCAGTCGTGCCTGACAACCTCCCCCGATGCTATCCGTCATATTCGATATCGTCGCGCCCGTTTTTCTCGTCATAGGTGCAGGCTACCTGGCGGTAAGGCGCGGATGGTTAAGCGACAACATGGTCGACGGACTGATGAAGTTCGCCATCCAGTTTGCCGTGCCCTGTTTGCTGTTCCGCGCCACCTCAACCATGGACCTTGGAACCGCTTACGATTGGCGGCTCATGAGTGCGTTCTACATCGGCTCTACGACCAGCTTTACCGTTGCGACACTACTGGCCTGGAAGTTGTTTGGCCGAACACCCGGGGAAGCGGTCGCAGTGGGGTTCGGCGCACTGTTCTCCAACCTGGTGCTGCTGGGCCTGCCTATATCGGAGCGCGCCTGGGGTGCCGACACGGTTGCAATGGCATCGGCCTATGCCATCGTTTCGGTACACGCACCGTTCTGTTATCTGCTCGGCATCACGAGCATGGAGTTGCTGCGAGCAGACGGGCGCTCACTGCCCGAAACCGCGACAGTGGTTGTACGCGCGATGTTTCGGAACAGTCTCATGATCGGCATCGGTCTGGGTTTCGTTGTTAATCTCAGTGGCCTGTCATTGCCGGAGGCTCTCGTTTCAGCGGTAGATATCATGGCCCGTGCGGCCTTACCTGCTGCCCTTTTCGGCCTTGGCGGCACACTCACAAAGTATTCTTTGAAGGCATCGATCGGCGAGGCAAGCAGCATCTCCGCGTCATCGCTGGTGCTCCACCCAGGTATCAGCTTTGCCGTTTGCCGTTTATTGGATGTGCCGGCGGAATTGACCAGCGCGGTGGTCCTGATGGCAGCCATGGCTCCCGGAGTAAACGCCTACCTGTTCGCCAGCATGTACCACAGAGGCCAAAGCACAGCAGCCAGTACAGTTTTGTTGGGAACGGGAGTCTCGATATTGAGCGTCAGTATCTGGTTATGGATATTGAGAGTCGCGTAGGGTCCAAATACATGATGGCTAAACAGGCCTATGTACCCCGCGGGGCCCTGCTTTTTCTCAGCGCATGTCGCACAAAATCTCCTTGAGTTCGCTCAATATCATTGCGGTCGCACCCCAAACCATATGGCCTTCCACTTCGAAGTAAGGCGTCTCTACCCAGACGCCACTGCTCACGCAGACCTTACCCCGCTTTACCGTCACATCACTCATCAAGGTGGAGATCAACAGCTCGATGATCTCATCAACCTCGACCGGGTTGGGGTCAAAGCAGGGTCGGTCGGTGGCGTAAGCGACGAATGGTTTTACCAGAAAGTTGCTCGGTAGTATGAAAAGTTCGCTGAGGTTGCCCAGCAGCTGACGGCTGCTTACGCTTATTCCGGTCTCTTCCTCGAACTCCCGCAGCGCAGCCTGTGTGTGATCTTCACCAGGCTCCAGCCGCCCGCCCGGAATGCTCACCTGGCCACCATGCGCACCATCGTAGTCGGGACGTTTCATAAGCACGATTCGCCAGTCACCCTGCTGCGGATACAGATAGAGCAGGACTGCGCTCTGGCGCTGTTGCGCTGCCATGGACAGCGCTTCGCTCATGCGCAGCCGAGCCATGGGCGCCATAAGGAACTGGGCTTCTTCGCCCGGAAGATCCCCGGCAAGCCGACTCTTCAATCTTTCAATAAAATCTTCCATGACTGCTCAAGATATCACCACTTCATCCAATGCGGACAATCGCGGAGGACGCCAATCCGGAGTTCGGTGATGCAGTGTGCCAGGATCGCCGGAATTTAGGCAATCGCAGCGATGGCGTCGCCAAGCTCTGCAGTGGTCGCCTTGCCACCTATGTCCGGCGTGCGCGGCATGGCCGGATCGGCGAGCACGATTTCGATGGCGCTCACGATCGCATCGTGCGCCTCGCGGTGTCCCAAGTGATCGAGCATCATGGCGCCAGACCAGATCTGGCCGATCGGATTGGCGATACCTCTGCCTGCGATATCGGGGGCCGACCCGTGCACGGGTTCGAAACACGACGGGAATTCGCGTTCCGGGTTGAGGTTCGCCGACGGGGCTATGCCGATCGTGCCGGTGCAGGCTGGACCAAGGTCGGAAAGGATGTCACCGAACAGGTTGGAACCAACGACGACATCGAACCAGTCCGGGTTGCGCACGAATTGCGCCGTGAGAATGTCTATGTGGAACTTGTCGACGGAGACATCCGGGAAGGCCGTGGCCATCGCCTCGACCCGCTCGTCCCAGAAGGGCATCGTGTGGATGATCCCGTTGGACTTGGTCGCACTGGTCAGGTGCTTCGCGGCACGGCCCTGCGCCAGCTCGAAGGCGTATCGCAAGACCCGATCGACTCCCTGACGGGTAAAGACACTCTCCTGCACCACGGTCTCATGCTCGGTACCCGCATACAACCGCCCCCCGATTTCGGAATACTCACCCTCGTTGTTTTCGCGCACGATGTAGAAATCGATATCACCAGGCACACGTCCCGCGAGCGGGCATGGTACGCCCTCGAAAAGACGAACGGGTCGCAGATTGATGTATTGCCGAAACTCACGGCGGATAGGAATCAACAGACCCCACAGTGACACATGATCGGGTACACCTGGAAATCCAACCGCACCGAGGAAAATCGCGTCGTGGTCCGCGATCTGCCCGATACCGTCTTCAGGCATCATGGCGCCGCATTTGTCGAAGCGCTCGCACGACCAGTCGAATTCATCCCAGGCGAAGGCAATGCCGAAACGATCCGCGATCCTTTCCAGCACCTTGACCCCCTCGGGGACGACTTCGCGGCCAATGCCGTCACCCGGCACCAAGGCGATCTTGTAGGTCGTTGGCACAGCAGATTCTCCTCACGGAAGCCGACCGTCGGTCGGCTGTCAAAAACTTATGCGGTTGCCGACAAGGCCCTCAGCTCATCATAAAACACAGCAGGAATCACCAAGCCGTTACTGGCCGATTCCTCCCGCAGCGCGAAACGCCGGGCACCCGGAAGACGGGTGCCCGGCTGCCCGAGAATGGCGCCGATAAGGGTCTCCAGTCGTTCCGTAAACGCATCTCCCGAGAAAACGCGGGGATCGATCGCTACCAGGAACTGGCCCACGGCCGGGGGCTCGCCTTCCGCAGTAAAAAAAGAAGAGGCCTCGAATCCGAACCTGGCACCGGTCAAGGCAGCGGCCAGGATTTCCACCATGAACACCAGGGCGGCACCCTTGGCATCCCCCATGGGCAGCATGGTGCCCTGCATGGCCGCCTCGGCATCCGTGGTCGGTTTGCCATGTCTGTCCAGCGCCCAACCCTCCGGGATCGGCTCACCCTGTTTGGCCGCGACCATGACCTTGCCACGGGCCACCTTGCTCAGACTCAGATCGATTACGAGGGGTGGCCCGGTTCGGCGCGGCGCCGCAAAGGCAATCGGGTTGGTCCCAAACACGCCTTCGCTGCCGCCCCAGGGCGCGATCGCCTTGGGGCTGTTACCGAAGACCAATCCTATCAGGTCACTCGCCGCCAGTTGTTCGACATGGTAACCGGCCTGCCCGAAGTGATGCGATCGATGCACGCCGGCGGCTGCGACCCCCGTTTCCGCAGCCAGCGACGACAGCCGGTCGACCGCCATCGCCAGGGCCGGAAAGGCGAAGCCGTTCCTGGCGTCGATACGCAATGCGGCGCGCGCACCCTGTTCGAGGGTGGGCACGGCATGGCCGTCGACCTTGCCGGAGGCGGCCTGGGCCGCATAGGAGGGCAGGCGCGAAAGCCCGTGACCTTTCTGACCATCGGCCTCTGCCGCGACCAGCGCGCGCGCAACACATTCCGCGTTGGCCTCGCTCGTGTCATGCCGGACCAGCACGGTTTTGGCAAGCAACTCTGCATCTGCAAGGCCAAGCGTGACCGTACTCATGTTTTGCCCAGCACCTTGCGAACATTCTCGGCGGTCACCGCGCTCACGCGCACATTGGACTCCTGCGTTACCCCGGCGATGTGCGGCGTCAACACGAGATTGCTCACGCCTGCGAAACGTGCCCCGGCAGCTGCCGTCACCGGCTCGGACCCGAAGACATCTATGGCGGCGCCGGCCAGATGCCCCGCTCGCAGCGACTCGACGACCGCATCCTCGTCAACGATGCCGCCGCGTGCCGTGTTGATAAGCACAGCACCCTTTTTCATCCGTGCGATCATCTGTGCATCGAGCAGCCCCCTGGTGTCATCGGTCAAGGGCAGGTGGAGACTGACAACGTCCGCTTTCGCCATCAGCTTGTCCAGCTCCGACCGCTCGACGTCGTTCCATGCAAGATCCGTCTCGGCGACAAAGGGGTCGTGCGCCATGACGGACATACCCAGGGCACGTGCGCGCTGCGCCGTTTCCCGCGCGATGCCGCCGAAGCCGACCAGACCCAGCAACTTGCCACCGATCTCACGCCCCATACAGCGCTGTCGCGGCCAGTCCCCGGTAATTACCTGCGGGCCGGCCGCGTAGGCGTCGCGCACCAGGATCATCGAGGTCGCGATGACATACTCGGCCACCGCCGCATCGTTGGCTCCGGTAGCAGGGCAAACCGCCACAGCGCGTTGTTGGCACGCCTCGAGATCGATGTTGTCCAGACCGACACCGAGCCGCCCCACAACCTGGAGCACGCCAGCCGCTTCGAGTAATTCTCCACGCACCTGTGTCCGGTTGCGGACCACCAAGGCACGTGCCGATGCTACCGCCTTCAATAGATCGCCCTGGCGATCCACCAGCTGCGGATCGTAAACAACGTCAAAATCCACGGCCAGGGCATCGACGGCTGCCTGATCCATGAATTCCGATATCACGATATCAGGCACAAGCGGCCTCCGTGGCCCGATAAGCCATTGGACGATATGTATTCACTCGAACAGGCTGCCGACAGGCAAGGGTACCAACAGCAGCTCAGCAAACAGGAAGTAGAATCCGACGACAAAAGCCGCGCAGACGAGCGGGTAGACGAGCTTTCTAAACGACGTCCACTGATCGTACATCGCGATGAACATGATCGATACGAAGGCGGCGAAACCGGACACGAGAAAACCCAGCCAGGGCATCGCGGCGGTACTGACAATCATTGCCGCAACCAGGCTGACGCGTCTGACGGTCGAGGCCCCGGGGGCCGAAACCTCTCCATTACCCAAATCCGGTCGAATCAGACCCCAGACGATGAGCAGCATGCAAAAGATGATCATCGCAATGGCCACCGCACGCGGGAATACGAAGGAGTCGGCATCGACCATATTGGTCGTATCCCATAAAGCCACCACAGCCATCAGTATGAACACGGCAGCCGTTACCATGCCGCCGACGTCGCGTCGTACAACCTTTTCCGTTTGATCAGTCTGCACGGACCTTCCTCCTGCGGCCGATCCAGCGTGAGCGAATCAGCGGGTAGAAGAGCGACAGCCCGATGAACGCAATGATGGCGAGACTGATCGGGCGCCCGAAGAACATACCGGTCAGATCCTCGGTGGCCGCCCCGATCGTCCAGGCCTGGACGAAGCCCTGCTCGGCGATTCGGCCCAGGATGAGCCCCAGGACGATCGGAGAGGGACTGTAACCGACACGATTGAGGATCCAGCCGATGACGCCGAGCGTGATCATGATGATCACGTCGGAGACGCTGTTGCGGATCGAATAGGTGCCGATCATCGTCATGAAGGCGACGGTGGGTACCAGCATCGCCTTGGGAACCGTGATGATGATTTTGTAGGCATAACGCCCGATCACCAGACCGACGGGCAACATCAGGATCGTGGCCAGGAACAGACCATAGATGAAGGTGTATACGATCGAGCCTTCCTGCGTGAACAGATTCGGACCCGTTCGCACGCCTTGAATCAATAGAGCTCCGAGGATGACCGCATCCGGGGGTGTACCGGGAATGCCGAGTACCAGCGTCGGTATGAACCCACCACCCACCGTCGCGTTGTTGGCGGACTCGGTGGCCTGCACACCCTCGGGCTCACCGGTTCCGAAGTGTTCGGTACGTTTTGAGACGCGCCGTGCCTCCGAGTAAGCGACCAGCCCGGCTATGGACCCACCGGCACCCGGCAGGATGCCTACCAGTGTCCCGATGACCGAACTGCGAATCAGATTGATCTTGTATTTCCAGGAGATACGCAATGACTCCAGCAGGCGGAAACCCTTGGGCTGATGCGTCACCTTCAGATGCTTGTCCGGGGTGGCGACCAGATCGATGAGGACCGGAACACAGTACAGACCGATCAGGGCGGACACCGTCTCGATACCACCGAGCAACACATGGCTTCCGAAGGTGAAACGCACGTCCGCACTGATCTCGGCGATCCCGATACTCGACAACAACAACCCGAAGCAGGCACCGATCAGCCCCTTCAGGAGATTACCCTCGGAGAGCGCCGAGATCAGCGTCAGCCCAAAAACGGCAAGCCAGAAATATTCCACCGGTCCGAACGCGAGCGCGACCTTCGCCAGGGGTGGCGCAAGGCCCAATAGAAAGGCCGCGCCGACCAGACCGCCCGTCACCGAGGCCAGACACGCCAGCGTGACCGCGAGGTCGCCGTCACCCTTCTTGGCCATGGGAAAACCGTCGAAGGTGGTCGCAATCGCCGAGGGCGTACCGGGTGTGTTGAGCAGAATTGCCGCGTAAGCGCCCCCGTAGATCGCACCTGTATAGATGGCTCCCATCAGGATGAGCGCCGATGCCGGGGGCATCGAGAAGGTTATGGGGACCAGGACGGCCACCGCCATGGTGGCAGTGAGCCCGGGCAGCGATCCGATGACCGTGCCGGCAATCACGCCGCACAAAGCGAGCATGATATTGAACGGCGTCAATGCCTCCAGCAGGTATTCGATACCAGGCATATCGCGACCTCCCCGGTCCCTCTGTTTCGGGCGCTCGGGCGCTTACTTGATGACGCCCGCCTCGCGTGCGGCCTCGAGATAGCCCTTGGCCTTCTCGTCGACGAATGCCCTGTAATCCGCATAACCGACATCGAGCAGCGCCATGCCGTCGTTTTCCATGCGCTTCTGGAACTCAGGATCGGCATTGATCTGGGCGATCATGTCGGAAAGCTTGGCACGGATCGGCTCGGGCGTGGATTTCGGTACGGCGATGCCACGATAGGCACCGGAGACCAGATCGAAGCCGAGTTCCTTGAACGTGGGTACGTCGGGAAACTTCGGATGCCGCTTTTCCATCGCCACGGCGAGCAGGCGCACCTTGCCCTCGTGCTTAGCACCGATCGAGGTATAGCCCCATTCCGCCTTCACCTGATCACCCAGGAGCGCGGTCACGGCCTTGCCCGTGCCCTTGAAGGCCACATAGGTTGTCTTGACACCAGCCATCTTGTCGAAGCGAACCTGCGCGAGATGGTTGGCCGTGCCCTTGCCCGAGCCCGACAGGGTCAGTTTTCCCGGATTATTCTTTGCGTAGTCAATGATGTCCTGAACGGTCTTGAACGGACTGTCCATCGTCACCACCAGCGCGTCGGGTGTGTAGTGAAACATGTACACACCCGTGGTGTCCTCGGTGGTGAAACCGACGTCTTTTTGCTTGGGCTTTATGATGATATGCGGCAGGTTGATACCCATGATCGTATAGCCGTCGCCCTTCATTCCGTTCAACTGCGACCAGCCTACCGCGCCGCCACCGCCGGGCTTGTACGAGATCACCAGATCCTCGTTGAATAAGTTCTTGAAGAAAGACTGCTGGTGGCGGGCCGTGATATCGGACTCACCGCCGGGCCCGAAGGGAATTATGTAGTTGACGGTTTTATTTGGATAGTTGCCGTGCCCCGCGGCGAGCGCCACGGAGGCGGGTAGAACCAGGGCCGAGGCCAACAAGGCCAAACGTATGAGTTTCATTTTGATCTCCTCTTCTTCAGTTGAGTTGTTCTTGGGCTATGGCCGCAGAACAATTTTGGGCGCAGCGGCCCTTCCTTCGTGAATGTCACGGAACGCCGCTGCACCCTCGGAAAGCAGACGGGTTTCGACCCAATCAAGCGGACCAAGCGCACCCCGATACAAGGCGTGTATGGCTGCACGCAGATCAACTGCGCTGTACGTGTAGTTACCCAGAAAGGTAATTTCCTCGAGGGTCATCCTGCGGGTGTCCAGTCCCGGCTCGTTGTCCTGCAGTCCGACATGGGAAATAACGCCACCCGAACTGACATGGCGGCACGATGCGGCCCGTGTTCGACCGCTTCCCACCGCATCGATAACAAGCTCGAAACTGTTTTCGTCAGGCAGATCGTGTCCTGAGGGGTCATAGACGTTGCAGCACCCAAGCCGCTCCGCCGTTTGTCGCCTTAGTGGATTGGTGTCGCCAAGACAGATATCGCGACAACCTTTTTCTTTCAGCATCAGCCCCGCGAAGGCGCCAATCGAACCGCCGCCCAGCACCAGTGCGCGACACTCCGAGAGTGGGCGATGCAGGACCTTCTCGGCCAGGAAAATCGCATGCAGTGAAGTGGCTGCAGGCTCCGCAAGACTGGCAATCACCGGATCCATGTCCTGCGGCATATCCAGGAGATTGCGTTCAGCTATGGTGATGTATTGCGCGAAGGCTCCAGCAAGGCGCATGCCAATCAGCTCACGCTGCGCACACAGGTTGGATCGTCCGCCCTGACAGTGGTCGCAGATACCGCAGGTCATGAGCGGATTGAGTACAACGCGCCGGTCTTTCAGCGCCCCGTTCTGTACCACCCCCACGGCCTCGTGCCCGAGGATCAGCGGCGGTACGCGGCGCTCGTCATGTCCATGATAGGCGTGCATATCCGAGCCGCAGATACCGACCGCTTCTATTCTTACCAGCGCCTCGCCTGGCCCGGGGATGGGCTCCGGTTCATCGCGATACTGCACTTCGAGCGTGTCTGTGTATACGAGCGCTTTCATACTTTCCCAACCTATTTCGCCGTGAACCCGCCATCGATATGGATTACCTGGCCGGTAATGTAGTCAGAGGCGGGAGAGGCCAGGAAGACCGTTAATCCGTCCAAATCTGACAGGACGCCATTGCGGCCGATGGCGGTCTGGGCAGCAAGCCTGTCCAGTAACTCTGGGTTCTCATAGACGGGCGCCGTGAGCTCCGTAGGAAAGAAGCCGGGGGCCATCGCATTGCAGTTGATGCCATATCGAGACCAGGCCTCGCTCATGGCGCGTGTTAGCTGCGAGATACCGCCCTTGGACGCGCCGTAGGCCAGTCCATTGGGAAAGGCGCGGCTCGACTGCAGTGATGCGATATTGACGATCCGGCCCCAACCCCTTTCCTGCATTGCCGGCACTAGTTCGCGTGCGAGGAAAAAAGGCACGGCAAGATTCAGGTTGAGTGTCCTGTCCCAGCTGTCAAGCGTGACCTCTTCAACCGCTTGGCGAAAATTTACGCCTGCCGCATTGATCAGGATATCTATCGACCCGAAAGGCAGCGCGGCACGCGCGGCGATATCGGAAAGCTGGCCGCGGTCGTTCAGATCAGCAGCCAGCGCCGCCGCCCTCCCCTGCCCCGCCTCGATCTCCTCGACCGCGTCGGCCAATTGCGGCTCGCGGCGACCCAACAGCACCACTGCGGCGCCGGCCTGCGCCAGTGCCAGCGCCTGACGGCGACCAACCCCGGAGGTCCCTCCGGTCACCAAAGCAACCTTCCCCGGAAGGTTGAAATCTGCCATCACTCTACGGCTTCAGGCTGCAAACTGAAGGACTCGTTCGGGAAATATTTGAACAAGCGGTCATCACCCGTGCGTGCGTGGGCCTCCATACCCTCGAGGCGCGAGATCCTGGCGCAAGCGGAAGCAACCTCCCGGTTCGCCTCCCGGCTCATGCGCTGGGTGGTCACCGTCTTGATGAACTTGCCGGCCGACAGACCGCCAGTGTAGCGACCAGCGCCCTTGGTAGGCAGGATGTGATTGGTACCCGAGCACTTGTCACCGAACGCCACGGTAGTCTCTTCACCGACGAACAATGAACCATAGTTGCGCAGGCGATTTACCCACCAGTCGAGATCTTCCGCCTGGACCTCCAGATGCTCACCGGCATAGTCGTCGCTCACCTGGGCGGCCTCTTCCCGGTCGGAGCACAAGACCACCTCACCGTAATCGCGCCAGGACGCCTCTGCGGCTGTGCGTGCGGTATCCGGCAGTTTGGCGATGAGTTCCGGAACCAGCTCCATTACCTTCTGACCCAAGGCACGATCCAGGGTGATCAACCAGCAAGGGGTATCCAGCCCATGCTCGGCCTGGCCGACCAGATCACTGGCAACAATGGCAGGGTCAGCCGATTGATCGGCGATGACGGCGATTTCCGTGGGGCCGGCAAACAGGTCGATACCGACCCGGCCGAACAGCATGCGCTTGGCCTCGGCGACAAACCGGTTTCCGGGGCCAACGAGGATGTCCGCCGCATGCCCGGTGAACAGCCCAAAGGCCATGGCAGCGATACCCTGTACACCGCCCAACGCGAGGATGGTATCTGCGCCGCAGAGGTTGGCGGTATAAATAATTGCAGCATTCACACCTGCGCCTGGTTTTGGGGGTGAACAGGCGATTACATGGTCCACCCCCGCCGCTTTGGCGGTGGCCACCGACATCACCGCAGATGCCACATGCGAGTAACGCCCGCCGGGTACATAGCAACCCGCCGTTGCGACAGGTATCTGCTTCTGCCCGGCAAACAGACCGGGAGACAGTTCCACCTCAAAATCAATCAGCGCTTCGCGTTGTTTCTCTGCAAAACCGCGCACTCGGTCGTAGGCGAATTGAATGTCGTCTTTCACCCGCTGCGGGACTTTGGCGGTGGCTGCAGCGATCTCGTCCGGCGTGACAACGATATTCCCGGTGTAGTTATCCAATTTTTCCGCGTACTCGCGTGCTTTCGCCTCGCCTCCAGCCTCGATCGCAGAGAGCATATCCGCCACAATTTTGCGCGTATCGCCTTCCCCGCTCGCTGCAGTCTTCTCTGCTTTTTTCAAGTATTCAATAGTCATAGATCCATCTCGCTATGATTGGCTCAACCTTAGGCGGCAGCGCCGCTTTACCGAGGAGCGCGTTGCGAATGGAAACCAGGGATCGACCCTCGTTCTCATCAAGCCCCTGGTCAAGGAAGTTGTCGTTGATCCACCATTGCTCCGATACGAACCCAGCCTTGTTCACGGTCTCGTGGGCGGCGCTACGCACTTTCGTAAAGCCTGGTGAGCACAAACTCCCGGTGACCCAGCGCCTCCGCCGCAGTAAGACGCCCGTTTGCGGTCCTCAGCATCGCGTCGAGCAATGCATCGCCAGCCCCGTCGGGGGTCATTTCCTTCCGTAAAAGGGCCGACACATCAACATCGACGTGCTCGCTCATGGTGCGGACCGTGCGCGGGTTGGCGCAGATCTTGATCACGGGAAGGATCGGGTTACCGATGATGTTTCCCTGTCCGGTGGGGAAGAAATGCACCACGTAGCCGGCCGCTGCGGCCAGTGTGACCATCTCGGCGGCCGCGGACGAGGAGTCCATGAACCAGAGACCCGGGCCCGTGGGTTCTTCTGCTTTATCCAGCACACCGTCCACCACGCATTTCTTGCCGATTTTCTGGATGTTGCCCAGCGCCTTTTCTTCGATGGTTGTCAGTCCACCCTCGATGTTTCCTTTCGTGGGTTGTGAATCCGAAAGATCGGAGGTCTTGTGACGATTGATCAGGTCCTGGTAACGATTGAACATGAACATGAAGCGCTCACGCACTTCGTCGTTACGACAGCGTTCCGCCACCAGGTGCTCACCGCCAGTGATCTCGGATGTCTCCCCGAACAGCAGCGTCGCTCCCTGTGGGTACAGTTTGTCAAAAGCGTTGCCCACGGTGGGGTTCGATCCGCAGCCGGACGTGGTATCCGATTCACCACACTTTGTGGAAACCCAGAGTTCACTCAAGGGGGCCTCCTCCCGGCGCAATTCCGAGGCCCATTGGAGATACTCTTTGGCCACCCGGGATGCCTTCATGATGGTTTCGTGATCGCCATGCTGCTCGATACCGAAACCGGTTACCGGTTTTCCGGTGGCCGCAATGCCTTCGACGATTTTTTGCGTCCAGCCATTTTCGATGCCGATCACAACGACAGCAGCCACGTTCGGATTGGCCCCTGTACCGATCAAGGTCCGGAAGTGCAGTTCAAGATCTTCGCCAAACTGCAGCCGACCGTAGGGATGAGGCAACGCCATGGTGCCTTGAATGTTGTTGGCCACGGCCTCGCAGGCCGCGTTGGAGAGATCATCAACGGGCAGAATAACGACGTGATTGCGAACACCTACGCGGCCATTCTCGCGTCGATATCCTAAAAAAGTTGTGTTGCTAAGATCTTGGGACATTGCTCTCTCTCTTTGATTAGCTAGACGACTCGGTTGTCTCGGCTGTGACTACCAGCGCTTGGTCTTGATGTTGTGCACATGGGCATGCTCACCCATGCCGATATCCGCCACTACCTTCCCGATGTCCACGCCGTACTTGATCACCGTGTCGCCATCTGTCAGGGGCTTTATCGCCAGCTTGTGCCCTATGGGTATATCGCTGGCCGCAGTGAACTTGATCTCCTTGTCCTGATCCATGATCCAACCGGTTATTTCATCGCCGGCACTGACCCCCTCTACGACAACAACGCCAACACTGTCGCCTTCGTCATGAACCACAAAATCGATCATTGATGTCTCCCGAGCTGAATCTGCAAAACGATGAACCGCGTTGGTGTGCCAAATTGTAGCGCCCAATCTCAGTTAGTCAAGTAGTCTTATATAAGACTGATAAGGGACTCGAATTGACGTGCGATACAGAGGCGCTAGGATTGGGTCTTATATAAGACTACACTACATTTACGATACGGAACGGTACCCGTATTGCTACCGATGTTCGGTTGGCTAGAGGAAAGCAGATTGGTGCTATCGAACGCTAAAGGATCCATCCCGCTTTACATGCAGATAAAGGAGCTGTTTGTCGGCAAGATCAGTGATGGGCATTGGTCACCCGGTGACTTCATTCCCAGCGAAATTCAGCTCGCACAGGACTTGGGCGTCAGCCAGGGCACCGTTCGCAAAGCCATCACGGAGCTGGTCGAAAACAACGTGCTGACCCGCAGGCAGGGCCGGGGCACGTTTGTCGCGTACCACGACAGCGAGCGGGCCTTGTTTCACTTCTTCCATATCGTGGACAACAATGGGCACAAGGTGTTGCCGGAGAGCACAACCTTGTCCTGCCGTCGGAAACGCGCATCGCGCGCGGAATCATCAAAACTGAACCTGGCGGCCGGCAGTTCAGTGGTGAACATCGAGCGTATAAGAAAATTCGACGATCAGCCGACCATGCTGGAAACCATCACGTTACCTTCTGACCCATTTGCCGAGTTGGGCAACATCGGCGCCTGCGACCTGCCCAACATGCTCTACGAATTGTATGAGAAGAAGTTCGGAACGACCATCCACAACGCCGAGGAACAGCTACGCTCGGTAGCAGCTTCAGACCGCGAAGCGTCTTTGCTTGGTCTGCAGACAGGCACACCATTGCTCGAAATCGAGCGAATTGCGAAGACGCTGGACAATACCCCTGTTGAGCTACGCGTTAGCCGCTGCATCACCCGCAATCATCATTACCGGAATACGATCTTCTGAGATAAGAGCGCGCGTGGTGAGCGAACCGATCAACGGCACATAACGTCATCTTGGAGAAAGGAAGGCCCATGTTTACGAAAATACTCGTCGACCTGGATGGTTCGGACCGTGCGCACAAGGCCCTGATAATGGCTGCCAAGCTTGCCACGCGCTGTGATGCGAAACTTGTTCTGGTGCATTCACTGCAAATCCGTTCTCTGCGCACAGACTACGAAGCCATCGTTTCCGATTCAGTGCGCGACGCCTATTTGAAAATTGGCAAAGAACAGGCAGATGCCATCCTTTCGCGCGCTGCAAAAGAGGCGCACGAACTGGGGGTGGCGAAAGTCAAACCCGTGATCAAGGTAAGCGATCCCGTAGAAACCATGCTGAAATTCGCGAAAAAACAGGGTGCCGAATTGATGGTCGTCGGAACCCGGGGCCTGACCGGCCTGCGTGAACTCGCCCTGGGCAGTGTCGCGCACAAACTCATGGCGATGGCGCAGTGCCCGGTGATGGTGGTTAGATAGTCTCCAGATCGCTGCGATCAGACCCGCAGATGGCGCCACCGACATTCGGTGGCGCTCCTTGTTACCGCCTATCTATATGCAGTTCGTCAATTCCCGTAAAGCACCTCTGGCAGCCATAGCGCGATCTGCGGGAACAGCAGGATCAGCGTGAGGCCGATCAGCTGTATCCCCATGAACTGCACCATGCCGAAATAGATATCTTTGAGATCCCACTCGGGCACGACCCCCTTGAGGAAATACGCCGATAACGCGACGGGTGGCGACAGCCAGGCGGTCTGCAGGTTCACCGCCACGAGGATACCGAACCAGGTCAGGTTTATGTCCAGCTTATCCAGCGCGGGGATAAGGATGGGTACGATGATCAGAACGATCGGTACCCATTCCAGCGGCCAGCCGAGCAGGAAAATCAGCGCCATGATCATGAGCAGCACCTGCATCTGACTGAGGTCCATGGCCAGCAGCATTTCCGTCATCATGCCCGGCGTTCCCAGGCGGGAGAACACGGCGCCAAAGAAGTTGGATGCAGCCACGAGGAACAGGATGAGCACCGAGATCTCCAATGTCTTGATCAGGGCGTCGTAGAACTTGCGCATCGTCATCTTGCGGTAGGCCAGTGTCAGAAGCAACGCACCGAAGGCACCGCAGGCCGCGCCCTCGGAAGGCGGGGGTCACAGGTTCGAATCTTGTCGGGCGCGCCAATAACCTTCTAATTTTATTTGCTTTTTCCGCCCAAGCAGCGAAACCCTGCGGACAGGATAAATCTCCGCACTCCATATGCACTCCAAGTTTCGGCGTCCAAACTGGTAACGTCACTATCATTGTGCGGGGTACCCGCCGGCGCCTGGTGTCTTCACCCTACTCGCCTGCCAGCTCGAACTCTAAGCGGTTACATCTGCACTCGCCCTGCTAACCCCGTTACGCCAAGAACTCCATCATGGCCTCATTGAACCACTCTGGTTCATCCATCGGAGTGAAGTGTCCCGAGTTCGGGATCACGACCAGCCTCGCATCGGGCATCTTCTTGGCGTATGCCTCCTTCAGGGCAAGAGGGAAGAGGTCCTGTTCACCCTGGAACGTTCCGGCATCCAGCGCCTGCACTTGGTATCTTCCAGGCTTGGCTCACGGAAACATTGGCAGCAGATGCACTTCACCTACCTTTCGGCTTATGCGGTACAGGGGATTAACCAACCATCTGGTGAAGACGACAAGTGAGGTTCAGTCGCTTTTCGACAAGTACCTACGCAACCACTTGCGGCGCGAAAGCTAGCCCTTCAACCTTTGCCAGCAGCTTCTGCCATCGTCCACTGGAAATCGTCGCCATCGTCCAGTAGTCCATCTCTGAGAATCTTCACGTCTTTGGGCGCAGCGACACCCAGGCGCACTTGACTGCCTGAGATCTCCAAAACGACGACAGCTTGAATTCCTGAACGAGACACGACCCAGCGTGGCAGTCAGTTCTTCGGAATGGTTTGCGACCAATCAGGGTTGATGACGGGAGACAACACACCGGCCGCGGTCATTGCCGGATTCGGTCTCCGGGGTAGCAGTTCGCGCTCTTCACACAGGTGCGGGCGAATGGCCACACACTGCCGTCGTACGACCACTGACCTCTGGATGGCCGGTCTGTAACAACTGCGGTCATTCCCGGGGTGGGCAATTCAATAGCCAGGATGCTCGATATTGCCGGTTCGGCTTGATGGCGCTGTCACTCATGACCGGTCACCCAACTCGGGTGATGCTACGGGTAAAATCAGCCAGCGGACCTAAAACGCTGTAACCCGGCCCTGCCGAAACTGGGTCGAGCAACCTAAAATCTATTTGAAGCAGAGCATTAGTCCTGACCTACGCAGCAACCACCAAGACCGCGCATGGAGGCTGTGCTGACCAAGATCAACGCAGGTACCGGTGCGGGCAAGCTGGAGATCGCCACCACCGGCATGATTCCTACCCTGGCAGACCCTGCAGGGGCCGTATGGGGTGACACCCTCACCATCGACGGACCCTAATCTGAACACCACGGCGTCGGCTACCGGGATCATTCAGAACGCGTGATTGATGCACTTAAAGAATTCTTTTTCCCTGCCAATAGAAAGAGTGACAGGGGTCGCTAAACTTGATCCTGATCGTGAACCTAGAGCGGTCTAGACGAGACCTGGAGTTCCGCCAATGTCATTGGTTAACTGCCATGAATCTGGGAAGGAAGTATCTACTTCTGCTGAGAAATGTCCAAACTCTGGTGCCCGTGTGAAATCTGAAGAGAATAACTCCGAAGCAAATTTCGATATGGGTTACTCGCTGCTCGGTATAGTTCTTTGCTTAGCCATTGTTTTTTCTACTTTATATCGATGATGCCGAGCAGAAATCCGCCGAGTTCTTCTCGAACAAGTGCCCGAAGCATGAGAAAGGCATCAAGATGAATCGGATAAGGCGCCGGCTGGGCACTGGATTCAAGGGCCTACTTTGACCTGCCATCTTATTTTGGAAGAACGCTAAACGGGTACTATCAGCCAGGGAGAGACATTCCGGATCCTGGGGGATCAATTGTCACGATGCTTTGCAGCACAGGGTTAGCCAACTGGCGTTTTCACTCAAAACCCGACCTCCAACCCCACGGCTGATCGTGTCGAAAACGGCCAGAAGCGGACCAATTCCGTGGCGGATAGGCCCTCAATAACGATGATCTTGGACATCGCCGCCACGTAGCTTTTATGGGTCCGCGGTGAAAAGCAAGGCACCAGCACGGCATCGATCATCTGTTGACGTAATTCGTTCATTGTCCTGCTCCCATGTGAAAGACCGAATGGGGTCTTTCGAAAGCATGGTCAATGGGCGCAACCCAATGTCGGGACGAACAGGGCTACCGCGAAGCGGTTAAGTTCCCTTGGACACCTTATTTTTGTAACATTAGTGCAATAAAACAGCCAATGGTATGAAGGTGAGGGCTTATGCTGAACATCATACTCGTGGTTATCGCAGCCATCGTGTTGCTGTTTATGTTCCACCCTCGGGTGACCCAAAACAATTCCTGGCATGCAACACTCACACCACTCTCCTCTATAATCGGCAGCGGGTTTCTGATCCTGCCGCCATTGCTTGTAAGCGTTGTTGGTGTGTATTCCCCTGTCGCAGTCGTGGGCATTGTTTTGTTCGCCTATGCGATTGGTAGTGTTATTCGCTTCAACATCATTCATGCCGAGCCCCTCCTGCATGAAAGGAAGGCTCACCCTTCAATATACAAAGTCGATTTGGTTGCCAATGCCGCGCTGTCATTCGCCTACGTGACTGCGGTTGCATTCTACCTGTCTCTGCTATCGGCTTTTCTCCTGACCTACCTCGGATACGAGAACGCG